>Ga0209643_1000317_pt1 | contig 104266 bp, 95 predicted proteins | sample AutmiccBRH37_all_FD_187383 | JGI IMG/M metagenome (GOLD analysis project Ga0209643, IMG submission 187383) | Deep subsurface microbial communities from Mt. Terri, Switzerland - Autotrophic microbial communities BRH/37_all (SPAdes) (version 2) | ecosystem: Environmental > Aquatic > Deep...
TCCAGCTGAAACCAGCTCCTCCGACGAGCATATCTGAGGGCCCATTCTCGGAGCTGGTTTCAGCTTCCGCTACCTTCAGTGGTTGATTGAGAATTATGAACCGTGACACAGAATTTTGAATACTCCCGCTTGTATTGCAAGCCGTTTCCGGAGACTTCTTCTTGGTCATAGGCGCAAGATATGGTATGAAGGGAATCTTCCTTTCCGGCGTGTGTTCGCAGCGTCAATTTAAGCTCTTTATCTCTTCACTCATATGAAAAAGGTACCAAAAGCATTGCAGCTCTTTTTAAAACTGGCTATCAGCTGTGCCTTTTTTTCAATGCTGCTTTCTTTTGTCCGCGGTAATGAACTGGTTACGGTTTTTTCCAACATCAGTTGGCCGTTTTTCGGTATCTCTTTTGCCGTGACACTCATAATGTTGATGGTAAGCTGTGCGAAATGGAAGATTATTCTTGATCTGAAAACGAAGCAGCTTGGATATTGGGAGCTGTTCAAAATTTACTTGATCGGCTCTTTTTTCTCAAATATTCTGCCTTCTACGGTCGGCGGCGATGTCGTCCGATCCTACTATGCAGGCAAAACCATAGAAAATCAGTCTTATGCCGCTGTCAGTGTGTTTGTAGAACGATTTTCCGGTATAGTTTTTCTCTTTATCCTGGTTGCGATAGCGCCGTTGTTTCGAATCGAGCTGTATGCCAATCCATATTTTTTGGTCCCTGCCTGCGCCGGTCTTGCAGGCGCCGCATGCATCCTATGGATATGGAAAGCGAGATCCCCTTTCAACATCCCCAATAAACTGGCAGAGGGATTCTTTGCAATTTTGCGTAAAATTTCGGAAAAACGCTGGTGTAAAGGCCTCGCCCGCCCGACGACATTTGTCGAAAACCTGTATCGCAAGAGCATTGAACGTCTCAAAAAATTGAGGATAGAAATGCAGATCGCAGTGGATGCGATAAAACAGGACGCCCGGTTTCTCTCGCGGCTTACCTTATTAACTGTTCTTTTTTATTTGCTCACCTGGGTGAATGTCTATACCGCATTCAGTGCATTTCATGTAAAAGTGGATTTTTTGGCAATCTGTGCGGTTGTTCCGGCCATCATGCTTGTGGCGCATGTCCCTGTAACCCTTCTCGGCAACCTTGGATATGTTGAATCGGTTTTTGTTTTTTATTTCCTCATCGTCGGAGTGGGAGGGGCGGAGTCGCTTGCCATGGGGCTGCTGCTTCGCTTGAAAATGCTGAGTCTGGGTGGCCTGGGCTTCATATCCTACCTTGTTTACAGGCAGAAGCATCGGCTGCCGCCGGTAAAGGAAGAATTTACTACACTATGAACTTTCATCTCAATTTATACAACACTTTGGAGATATGACCTTGTTACTCTCAGTCGTTATTCCGCTCTTAAATGAGGAAGAAAATATTCCCATTCTCTATCAAGAATTGATGGAGGTTCTGGTGCCTCTCGAGGAAGAGTATGAAATTGTCTTTATCGACGATGGGAGCACCGACCGGAGTCTTGCGCTGTTACGCGACATCCAGCAGAAGGACAATCGTGTCGTCGTCGTCAGTTTCCGCAAGAATTTCGGCCAGACAGCGGCGATGGCGGCCGGTTTCGATTATGCCACCGGCGATGTCATAATTACCATGGATGCGGATCTGCAGAACGATCCAAAAGATATTCCGCTCCTTCTTGCAAAGATAAAGGCCGGCAACGATGTCGTCACCGGCTGGCGATACGACCGGAAAGATGCCTTTATCAACAGGAGATTGCCTTCGATTATCGCCAACAAGATCATATCGAAAACAACCGGAGTCAATCTTCATGACTACGGCTGCACCCTGAAGGCTTTTCGCAAGGAGGTCATCAAGAGCGTCAAGCTGTACGGCGAAATGCATCGTTTCATTCCCGCCATAGCCAGCGGGATGGGTATCGATTTCACCGAGGTGAAAGTAAATCACCGGGCCAGGCGGTTTGGTTCTTCCAAATACGGTATATCGAGGACAATCAGGGTCGTACTCGATCTTATGACAGTGAAGTTCCTGCTCAGCTACTCGACGCGACCCATCCAGGTCTTCGGGCTGATGGGGGTCGTCTCAGGGGGTATAGGCTTTCTCCTCGCCTTGGTCATGACTATTCAGCGGCAGTTTTTCGGAGTGCCTCTTTCCGACAGGCCGCTGCTTTTTTTGGCGGTTCTGCTCATTTTTATCGGTATCCAGTTTATTTCCCTCGGTCTCATAGCTGAACTCCAGGCCCGTACCTACCATGAGTCCCAGAATAAGCCGGTATATCATATAAAGAAAGTGTATCGGACTGAAGACGGGGAACAAGTCGTCAGAGAGAGTGATGGCTGGCCAATCGCTAATTGAGATCATTATACCGAATTGGAACGGCAAAGACATGCTGGAGCACTGCCTGCTGTCTCTCAGGCGGCAGACCTTTCGCGGCTTTTGTATTACCATTGTCGACAATGGTTCCCGGGACGGATCGATCGAGCTTGTGGAACGGCAATTCCCGGAAGTCAGGCTGATAAAACTGGATCGCAACACCGGCTTCAGCGTTGCCGTCAATACTGGCATTGAAGCAGCCGTTGCGCCGTGGCTGCTTCTCTTGAATAATGACATGGAAGTGGCGCCCGATTGTCTCGAAAATCTTCATCTTGCCGTCGGCAAACATCATGATTATGACTTTTTTGCGCTGAAGATGATGAACTTTCACCAGCGTGAACATATCGATGGCGCAGGCGACGCAGTGCTGAGGGGTGGTGTCGGTTACCGTCTTGGAACCATGGAACAGGACAGCGAAGTGTATCGTCAGGATCGGGAGACTTTCGGGGCCTGTGCCGGCGCGGCTCTTTATCCACGGCGCTTTTTTACTCAGGTAGGTCTCTTCGACAACGATTTTTTTGCCTACCTGGAAGACGTCGATTTGAACATGAGAGCCAGGCGGCTGGGAAACCGCTGCATGTTCATCGCTTCGGCAGTCGTTTATCATATCGGCAGTGCCAGTTCCGGATCAAAAATCAATGAACTCACCGTTCGGCTTTCGACGCGGAACAATTTTTATGTTCTTCTTAAAAATTATTCACCGGGCCTTTTTATGCGATTTTTTCCGGCAATTGCCGCATACCAGATCGCCTGGATGTTGTTTTGCCTGAAAAAAGGCATGCTTTTCCCTTACTTGACGGGGCTTTTTCAAGTTGTCGGTTCTTCCCCGCAACTGGCGGCAAAACGTCGCCAAATGAGGGATAAAAACAACCTGGTGCCGATGCAACAGTTTGCCGCCATGATACGATCGGCAGAACAGGAGGCGGTTTTTTCAATTATGGCAAGAAGAACGGCGGCGGGCAAAGGCAACTTCCTGCTCAATCTGTACTGCACTCTCCTCCTGTAGAAAACTCTTTTTAAAAGCTATGCCGATTCCAGTACATATAGTCATTGTGACCCATAATTCGGCCGGGGTTATCGACGTCTGTCTCAACCATCTTGAGAAACAGACTGCGCCTATAAAATCGGTGATCATTGTCGATAGCGGATCGGATAATGCAGCTTATCTCGATACCGACCATCGCCTCCCCGGGAGGAAAATATTCAAAACCGGCAACATCGGCTTTTCCCAGGCCAACAATCTTGGTTTTAAAGAAGCGGCCGCCGATCGAGACGGTCTGGTTATTTTTATGAATCCCGATACCTTTCTGCCGTCGGAATATATCTCCCAGGCGATTCAGGTAATGCATGAAAATCCCGGTGCGGCTGTGGTATCGGGTAAACTGCTTGGCTTTGATGCAACGACCATGCAACCGACGGGAAAGATTGATTCCGCCGGCATCTTCAGAAAATGGTATGGTCGATGGTATGACCGTGGACAGGGCGACGAAGATACCGGGCAGTTTGCTCTGATCGAGACTCTTCCCGCCGTGTGTGGCGCCCTTCTCTGTTGCCGAATCAAAGCCTTGGAACATTTTGGCGGAAATGTTTTCGATCCTGATTTCTTTCTCTACAAGGAAGACATCGAACTCGGCATTCGATTACGGGAGACCGGTTGGAAGCTGATTTACGATCCCCGGCTTTTCGCCTACCATTGCAGAGGATGGGGGAAAAGGGCGGAGACCGGCTACGATCTGCGTCTTGCCGCGGCAAGAAGCGAAGTCCTGCTCTATCGAAAGCATCCGGGACGCTTTGTTGTCTGGGCCTATTTCAAACTGTTCCTGGTGAGATTTTTTCACGTCTAAGCCGGGAAAAATCTGCCGGAAATTCCGGGAAGAATACGCATGGTCACACATCAAGCCGCACAGATTTCCGTCATTATTCCGACCTTGAACGGTGAAGGGACACTTGAACAATTTTTTGCCGCACTCAGGATGCAGAATACTCAGCCCGATGAAATTCTGGTTGCCGATTCATCGTCCTGCGACCGGACCGTGGAAATATGCCGCAAATACGGTGCCGAGGTTCTATCGGTTGCAAAGGCGGAATTCGATCATGGCGGCACCCGGACAAGACTCGCAAGGCAGGCGAAAGGCGAGATCGTTGTTTTTTTTACCCAGGATGCAATTCTTGCCACGCCCAATGCCCTGGAACTTCTGGTGGCTCCTCTTCGCGATGAGACTGTGGCGTGCAGCTATGGACGGCAACTGCCGAATGAAAACGCAAGCCCTGTCGCGGCCCATCTGCGAGCATTCAATTATCCCCCGGAATCATCGCGAAGAAAGTATACCGACCGCGAACAATTCGGCCTGAAAACCATCTTTATCTCCAATTCTTTTGCAGCATATCGAAAAGACCGATTGGAAGAAGCGGAATACTTCAAGAACGGTTTGATTTTTGGAGAGGATACCTGTACCCTTGGGAGGATTCTTGCAGCCGGACATACGGTCGTGTATGTCGGTGAGGCCGCTGTCTATCATAGCCATAATTACTCGATCCCCGAGGAATTGCGGCGGTCTTTCGACACAGGGGTGCTCCACAGCAGGGAAAAATGGCTGCTTGACACCTACGGCCGGGCCGAGGGCGTCGGAGCTCAGTACGTTCGCTCGGCACTCGGGGCGTTGTGCCGCGGAAAACAGTACCTTCTGATACCCGATTGCCTGTTACGAAGCATGTTTAAGTTGGTCGGCTATAAGCTTGGCCGGTTTTATGAAATATTACCTTCGACCTGGTTGCCGGTCCTCAGCATGAACAGGTTGTGGTGGCAACGATATAAATGAGCGGTGAGTTTTTGCCGCAGAAGGCTCAACGGGAAGCCGTTGGAGCCGAAGAGCCGAGCTGAATATGCTGTCTATCAATCTCCGGGAACAAAGTTCTCTCATCGCCAGATTCCTGCACCTGTTCGACTGCTTCCTGGCCGCCGGCTACCTTGCTTTGCTGGTGGTGTGGTACAGGGTACCCTGGAGTCCGTACTACACGCGTCTGGTGATCATTACATTTATCCTGTGTTTCATCAGCTTCCAGTCTTTTCAGCTCTATCGCTCCTGGCGTGGGTGGAAATATATTCTTGAATTTCTCGTGATCATGAAGGCATGGGCCGCGGTGATCGGCTTTTTGCTCTTCTATTTCTTCATTTTCAAGATATCGATTGCCTATTCCAGGGTGGTTATCCTTATCTGGTCGATATCCACGCCTGTGCTCATTTTCGTTCTTCATGTGGTGGTCAGAAAAACTCTGCGGATGATCCGCCAGAACGGCAAGAATGTGCGGCGGGCGGTTATCGTCGGTGCGGGAGACCTGGGCGTCAATCTTCTCAGGCAGGTGGGGAGCATGCCCTGGGCGGGAATCGAGGTTCTTGGTTTTTTTGATGATAAAATCGATGAAAATATCGTCACTGAAGTAAACGGCAAGCCTATCCTGGGTAATATCGCGGCAATCACCCAATTCCTCGAGCAGCACGATATCGACTATGTCTACATTGCCCTGCCGATGCGGGCGGAAAAAAAGATTTTCAAGATCCTGCGCGAGTGCCGATCGCTTGGTGCCCGCATTTATCTTGTTCCCGATCTGTATGTCTATGGGCTGCACCATGCCGAAATCCAGTCGCTGGGCGATCTTCTTATCCTTAATTTTAATCCGAACACCGAGTGGAAACGCAGTTTCGATCTTATTTTTTCGGTTGCGGTTGTGGTTTGCACGCTGCCGCTTACCCTCCTCATCGCTTTACTGGTAAAAGTAAGCGACGGTGGTCCGGTTTTTTACCGCCACAAAAGGATAACTGCAGCCGGCAAGACATTTGAATGCCTGAAATTCAGAACGATGCGGGTCGGTGCGGACAAAGAACTGGCGAGGCTGCTTGGCGAAAATGAAGAGCTTCGCCGGGAATGGGAGCAGACGTATAAATTGAAACGCGATCCCCGGGTGACCACTATCGGCCGGTTCCTGAGGCGAACGAGCCTTGATGAATTCCCGCAGTTCATCAATGTCATTCGGGGGGATATGAGTGTCGTCGGGGCAAGGCCTATCGTCGGCAACGAGTTGAATGATTTCTACAAGGACAGTGCCGGCCGGTATTGCTCGATGAAGCCCGGCATCACCGGTCCGTGGCAGGTTGGCCGCCGGTCCGACGTCGATGAATACGAGGAGAGAGTGAAACTCGATGACTGGTATATCCTCAACTATTCGCTGTGGACCGATATCAAGATCATCTTCAAGACCGTCTATTGTATGATCAAAGGGAACGGGGCTTATTAGAGAGGACATATATGGGACAGACCGTTTTTGCCGGGAAAAAAATAGTTATCGGGGTCTGCGGATCGATAGCCGCATTTAAAGTAGCGGGGTGGGTGAGTGAACTTGCCAAGGAAGAGGCGATGGTTTCAGTCGTCATGACTGCTTCGGCAACTGAGTTTGTAACGCCGCTCACCTTTGCCGCACTTTCCGGCAATAATGTCCATACCGGAATGTTTGGAACCGGCAAAGAGGATGTCATGACCCACATCAGCATAGGCCGGGATGCGGATGTCATCCTGATCGCCCCGGCGACGGCTAATGTCATTGCCCGATTGGCAAACGGCATGGCCGATGATCTGCTCACCACCACCATCCTCGCCACCCGGGCACAGGTCCTGGTCTGTCCGGCCATGAACAGCCGCATGTATGCTCATCCTGCAACCAGGCGGAACCTGCAGACCCTGAAGGATCTCGGCTATGGTATAATCGATCCCGAGTCGGGGATGATGGCCTGCAAGGAGGAGGGGGATGGACGTCTGGCCGAGTGGGACACGGTGAAGGAACACCTTGCAAAAAGCATCACTCCCCAGGCGTTGCAGGGACACAAAGTACTGGTAACCGCGGGTCCGACCCGGGAACCGCTCGATCCGGCACGTTTTTTAAGTAACCGTTCATCGGGCAAGATGGGCTATGCCCTGGCCCGTTCGGCTTTTCGCCGGGGCGCGGAAGTGATCCTTGTCAGCGGCCCCACCGCATTGCCCTGCCCACCGGGCGTGACACGCGTCAATGTCCAGACCGCCGAAGAAATGTATGAAGCTGTGCTCACCCATGCCGGAGCGTGTTCGGTGATTGTCAAGGCTGCGGCGGTTGCCGATTACCGGCCGGAGGAGTTGCATGAGCACAAGGTCAAAAAAGAAAACATCGACGTCAATCTGCTTCTTGCGAAAAACCCCGATATCTTGCTGGAACTGGGCAAGAGAAAGAAGACCGGACAGCTGCTGATCGGTTTTGCCGCTGAAAGCAGAAACCTTGCCGAAGAAGGATTGAAAAAGCTCCGGAAAAAAAATCTCGACCTGATAGCGGTCAATGACATCGGCGGCGACAATACCGGCTTTGAAGGCGAATCAAATCAAGTGCTGCTGGTTTCATCATCCGGCACGGAGATATTGCCGCATACCAGCAAATTGCATACGGCCGATCTGCTGTGGGAGAGGATTACTTCACTGCTGATGCAATCACCCCAGAAAGCCTGAAAACAGATCAACCCGACAGGCAGCATTTTTTGAATTTTCTTCCCGAGCCGCAGGGGCAGGGGAGGTTTCGCTCGATTTTTTCCCGCTTGACGCTGCACTCTCCCCGAAGATAGAACCAGCGTCCGTCTTCCTTCAGGAATTGGCTTTTTTCCCGTAGTCTGCAGAGTTGGCCGTTTTCAAGATAGGAGGAGGTGAATTCGACGGTTCCAGCGCTGTCGTTTTTGCCGCCTTCAATGGATTCATGGATCAGGAGCTCGAGCCAGACCACCGGATTATCGTCAAAATTGAGAGCTGGCGGGCGTGTCCGCGGATGCCAGCTTGCCAGGATGTGCTGCTCATGCTTCCGGACAAAGGCGGTATACCTTGAGCGCATGAGCGCTTCAGCCGTTTCGGCACTTTGGTGATTGTCTAGAATGGGCTGACAGCATGCCGCAAAGCTCAAGTTGCTGCCGCAGGCACATATATTGGAGATAGTCATGAAAATGAGTCCCGGCGAAGAAATCTATGGTAGAAGAGCGAAGTATCGACAGCGTCATACTACATACAATGGATGCACGTGCCGTTCAATGGAAAATCATGAAAAGTAAAGAAGCTCTCATTCGATGCTGGTCGCAGTTCAGCACATTTTCGCTGCAGGGCTTCTGCCATTATCTGTGGCTGAAGATAAGAGGCAAATCCATGATGGTAACGGGAAGTTGCCATGGTTGCGGCAGATGCTGCAAAGAGATCTGCCTTGAAGGCAGCGAAGGGTGGCTCCGTTCGGAAGAGAGGTTTCAATGGATCGTCGACATGTTTCCGGAGTATGGGCGATTTACCATAACAGGCAAAGACAGCCAGGGATATCTGCTCTTCAGCTGCACCTGGAGTACCGAACAGGGAACCTGTTCCGATTATGAAAACAGGCTGCCCCTGTGTCGAAATTATCCCGAAAGCTCATTGATCTTTGCCGGCGGACGGTTGCTTTCCGGCTGCGGGTATGGTTTTGCCGAAGTCGTACCTTTCAAAAAGGTTTTCAGGCAGGAGCTGAAAAAGATCCGATGAAACATGTTCTTATCCTGGAGCCCTATTACGGCGGATCGCATAAGCATTTTCTCGAAGGCCTGCAGCAGCACGTCAGTGCCCGATACGTTCTTTTCACCCTGCCTGCGCGCAAATGGAAGATGCGGATGCAGCTGTCCGCCCCGTGGTTTATAGAGCAGATCAAGGCTCTTTCGGCGGAGCAACGGTGGTTTGATACTGTTCTCTGTTCTTCTTTTGTTGATGTCGCGGTTCTGCGCGCCTTACTTTTAAGAGTGCAGGGCTGGAATCATGACGCCAGGATCTGTATCTATTTTCACGAAAACCAGATGACATATCCGCAGAGGCACGGCCAATGTGACGGTCATCAGTTTGCCTCAATCAATTTCCATTCTGCGCTGGTTGCCGATGCCATTGCCTTCAATTCATCCTATAATGCGGAAACCTTTCTTTCCGGTTGCCGGAAGTATCTGAAATCGGCCTCTTCGGAATTCGATTTACCTTCGACTTTAGGTGACCTGCAAAAGAAAAGCCGTATCCTGTTTCCCGGGATCGATTTTCAGGAAATAGATAAAAGCAGGCGCCAGACTCCTGTCGGGGTCCCGGTGATCGTCTGGAACCATCGTTGGGAACATGATAAAAATCCGGAAGGGTTTTATCAGGTTTTGACTGAGCTCAAGCGGCGTCGGATCGATTTTCGCCTGATCGTTGCCGGCAAATCATTTTCGACTGTGCCCGACTCTTTTATCCGGATACAGCAACAATTTGCCGAACGCATTCTCCACTTCGGATTCGTCTCTTCGTACCGCGACTACATTGCCCTGCTTTGTCAGGGTGATATTGTGGTCTCCACGGCGTTGCACGAGTTTTACGGGATTGCCGTGATCGAGGCGGTGCGAGCCGGATGCATTCCTCTGCTTCCGGACCGACTCTCCTATCCGGAGCTCTTCGACAACCGGTATCTCTACTCCGAGGATAATTTCGTCGACATGTTCGAACGAGCTTTACTGGATAATTGCCGTCATGATGTCGACGAAGCAAGAAGACTCACCGAAAGATTCAGCTGGCACCAGCTGGCCGGATCGTACTCGGAGTGGCTTTTTTTCGATTAAGATGACGACAGACAGCCGCTGCCCTTTTTCATCTCTGCGGCAAAGTCGAGCATTCTGCGAATGGGTATCCTGGCTTTTGCCGCCAACTCAGGTGAAACAAGGACCTCATTATTGCCGCTCGCCAGGACTTCAGCCAGATTCTGCAGGGAGTTCATTCCCATCCATGGGCAATTGGCACAGCTTTGGCAAGTTGCCCCTTCGCCGACCGTTGGTGCCTCCAGCAGGATCTTGCCCGGGGCTACCTGCCGCATTTTGTTGAATATCCCTTTGTCGGTGGCAACAATAAATTCCTGATTGGGAAGCCGCCGGACCGCATCGATCAGGGCAGTCGTCGAGCCGACCACGTCCGCCAGGGCAATGACCGCCTCGAGAGACTCAGGATGGACTAGGATTGCCGCCTCCGGATGGATTTTCCGCAATCTTTCAAGGGCAACCGCGCGAAATTCTTCATGTACGACACATGACCCGGGCCAGAAAATCATCTCGGCTCCGGTAAGTTTCTGTACATATCGTCCAAGATGCCGGTCCGGTCCCCACAGGATTTTCTCACCCTTTTCAGCGAGATGGCGAATGATCGGCAGGGCAATTCCTGAAGTGACCACCCAGTCCGATCGCGCTTTCACCCGGGCACTGGTGTTGGCATAGACAACCACGGTATGCTCCGGGTGCTCATCGCAAAACGCAGCAAACAATTCATAAGGGCACCCCTCGTCGAGAGAACAGGTTGCCGCGAGATCGGGCATCAGGACTCTTTTTTCGTTATTGAGAATCTTCGAGGTTTCACCCATGAAACGGACTCCGGCGACTAAAAGGGTGCTTGCCTGGTGTTCTGTTCCAAACCGCGCCATCTCCAGACTGTCTGCAACGCAGCCGCCTGTTTCTTCGGCAAGGTCCTGCAGAGTACCGTCTGTGTAGTAATGGGCGACAAGTACTGCGTCCTGCTCTTTTAGAAGTCTTTTAATCTTTTCCTTGAGTGTCGCTGTTTCCGCCTCCGAGAGCTTTGGCCATTGGGGATGGGGTGGGACAACAACCTCGGGAAGAATGTACTTTGTGTCGGGATTTTCTCTATCGATAGCCATGGAAATGTGTTTCTAAGCGTTAAAATGAAAATGAGTTGCAGGAAGAACGTCGTGCTATTCTCTCAAATTAAACTTTTTTATCTATTGAATCGTCGCCGTTGATCGAGGCTCGACAGGCCAATAACAGACTCACCACTCGCAACGCCCGACGCCTGGCCAGCGTATCGCCCTTGACGGCGCCCATTTTGTTTTCCTCGATAAATACCAGATAGTCACAGAGGTCAAAACCGTTCTCCGTGGTATTTAAAAGATCGAAAACATGTGGAAGATAGGTGAGATAGGCTTCCCGGTTTTGCTGGTCAAAGGAAAGACAAAGTGCGTCCCAGACGTTGAAGAGGATCTCATCGGTGATCATATAAAGAGCCTGCTCTTTTGCGCCGCGCGACTGGGTCATATGGCGAAAAGACTGTTCTTGGCTGTAGATACGGTACTGAACGGGTTTCCGATGCAATTCGGGAGTGGTTTGATCAGGCTTGGTTTTCAGGGGTGGGCTCATGTCATTTCACAGCTGTAACTCGTAAACAGACGTTCGATTCTTTCTTCTTTTTGAACATATTTCTTTCAGATTTGCAAACGTCGAAAAAGCCCTGCATATTGAAAAGATATCTGTCGCTCACCGGCAGGAGAAAGATCTGTTGCATGCAACGAGCCGATTGTCAGGGGGAATGGAGATCGGCTTCATTTCTTCGGAATCAGGAAATATACAAATTATACCAAAAGCCGTTCGACCTGCCTGGTAAGGGCGATGAAATCACTCACCGTCAGAGTTTCCGGTCTGGCCTTGGGGGAGAGATTCGCACGTTCGATAGCCATCTCGGAGACATTTTTAACAGAAACACCTTTGTCGCTCACGGAGTCGGTGAAGAATGCTGCTCCAGCCAGAGTGTTGAGAATGGTTTTTCGTCGCTGATTAAAAGTTGTTCTGACGATTTTTTTGAAAAGGTCGAAATCATATTCGGACAAGATACCATTCACCGATTGATGATGACCGGAAAAATCGATGGTGACAACGACGGAATCAACCTTCGGACGGGGGTGGAACTCGGCCGGGCCGAGGGTCATCATCTTTTTCACTGTGGCCCGGCTGGCGAGAAGGACTGTAGGTACGCCGTACTGTTTGGTTGCCGGTTGAGCCATTAAACGATCCGCGACCTCTTTTTGCAGCATAATGGTTGCGGATTGGATGAGGGGGGCGTTGTCGATAAGTTTGAAGATGAACGGGTTGGAAATCGAGTAAGGCAGGTTGGCCATTATCTTCAGGAGCCCCCCGCTCAATTCCGCAAGGTTGGTAAAATCTGCGGTGAGGATATCCTGATGAATAAGGGTCACATTGGCAGGCAGATCTCCTTGATCCTCATGGAATCTGATAATGCCGCTGTCGATCTCAAAACCGTATACCTGCCGGGCTGTTGCGGCGAGCGGGATGGTCAGAGCACCGAGGCCGACGCCGACTTCAAGTATGATATCGGTATCGCTAACCATTCCTGCCCGGACAATTGCCTCGGCAGTATGTCTGTTGACGAGGAAGTTTTGGCCGAATTTTTTTTTGGGAGCGAGTTTGTTGCTTTTCAGCGTATTGAAGGCTTGTTTTCCGTACTGTGACATATGTTCTTTCCCGTGGGGCGGATGTAATTCATCGCAGCTGCTGCTTTTTCATGCGTTTATTGTGTATGTGACGGAAGAAGGGCAACGTCCCGTAGTAGCTGAGTACCGATACCGGCAATGCCAGGCAGAATCCGCCGGCCAGCATGACTGCCAGGGCTTCGTATCCCATATTGCCCATCATTGTCAATGATTTTCGCAGATCATCGGCGGTTCTGATGAATGCCAATAATGCCTGGACATCTTCAAGACTGAGTTCGTAAGGTGTCACCTGGTTGCCGATCATTGCCGCCAGGTAATAAAGAGGTAGGCACGTCAGCGGATTACAGACTATCCAGCTGCTGATGATACCAGCCAGGGGCGATGTTCTTGAAGCAATGGCGAGCAGCACAATGAGAGCGGTGTGAAAAGGCATTGTGGGGGTGAATCCTACAAATACTCCGACTGCGATGCCACCGGCGAGAAAACGAGGAGTTCCGCGTAACCGTTTCAGGCGCAGGCAATAATATCTGAAAAGACGAAAGACGTTCAAATTCTCATCCCAGCTGTGACCTGGAGTAGACATCTTCATCGATGGTACTTGCTCCGTACACCGAAAATTTGCGGGATCCGGCGAAGGCGATCATGGCGGCATTGTCGGTACAATATTGAATTTGCGGGGCATGAAAAGAGATACCCTCGCGTTCGCATCGCTCGGTGAAAAGCTTTCTCAAACGGGGATTGGCGGAGACACCGCCGCCGACCACTATTGTGCCGATGTTGTGTTTTCGCGCAGCAAGGAGAGTTTTCCCCACCAGTACATCGACCACGGCCTCCTGGAAAGATGCGCAGATGTCCTGCAGATGGAGTTCATTGTTCTTCTGCTTCTGTTGGTTGACATGATTTAAAACTGCGGTTTTCAGGCCGCTGAAACTGAAATCGAGCGAATTCTCGTCCAGCCATGCCCTGGGAAACTGCACATATCGCGGATCGCCATCGATGGCTGTTTTTGAAATTTCCGGACCTCCCGGATAGCCGAGTTCGAGGAGTTTGGCCACCTTGTCGAAGGCTTCTCCGGCTGCGTCATCGCGGGTACGGCCGAGCAGTTGAAAACGGTGTGCCTCCTCCGCAAGAAATATCGAAGATGTGCCGCCGGAGGCGATCAGGGCAATGTAGGGGAACACCGGCTTTTCCGAACTGAGAAAGACTGAAAGAATATGCCCGGCCATATGATCTACGCCGATAAAAGGGATCCCCCTCACGTGGGAAAGGGCCTTGGCGTATGAAAAGCCGACAAGAAGCGACCCGATGAGACCGGGGCCCTGAGTTGCGGCGATCAGGTCGATGTCCGAGAGTTGCACGTCGGCCTGTTCGAGAGCTTTCTGAACGACGGGATGAATGGACTGCAGATGCTTCCTGGAGGCAAGTTCCGGCACAACACCGCCAAATTGCGAATGAATGGTATCCTGGCAATTGAGCACATTGGAAAGTATGTGGTCGTTGTCCAGTACTGCGGCGGCGGTATCGTCGCAGGAGCTTTCAATGCCGAGTATGAGCATGAAGAGTTTCTTTTCAGGTTGTCTGTAATGGAAATTGTGTTAATACTGTTGTCGTGAGTAAAAAGCAGTCAGTATATAGATGAAGCGGTTGAAAGTCAATGGCTTCACTTTTATGATAACCATGCATCTGCAATGTGCCGTGACCGAAAAAACAGTTCCGATTTCACCTCTTGTCGACCAGTTTTCAAGAACAATATCCTATCTCAGATTGTCTTTGACCGATCGTTGCAATCTTCGCTGCATATACTGTATGCCTGAAGAGGATCAAGATCGAAACAGCGAGGTCAAGACAGGCAGATTCCTGCAGCATTCAGAGCTCCTGACGTACGAGGAACTGGTGCGGGTAGTTCGCCTCACCGTCTCCCAGGGGATGAACAAGCTCAGACTTACAGGTGGAGAACCTTTAGTCCGCAAAGGGATTCTGGAATTTATTCATCAACTGTCCGAGCTTGACGGCTTATCGGAGATACGGTTGACCACCAACGGAGTATTGCTGGCTGAATATGCAGAAACGCTCTATGCCCGGGGCGTGCGACACATAAACGTCTCTTTGGATACCCTGTCACGATCGAAATTCGTAAAAATTACCGGCAAGGATTATTTCACCAAGGTCTGGGATGGCCTGCTCGCCGCAAAAAGTTTAGGCTTCAGAATCAAACTCAATGTGGTCGCGATGAAGGGTGTGAATGACGATGAATTTCAGGATTTTGCCCGTCTGGCACTTGACCATCCTTTCCAGGTCCGTTTTATCGAGTTTATGCCTGTCGGTGACAAGAGCAGCTGGCAGATGGAAAAATTCATCAGCGCGGAAGAGATCAAGCTGCTCGTTACCGAACTTGGCTCACTGGCTCCTTTTGCAAGGAACCACGGTGAGGGGCCGGCGCGGATGTATAACTTTCAGGGGAAAGACGGCAGGAATGGCGCTGTCGGTTTCATCAGTCCGATCAGCCACCATTTCTGCGACAAGTGCAACAGGCTCAGGCTTACTTCGGAGGGCAAGCTCCGGGCCTGTCTCCTCAGCGATCGGGAGACCGATTTGAAATTTCTGCTGCGAAACGGGGCGACCGACCGGGAGCTTATCGAAAGTATCAGGCAGACCATTCTGAATAAGCCCCAGGGGCATACCTTGCAGCAGGATGTGATGGCGCGGGAGCGGCAAACCTGCAGCGGCCGGATGTCACGAATCGGTGGATGAAAAATCGCTCTGGGGGTACGAACCGAGCCATTCGAAATAGGAGCACATTGCCCTCAGTTTGTCACATCCGCGCTGGATTTTTTCGTCCTCGATATGGCCAAGCATATCAAGAAAAAACAGATACTTCCATTGTTTCCCCTTGATTGGGCGCGACTCGATTTTGGCCAGGTTGATGCTTTCCTCGGAAAGTACGGTGAGTATTTCATTCAGGGATCCGGGACGATCCATGAGTCCTATCAGCAGGGATGTCCTGTCCAACCCGCTTCTTGTCGGGGATTTTTTACCTATTACCAGAAACCTCGTGGTGTTGCCCCGGTAATCTTCAATACCTTGAACGACAACCTGCAATTGGTAGGTGGTAATGGCAAGGGATGAAGCTATTGCCCCGATGTTCGGGTTGTTTGCCGCCATCTGTGCGGCAGCACCGGTTGAAAAAACCGGCAGAGTAGGGATGGAAGGGAGATGTTTTCTCAGCCAGTCCCGGCATTGGGCAAGAGGTTGCGAATGAGATGCAACGGTCTGAATATCTTCAATGTTTCCGGACCTGCAGACAAGATTGTGGCTGATTTCCAGCTGCAGTTCGCCGCAAATCTGGACTTTGTACTTCATGAAGCAGTCGAGTGTTGAAAAGACCGCTCCTTCTATTGAATTTTCGACCGGAACGATACCGTACGTAGTCCGGCCTTTGTCGACTTCGGCGAAGACATCGTCAATGGTCTCCATTGCTTTATAATCGGCCGAATGGCCAAAATATTTCACTCCGGCGAGGTGGCTGAAGGTAGCTTCGGGACCCAGGAAAGCTACAAGAGCTTTTCTTTGCGAGAGCCTGCAGGTGGTGATGATCTCGTGAAAAATTGTCTTCAGGGCATCGCTCGGAAAAATTTCATTATTATCTTTCAACAGCCTGTCATAGATCTGACGTTCCCGCAAGGGGTCCCACTTGGCCCGGTTTTCCTCATCCTTCATTCTGCCGATTGTCTTTGCGCAATCCAGCCGTTCTTTGAGCAGTTGGAGAATCGTGTTGTCAATCGAATCAATTTTGTCCCGTACTGATCCAATCGCTTTTTTCTGCTCGGTTTCCATGCTGCTCCTTGATATTTGATCTGAGAAAGGGTTTGATGTTGACTCTATTGAAGAGAGAGCAAATAAATTAGGCCAAAGAAATAGCGATGTCAAGTTGTAAAAAGGTCCGGGTAAAAAGGTCCGATATGGCATGATTAAAACTATAAATACAACACGAGCACGGGCATATCATGAGTGAAAAGAAAATCCAGAAGACCTATGAGGAAATAAACGCCAGGATAAAGGCTGGTGAGGCAGTTGTGGTGACGGCGGAAGAAATGGTCGGTATTGTCAAAAAACACGGCCCGGAGGGTGCAGCGAGAAAAGTCGATGTCGTTACCACCGGCACGTTCGCCCCGATGTGTTCTTCCGGGATGTTTTTTAATTTCGGTCAGATGACTCCAACCATAAAGGCCGCCAAAGTCTGGATCAACAAGGTTCCCGCATATGCCGGCCTGGCTGCAGTCGATGCCTATCTCGGTGTGACGGAACCGGCCGAGGATGATCCTTTGAACAAGATCTATCCCGGGGAATTCCGCTATGGCGGCGGCCATGTCATTGAAGACCTTCTGCGCGGCAAAAAGCTGCTTCTTGAAGCCAAAGCATACGGCACCGATTGTTATGCGGCAAAGAAGATGAAAAAAGAAGTAGGCCTGGACGATCTCCCTTATGCATTGCTGTGCAATCCGAGAAATGGCTATCAAAATTATAACTGCGCCATAAATTTATCGGATAAGGCGGTATATACCTATATGGGTATGCTGAAGCCTAATTGCCGGAATGCCAATTATTGCAGTGCAGGCGAATTGAGTCCGCTGCTGAACGATCCTTTTTACAGGACTATAGGGGTGGGAACAAGAATATTTCTCGGCGGAGCTCAAGGCTATGTCACCTGGAAGGGAACGCAGCACAACCCCAAAGCCCCTCGGGGGGAAAACGGAGTTCCTCTCAAACCCTCCGGAACAATCATGGTCCAGGGCGATCTCAAGATGATGAGTCCCGAATGGCTGCGCGGAGTATCGATTCTTGGCTACGGCAGTTCTCTTGCCTTGGGCCTGGGGATTCCCATTCCGGTGTTGGATGCCGAAATGGCAGCCTATACCGGAGTCTCCGATTCTGAGATATTCACCCAGGTCGTGGATTACGGACATGATTATACCAATGGCATTGTCCGAAGTTATGGCCAGGTGAGTTATGCAGAGCTGAAAGCCGGAGAAATCGAGGTGAACGGCAAAAAAGTGCAGACTTCTCCGCTGTCAAGCATTGTGAAAGCTCGTGAGATAGCCGAAATTCTAAAAAAGAATATTTCCGGAGGCAAATTCCTTCTCAACCGGCCGGCCGAATTGCTGCCGGATGGAAGGGAGGAGTTGTAGTCCATGACGCCTGAGATCAGGTTCGGCAAACTGGTTGGACTGCTGCAGCAATATGAAAAAATTGCTGTAGCCTTTTCCGGCGGTGTCGACTCGACTTTGATGCTGCATGCCGCCATCAGTGCCCTGGGGCAAAAAAGGGTCGTAGCCCTTTATGCTTTGTCTACCCTCAATTCAGCCGAAACCATTGCGAACACGCGCGCCGTATTTTCCAGGAACTTCCCGAAAGAAGCAGTATTGCGGGAAATAGAAGTATTTCCGCTTCGCTGGCAGCAATTTGTCCTGAACACCCGGGAGCGGTGCTATGTCTGCAAGAAGCAGATGTACACAGCCTTGCTCGCTTCGATGGACTGCGAGGGGAGCATCATCCTGATGGATGGAACCAACGTCGATGATCTGCAGGAGGAACGGCCCGGTCTGAAAGCCATTCGCGAAATGCAGGTGAGGACGCCTCTCGTCGATGTCGGGTTGACCAAGCAGGATATACGCAAGATTGCAAAAAGTATCGGTCTTTCAAATTTCGATCTTCCTTCAAACTCCTGTTTAGCCACCAGAATTCAGCAAGATAAACCGATTGATGAAAAAACACTCCGAATCATCGAGTCGGCGGAAAACTTTCTTCACAAGCGGGGATTTTTCGGTTGTCGCGTTAGGATTGGGGATACCTCTTTCCTGATTGAGGTGCAGGAAAAGGATTTTGCCGCCTTTGTCGAAGGTGGCAACAGAGCCGCGGTTCGATTTTATTTTCAGGCTCTGAAAATCGGGCCGGTCATGCTCAGTCTCGCCGGAAGATAGCCAACAATAAGGCAAAATAAAAAAGATTGTAAAGCTTAGGACGAGTGAATTATTGCTTGATTCTGGTATCTGATTCAATTATGGTGCCTTGTTATGGACGTAATACCCTGAATACAAAGGGTTGTGTCGTTCTCGTTTTTAGTACCTTAGAAATTCATTTTTTGTTTTTTAAGAATGAATTTCGTGAAGGTACTTATCCCCCCTCGTGGGGTGTTAGGGTTAAAAAGCGCCTGGCCAAGAGTTTTTTTTTGACAATTGAGAAGAGTTTAGGTAAAGCATCATGTTCAGGGGAAATGGGGTAACACACGTTGCCTAGGTAGACTTGTAAAGAAAGATTAAGCAGGGAGGAATTCATGAACAAGAAGGAACTCATTGAAAGCATTGCTGGTGCAGCTGACATAAGTAAGGCAGCTGCCGAAAAAGCACTGAACGGCACTCTTGCAGCAATCGCTGAAAGTCTGAATAATGGTGACAAAGTTACCCTTGTCGGTTTTGGCACGTTCTCTGTCTCAAAGCGTGATGCTCGTCAGGGAAGGAACCCGCAAACAGGAAAAGACATTAGCATTCCTGCGAAAAAGGTTGTTAAGTTTAAAGCCGGCAGTAAACTGTCCGAGGCTGTCAATTAGTACCTGTTTGGTCATGGTGTTCTAGATACGGTAACTGTCAGTATGCTTGATGTCACAAAAATCTTTCGAATAGGTTACAGTGTCTGACGTGTGCTTTACAAGGAAGCATAGCAAAACAAAGGTGCTGCATTATCAGGCAAAGTGCCAGTGTCGCTAAGCAGTTGACAGGATGTTGTATACCTCAAGGGCCGTTCCTCGCAAGGAACGGCCCTTTTTGTTTTCCTGTCGACACTGTTGACATTGGACATGCGGGATTCACTTTTGCAAAACCGGGTTATGGAACAACCGGTCAATTGGGAATTTTTAAATAATTGGAGAAGTCGATGAATACATTTGAAGAATTGTTGAGCGAATCGACGCGTATTCATGGTCATATTTGTGCAGGGCAGGTCATCGGTGTTCGCATGAGTATGCTGGCACTGTCACGTATAGGAATACAGGAACCAAAGGGTGTTGACCGAAAGAAACTTTACGTGATTGTAGAAATAGATCGATGTGCAACCGATGCAATACAATCGGTCACCGGCTGCAGTCTTGGCAAACGATCGATGAAATGGCTGGACTACGGAATCATGGCGGCAACTTTTGTTAACCTTGACTCAGGAGTGGCGGTCAGGGTTACGGCCCTTGAGGAAGCCCGGGAACTTTCAAAGAAATACTGTTCTGAAATTACAGACAAATATGCCAGACAACTCGAAGCCTACAAAATAATGGCAGACGACGAGCTTTTTCGTATCGAGCATGTCTCTGTCGAAATTCCTCCGGAAGATCTGCCGGGCAGGCCGTTGAGAAGGGTCCAATGCAGCGTGTGTTCGGACTGGGTGCAGGACAAGAGAGATGTAGCGGTAAACGGCGAGATATTGTGCCGCAATTGTTCGGCGGGAAGGTACTATAAGAAACTTATCACATAATTTCAAAACGGTGTGGAGTTGATCTTGGGAATATAACTATCCCAAATAATTGAGACAGGTCGAGAAAAAGGTGAAGTAAAATGGTAATTACACTTTTGGATTATGGTGCGGGCAATGTTCGAAGTGTCCGTAATGCCATTCGAAAACTTGGTTATACGGTCAAGGATGTTCAGTCTGCCGAGGATATTGTAACCGCTGAAAAATTGATTTTTCCCGGCGTCGGCAGTTTTGGCCTGGTTATGAATCGCTTGCGTGAAAGCGGATATGTCGAACCGTTGCGACAACGAATTGCCGAAAATAAACCATTTCTGGGTATCTGCGTAGCCTTGCAGGCCCTGTATGAAGGCAGTGAGGAATCTCCCGGTATTGCCGGGTTAGGAATAATTCCCGGACAAGTTGTACGATTTTCCAAAACCGACCTTTCGGTACCGCAAATCGGCTGGAATGGTATCAGGTTGCTGAAAAAATCCGCCCTGTTGAAGGAAGAAGAGATCGACAAATTGTATTTTGTCCATTCCTACCACGCACAAGTAACCGAGGCGGGGAAGGATTGGATTCTCGCAGTTACCGACTATGGCACGGAATTTGTTTCAGCAGTGGAAAAGGGCAATGTCAGTGCATTTCAGTTCCACCCCGAGAAAAGCGGGACAGCAGGATTGAAGATACTTGCAAGATTTCTTGACGGTCGTCCCCCTGAAGCCGAACTCTCTTGCTCACCGCCTGCCGGCAATACTGAGAAAAGTACCAGGATCGCCAAACGAATAATTGCCTGTCTCGATGTTCGCAGCAACGACCACGGGGATCTTGTCGTTACCAAGGGTGACCAGTACGATGTCCGGCATGAAGGAGAGGTGAGAAATCTCGGAAAACCGGTAGAGCTGGCGAAAAGATATTATGAAGAAGGGGCGGATGAAATCACCTTTCTCAACATTACCGGCTTTCGTGATTTTCCCCTTCAGGACCAACCCATGATGGAGGTGCTCGAAAGAACCTCTGAAAATGTGTTCGTTCCTTTGACGATAGGCGGTGGGATCAGGGAATTTACCGACTCGGAAAACACATCGTACTCATCCCTCGATGTAGCCTCCGCTTATTTTCGCTCGGGAGCCGATAAAATTTCTATCGGCAGTGATGCGGTCTATACTGTCGAAGCGTATCTGCAAACAGGCCAGAAAACAGGAAAAAGCTCGATCGAGCAGATATCGATAGTGTACGGCGCACAAGCGGTTGTCATTTCGGTTGATCCCCGTCGAGTATATGTCCAGTCCCCCGAACAAACATCCCATGCAGTAATTACAACAGCGGTTCCCGGGCCCAACCGGGAACAGTATTGCTGGTACCAATGCACAGTGAAAGGAGGTCGCGAAGGCCGGGACATCGACGTTGTTCAGCTGGTGAAGGCTTGTGAAGAGTTGGGGGCGGGTGAAATCTTACTCAACTGCATCGACCGGGACGGGACCAACAGCGGATTCGATCTGGAATTGATCGATTTGGTCAAAAAATCGGTATCCATTCCGGTTATCGCCTCGAGTGGTGCGGGAAAGGCCTCGCACTTCGTCGAGGTTTTTCAGGAGACCTCGACCGATGCGGCACTGGCGGCAGGTATTTTTCATCGCCGGGAAGTATCTATAAAAGAAGTCAAGGAAGCTTCAAAAGCGGCAGGTATCGAAATCAGGTAGCATGCTTGGCGAGAGGACGGCGTTTTAAATTCCTTGTCCTCTCGTTATTTATCCTCTTTTGTTTAGGGGAGTATGAAATTCCAGACTGCCGAGAAACGATTCGCCTTCAGCCTTATAGGATGGAGCGCCATTTGCCTGAGATCGCAGAAAACTCTCGACATAGAACATCTCCACACCATCGCTCAGGGTATCGGGATGCATGCATACCAGACCATTTTTTTGTATCTCGACGAAGTCATCCCGTTTGAGATTCTTGTTTCCATGATCTTCATATTTTTGATAATACCGTACGCAGAGCGGTGAGAGTTCCGGGTTCACCGAATACGAGGTCGAAATATTGCGGTAATCGCTGCTGTTGACATTAAGTTGCCTGGACTGCTTGACAAACAGGAGAAAACTCTCCGCCTCGAGGTCTGCATCGGGAATGTGTATTTCGGTTGCTTTGGTATAAATTGAATAATTGTTGGTCTTGATTCTCTTGAGATAGTACAAACTGTTGTCGTTCAGTTTTTCAAACCATCCGGCCCCGGAAGGTGGTGTTATGGAAAAACCAAGGCTGCTTTCTCTTTTTTTGTTATTTTTTACTGGAAAATAGCGGTTGGAGAAGGAGTTTGTTTGTGAAGCGCAACCACAAAGGGATATAATGAACAGAAGGACCAGCGGAGATATGACAGATTGCCGGAGCACAAGGGGGCTGGGTCGGGGTGAATTCACTGAACACCGCAGAAGCTGAATTGAAAGAAAATGTTTTTGTTGTCTTCCTCTACCATTGTACCATGTTATTGTAACTGTTAGTAATTGATTTCTTTGTTCTCTTCAAGAGGAAGATGCACCACATGCAGAAAAGACGAATCGATAGTCTGCAGGCTTTGAGTTCCAGTTATAAAAAAGGCATCATAAGTCTGCTTTTTTTCTGTATCGTACTGATCCTTGTCCTTAATGTCGTAGCCGCCTGGAGCTACAAGAGAGGCTTGACGGAACTCCGGCAACAGAGCAATATCCGCCTCGAACTGTATATCAACTACCTGCAGGGGGTGCTGGAAAAATATGAGAGTCTGCCGGAATTGCTCGCTATCGACAGTAATCTGGTAAGAGCGCTGCTCAATCCCCTTGAGCCGACCAGACTCGAAACCCTCAACAGATACCTTGAAACAATCAACACGGTGAGCGATACCCTCGATACCTATCTGATGAACAAAGATGGCCTGACTATCGCGGCGAGTAACTGGCAGGAAAAACATCCGTTCATCGGCAGAAATTTCAATTACCGGCCATATTTCAAAGAGGCCATGGCCGGAAAACTGGGAAGGTATTTTGCCATCGGCTCGACTTCCTCCAAACGGGGGTACTATTTTGCCTATCCCGTTCGAAAAGATGATGAAATTCTTGGAGCGGTGGCAATTAAAATAGACATCGATTCCGTTGAACAGAAATGGTCACATCGCGATGAAAGTTTTCTCGTATCCGATCCGGAAGGAGTTGTTTTCATAACAACGAGACCTGAATGGCGCTACAAGACCTTAAAACCTCTGGAACAAGAGGTCCTGCAGAAAATCGTGGAGAGCAGAAGATATCCTGATGCCTCTTTGACGCCTCTTGCCCAGTCGGCTTCAATGAACAACGGCATACACACTCTCGAGATAGCCAATAAGGAAAAGAAGAATGTCCAGAGGATGGTGATGCAGTCGCAATTCATGCCCCAGGCGGGGTGGGACGTTCATATTCTTACCGATACCAGAACACTGGTGAAAAAAGTTGTCGCAATATGTTTCGTCGTCGGTTCAGGAATGACCGTTGCGTATGTACTGGCGCTTCTGCTCCTTCAGCGTCGTCATCGATTGGCGGAATTGAGCCGGGTTGAGGAGGAGGCCAGAAAAGTTTTACAGGAGGCCAATGAGATGCTCGAGTCGAGGGTGAATGACAGAACTCAAGAGCTCACTGAGGCAAATGAACAGCTGCGCAAGGAAATACTGGACAGGCAGGAAACCGAAATCAAGCTGAAGAGAACCCGCAAGGAGTTGATCCATGCGGCAAAACTGGCCGTTCTCGGGCAGATGTCGGCCGGAATCAATCATGAGCTGAACCAGCCACTTGCGGCGATAAGGAGTTACACGGATAACGGCAAGCAGTTTTTGCAGAAGGGGCGTCTGGAAGAGACAATGTGGAATCTCGAGCAGATTGGCGAGCTTACCGAACGAATGGCACAGATCGGCGCGCAGTTAAAACTTTTCGCCCGGAAAACGAGCGGCCAAATAGTCATCGTACCGCTGCATGGGGTTATTGACGGGGCCTTGGAAATATTGCGACCGAGCTTGAAAAAAGAAAATATTGATCTGTCCATCAATGTTTCTCCGGATGACTTGGAGGTGAGGGCCAACCATGTGCTGTTGCAGCAGGTCCTGGTCAATCTGCTGTCAAACGCCATGCAGGCCATGGAAGGTCAGGCTGTCAAACGGATTTTCCTTGATTGTCGCGGCGAGGAAGACCGAGTGGTGATTGCGGTTGAAGACAGTGGTCCGGGCATATCGGAGGAACATCTTCAGAATATTTTCGAACCATTTTATACAACGAAAAAATCCGGTCAGGGCTTAGGCCTGGGCCTTACCATCAGTGATCGGATTATCAGAGATTTCGGCGGGCAGATCATTCTTACGCGGAGCAAGAACGGGGCTCGTTTTGAATTTACCTTGGAGAGAATCAAGTAATACACCTATGACCCGAAATGAAAAAGTGCTTTTCATCGATGATGAGAAGCATATACGACAGGCAAACAGGCAAACACTGGAATTGGCGGAACTGGAGGTCATCTGCGAAGATTGTGCGGAAAGGGGGCTTGAAGTTCTCACCCGAGACTGGCCCGGCATCGTGGTATGCGATATTCGTCTTCCGAACATGGATGGGTTGCAGTTTCTCCAAGAGGTGCAGAAAATCGACCATGATCTCCCGGTCATCCTCATAACCGGCCATGGCGATATTTCCACTGCCGTTCAAGCAATGCGTGATGGGGCGTATGATTTTATCGAGAAGCCCTATTCTGCCGAGCGATTGGTGAAAACCGTTTTGCGAGGGCTGGAAAAACGCAGTCTGACCCTGGAGAATCGTAATCTTCGCCGTGAGCTGGAACTCCATAGTGCTCCCGGGCCGAGAATAATAGGTCGTACACCGGCAATGGAGAAACTTCGGAGCACTATCGCTCAGGTCGCCGATACCGGCGCCGATGTACTTGTGCTGGGTGAGACCGGTACGGGCAAGGAACTTGTAGCTCGGGCCTTGCACGAAAACAGCAGCAGGAGGGCGAAAAATTTTGTAGCTATCAATTGCGGGGCAGTTGCCGAGTCGATCATGGAAAGCGAGCTGTTTGGCCATGAAGCAGGTGCCTTCACCGACGCCAAATCAATGCGCATTGGGAAATTCGAACACGCCAATGGCGGTACCTTGCTTCTTGACGAGATCGAGTCAATGCCGATGCGCGTGCAGATCAATCTTTTGCGGGTACTTCAGGAAAGGTCTGTTGAACGTCTTGGCTCAAACAGGCTTATTCCTGTCGATCTCCGAGTAGTTGCAGCGTCCAAGGTTGATTTGCTCGATGCGGCGGAGCATGGGAAATTTCGACAGGATCTCTATTACCGTCTGAATGTTGTAAGTCTGAAGATCCCGCCTCTGCGTGAGAGACGGGAAGATATTCCCCTGTTGTTCCATCACTTCCTGCTGGTCGCCGGGCACAGGTATCAACAGGAAGTGACTATGCCCAGCAGTCTGCAGATGAATGCGCTCATGTCCTACTCGTGGCCGGGCAACGTCAGGGAACTCAGGAATTTTGCCGAGCGGTATGTGCTGTTGGGGCGGCAGTTCGACTGGTCGCTGGAAAAGATGCTCTCAGGTGAAGAAACCGCCCATAGTAGTTCCCTGCCGCATCAGGTCGACTGTTTTGAAAGGAGTCTCATTGAACATGCGCTGGTATCAACCGGTGGCAGCATTAAGGATGTCATGACAATCCTTGATATCCCCAGAAAGACTCTGTATGACAAAATGCGTAAATATGGCTTGAAAAAAAGCGACTATAAATAAGAGCCCATAAGGGTTTCAGCGTACCAATTGACTTCTGCCATACCAAAATTTCATTAAAATGATGTAATGAATTTCTCCCGAAGATCTTCCGCCATAAGAGAAGGAAAGGCGGTTTTCCGCCGATTCCTGACGCTTCGAATCATATAAATCCTCAAATAACCCTCCGTTCCGTCAAGGTAATTCCACTTTTGTTACACCATGTCGAAAGAGTGGTGGATTTCCGCTGATTTTCGCCAACGGAAGTGGATTGTTTGAGCATATTGGCCCTGATATCATGCAATTAAATATGTTCTCAAGGTTGGTTAAAATATTGCATATCTTCTTCTGCTTCATCAGCAGTCTATTACCTGATGAAGCCGGCAGTTCGCCGAACTGCTGTTATGGTTTACAGGGTATCACTATTCAAATTGGAGGAAGAAGCTATGTTCAGGAAGATCACCACGCTTGTAGCAACCGCTGCACTCTCTGTACTCGTTTTATCGGGAGCGGCGCTTGCGGCAGACCCGATTACCATCAAGTTTTCCCATGTTGTCGCAGAAAACACTCCCAAAGGTAAAATGGCAGTCAAGTTCAAAGATCTGATTGCCGAACGGCTGGGCGGAAAGGTTGTGGTCGAGGTTTTCCCCAACTCCCAGTTGTTTGGCGACAATAAAGAAATTGAAGCGATGCTTCTTGGCGATGTCCAGCTCGTTGCCCCGGCCCTTGCAAAATTCGAACGCTACACCAAGCAGGTACAGATTTACGACCTGCCTTTCCTTTTCAAGGACATGGCTGCGGTTGAAAAATTTCAGCAGAGCGAAAAAGGTCAGGCTCTCCTCAGTTCGATGGAGTCCAAGGGATTGGTCGGCCTGGGCTATCTGCATAACGGCATGAAACAGCTGTCGTGTGCTTCACCTTTAAGAGTTCCCGCCGATGCGGCCGGTTTGAAATTCAGGATCATGACCTCCGATGTCCTCGCCGCACAATTTCAGGCACTGAATGCGGTGCCGCTGAAGAAGCCGTTCTCCGAGGTTTTCACCCTGCTGCAAACCAAAGCGATCGATGGCCAGGAAAACACCTACTCGAATATCTACTCCAAGAAGTTTTTTGAAATTCAGCCGTATATCACCGAGTCCAATCATGGCGTTCTCGATTACATGCTCGTCACCTCGACCGAATTCTGGATGAGTCTGCCGGATGATATCAGAGCGGAAGTTAAAAAGGCTCTGGACGAGGCGACTCTTTATGGCAATGAGATAGCCGCTTCCCAGGATCTGGAGGATAAGCAGAAAATCATCGACTCCAAACGTACCGAAATTATTACTCTTTCAGACGCCGAAAGAAATCAGTGGATCGAGGCTATGAAACCCGTCTGGTTGAAGTTTGAAGACGAAATCGGTAAAGATCTTATTGACGCTGCCTACCAATCCAATATGTAGCAGGCCGGGTAGTCTCCCTTCTTCGGGGAGACTACCATAACAATTGGTCAGTAAGAGGTAAGATATGTTTATGCGTATTATCAATCGTATCGAAGAGGCAGTTATCTGCATCTTGCTGGTTGCGATAACAATTTTGGTTTTTGCCGATGTCGTTTTGCGATTTGGTTTTAATATGGGGCTGATGTGGTCGCAGGAACTGACTCTGCACATGTCGGCCTGGTTTGTGCTCTTTGGTACATCCTACGGTTTGAAAGTCGGTTCTCATATCGGCATGGATGCCTTTGTAAAACTCTTTTCCTTCAACACTCGTCGATTGCTGTCGGGAATTGCCGCTGTTCTTGCCCTGATCTATTGCTATCTGGTGCTTTACGGCAGCTGGATATATCTGGCCAAGATGAAGAAGATCGGCATCACGATGGAGGATTTGCCGATCCCGGTGTGGCTGGCAAACGGGATGCTCTTTTTAGGATTTGTGTTCTTGACCGTTCGGTTGCTTATTCTGCTTTTTGCCATCATAACGGGCAAGGCAGATGGTTTTAAACATGCCGACGAGGCAAAAGAGAGTCTGGCCCTGGCCAAGGAAATTCTCAAGGAGGAGGAACGTTCATGACTACCGTTGCTTTGTTCACACTTCTCTTTGGCTGCATGATGCTGGGCATGCCCATTGCGCTTGCCCTGGGGTTGTCAAGTATTGGGACCATCCTCATATTTTCCGACGATTCCCTTGCTTCAATTACCCTTAAATTGTTCGAAGCACTCTCCGAGCATTACACTCTGCTGGCTATCCCGTTTTTTATCTTGTCGTCGGCCTTTCTGTCCACGGGCGGGGTCGCAAAACGCATAATCCGCTTTGCCCTCAGTCTGGTCGGCCATATCCATGGCGGAATAGGCATGGCTTCGGTTCTTGCCTGTATGATCTTCGCTGCAGTTTCCGGTTCATCGCCGGCGACAGTTGCGGCAATCGGCTCGATCGTCATTGTCGGCATGGTCAAAGCCGGTTATCCGGAATCGCTCGCTGCCGGATTGATCGGCAATGCCGGTACCCTCGGTATTCTGATCCCGCCCTCCATCGTCATGCTCGTCTATTCTGCGGCTACCGAAGTTTCCGCCTCGCGAATGTTCATGGCTGGATTTATACCGGGTATCATGATGGGTTTGATGCTCATGGTGGTTCTCTACATAGTTGCCCGCTATAAAAAGATCCCCTGCGCGCCCTGGGCCGGATTCAAAGAGGTGGTTACCTCAGGATTCAGTGCGCTCGGCGGGCTTATGCTGATCATAATTGTTCTTGGTTCCATTTATGGCGGTGTTGCAAGTCCGACTGAAGCAGCTGCAGTCTCGGCTATTTACGCTTTTGGTGTCGCCGTTTACGGATACCGGGATATGGGCCCGCTTAAAGCGGTTCCGTGGCGCCGGGAAGGTGAGGGCGCCGGGAGAATGCTCGGACGCAATTTCGGTCAAATGATTTTCACCTTGCCGAAAATCATCACAGACAAAGAAATCAACAAGGTCGTGCTCGATGCGTCGAAGGTAAGCATTATGCTGCTCTTCATCATCGCCAACGCCATGCTTTTTGCCCATGTACTGACAACCGAGAGAATTCCCCATCACATTGCCGAAATCATCGTCCAATGGGGGTTGTCTGCCTGGATGTTCCTGGTCGTCGTCAATATTCTGCTGCTTATAGCCGGCAACTTTATGGAGCCTTCGGCTATTCTCCTGATCATGGCCCCGATCCTTTTTCCGATTGCCGTTCAACTTGGGATCGATCCGATTCATCTGGGCATTATTATGGTCGTCAACATGGAGATCGGCATGCTCACGCCTCCGGTGGGTTTGAACCTCTTCGTAATTTCCGGGGTGACCGGACATACTATGGGATGGGCGATAAAAGCCTGTCTGCCGTGGTTGATGGTGCTCCTGGTTTTTCTCATTATTATCACATACATACCGCAAATATCGCTCTTTTTACCTGAACTGCTGGATAAAATTCAGGGCTACTGATAGCCGCCTGAGAATTTCCGAAGCAAAAGAGCCCTTCATCGATTGATATCTTCAATTGGTGGAGGGCTTTTTGCGTTTGGTCTATTAGACAGTATGTATCAGGCTGTCGGATTGAGAATTTTCATGATATTGAGAAAATGGCGGATTTCCGCCAATACTTCTGGCATCATCTCATTAATATGTCGCATAACTACACGGGAATTCAAACTATCGCGATTTTGTGAATTATAAAGAAAGAATAGGCGGATTTTCGCCGATAAATTCAGATAAATTTACTTGATTTTATTATTATACCACGCAAAAACAATAAGATAACATCATATCATCGAAGTGGCCACAATCTTGCAATTTGCAAAACATTCCATCAGACAGCATCTTCATGATGGAATCGGTATGTTCGTCGAGCTGCCGTCAAGGTTACCGGTGTATCCGGTATATCAATATTCAAATTGGAGGAAGAAGCTATGTTCAGGAAGATCACCACACTTGTAGCAACCGCTGCACTCTCGTTCTTAATGGTTTCGGGATCAGCGCTTGCGGCAGACCCCATCACCATCAAGTTTTCCCATGTTGTTGCAGAAAATACTCCAAAAGGAAAAATGGCTATCAAGTTTAAAGAGCTGGTTGCCGAAAGGTTGGACGGGAAGGTCCAGGTCGAAGTGTTCCCCAACTCCCAGTTGTTTGGCGACAACAAAGAAATTGAAGCGATGCTTCTTGGCGATGTCCAGCTCGTTGCCCCGGCCCTTGCAAAATTCGAACGCTACACCAAGCAGGTACAGATTTACGACCTGCCTTTCCTGTTCAAGGACATGGCTGCAGTTGAAAAGTTTCAGCAAAGCGAAAAAGGCCAGGCTCTTCTCAGTTCGATGGAGTCCAAAGGGTTGATTGGCCTGGGATATCTTCATAACGGCATGAAACAGCTGTCGTGTGCTTCACCTTTAAAAGTCCCCGCCGATGCGTCCGGTCTGAAATTCAGGATCATGACTTCCGATGTTCTCGCCGCCCAATTCCAGGCACTGAATGCGGTGCCGCTGAAGAAGCCGTTCTCCGAGGTCTTCACCCTGCTGCAAACCAAAGCGATCGATGGCCAGGAGAACACCTACTCCAATATCTACTCCAAGAAGTTTTTTGAAATTCAGCCGTATATAACCGAGTCCAATCATGGTCTTCTTGATTACATGCTCGTTACCTCGACCGAATTCTGGATGAGTCTGCAGGATGATATCAGAGCGGAAGTTAAAAAGGCTCTGGACGAGGCGACTCTCTACGGTAATGAGATAGCCGCTTCCCAGGATCTGGAAGATAAGCAGAAAATCATCGACTCCAAGCGAACCGAGATCATCACCCTTTCCGATGCCGAAAGAAATCAGTGGATCGAGGCAATGAAACCCGTTTGGCAGAAGTTTGAAGACGAAATCGGTAAAGATCTTATTGACGCTGCATACCAATCCAATATGTAACAGACCGGGCAGTCTCCTGATGTTCCGGGAGGCTGCCGTAATTATTTGGTCCGTAAGAGGTAGATTATGTTCATGCGTATTATCAATCGTGCCGAAGAAGCGATTATCTGCATCTTGTTGGTCGCGATAACAATTTTGGTTTTTACCGATGTCGTTATGCGATTTGGTTTTAATATGGGTCTCATGTGGTCTCAGGAACTCACTCTGCACATGTCGGCCTGGTTTGTCCTGTTTGGTGCATCATACGGCTTGAAAGTAGGATCTCATATCGGCATGGATGCCTTTGTAAAACTCTTTCCTGCAGGCGGCCGCAGGATATTGACGGGCATTGGCGCCATCCTGGCGCTCGTATACTGCTACCTGGTGCTCTATGGGAGCTGGATATATCTTGCCAAGATGAAGAAAATCGGCATCACGATGGAGGATTTGCCGATCCCGGTGTGGATTGCCAATGGGATGCTCTTTGTCGGATTCGTATTTTTGACTGTCCGACTGCTGATTCTTCTCTGGGGGGTAATCACCGGAAAAACAGACAGTTTTAAACATGCCGACGAAGCGAAAGAGAGTCTGGCTCTGGCCAAAGAAATGCTCAAAGAGGAGAAAAGTTCATGACTACCGTTGCCTTATTTGTACTCCTCTTTGGTTGTATGATGCTCGGCATGCCGATTGCGTTTGCCCTGGGCTTGTCAAGCATCGGGACTATTCTGTTGTTTTCCGACGATTCTCTCGCTTCGATTACCCTTAAATTATTCGAAGCACTCTCCGAACATTACACGCTGCTTGCAATCCCGTTCTTTATTCTTTCGTCCGCCTTTCTTTCAACGGGAGGTGTCGCAAAAAGGATAATACGCTTTGCCCTCAGTATGGTCGGTCATATTCGTGGCGGTATTGCCATGGCTTCGGTCATTGCCTGCATGATCTTTGCCGCCGTTTCCGGTTCATCGCCGGCTACAGTCGCGGCAATCGGATCGATTGTCATTGTCGGGATGGTGAGAGCCGGTTATCCGGAAGCTCTGGCAGCCGGTGTCATAGGAAATGCCGGAACCCTTGGAATTCTCATACCTCCCTCGATCGTCATGCTGGTTTATTCGGCTGCCACTGAGGTATCGGCCTCGCGCATGTTTATGGCGGGTTTCCTGCCCGGTCTGTTGATGGGACTGATGCTCATGGCGGTTATTTATGTCGTCGCCCGGGTGAAAAATATTCCACGCCAACCATGGGCTGGGCTTAATGAAATAGTATCCGCCGGATTTAGTGCCACCGGCGGCCTGATGCTGATAATTATTGTTCTTGGATCCATATATGGCGGTATTGCCAGTCCGACTGAGGCCGCTGCCGTATCCGCCATCTATGCATTTGGGGTCGCTGTTTACGGTTACCGGGATATGGGACCGCTGAAAAATGTTCCGTGGCATAAAGACGGCGAGAGTACTGGGGCCATGGTTGGGCGCAACATTTGGCAGATAATTGCCACCTTGCCAAGAATTATTATAGACAAAGAAGTCAATAAGGTAGTCCTCGATGCTTCAAAAGTAAGCATCATGTTGCTTTTCATCATTGCCAATGCCATGCTGTTTGCTCATGTATTGACGACCGAGAGAATTCCCCATCAAATTGCCGAAACAATCGTGCAGTGGGGACTGTCTCCCTGGATGTTCCTAGTGGTTGTCAACATCCTGCTGCTTATAGCCGGCAACTTCATGGAGCCGTCGGCGATTCTGCTTATAATGGCTCCGATTCTTTTTCCAATTTCCGTAAAACTTGGGATCGATCCAATCCATCTGGGCATTATCATGGTCGTCAATATGGAGATCGGCATGCTCACACCTCCGGTAGGTCTGAACCTCTTCGTCATTTCCGGGGTAACCGGCAGGAGCATGGGATGGGCAATAAAGGCTTGTCTGCCATGGTTGATGGTTCTCCTTTCTTTTCTCATTATTATTACTTACGTACCGCAAGTTTCGCTTTTCCTGCCGGAACTCATCGATAAAATCCAGGGATACTGACAAATACCTGGAATTCGACAGTATCAAGGTCATTCAACGATTGCATGAGAGCATCGGTGGATGACCTTTTTTTATTTCATTTTTTGGCAAAATGATTATGTTCTCGCAACTTAATCATCTGGACCGGTCTGCAACATCGGCAGACGGTTCGATGTCTTATTCATTGGAGATGAAAATGAAAAACAGCCCTGAAGTAAAAACTATCTTGTACACAACCGATCTTGGCGGCCAGACCCGCCCGGTCTTCCGACATGCCTTGGCCATGGCAAAACTGTACGATGCAAAAATAATCATGATGCACGTGGTCGAACCCATGGGCGAAACGGCGAAGGCGATAATCAGTGCATATCTCTCCCAGGAGTTTACCGAAGATATGCAGAAGGATACGATGAAAGAAATACTCGCCAAGATGAAAGACAGGTTGCGGAAGTTTTACGAAGATGAATGCGAAGAAGAAAAAGTATGTTCAAATGTGAAAGAGCTTATAGTTGTTTCCGGCAAGCCGAGTGAAGAAATTCTGCGCGTTTCCGAAGAAGAAAAGGCGGACATGATCATTGTAGGCAAATCGACAAGAAAAGTTCGAGGCATACGAGTCATGGGGTCAACGGCGCGTCGAGTGAGCAGAATGGCCGGTATCCCGGTTCTTGTTGTACCTAATTATTAAATCCGACAACCTGTTCCAGCAAAGCTCCCATCTGAAACAGGTTGATTTTGAGGAAAAATCCTATGTCTGAAGGATTTGAGGTATATCTCGCTTCCCCGAGAGGTTTCTGCGCTGGGGTCGAACGGGCGATTGAAACAGTGAAAATCAGTCTGCAGCGCTATGGCAGACCGGTATATGTTCTCCACGAAATCGTTCACAATAAGCATGTAATTACTGAACTGGAGCAATCAGGTGCTGTGTTTGTCGAACACCTTCTCGATATTCCGCAAGGGGAGGTTTGCATTTTCAGTGCTCATGGCGTATCCCTGGCCATTGAAAATAAGGCTCAAGAGCTTGGCCTGAGGACTGTTGATGCCACATGCCCTTTAGTTACCAGCGTTCACGGCATGGTCGAGAAGTATCACTCCATGGGATACGATGTGGTAATTATCGGACACCACAAACATCCGGAGGTTGAAGGAACGGCGGGAAGGGTGTCCGGCAGGGTGCATATTGTCGCCAGCGAAGATGAAGCCAGAGCAATAGCCGTTGCTGACAAAGAAAAGGTGGCCTATGTTACCCAGACCACACTGAACAAAAACGATATCACCGGAATCCTCGAAATTCTGCAAAGCAAATTCCCCCACATCAAAGGCCCCTCTTCAAATATTTGTTTCGCTACCCAGAACCGTCAGGATGCAGTCAAACAGTTAGCAGAAATATCAGATCTTGTATTTGTCGTCGGATCAAAGAACAGTTCAAATTCAAACAGGTTGCGAGAGGTCGCCAAACAGTGCGGGGTCGAGGCCCATCTTATCGACGATTATCACGATATATCGCCTGCCTGGCTTTTGGGGAAAAGAAGGATCGGCATTACCGCCGGGGCTTCCGCGCCTGAGAGACTGGTTGAAGGGGTGATCGCCTGGATGCAGACTCAGGGCAATGTACATGTTGTCGAACTGGAAGGAATCAAAGAAAAGATTCATTTTAAACCGGCCATTCTCGAGGCCTGCGCTTCAGGAAAATGCCGACCGGGGAAGAGTTGATTTTCCCCCCTGGTCGGTTGGTATTTTAACGAGAAAACGTCGCGGTCAATCTTTCCATGGCTTCTTTGACCTTTTCATGGCTGTTGAAGGACGAGATCCGGATAAATCCGTTGCCGCATTTGCCGAATCCGGCTCCAGGGGTGCAGACAACACCCGCAGTAGTGAGCAGCATATCGAAGAATGCCCAGGAGTCCATCTTGCCGTCTATCCAGATATACGGTGAATTCTTGCCGCCGACATACTCAAATCCCAACGAGTCCATTGTCGCACACACTACGTCGGCATTTGCCATGTAGTAGTCGATCAAGGCTTTCGACTCGGCCTTGCCTTCCTCGCTGTAGATAGCTGCCGCCGCCCGTTGAACGGGGTAGGAAACGCCGTTGAATTTCGTGCAATGGCGACGGTTCCATAATCCATGGATAAAATGTTTGTTGCCGGCCTGATCGTATGCTGCACATTCTTTTGGTACAACCGTGTAGGCACAACGGGTTCCGGTAAAACCGGCGCTTTTCGAAAGACTGCGAAACTCGATTGCGACCTCCCTGGCCCCTTCGATCTCGAAAATCGACTTCGGCAGGGATTCATCGCGGATGAAGGCTTCATAGGCGGCATCAAAGAGAATAAGAGCCTTGTGCTGCCGGGCGTAATCGACCCAGGTTTTCAATTCGGCTTTTGAAATAGTCGATCCTGTAGGGTTGTTTGGAAAACAAAGATAAATCAGATCGACTGCTTCGGTGGGAAGGGACGGAACAAAATTGTTTGCCTTGGTCCCTTCAAGATATACCAGTCCTTGATATCTGCCGTCTTCGAAGGAACCGGTGCGACCGGCCATTACATTGGTGTCGAGATATACCGGATAGACCGGATCGGGAATGGCAATTTTAATATCTTGAGTAAAAAGCTCCTGGATATTGCCGGTATCGCATTTCGCTCCGTCACTGACGAAGATCTCGTCGGCCGAAATATCCGCTCCGCGACTGCGAAAATCGTTTTCCGCAATGGCTTCTCTGAGAAAATCATAGCCTTGTTCCGGCCCATAGCCCCTGAAGGTTACGTCATCCGCCATTTCATCGACCGCCTTATGAAATGCTTTGATGGCGGAAGGCGGCAGACCCTTGGTGACATCGCCTATGCCAAGTTTAATAATATTTTTTTCCGGGTTGTTTTTTTGGAACGCAGCGACCCGCTTGGCGATATCGGAAAACAGGTACGACGCCTGAAGTTTCAGGTAATGCTCATTGATTGTAATCATTCGTTTCTCAGTTGTTTTATGAATAAAAGGAGTTAAGTTGTTGCTGGTGTAACGGTTACGTAAATATAATTGAATGATAATGCCTGTCAACCAGCAACTTGCAACAGATTATTTCGGTTTAAAAGGAAATCGGATGAAAAACGACAAACCAGTGACGGTATATCGAAATGATTATACCGTCTTCGACTATATAATAGAATGTTTGACCTTGAATTTTCAAATCTACGAGGAGAAAACTCGAGTTACCGCCACCGGGAAATATCGCAGAAATTCCCTTTCACTCAGAGAGAATCCGTCATTGGTGCTATTTGGTGAGGAACTGGAGATCGTAAGCGTACGGCTCGATGGAAAAGAAATGGCCGGGGCCGATTATTATGTCAACGATAAGATGTTGCGGCTGGAAAATGTCCCCCCTGCCTTTTCTCTCGAAATTGTCACGACAATCTATCCCGACAGAAATACTTCTCTCGAAGGGTTATACAGGTCCGGCGCCAAATATTGCACGCAATGCGAAGCCGAAGGTTTCAGGAAAATCACATATTATCCCGATCGCCCCGATGTATTGACGAGATTTACAACCCGCATTGAGGCAGATAAAACATCATGTCCGGTACTGCTGGCAAACGGCAACTGCAGAGAAAAAGGTGAGCTTGACGCCACACGCCACTACGCAGTGTGGGAAGATCCATTTCCAAAACCATGCTATCTGTTTGCCCTGGTGGCCGGTCGGCTTGTTTCGATCGAAGATGAATATATTACCCGTTCCGGGCGAAGGGTTGAGCTGAAAATCTTTGTCGAAGAGCAAAATAAAAACAAATGCAATCATGCGATGACCGCCCTGAAAAAAGCGATGCACTGGGATGAGGAAGTGTTTGGCCTTGAATACGATCTCGATATTTACATGATCGTCGCTGTCGATGATTTTAATATGGGGGCCATGGAGAACAAAGGATTGAATATCTTCAATTCAAAATATGTGCTTTCTTCTCCGGAAACCGCCACCGATCAGGATTACCTGGGAATTGAAGGAGTCATCGCCCATGAATATTTTCATAACTGGACCGGCAACAGGGTGACATGTCGTGACTGGTTTCAACTCAGTCTGAAAGAGGGATTGACGGTTTTTCGCGATCAGGAGTTTTCCGCCGACATGAATTCCCGGCCGGTTCAGAGAATAGACGATGTCCGCGTCTTGAAGAATTTTCAATTCAAGGAGGATGCAGGACCAATGGCCCATCCTGTGCGGCCCGATTCCTATGTGGAGATCAATAATTTCTATACTTCTACCGTGTACAACAAAGGAGCCGAAGTAATTCGGATGATGAACACCATACTTGGTGCGGCAAAGTTTCGTGAGGGAATGGATCTTTATTTTGCCAGACACGACGGGCAGGCAGTTACCTGCGATGATTTTGTTGCGGCAATGAGCGATGCTTCCGGTGTCGATCTCAGCCAGTTCCAGAACTGGTATATCCAGGCCGGGACGCCGATTCTTCAGGTGGAAGGGGAGTGGAACGAAGAACACCGGCAATACCTGCTGACTGTCCGCCAAAATTGCCCGGATACGCCGGGACAAACGGAAAAACGACCTTTTCATATGCCTCTTTCCGTAGGACTCCTCGGATCCGACGGTCAGGATTTGCTCACTCATGAGCAGGAAGGGACAGCTGTCTTACAACTGCATGAGCAGGAACAGCTTTTTACATTCAAGGATATAAAGGAAAAACCGGTAGTTTCATTTTTGCGGGATTTTTCCGCGCCGGTCAGGGTTGCAAGTTTTCAGTCCCGGGCAGAACTTGCCTTTCTTCTGCGCTACGATACAAATCTCTACAACCGGTGGGATGCAGCTACCCGTTTAGCCGGCGAAGTCATTCTTGAAGCGGCGGAAAAACTGACAAGGCAAGAGATCCCTTTGCTCGATGAACTGTATCTTGATGCCGTTGCCCACAGTATTCAACACGACACCGAAGATCCTGAGATTCTAGCACTTTCCTTGACACTTCCGGCAGAAACGACGCTTGCCCAGGAGATGGCGATTATCGATCCCGATGCTCTGCATCAGGCCAGACGACTGGTTAAAAAAGAGTTGGCCGAAAGAAATCGCGACGCCTTGACTTTACTCTATGAAAAAAATCGAGTGAGAGGGGAATACCGCATTACTCCGGCAGATATCGGGAAAAGAAGCCTGAAAAATGTGGCCTTATCCTATCTTATGGCACTTGATCCTCTTCCCGATGAAATACTTGATCTTTGTTACGCGCAGTATCGTGACGCCACCAATATGACCGATAATATCGCGGCAGTTGCAAACGTGGTTGATCTTGACAGGGGTATCAGGAAGGAAGTCCTCGAAGATTTTTATGCAAAATGGGTGGGTGATCCTCTGGTTCTCGATAAATGGTTTACCCTGCAAGCTCTGTCAATACTTCCAACCACTCTTAAAGAAGTTCGGCAACTCGTTAAAAATCCGTCTTTTTCAATAAACAATCCAAACAGGGTCAGAGCTCTCATCGGGGCATTCTGCACCGGCAATCATGTCTGTTTCCATGACAAGAGCGGAGTTGGATACGGTTTTCTTGCCGATATGATAACCGAGCTGAATTCCATCAATCCACAGATTGCCGCACGTCTCGTGTCTCCTTTGATTAATTGGAAACGGTACGATGTTCAACGGCAAAGCTTGATGAAACAAGAGTTGAACAGGATTGCTTCCGTGAAAAATCTTTCACGGGATGTCTACGAAGTAGTCAATAAGAGTAGATAGAGGCTGCTGCTTTTGTCGCTATTGCCGTTTATGGCAAAACAGGCATCGATATTTAGGGGGATGATCGGCGGGAAGAGGTGCTTCTTTATCCGAGGCATGGCAACCGAGGCAATGCGTTTCCGCTTCCTTTTTATCTTTTATTGCATAAAAACGGCTGTGATTTTCATCATGGGGCAGGTGCGAGGTTGTTTCTTGCGGAGCTTTGAGAAGAAAAATGAGAATCCCGGCGCAGAGTATGATGAATACCAGGTTGACGGACAATTTCTTTCGGGAGCTCAATTCTTTCATATTTTCGCGCTTCAGGGGCAGGGGATGGCGGATATCAGCGGGCCATTTCGACAGCACTGAAATCGAGCAGTTTCTTTTTGAGACCGAAAACGGTGATTTCGGCAATAAGAGTGGCAAGTATGGTGTTTTTCCCGGCGAGCGAAACCATATTGGCATGCATTTTATGATTTTTGATCAGATTCAGCAAGGCAGCAGTGGAGGAACCAGGGTTGGCGATGAATTGCCCGATTGTCTCACCGGAAATAATCGCCGGATAGATACCTTCTCCGGTAAGACCTGAGGCGAGCCCTGCGGCATCGCCTACCAGGAAGGTGTTGGCAAAACGCCATCCCCTGAAATCAAAATTAATGAATTCTGCCGATGCCTTATGCTGCTCCAGAGGATATCCCTGCTTTTTGCCCCAGTGTAAGAGGTTGGCCTTGAGCTTGCTTGCTTTCATTGTTCTTGCATCGACATAGGCACCGATCGACGCCGAATCCCGATGGGGAAATACCCAGGCATAGCCACTACCAAAGAGAGAACTGTTAAAATGCCACTCCATTTCAGGATAGTCTCCGGGAATTTGATATGTTATCCCGATGCCGGTGGCGGCAACGGGAAGACCGAGAGATCTTCTGACCAGAGATGAGGAGCCATCGGCACCCACCAGAGAAGTGCATGAATACTGGTCGTGTGAGCCTGATTTCTTGTTTATGCACTCTATCCTGTTCTGGTCAATGGCGGTGACCTGGCAACCAAGGCGAATCTCGGCACCCGCCTGCAGTGCCTTTTCCGCCATTTCCCGACCCAGTTTTTCCCTGTTGACCGTTGCGATAATGGGTGTTGGCGAATCCACACACGTGGTCTGGAAACGGGTAAAAATGTGTTGTTTACAGAAATGTCTTTCCGAGATGTCAACCGGAACTTTCTTGAGCAGCCCATTCCAGGTAATGCCGCCGGCACAGACCTTCTTGCCAAGAGTGTCTTTACGCTCGAGAACCAGTGTCTTTAAACCATGGGCGGCGGTAATGCAGGCGCAGGCCAGCCCGCCGGGACCGGCACCGATTATGATGACATCATAGAGCATGGAGTTATGAGGCCAAAAAACGAGGAAAAAATTTCAAGAAGTAAAAAACAAAACCTGTTCTGTGCCTTTTCAGTGACATAGAACAGGTTTTGAAAAAAACATTATAATGGCGGTTAGCCCTCGCTCAGCATAGCCTTTAAATATTCTTTGTTCATCCGGGCAATATTGCGGATGGAGATACCTTTTGGACAGACTGCCTCGCATTCTTTGTAATTTGTACAGTTGCCGAAGCCTTCTTCGTCCATTTGTGCAACCATTGCCAAAGCTCGCTGCTTTCTTTCAACTTGCCCCTGTGGAAGAAGGGCGAGCTGGGAGATTTTGGCGCTGGCAAAGAGCATGGCCGCACCGTTCGGGCAACTGGCAACACAGGCGCCACAACCAATACAGGCAGCGGCGTCCATTGCCAGTTCCGCCTGCTGGGCGGGGATGGGCAGAGTGTTGCCGTCAGGCGTACCTCCTGTATTGACAGAGACATATCCACCCGACTGGATGATGCGGTCCAGGGCAGATCTGTCTATGACAAGGTCTTTTTTGATCGGATAGGCTCTTGAGCGGAACGGTTCGATAACCAGAACATCGCCGCTTTTGAAATGCCGCATGTGCAACTGACAAAGCGTTACTTCCTTTTCCGGCCCATGGGCCACGCCGTTCACCATGCTGCCGCACATTCCGCAGATTCCTTCCCGGCAATCATGATCAAATGCTACAGGATCCTTTTTTTCCTTGGTGAGTTTCTCGTTCAGCACATCAAGCATCTCAAGAAAGGACATATCGGTATGGATACCGTCCAGAGTATAGGTCTCGAATTCGCCTAATGCATCACTGTTCGGTTGTCGCCAGATCTTTAGCGTCAGGTTAATGCTGCTCATATTGTCTATACCTTAAGAATTCTGTTGAAGTCCGTCGTGTTGGTCTGTGCGCCTCTACTTATAGCTTCGTTGACTGGGGGTCACATACTCAAATACAAGCGGTTCCTTATGCATTACTGGCGGTTGTTCCTCACCGGCATGTTCCCACACCGAAACGTGCGAATAATCAGCATCATTTCGTTTTGCTTCGTTTTCTTCGGTTTGACTTTCTTCTCGCAGGTGGCAGCCGCAGGATTCTTCCCTGGTCAGCGCATCGCGAATCATAATTTCGGCAAATTCCAGAAAATCGGCGACCCGGCCTGCACGCTCAAGGGACTGGTTGATCTCTTTTGTTGTCCCGGGAATATACACGGAGTCCCAGAACTTTTGTTTGATCCTGGGCAGCTTCGAAAGAGCAGCTTCAAGGTCGGCTTTGTTTCTGGCCATACCGCAGTTATCCCACATCAATTTGCCGAGTTCCTTGTGGATCTCATCGACAGTGAACTTTCCTGTGGGGCCACCGCTGCTGTTCTGCAGTATCCGGGCGATGCGATCTTCGACCCAACGTCTTGAATCGAGGAAGGGCGCGGAATGTTCACTTACTTGCTCAAGCTTGTTGGTTCCAAGATAATGAGCAACAGAAGTGGCAATTATGAAATAACCGTCCGCCAGTCCTTGCATGAGGGCGCTTGCGCCCAGACGGTTTGCGCCATGGTCGGAGAAGTTGCATTCGCCGATGGCAAAGAGTCCGGGAATGGTCGTCATAAGATCGTAATCGACCCAAAGTCCACCCATGGTATAATGAACGGCAGGGTAGATCATCATCGGTTCGACCATCGGATTGCTGTCGGTAATTTTTTCATACATCTGGAAAAGATTACCATATTTCTTGTAGATGGTTTCCTTGCCGTCACGCTTTATGGCATCGGCGAAATCGAGATACACGGCAAGCCCGGTGTTACCGACGCCTTTGCCGAGATCGCATTGCTCCTTGGCATTTCTCGACGCTACGTCTCGCGGTACCAGATTACCGAAACTCGGATATTTGTTCTCCAGGTAATAGTCCCTTTCCTGTTCCGGAATATCGGCTGGTTTACGGGTGTCGCCCTTTTTCTTAGGTACCCAGACCCGGCCGTCATTTCGCAGGCTCTCGCTCATCAACGTCAGTTTCGACTGGTAATCGCCATGGACGGGGATACACGTGGGATGAATCTGGACAAATGAAGGATTGGCAAATCCGGCGCCGCGTTTATGGGCTCGCCAGGCCGCGGTCACATTGGATGCCATGGCATTGGTGGAGAGGAAATACACATTACCATATCCTCCCGTTGCCAGGATAACAACATCTGCCGAGTGACTCTCGATCTCACCGGTGATGATATTTCTTGTTGTGATACCTCTTGCCCGGCCATCGACAATAACGACATCCATCATCTCCCGGCGGGTATACATCTTTACTTTACCGGTGTGGATTTGCCTGGAGAGTGCACCGTATGCACCCAGCAGGAGCTGTTGGCCGGTTTGACCCCTGGCATAAAAAGTTCGTGATACCTGGGCACCGCCAAAAGATCTGTTGGCAAGCGTACCGCCGTATTCTCTTGCGAAGGGGACTCCCTGGGCGACACATTGATCGATGATCTGGTTGCTGACTTCGGCCAGGCGATAGACGTTCGCCTCTCTTGCGCGAAAGTCGCCGCCCTTTATAGTATCGTAAAACAGCCGATGAACGGAGTCGCCGTCATTCTGATAATTCTTGGCGGCGTTGATGCCTCCCTGTGCGGCAATCGAGTGCGCTCTTCTGGGACTATCCTGGATACAGAATGTTTTGACCTGATATCCCTGCTCTGCCAGGGTCGCCGACGCCGATGCCCCGGCAAGTCCGGTTCCGACCACGATTGCACTGAATTTCCTCCTGTTGGCAGGATTGACGAGCTTGTTGGAAAAACGGTGATTACTCCATTTATTTTCCAGAGGGCCGGACGGTACACGAGAATTGAGTTCCATATTTCAAAACCTTTCCTAGTTTCTTTTTGTGGATAGTCCTGTGAGTCGGTTAGTCAAAGAGTAGTCATTCAGTCTGCACGGATGTTAAAAGGATGCCCCGAGACCAGTCATGAAATAGAAAGCTATCCCGCCGAAAATCAATAGAAAAAATAATGGAAAAACTATGGTGAGTTTGGCGATCAAAGCATTATATCTGGGGTGATTGATCCCAAAAGTCTGGAGCATACTCCAGAAACCATGGCTGAGATGGAGGGCAAGCATAGCAAAAGAGACGATATAGAAGAGGGCGTAGAAAAAACTACCCAGCAGTTCCTTGACGGTAACCGAGATAGGAACATCTTTCGGGGAGAAGGTGAATCCGAAAATATGGACAAAGAGAAATGCCAGGATAAATAAACCGGTGTACGGCATGGTTTCCGAAGCAAACGAATTCTTGACAACACGGTTAAAAACAGCGTATCTGGAGTGGCTCGTTTCTCTGTTCTCGAAAAACAAGTAAAGACCGACAAAAATATGGGCCAAGAAAACGAGGAGAAGTATGGAGCTGAAAACAAGAATTATAAGTGGGTGGCTGTGAAGTTCATCGGCGTAACTCTGGAACACATCGCTGCCCATAAAGATCGTGGCGTTTCCTGCCACATGAGAACACAAAAACAAGAACAACAACAACCCTGAGGTTGCCATAATAAGTTTCTTGCCGATCGATGAGGTTAAGAACCTGACGAACCACATAAGCGCACCTTGGGGTAAGAATTATGAGTTGCTGGAGTTTTCTTAATTTGTGCTGATAATATAAAAAATATTGGAAAAGGGAAGGGGAATTTGGTTTTTTTCGGTGCATTCTCTAAGAAAGCTTTGTCGATTGCGTTGATTTATTCGCAGGATGACATGTAAACCTTATTATTTCAATAAATTACCTGAATAATGGCATATACATCAATAATATTCGATCTGGACGGAACTCTTCTTGATACTCTTCTTGGGCTTTCAAGCACATGCAATTCGGTACTTGCCGGATATGGTTTCCCCCTTCACCGGCAAGAAGAGTATCGATATTTTGTCGGCGACGGACTGACGGTTCTGATGGAAAGAATAACTCCCGAAGGGACCGGTAAACCGATTATCGACGAGTGTTGCGAACTGTTCGCCCAATTGTATGCCAAGGACTGGAAGAGTACGTGTATGCCATACGAAGGTATCTTCGAAATGGTGTGCGCCTTAAAAGCAAATTCCTTTAATCTTGCAGTATTAACCAATAAACCACATTCATTCGCGTCGATTTTTGTTGAAAATTTTTTCCCGGGAGACATATTTTCTCTGGTCTATGGCCAAAGAGATGGGTTTGCGAAAAAACCGGATCCGGGGGTCGCGTTGGAAATTGCCGGCAAACTGGGTTCCCTGCCTGGGGAGACGGTTTTTGTCGGGGATTCGGGAGTGGATATTGCCACCGGTAAAGCAGCCGGGATGTTGACGGTCGGAGTTACCTGGGGCTTTCGGAGTGTAACGGAGCTGAAGGAAAACCATGCCGATATAATCATTAATAGTCCAATGGAGCTTTTGCGTTATGTTGTCCCTGTCACCTGAGTTAGTTACATATACAAAATACCTTGCCCCCCCGCTGGTCGGTGCATTTATCGGCTATCTGACCAATCGAGTAGCTATCAGAATGTTGTTCCGGCCGCTGAATGCATGGAAAATATTAGGGAAGCGGGTGCCGATGACCCCTGGTGTCATTCCTGCCAAAAGAGAGGATTTAGCCAAAAATATGGGAGAGGTTGTCGGCGACCATCTTCTTACCGGCAAAGAGATAGGGAAAGGATTGCAGCACGAAGTTTTTCAGCGTCATCTCTATAACCTGATTCATGAGCGGATGGAGGGGATATTGCATAAAGACCTGGGTACGCTCGCTTCGACCGTGCCGGCAAAATTCCAGGTCTATTTTGATGTCGGCAGAAAAACCTTGAGCTATCAGATGAAGGATCGGATCCATTCCTTTATCGGGTCGGCTGAATTCAAGGTTCTGGTGGAACAAGTTATTGGCAACCGACTCGATCTTTTTCTCGAGAATGAAGCGGGAGCAATTTTTACCGGCTCTCAAAGGGAGGTTGCTTACAGTTTTATTGAAAAGAATATCGCCAAGATGTTCGGCAGTGAGACCATGGAACAGTGGGTGGAGGATACCATCCATCAGAAGGTTTACGGCACCCTGCAACAGGAGAAGTCGCTTGCCGACCTTCTTCCCGAATCCCTCATAGATCTGCTTGGGACACTCATCGCCAATCAAACCCCGGCACTCCTGAACAAGGTTGCCGCGCTGGTGAGCGAACCCGAAGTAAGAGATAAAATTGTCAAGGGTGCCTGTGCGGGAGTAGACAACTTTATCAATTCCCTCGGTGGAATGGCCGATATGGTCAGAGGGTTTTTGCCCATGGATAAGGTTGAAGAGAAAATCCGCAGGTATCTCATCGACAAAAATGACGATATCATTGCCTGGCTGCAATCCGAGGCGGTTCAGGCCCGCGTTGTCGCCATCCTCAAGGAAAGAAGCCATGATTTCCTGCAGAAACCCATAGTAGGCTGGATAAAGGCGGAAGACGATGTTGTTGTCACAGCTTTCTGTGAGCAATGCACCCGGCAGATAGTGTCGCTCCTGAAAGGAGAGGAAGTGCCGGCGATGTTGACCTCGATGCTCAAGACAAACATCGAGAATCATCTTGAGAGCGGCGATATGAATCTGCAACAGGTGGGTTCACTTTTGCTGGGCGATGAAGCGATGGAGTCGAGCAGGACTTGGTTGATCGGTGAATTGAGCCGGATCCTGCAGTCACCAGCGACCCTGGAGACCATTGACTCCCTGGTGGACGTTCTCATCGCCTCACTCCTGCAAAAACGGCTGGGCAAGCTGGCGAATCTTATACCCGCCGGAGTGCGGGAAGGTTTGGCCCGATCCTTGCAAAAAATGGCTTCAGGTATGCTGGAGACTGAGGTTCCCGGTCTTGTCCAGTCACTCAACATCAAGAAAATCGTTACTGAAAAAGTGAATTCCCTCGATATTCTGAAACTGGAAGGCCTGCTGCTCTCCATCATGGAGGAGCAGTTCAAGTATATCAATCTCTTCGGGGCACTGCTCGGTTTTTTGATAGGGTGCGGGAATATCTTTTTGCTATACGGTTTTTAGGTTGTCCGAGAATAGCAATTTTCTCTCAGATCGAGGCAAACTCGAAAAAAATTGCCGGAGGCATACACTTAATATTCCGAGGATAATTTTTTCGAGTTTAACGAAGATATGGGGGAAAAGGGCATTCTCGGACAACGCTTCTAGCGTCGCGGGGAGTTCTCAGTGGCAAGCTGGCCACATGCGGCTGAAATATCCGAACCGCGACTGTTCCTGATAAACACCGTGTAGTGCGCATCCAGAAGGATCTGCTGAAAAGCAAGGAGCCTTTTCATGCCGGGGCTTTCATACGGAAGTCCCGGCGATTCGTTATAGGGAAGGAGATTTATCTTACAGGGGATGCCGGATAATTTGCGGGCGAGTTCCCTGGCATCCCGATCCGAATCGTTGATGCCTTTCAGCAGGATGTACTCGAACATTATTCTTTTTCTTTTCGGCATCGGGAAGTCGCGGCAGGCATCCAGCAGCTCGTCTATACTGTAACGATCATTGATCGGCATCAGCCTGCGCCGTGTTTCATCATTTACGGCATGCAGGGAGATCGCCAGATTTACAGGCGATTTCTCCCCCAGTTCCCTCATCTTCGGTACTATACCGCAGGTTGAGACCGTGATTCTCCGGCTGGTCAGGTCAAGGCCTTTCTGTTCGGTGATAATCGACAGAGAGGCGAGAACGTTTTCCAGATTGTTGAGCGGCTCTCCCATTCCCATGTATACAACATTGGTGACCCGGTCCGGACCGATAAGCAGCTCTTTGGGTTGGGCGAGGAGATAGTCTCTTGCGCCGCATATCTGGTTGACAATTTCCGACGGGGTCAGATTTCTTTTAAACCCCATGGTCCCGGTAAGGCAGAAAGAGCATCCCATGGCGCAACCCACCTGGGAAGAGATGCACAAGGTGTTTCTGTCCGGCTCCGGAATGAGGACCGATTCTATAATGTTGCCGTCACTGAGCCGAAAGCCGAACTTGACACAACCGTCATCCGATTTCTCGATGAGTGGATCGGTGAAGCGGGAGACGAAGGCCTTTTCTTCCAGAATATTCCTGAAAACCTTTGCCAGATCGGTCATCTGAGAGAATTCGGTAATTCCCGGACGGTACAGCCATCCCATAATCTGTTTGCCGCGAAAGGCCGGCTGGCCGAGACTTTCCGCAAAGGCAATCAAGCCGGCCTGGGTGAGATTTTTTAAATCGACTTTTTCTGCGGTGATGCTCACAAGGCTCTCCTTTGTTCAGGGACAAGTGCAACAGCGCCATTCATGGCTTGTTGTATTCTTTTTAAAAGCTCATCCCTGTCTTTCGGCAACCTGCCGGCGAGCGGCAAATAGGTCGAAGCATGGTTGGCATGGAACTGACACCTGATTCCTGTCAGTTGATAAAGAAGCAGGTAAAGTTCCTGAAGGATAAGATCGGGTCCCGGCAGGACAAATTTACCGGAAAGTACATCCCTGCCCAATTGGGTATTCTCAAGTGGGATGAGAGTGAGTACGGCGATCTGGTGCGGCGCCATGGCCGCCAGCACCTTGCCGGTCTCAACGGCATGACGTTCTGACAAGGACACTCCTCCAAGTCCAAGAAGGGCGGTGATCGAAAGAAATATTCCGGCTTGCCTTATAGAGGCTGCAGCAGCACATTGGCTTTTGGCTGTCTCACCCTTGTCGATACTCCCCAAGACAAGGTCACAGCCACTTTCAAGTCCCATGTATACCCGGCTGAGGCCGAGAGATTTCAATTCACTCAGTTGAGCAGCACTTTTCCCCCGAATCGCCCGGGCATTGCCATACAGTGAGATTCGGTTTATCCGGGGCAAATGCTCACGGATCAGGAGAAAGAGTCGTATCAGTCTTTTCTGGGAGAGGATAAGCACATCCCCGTCGGCAAGAAAGAGGCGGTTGGCGTTGCGACAATACCGGCGGGCAAAGAGAAGATCCTGTCTTATTGCTTCTTCATCTTTGAGAGCGAAGCGGACATCTTTATAGGCACCACAAAAAGTACACTTATTATAAGAGCATCCGACCGTCACCTGGAGGATTATGGAATCTGCCTCACTGGGCGGTCGGATGACATTACCTACATACTGCATCAGGCTATCGGATTTTTCGCCTCAAATTCCTTCATGAATTCAACCAGCTTAACCACGCCTTCTTGCGGGAACGCGTTGTAGATGGAAGCCCGGCATCCGCCGATCGAGCGATGTCCCTTGAGGCCGTTCAGCCCTCTGGCTGTTGCCTCGGCGATGAATTTTGCCTCAAGTTCCTTGGAGGGAAGAGTGAAGGGGATATTCATCAGCGAACGGGATTCTTTCTCGGCATGCCCTCGGTAATAATCGCTTGCGTCAATTGCATTATAAAGAAGGTTTGCTTTCTCGATATTCATTTTTTCAATAACGGTGACGCCGCCGAGCTGCTTGAGCCACTTCAATACTTCGCCAACCACGTAGATTGCAAAACAAGGAGGGGTGTTGAACATCGACCCCTTGTCGGCATGGGTCTTGTATGCGAGCATTGTAGGGGTGTTGGCAGGAGTCCGTACCAGGAGATCTTCTCGGATGATAACGATGGTCACGCCGGCCGGTCCCAGATTTTTTTGGGCGCCGGCAAAGATGAGCCCGTGCTTTGAGACATCGACCGGGCGGGAGAGGATGTCGGAGCTCATGTCGCTTACCAGCATCTTTTCCGTCTCGGGAGCTTTCGGGAACTGGGTGCCGTAAATGGTGTTGTTGGAGACGTAGTAGAGGTATTCCGAGTTTTCGGCAACCGTGTATTCTCCCGGCTGAGGAACCCGTTTGAATCCGGTCTCTTCACTGGAATAAGGAACTTCAACTTCACCAAAGAGCTGTGCCTCTTTGATCGCTTTTTTCGACCAGGTCCCGGTGTTGAGATAGGATGCTTTTTTCCCGGCTCCCAATAAGTTCATGGGAATCATGAAAAACTGAGTTGAAGCTCCACCCTGTAAAAACAGAACCTTGTAATTATCGGGAATGCTCATCAGGTCGCGAAGATTGGCCTCAGTCTCATCGGTGACGGCAATAAATTCCTTGGAACGGTGACTCATTTCTATAAGCCCGATTCCTGTTTCCTGAAAATTTACAACATCTTTCCCGGCTTTCAGCAATACTTCGTAAGGGAGTGTTGCCGGTCCCGGACTGAAATTGAATACACGGTCAGCCATTGAATTCTTCTCCTGTAATGAGTGTTAGAAATGGAAGTGGTGCCACTAACTAGTGTCCTGTCAAGTCTCGTCTGTCATATCTTGCTTGCCCTTTTGGCTTCCTGACTTCGTTACTTCTTCGGTCACATAGCGCTGCTATGCTCTCTCAGTCGTGCCTCGCAGGAAACCAAAATTGCGGCGCAAGCTTACAACATCTGAGGCTTGACATGACACTAGTGTCTGTCCATAAATGGCTATTTTGCCCTGACTCTTCGTTGCTCTCAAAATTTAATCCTCGGAATATCAACTATATGCCTGCAGTTTAATCCATCGATCGCCTCGATTTAGAACAAAATATCTCATTTCTGGACAGACACTATAATATATCGATAAAAATCCCCTTCGGTCGACAGAGGGATCACTCTGTTGCACATTGCCGGAACGCTTCATATAAGACTATCCCCGCGGTCATGGCAAGGTTCAAACTTCTTATATTGGGATTTTTCATGGGTAGAGTATAGCACCTGTCGGCATACAATTGCAGAACATCTTCCGGCAAGCCTTGAGTTTCTTTGCCAAAAATAAGGTAGCCTCCCGGTGTGAACTGCGCCGAGGTGTACTTTCTGGTAACTTTTGTGGTAAAGAAAAAGAGTTGCAGTTCTTGCTGTGCCTGTAAAAACGCATCGAAACTTTGCCAGTGATGAATCTTGACGAATTGCCAGTAATCCAGTCCGGCCCGTATCAGGTGCTTGTTATCGGTTGAAAAACCTAAAGGATGAACGAGATGCAGCACCGAGTTTGTCGCCCCGCACAGCCTGGCGATCGAACCGGTGTTGGGCGGAATCTCTGGTTCTACCAGTACAATATTGAAAGGTTGTGTGTCGTCCATGTGATTTTTTGCTGCAGAAAGAGGAAAAAACCGGAAACAAGGTATATAACTCTTCAACTGAAGCAAAACAACGAAAATCGCCCGGATGCCATGATGGTAGGTAAATACATTGCAATTTTACCATGAGCGGATAGATTTCGGCAATCTCGACCCCAGGAACGTAACTTTGACTGAAGAAAAACAAAAATTTAGGCGCGATGGACGACTGCAGCTTGTGCTGGTCGCTGCTTTCCTCTATTTTTCCCAGAGTCTTTTGTCTCAAGGGATTTCTTTGCTTTCGGAACCACCAGCCGTGAAAAGCACCATATATCTTCGCTCCACAGCGTCCGGTCAGCTTATGGTCGAGTCTGACAGGGTGCATGATAATTTTATGCAACTGGATGTAATGCCCGCTGGTCATTCACCCTTTTTCTTTCAACCCATCCCGATAAACAGCGCCGACAAAGAATTGCTGATGACAATAAGAGGCATCGGGCCTGCCCTGGCCGATTCTCTTCTGTATCACCGTCAACACTTCGGGCCGTTCGAAGATATTGACGATTTGATGAAAATTCGAGGTGTTGGAGCAAAACGCGCTGCTTCATTATCTCCCTTTCTGCTGTTTGATGAGGTCCCGTGATGGCAATTGACATATTCAACAAACCTCTTCTGGTGGTGGTAGGGCCGACGGCCATCGGTAAAACCGATCTTAGCCTGAGAATTGCCAGACGATACAATTGCGAAATTGTCAGTGTCGATTCCATGCAGGTCTACAGGTACATGGATATCGGAACCGCCAAAGCATCGCTTGAGGAGCGAAGTGAGATACCACATCATTTGATTGATATTATTGATCCCGATCAGGATTATGATGCAGCCAGATTTGCCGAAGATGCATTGCATGCTATCGGCGAGATACATGGCCGCGGTCGATTGCCTCTTCTCACTGGTGGCACAGGGCTTTATTTGCGGGCACTTTTGCAAGGAATATTCCCAGGTGTTCCGGTTGACGAGATAATACGAGCAAAACTGCGGCATCGCCTGCACATCGTAGGATGCTCGAAACTACATGAAGAATTATCGGCAATAGATTGTATATCCGCCGAAAGAATTCATGAAAACGACACCCACAGGTTGCTGCGGGCCTTGGAAGTGTACTACGCCTCGGGAGTTCCCTGGTCGGAACATCTCAAGGAGCACAGGATACTTACCCCGGGGGCCCTTTTTGCCAACACGCTGGAAATAGGATTAACATGCGATCGTCGCGATCTCTATGAACGTATAAATCGTCGCTGCGAAACGATGCTTGACGACGGTCTTGAAGGCGAGGTGAGAAAACTTCTGGAAATGGGCTATCATAGAGAGCTGAAATCTTTTGGTTCTATCGGCTATCGGCACATGCTCGGATACATCCATGAAGAGTATTCCCGGCAGGAGATGGCAGAACTTCTGGCAAGAGATACCAGAAGATATGCAAAAAGACAGTATACCTGGTTCCGAACGATGCCGGGATTGCACTGGTATGAGGTTCAGGCCAAAGAAGAGATTGTCGAAGCAGTAGGCGACTGGCTCATAAAACAAAACCGGAGAAAGTGATGGGGCCAAAGAAGGGCGGTATCGTACTCAACTCCCTGTTCGAAGTTCCCCCTCTCTTCAGGGAGTTGCTTCGTGAACGTGGAGTAGAAGGTGAAGAAATGATGCGCAAATTTCTCTATCCGCAACTCTCGGATCTGCCGCAGCCCGATGCCATGAAAAATCTTGCCCAGGCCGTTTGTCTTGTCATTCAATACATGACCTCCGGCAAGCAGATTGTGATATGGGGTGATTATGATGTCGACGGTACCACCGGGACAGCTCTATTAGTTAATTTTTTCAATGAGTTCGGAGTGGAAGTTGTTTGGCATATCCCCAACAGAATGACAGAGGGGTATGGCTTGAATATGGCGTGGTTCCTGGAGCGCAAAGAAACAGTTCTTGCCAACGATTTTCTTCTTATTACGGTAGATTGCGGAATCTCGAATGCACTTCAGATCGAAAAAATCAAAAGGCTTGGAGCGACGGTAATTGTCACCGACCATCACCATCTCCCGAGCGATGGTATGCCGAACTGCCTGATTCTCAATCCGTCTCAACCATCATGCGGTTTTCACAAGGAGCAACTCGCGGGTGTAGGTGTAGCGTTTTATCTGGCCGCAGGAATTCGAGCGGAATATGCAAAACTGGAAGATCCTGTGAAGTTGACGGGAAAGGTGAATCTCAAAAACTATCTTGCTTTTGTAGCTCTGGGGACCATTGCCGATGTGGTTGATTTGACGACCACAAATAGAATCCTGGTGAGGGCCGGACTCGAGGCCCTTTGCGAAACGCCGTTCCCGGGTCTCAAGGAACTTCTCGCTTCGTGCGATATAGGTTCGGGCGATATAACTTCCGAGGATATAGGGTATCTGATCGGCCCTAAAATAAATGCCGCAGGAAGACTGGGGGAGAGTGATCTTGTGGTGAACATTCTCACCGAAAAAAATCGTAAGCGAGCCAGGAGCCTCATCCTGAAACTCACTGAACTCAATGAACAGCGAAGAAGAATAAGCGCAGATAATCTAGAAATAGCTTTAAATGTAATTTCTAACAGTCTGGTTGAACAAAACAAATGCGTGATAGCAAAAGGAGAGTTGCATCAGGGTGTTGCCGGAATTGTTGCATCCAGGCTAGTTGAAATATACGGTGTGCCTTCCATGGTTTTTGCTCAAAAAAATCTGCCGAATGGTTCTATAGTCTATGTTGGGTCGGCGAGATCGATCGAGGGGCTGGATATTTTCGCAATGATCGGCATATGTTCAAAATGGATCGAGCGGTTCGGCGGACACGAAATGGCAGCAGGTCTCTCTGTAAGTCATGAGAATATGACGGGATTCGAGGCGGCTTTTGCGGCAATCGCCAGAGAGAGCTGGCAGGCCCGGACTCATTTAAGAAAACGGCGTTTCGATGTCGAGTGCTCGGTCGAAAAACTGATGACAGAAGAAAACATGTCTTTTTTGAAACTTTTGGAACCTTTTGGCCCAGGGAATCTGCAGCCGGTATTCTACGACAAATCGGCCCGAATAGTCGACGCACGGACGGTCGGAAAAAGCTCCGAGCATCTGCATCTTACAATCAGGGGTAAATATTCGAACCTGAAAGGAATAGGTTTCAGCTTGGGAAAGAGGGTCGACGATGTGCAGAAGGATCCTGAAAGAAGTATTCTTTATGTGCCAACCATAAACCGGTTCAGGGGGAATGTGAGCTGGCAGGTAAGAGTAATTGATGTGTGAATAGCCAAGTCCGCAGAAATTGCCGAATCTCAATCCGATCAATCATCCCTCAAAACGCATGAAGGGTGACATGCTGATTTCCTTCGTACGTTCCAAACCAAAGCATTAGCCAAGAAGGCGGCTTCATTGTTTCCGGTCGAAGACTTTTCTCAACCCGAAATTATTTCGCATTTAAAAACAGTAAATGTATTACAACATGTTAATATCACATTGTTTAGATTTATATATACATAATATACATTATGCGACATAGCTATATATGTGGATCCGGCCTTGATTATCGGGGGTTCGAGCCATCTTGGGTTTATTTCTTTCTGTAAAAATGCTATAGATACGGCTTTCGCCGCTTGCAGTTGGCTGATTTAGGCGCGTTGTTGAGCTGTATAACAACCAAAATACAAATAGATAAGAAGTTATATTTAAAGTTGAACGGAGTTCTTATGTCTCACGAAATCTATCAGGAGCCTCTTGTCAGTCGCTATACAAGCCTTGAGATGCAGCAGCTTTTTTCAGAAAAGACCAAGTTTACCCTGTGGCGAAAATGCTGGCTGGCGCTTGCCGAAGCACAATATGAACTTGGGTTGAACGAGCTCGTCACTGAAGAAATGTTGAACGAAATGCGTGCCAACGTCTCGAACATCGATTATGAGATCGCTTCGAAAAAGGAAAAAGAAATACGGCATGACGTTATGGCCCATGTTTTTGAGTTTGGTCTGAAGTGTCCTAAAGCTGCAGGCATTATTCATCTCGGGGCAACTTCTCAGTTTGTCGTATGCAATTCCGACCTTATTGTGCAGAAAAAGGCGATGTATCTGGTACGTGCAGCCCTGCTCCAGGTTATCAAGAATCTGGCCGCTTTCTGTGAAAAACATAAATCTCTTGCTACTCTCGGTTTTACCCACTACCAGCCTGCCCAACCGACTACTGTTGGCAAGAGAAATACGCTGTATCTCCAGGATCTTGTTATGGATCTTGAATACATTGACAATTATCTCGATCAGATGAAAGCGAGAGGCGCCAAAGGAACGGTTGGAACCCAGGCCACCTTTCTGGAACTCTTCAAGGGCGATCATGAAAAGGTCCGTAAAATGGATCAACTTGTCGCGGAAAAGCTTGGGTTTGACGCCACCTTTCATGTAACAGGTCAAACCTATACCCGAAAACTCGACATGAAACTGGCGGAAACACTCGCTGGAATTGGCGCGACTGCCCATAAATTTGCAGTAGATCTGCGTTTGCTCTCCAATCTCAAGGTTCAGGAAGAGCCTTTTGAGAAAAATCAGACAGGTTCGTCGGCTATGGCCTACAAAAGGAACCCGATGAGATCGGAAAGACTCACCGGATTGGCGCGAAAACTTATGAATTTGCCACAGAATTTTGCTTCCACCTACAGCAACCAATGGTTTGAAAGAACGCTTGATGACTCGGCGGTGAGACGGATGGATATTCCGCAATGCTTTCTGCTTTCAGACGCTATTCTTAAATTATTCATTAATATTACATCTGATATGGTTGTATTTCCGTCGCAAATCAATAAACATATCATGGCTGAATTGCCCTTTATGGCCACCGAAAAGATTCTCATGGAAGCGGTGGAAAAAGGCGAAAGCAGGCAGGAAATGCATGAGATAGTCAAGGAGCATTCTCTTGCTGCCGGAAAAATAGTGAAGGAAGAAGGCAAAGACAACGACCTGCTGGATCGTCTTGCAGAAGATCCCCGCATCCCCTTCTCTGCCGAGGAATTGAAGAGCATGATCAGCGACTATTCCAAGTTTACCGGCAGGGCAAAAGAACAGACTGAGGAATTCCTGCATGAGGTCGTTTTGCCGCTTCTTTCCGCGAATTCGGAAACTATGACGGATATTGATTCTACTCTTGCGGTATAGGTGATGGCTGAACGAAAATTGAATGAAGTTTTTTTGCGGATTTCTTCACGAAGATTCCATTTTTTGAAGTTTATTCTTGAGGGATATGACAATCTCGCAATTCTTTCGAGCTACGACTGTTCTGGGGGACTCGTAGTAATCAGATATCCCGGAGCGATGGCCGGCGAGCTTTTCGACTTGCTGGGACAAATCGCCGGATCACTCACAGAAGAAAACGGCAACACGTAGGATGGCATGGAACAAAAAATTTTTTATATAAAAACGTTTGGTTGTCAGATGAACGAAAGAGACTCGGAGATTATGGCGCAGTCTCTTTCCGGATATGGATATGTCGAAGGTATGGATGTGAACGAGGCGGACCTGGTGATCCTCAATACCTGTTCGATCCGGGCCAAAGCGGAACAGAAGGTTTTGAGTCTGTTGGGGTATCTGCGGAAAACCAAGTTGAGCAGACCGACAATGAAAATCTGTGTTGCCGGCTGTGTTGCTCAGCAGGAAGGAGCCCGTCTGCTGGCAAGGATGCCTCATGTTGACCTGGTGATCGGCACCCAGAATATCTATAATCTTGGTCCGCTTCTCGAGAGTGTCGATAAAGAAGGTAGCCGGGTAGTCACTGATCTTCGGGATGATTATGATATTCCTCAATTTCTGCCCAAGCTCCCCCAAAGAAAATCCGGTCATTCCGGGAAGGATCGCAACCTCCAGTCTCCCTCAACTTTCCAGTTCAGTAAATTTGTAACCATCATGCAAGGGTGTAACAATTATTGCACCTATTGTGTTGTCCCCTATACTCGGGGGCGGGAAATGTCACGAAAAGCAAAGGATATACTTGAAGAAGTTAAGACATTGGTTGAAGCAGGTGTAAGGGAGGTAACGCTGCTTGGACAGAATGTGAACAGTTATGGAAGGACCAATGCGGTTGCCGGTGACGGAGAACCGTACAGTTTTTCCGATCTTCTTAAGGAAGTTTCAAATATCGACGGATTGGCCCGTTTACGTTTCACCACGTCCAATCCAAAAGATCTCACCGATGACTTGGTGAGGAGTTTTCGGGATGTGAAAAATCTTTGTCCCCAGTTCCACCTCCCGGTGCAATCTGGTTCGGATCGAATCCTCGGCAGGATGAATCGGAAATATACCGCCGCCGAATACCTCGAAAAAGTTAAGAAACTACATGAATATATTCCAGATATTGCTTTAACCACCGATATTATTGTTGGATTTCCCGGCGAGAGCGATGACGATTTCCAGCAAACCATGAACCTTCTCGAAGCAGTTCGTTTTCATGGCTCATTTTCCTTTAAATACTCCGATCGGCCGGGCACCAGAGCAAGTTTGTTTGACGACAAGGTCGACGAGGGAGTGAAGTCGGAGCGACTTGCGGTTTTTCAAAAAAGACAGGATGAGATCAGCCTTCTTCGCAATAGCGAGTATGTTGGCCTGGTCAAGTCGGTATTGATTGAAGAGTGCAGCGACAATGGGGCAAAGGGCCGTACCGATACCAATCACATAGTTCATTTCCCGGACTGCGCCGGACATGTGGCTGGAGATATAGTCGATGTCAGGATTGTGCATGCGGGACAGCATTCACTCAGAGGTGAAATAGATAATAAACATTAACTTTCGCCAATAAATAATTGAATTCAGGTTTTTGTTTTATTACCGTTGCCAGCTATTCTTCGTTCTCCCCCTCCTCTTCGGTACTCTTCTTGCCTTGATCGAAGCCAGGCAGAGGGAGGACTTTTTTCACAGTTTCCGAATTGACGCCCGATGATGGTGATATTTTTCTCACCACACGGTTGGTTATTCGTTTGCCTTTTGCGGCAACGTTTTTGATCAGGAAGTCATCGAAGGCAACCTCCATGCTATTGGTTCGCGCCCTGGAGGAAGGTACCATCCCGATTTTCACAAACTTATGCTCGCCAAAGTCCAGGTGCAGGATTTTCGATCTTTTATGCTCCGGAAATAACCGGTATTCCTTTTCGAGTATGAAACTCGGCGTGGTGAACCGCTTAAGGTACGCATGATTTTCTGCGCCATCCCGGTAAATAACATTGAAAATGATATCCTTTTCGACAATACCGAACCACTGAAGTTCCTGACCTACATAGAGTTTTTCAACCGCCGCCGGAATAATTTTATAGAGGCCGTCGGTGAAAATCAGCAACAGTCTGTCGTATTCCGAACAGGTGACACTCACATCTTCCTTAGGATCTTCCTCCTTGATCTGGTGGCCCATGAAGCCGGATTTCCGGTTGTAGCCGATTATGAGGTTTGACAGAGCAACATTTCGAATACTGACTTCGGAAAAACTGGTGATTTCGGTTTGGCGGGGATAGAAGTGGCCATATTTTTTAAGGAGGTCGTCAAGGAAAGAAATCGTAAAGCCGACCATATCCTGCAAAGATTTGGCGATCTCCTTCATCCTTTTCCGTATTTCTTTGATTTCCTGCAATTGTTTGTTGATATCGTAGCGGGAAATACGCTTGATTCTAATCTCCAGGAGCCGCTCGATGTCCTCTTTGGTGGCGGGGCGAATAAGCTGCTCGCGATAGGCTGCGAGGGAGCGATCGACTGATTTTATAACAGCCTGATAGCTTGTCTCCTCTTCGATATTTTTATACAGCCGCTCTTCGATGAATATCTGCTCCAGGATCTTGGCGTGCAATCTCTCTTCAAGTCGACCTTGCTCAATGTTAAGTTCTTTCTGAAGATCTTCCTTTAATTTAACGGTGTTCTGATGTAACACCTCACTCACCGTTGCGGTTTGCGGAGTCATTCCATTGATCAAGGTGAGGTTTGGGATGATCGAAACTTCACAATCGGTAAAGGCGTAGAGTGCTTCGATGGTATCCTTGGCGTAGATACCTCTTGCCAGTTTGATCTCTATCTCAATATTTTCTGCGGTATAATCGTTGATCGAGACAATCTTGATTTTTCCTGCCTTTGCCGCTTTCTCAATCGAATCGGTCAAGGACTGGGTGGTGGTAGAATAGGGAATTTCTTTTATTATTATGGTCTTCTCGTTTGACTCTTCAATCCTTGCCCGACACCTGATCTTGCCGTTGCCATCTTCGTAGCTGCTGACATCGACCATTGCTTTTTGCGGAAAATCCGGATAAAGAATAAAATCTTCCCCTCGTAGAATTTTCTTTTGCGCATCAAGCACTTCACAAAAATTATGGGGCAGGATTTTGGTAGCCATACCGACGGCGATGCCCTCCGCCCCCAGCAATAACAGCAGTGGAATTTTTGCCGGCAGTGTAACCGGTTCAAGCATCCTCCCGTCATACGATTCGACGAACTCGGTGAGATCTTTATTGAACAGAACCTCCTTGCCCAGGGGGGAGAGACGACACTCGATATATCTTGCCGCCGACGCCCGGTCGCCGGTGTAGATGTTGCCGAAGTTGCCCTGTTGTTCGATCAGATATTGTTTATTGCTCAGATTGACAAGCGCTGCGAATATGGACTGGTCGCCGTGGGGGTGCAGCTTCATGGTCTCCCCCACCACATTGGCGACTTTGTGAAACCGGCCATCCTCCATATTGTGAAGGGTCTGGAGAAGACGCCGCTGCACGGGTTTCAGCCCGTCTTCGAGGGACGGAATTGCCCTTTCGCGAATGACATACGAAGTGTATTCGAGAAAATTCTTGTCAAATAATTGATGAAGCTTGCCTGGATGTGATTCCATTGTCTCTGTCAGCAAAGTAAATGCGAATCAGGCCCTGCCGTTTTCCGGCAAGGCCTGAAGTGTTGTCTTATTTTATATGGTTACGACAAGATGCTCCATGATATATTTCTTTCTCATCGGCGTGTTTTTGCCCATATAGAACGAGAGGACCTTGTGCACTTCGCTCAATGAATCGAGAGTCACGCTTTTCAGACGAATATCGGGGCCGATAAATTGCTTGAATTCTTTGGGGGAAATCTCGCCCAGTCCTTTGAACCGCGTTGTTTCCACCGCGGTGATCTTGCTTCCCTTGCCCTGCAGTTTTTTTGTTGCTTCCTGTTTTTCCTGTTCCGAATAGCAGTAGATGGTTTCTTGTTTGTTGCGGACCCGGAAGATAGGTGTCTCCAGGACATAAATGTAGCCGAGTTTGACCAAGGGTTCAAAGTAATGAAGAAAAAACGTGAGGAGCAGATTTCGTATATGCAGTCCGTCGACATCTGCATCCGTTGCCAGGATGACTTTGTCGTACCGTACGTCGGAAATGGATTCCTCGATATTGAGCGCTCTCATCAGGGCATAGAGCTCTTCATTTTTGTAGAGGAGCGCCATTTTCTGGCCATAGACATTCATCGGTTTGCCTTTCAGCGAGAAAACCGCCTGGGTCATCGGATCTCTCGAAGAAACTATTGAGCCGGCCGCCGATTGTCCCTCGGTAATAAAGACCATGCTCTCTCTGCCCGGTTCCGTCTGTTTGGTTTTTGACGGATGATATTTGCAATCTTTCAACTGATCGATTTTCAGTGCAACTTTTTTGGCGTTAGCCCGGGCTTCCGATCTGACACTTTGTAATTCCTTCCTGACGTTTTCGTTTCTGATAATCTTTTCGATAAGCCTTTGCGCCGATTCGGTATCTTTATAGAGAGCACTGGAGACGGCATCTCTTACCTTGCCCGCTATCCATGACCGGACTTCGGTGTTGCCCAGCTTGTTCTTGGTCTGCGATTCAAAGACCGGATCTTTTATTTTTATGGCGAGCGTGCCGACTATTCCGTCGCGCACGTCGGTGTTGATGAATTTTTTGCCGGAAAACTCGTTGATGCCCTTCAGAATACCTTCGCGGAAGGCGGAAAGGTGGGTGCCCCCTTCACTGGTATAGGTGCCGTTGACAAAAGTGAAGTAGCAGTCGCTGAAGGTGTCGGTATGTGAGAAGGCGAATTCCAGCGTCGCGTCATGATAATAGATTGGTGGGTAGAGCTCGGCGCCGTCCAGTTCCTTGTTGAGCAGGTCCAGCAAGCCGTTGGCGCTGTAAAAGACCTTTTTGTCGAAGTGGATTTTCAGGCCGGCGTTCAGGTAGGCGTAGCGCCAGAGTCGTTTTTCGACAAACAGCGGATCGAAGGTGAATTCGGGAAACATTTTTTTGGAAGGCAGGAATTCAATGAAGGTGCCGTTTTTCTCTTCGGTATCCCCCTCTTCCTGATCGACAAGCTTGCCGTCGTTAAATCTAGCCGAAACAAATTTTCCCTCGCGGTAGGATGTTACGATAAAAAGTTCAGACAATGCATTAACTGCTTTGGTTCCTACGCCATTGAGACCGACGGAAAATTGGAAAACATCGGTGTTGTATTTTGCACCGGTGTTGATTGTCGAAACACAGTCGACTACCTTGCCGAGGGGAATGCCTCTGCCGAAGTCCCGTACCGTGACGTAGCCGGTCGGACTTATGGTGATGTTGACCCTTTTTCCAGCCCCCATGATGAATTCGTCAATGGCATTATCTACAACCTCTTTCAGCAGAATATAGATGCCGTCATCATGATTCGAGCCATCTCCCAATCGACCGATATACATCCCCGGACGCTTTCGGATGTGGTCGAGAGAGCTTAAGGTTTTTATCTTACTTTCATCGTAACTAGTTGTAGATACATTCATATTGAGGCGACCCGTCGAAGTGGAAGAAGTATTGATAGCCGGCATATTATTGCATTTCGGGGGAAGACGCAATACCGTTAACCAGGTGTAGGTCAAAGAGAAAACCTGGTTCTTTCTCCGCTTGCTTCCGGAAGCGGCCAAATGGCCCGAGGTGGATGCAAAGAGGGGCGATGTTGAGCGGAAATTTCCTTGCTCAGGATATCACATCATCCTTATCCGTTCGCAATCCGGACAGATCCAGGTGGGACCGTTGCTGATTCCCCACTTGTTTTCCTCGAAACATTCATTGCAGATCATGAAGCCGCATGGGCAACTCCAGCAGAATTGCTGAGGTTGCCGACAGCAGTGACAAACATATTCGCCGCTTTTTCGTCTCCGGTAGCCCTTTGCGCGAGCGTCATTTTCTTTCATTTGACCTCACCGCACACCCAGTCATGATAGGCCCTGCTCACGTGATGTATCTCTTGTCCAAGTATTTCCGGGAGTTCATATGGATGTTCCTGAATGAGGGTTTCCTGGACGGTCTGAAAGAGATGTTGCGTGGTTTTCAGGCTCAAGGTGTATTCGGTTGCGGAGGTGACCTTTTCCTGCCACCGATAGATACTTGTGATTGGACCTGAAATCTGGGCACAGGCGATCAGCTTGCGATCCAGCAGCAATCCGGCGATACGTTCGGCATCTTCCTTCTTGGTAAACGTGGTCGACACTATAATAATATTCATAGATGTTTCACCTTGGATAATGAGACGGGTTGTTCCGTTATAGCTTTTCGGCTCTGTTCGTCTTTTTGTTGTTTGTGCGAGAGCCGCGGAGTTGTTTTGCATGCATATCTTCTCCTCATCTATTATAATCTCCGGTCTGGCAATGCAAGAGCATTGAAATTATCAAATACTCCAACAGGTGCAATATGTTTCTCGTGGTTGACGTCGGCAACTCCCATACGGTGACGGGTATGTACGAAAAAGGCGTGCTGATCGGCCAGTGGCGTCTGAAGTCCGATGCCAAAAGTACTGTCGATGAGTTGGCGATTCGTTACCATACCTTGTTCACCATGGTCGGGATCCAGAAGGAAAAGATCACCGGAATAATTATTGCGAGTGTCGTACCCACCCTGGAGACTGCCTGGCTTTCATGCTGCCGCAAACATTTTTCAGCTTACTTGGAAGACGATATCATTGTCGTTTCGGTGGATCGTCTGGCTGACCTGATCCAGGTAAAACTCGACAACCCGCAAGAGGTGGGAGCAGACCGTCTGGTCAATTCCATTGCAGCCTGGGACACCGCCCAATGTAAACAGGTTGTCATCGATTTCGGCACAGCCATCACCTTTGACTGCATAACCGAAAAACGTGAATACCTCGGCGGCACTATCCTCCCCGGGATCGCTATTTCCCTGGAGGCCCTGGCCAACAGGACAGCCAAGCTCCCTCATATAGATGTCTCGGAAGCGCCGGTCCACATCATCGGAAAATCGACGGTTCAGGCGATGAAGAGCGGCATCCTCTATGGTTACGGAGCGATGATCGACGGCCTTGTTCAAGGGATAAAAAAAGAAATGATCGAATCGATCGATGAACCGTTTCGAGTTGTCGCTACCGGCGGCATGTCCGGTTTGATTGCTCCCTTTGCTACCGCCATCGATGTGATCGATCCTCTTTTGACCTTGAATGGCCTCGCAATCATTTACAGGAAATTAACGCTGCGATGATTGCTCCTCTTTTCCCGCCACAGTTAAAGAAGGGCGATACCATAGGCATAATTGCTCCGGCCGGCCGTTTGCATGATACTAATCGCTTTATCGGCGGAGTGAAAATTCTCCGGGAAATGGGGTTTGAGGTGAAATTCCCAAGGGAGTTCTGGCCAGGGAAAGAATACTTCGCCGACACCGATGAAAATCGCGGACAGGAAATCAACCGTCTCTTTCGAGATCAGGAAGTTAAAGCGCTTATCGCTCTTCGCGGAGGGTATGGTTGCATTCGAATGATTGATAAAATTGATCTCTCGCTCGTTCGCTGCAATCCAAAACCGATCGTCGGTTTTTCCGACATTACCATCCTGCAGAACTATCTTTATGCAACAACAGGCCTTGTTTCCTTACACGGACCGGTTGTTGCTTCACTTGGCGGTGCCGACCGGGATGCGCTTGAATGTCTCTATCTTTGCCTCACCGGCAAATGGTCCCACGCCGAATATGCCGGAGAAATTGAGGTCCTAAAGAAGGGGCCGAAAGTGACGGCTCCCTTAGTGGGAGGGAATCTCGCCAGCCTCCTCACTCTTCTCGGTACCGCATACGATTTCAGCTGGGATAATAAAATTATTTTTCTGGAAGATACGGAAGAGCCGGCGTATCGTGTCGATCGCATGCTTACGCAATTAAAACTTGCCGGAAAACTTGACAATATTGCCGGCCTCATCCTTGGTGATTTCTCACTGGCCCAATGCACGCAACATTCCGAAAAAACAGGATATCTTCAAAATATATGGGCAAGAGCTCTCGAACTCTGCGATAGACGGATCCCCATCTGGGGGAATTTTCCATCGGGACATTGTTCGCATAATCTTACCTTGCCTCTTGGGGCCGTAGCCGAGATGAATCCAGAGAAATCAATGCTGTCTTTTCAATTGGCATCGGCCGGCCGGGGATATGATGTTTGACTTGCGCGGCTATTAATGCTATACAATAGGGGTTGGCTAGGGAATGATGTGTAACATGTTCATTAACCTCAATAAAGAATAAAATATTTTACTCGAACACATGAAAATGCAAATCCGAAAATATTTGGTAGTTGGATTATTCGGTCTCTTTCTTTCCACCTCTGCAAGTGCTGCCGATTATTTAACAGTCACCACCGACAATGCAAATGTAAGGACCGGTGCGGGAACCAATTATCCTTCATCGATGGAACTTTTTACAGGATACCCCCTCAAGGTATTGAATAAGGTCGGAGAATGGTATCAAGTTGCAGATTTTGAAAATGATTCAGGATGGATACATCAGAGTATCGTTAAAAAACGCGATACTGTAATAGTGAATGCCGAAAAGAGCGTAAATATGCGCAGTGAACCATCGACGGATAGTTCCATTGTTGCGGATGTTGAGCGCGGTGTGGTCATGACTGTATTGGCGACCAAGGGAAAATGGACACAGGTGCGTCACAGCAGCGGAACGACAGGTTGGGTTTTCAATCCCTTGCTTTGGCCCTGATTGAGGAGAGTGCCTATGGTTTTTTCCAGAGTGAGGGGCAGACGCACTTTTTGTTTCGCTTTATTGGTAAAGAGATAAAAACCTTGCTCCAGACCATGTAGAAACAGATTTTTGGTGATTTCAACATCGCTTCGACAGTAATGCCGAATGAGATCAAAGCGTCCGTCTTTATACCATTGCAGAGCCTGTAAACCGTCGGCCGTTTTTCGGGTCCCCAGAGTGTGTTCGGCCAGACTGTTCAGGCTCAGCCTGTACCCAAGATATTTATAAACTTCCTCAAGAAGATCTAGCGATGGAAGTCTATTGAGATCGACCGAGGTATAGGCTGACAGCACCCTGTTGTCGAAGCGTTTGTTGTTAAATCCCACGACCAGATCAAAGCTGCTCAGGTGCTTGATGAGATGTTCGATTTCATGCTCCATGTAGGTGACATAGTCGTTTAATTCCGCATCGAACACTACCGCGACCGATACTCCCATTTTGTGCGCCTGATTCCATCCTCCCACTTCTTCTGCCGAGCGGATAGTTTCAAGGTCGAACACCCCGTATTTTACCGGCAGGATATCGAGCCCCAGAAGCTGGTCCCGGCTTTTCGAGGCACCTTGTATTGAGGTATTGGTTTTCCCGGGAAGAATGCATGCTATCGGCAGCGGGTCCTGTTGACGGCAATCCTCTTGAATTTCCTGTAAAATTTCTTCCAGTAAATGAAGGCAAGCCTGTTTATCGATAGGTCTGTTGCCCGAACCGCATTTCGGCGAATGTACACATGACGGACAACCCGTTGCGCAGCCGCAGGATGCTATCGTCTGCCGGGCTTCTTCAAGCAGAATATCGATTTTTGCAAAGGCCTCCCGGGTCAGTCCGACTCCTCCCGGATAGCCGTCATAGATAAAGATCGAGGCCTTTTCCGTCTGGACATGAAATGGACAGGATATGCCGCCGATATCGTTTCTGTCGCAGAGCACCAGTAAGGGAAAGAGTGCAATCATCGCGTGTTCCAGGGCGTGAATCGCCCCCATAAAGTGATATTTCTCCTGTTCGAAGAGGGTTACCAGCTGCGCCGGAATATCGAGCCATAACCCCTCGCTTTCTATCGTTTGTTCAGGCAGATCGAGAGCAATAGTGGTAACCAGTTTTTGCGTATGATTGTTGCGTTTTTGATAACCGGTAACTTTTTCCGTGACCTTCACCCGGCCAAAGGAAACTTGCGCCCGGCAGCTGCTTTTTGTGGCAAAAACCTCCAGGATCTCGGTCTTCTTCTCGGTCATGGGCCGGGTGAAGTAACTGGGAGTCTCGCGGCGAACCAGAATTTCACCTGCCGGAATGTCGAATTGCTCGACTATCCAGATGTTGGACCTGTGCAGGTACACTGCTCCGGGATGACATTCCTTGAGGCCACGAACAGAGTCGATTTCCCCGATAATTTCACCGCAACTGCCGTCGATAATGGCCATTTGTCCCCCGCCGCCGCGGAGACTGACATGGCGTTGGGGATATTTCCTTGATGATATCCATTGATCGCCGGAGGCAGTTTGCAGGAGTGCCCCGGAAAGAAAAAGAGCTTCGACTCTTTGCTGTATTGCATCGATCTTCAAAAGATTTTCAAGTGCGGATAATGGCAGCTCTGCCCCGCAACATTGCAGATGCTGATCCATGATTGAAGTGTTGTACGGATTTAAAACAGCCGACTCAGGCGATCTTCTGAAAAAATCCTCGGGCTGTTTCATGAAGTGTTGATCCAGGGCATCTTCCTGGCCGATAAGAATTGTGGCGGAGCTTCTCCTGCCCCTCCCTACCCTGCCGCCTCTTTGCCAGGTTGCCATGATAGATCCCGGATATCCAACCAGGATGCAGAGGTCCAGGTCGCCGATGTCAATCCCCAGTTCCAGCGCGGAGGTCGAGATTACTCCCAGCAGTTCTCCGGAAAAGAGCATTTTTTCTATTTCACGTCGCTCTTCCGGCAAAAATCCTGCGCGGTATGCACTGAGTTTTTCGGCAAGCTTCCCCAGTTTTGGTGCAGTCCACATGTTGATGAGTTCGGTCATCTTCCGCGACTGGGTATAGACTATGGTTCGCAAACCTCTTTTTACCGCCGCCTCAAGGAGTTGGCTGGCGGTATATGCGGCGCTGTCCCAGGGATTGATGAAGAGCATGTTTCTTTCAGCCTGAGGTGCGCCCGAGTCGGCAATCACCTCAACCGGTCGGTCCAGCAGCAGTCTTCCCAGTTCTCCGGGATTGCCTATGGTGGCGGAAAGGAGGATAAAAGTCGGTTTTGCGCCGTAATATGCGGCGATTCTTACTAGTCTGCGAATGACCCAGGCCATGTGACTGCCGAGAACCCCGCGGTAACTATGGACCTCATCGATTATCACATAACGCAATCCTCCAAAAAATGATCGCCAGTTTCCATGATACGGAAGCAATGACAAATGCAGCATTTCGGGGTTGGTGAGAAGAACGCGGGGAGGACTGTCGCGAATTTTTCTTCTTCTATAACTGGATGTATCGCCATCGAACAGGGCGGCAAAATGATCGTATTGTTTTTGGAGTTGGGTCGGCAGGCCGGCAAACAGCTTCATCAGGACGTTGTATTGATCCTGGGCGAGCGCCTTGAGGGGGAAAAGATACAGCGAAAACCCGGGATTCTCATGGAAAAGATCGTTTAAGACCGGAAGATTATAGATCATGCTCTTTCCCGACGCGGTTGGCGTCGCGACAAGAACATCCTGGCCCTTGAGGATACTTTGTATCGCCCGGTACTGGTGGGTGTAGAGCCGATGTATGCCTGATTGGTCGAGGCATTCCCGTAATGGTGCTGCGAGAGGGAGGGGGCCCGGGTCGTACTCGCCATCTTTTTCAGAATAAACCTTGTGACATACCACCTGAGGGCCGAACTTGCTCGAGGCCTTGAGAGAAGCTACATATTCTGCAATATCTGTGATCATGATAAGGTATGAGCGGGCGCGAGATCGGCCGGACTGCTATAAACAGTTGCTTAAATAGTTGATAATGGATATTTTGCCATTTTGCCAAAACGCAATTTTGCAAAATGTTACCCCGGTGGTTTTCTTTTTTATACCACATCCCACCGTGAAACAAAGAATCTTATACTTTGACGACACCGATCAGCCATGTTTTCCATCGCCACCCTTGGTCCCGTGGGATCAGACAGTTATCAGGCCGCCTGCCAATATTCTCCGGGTACGGAAGTCTTGATGTTCAACCGGATAGCCGATGTTCTCACCGCCTTTACAGATGGCCGGGCCGAACAGGTACTTATCCCTGTCTATAATACTCGAGAGGGTGAGATTAGAGATTACTTCCGGATGGTTGCCAAAATGGCGCAGGGTTTCTGGGTTGATAATATCGTAATGCCGATCCACCTCTCACTTGGCGCACTTGCCAACCCACGTAAGGGGGGAGCAGCCATAACCACGATTGTCGGCCGAGGTTCGGTATTCAGACAGTGCGACGAGTTTATCGAGGAACATTATCCTTACGCCACGCTGATGAAGGTCCACGATATCGAAGCGGCAATGATGGCGATTCTGGCGGAAAATAAACAGGGTTTTGCCGTTATCGACTCGGAAGAGCTGGTCAGAAAGCATGGATTTTCCCTTATCGCCAGAGAGGTAGTGGCACATAACCGTACGAGGTTCGCCATTATCGGCAGGGAAATGGCGCCTGTCTCAGGCTATGACGCGACTGCGATAATTACCAGACCTCTGCGCGACCGAGTAGGCATGCTTGCCGATATCCTGGGAGAATTCACCAGGCGGGGAATCAATATTCTCGATCTTCAGTCGGAAAATGATATTAAGACGCAGAAGCTGCAGATTTATGTCGAGGTGGAAGGTCACATCAACGACCACATGCTGAAAAGTGCTCTGCAGGTTATCGAAAATGTTGTCATCCAGGAGGAAGACTCGCTGAAGGTTCTCGGCTCTTTTCCCCGGGTTGATATGCGGGTGAAAAAGATCAAGACCTTCGGCTTCATTGGCAGCGGCGATATGTCGAAGTGGTTCGCGGAACGGTTGCAGAACGAAGGGTATAAGACTTTGATTACCGGTCGAAATACCCCCGTTGCTCCGGAAGAAATGATTAAAAAAGTCGATGTTGTCGCTGTCTGTGTGCCTATTTCGGTAACTTCCGAGACCATCAGAAAGTACGGACCGCTGCTTCAGGATGGCCAGGCGCTGATCATCCTTGCCGGCGAATCTGAAAACACCATCAAGGCAGCGCTTGAGTCAACCAGCCCTGGGGTCGAGGTGATGTTTGTCCATAATCTTTGGGGACCGCAGGCGCTCACCATGAAGGAAAAAAACGCCGCCGTTGTCAGGACCCATAGAAGTGGATGTTTTTGCAGTGAATTTGAAGCGTTTCTCTACAAACATGGGGCGGACATCAATCATGACAGTGCCACCAGGCACGATCTGCTCATGGGGGTCGGGCAAAAGCTTCCGACCACAATTTCCGTGGCTCTGGCGACAACATTGCGGGAACATCAGATAGATTGCGATGATATAAATAGCCATTCCACCCTCACCTCCCTCTATGGGATCCTGGCAATGGCCCGGATCCACAACCAAAACTCCCGCACCTATGCGGAAATTATGGCGACAACGGGAGAAGGCAGGAAAATTGTCCGCACTTTTGCCAAAAATCTTTCTCTGCTCATAGAGCTGGCAGAACGGGGCCGGATATCGGAGCTTGCTGCAATAATGGACGAAAACACAAAGTCGATGCCGCCATCATTTCTCCAGTCCAGAATGAAACAGGCAAAGGCCGTAGATGAGCTGATGAGTCATCCAAACATGAAGGCATTTTAGAACGATTGTAATTTTACAACCCGGAATTATAGTTGACGATATTTTTATTTCGAAACATTTAACACCGTCTGTTGGCCAGGGCGGGTTCCAATTTCAGAAGGAGAGGTTTATGGGGTATGATTTGAGATTTTTAGATGTGGAAAAAATATGTCCACATTGCAAGGAAAAGATGTCATGTTGTGAAGCGCCGCCCATTCATGTGGGCGATGGACTGGGGTGGGGATCCGATGTTTTATTCATCTGCCTCAATGATCGCTGTCCTTTGTTTTTGAACGGCTGGGATCAGATTGAAAGGCAATACGGACACCATGCCTCCTACAGATATATGGAACTTCCGGACAGTAAGGAAGGCAATTTTATGATGGTAGGCAACAGCGATGCATTCAAGGGATGTGTTATAGAAAGGGAAGTTCTGTTGGCTCAAAATGAAAGGTTTAGCCGCGAAAAAGAAGCGGTTGAAGGATTAAAAACCTGTCTTGAAGAAAACAATCTCGACCCGGTTCTGACTCTCCTGCTTGATGAAGCGGCTAATGGAAGTGCCCGGCAATCCGCCGTACAATATCTTATCAAGTTGAATGATACCAAGTGCATCGATCCGATCAGAAACCATTCGTTCAGAGATACTGCCTTGGAACACGAGATCAATGTGGCAATAAACGGCATCCTTAAAGCAAATTTCAAAAAAGAGTGCCCACACTGTATGGAAATAATCAAGGCACAAGCGAAAAAATGTTTACACTGCAAAGAAGACCTGTAATTAATTTGCTCTTGCAAAACAATTCTCGAACGAGTATATAACACAGGCTTTTCGAACAATGCTTTCGTGGTGGGCGTAGCTCAATTGGTTAGAGCACCTGGTTGTGGCCCAGGAGGCCGGGGGTTCAAGTCCCCTCGCTCACCCCACGATATTCATGAAACGGGCTGCAGGTAGTTTACCTGCAGCCCGTTTTTTTGTTTCCTCATTTTTTATGTCGCCGGTTTTCTCGTCATACGCCCCTCAGTTCTAGCTTTTTAATGGAAGATCCTTTAGAGTACATCCCTTTAAAAGATTGTTCTCCCATTTGCCTTTAACCATGTTCTGATTGCCATGCAAAATTTGAGTAAAATAGACACACCTGAAATCCTCCCGCTTCTCTTTCAGCCACCTCTAACAATTGCCGATAACTGTCCGGAAAATGCCGAAGATGTCGCTCTGACGGTTGCACCGGAGGTAGAAATACACTGCAGGTTCTACCCCTTCGCGCCCGATGCTCCTACCCTCTTCTACTTCCATGGCGGGAATGAATCCTGTGAAAGCTTCAACAGCGTGGCTGAAAATTTCATCAGACACGGGATGAATATTTTCCTCGCATCATATCGCGGCTATGGCAAGAGTACCGGTTCGCCTTCGGTTGCATCGTTATTTGCCGACGGCAAAATTGTATTTGCTTTGGCAACTGAAAGGCTCAAGGTTCTAGGATATTCCGGTCCTCTTTTTGTCATGGGACGTTCCCTGGGATCTGTCTGTGCAATAGATATCGTGCATGCTCACAGCGAAATGGTCAAAGGTTTACTTATAGAAAGCGGATTCTGTGAAACTGCGCCCCTGTTGCAGGCGATCGGGGTGCCGCTTTCCAGTGCGGCACTGGCTGAACAAGAAGGATTCGACAATTTGCGCAAAATTGCCGAGATAAAACTGCCGACCTTGATTTTCCACGGCTCGAAAGACTGTCTGGTGCCCGGTGCGCAGGCAGAAAAGCTGCAATCCTTCTCCGGGGCAAGAAATAAACAGTTTTTCATCATTCCCGGTGCGGATCATGACACGGTCAGCACGACCGGCGGAGATCTTTATTTTCAGAAGATTAAGGAGTTTGTCAATACAGTGTGCGGAGTGAACACCTGGCGTCAGCGCCGCAGACAAGCCAAGGGTGGTCAGACAGGAGAGAGTGCATGAAAAGGACAAACTATCTTTCCTGGGATGAGTATTTTATGGCGGTTGCACTGTTGTCGGCCCAGAGAAGCAAAGACCCGAACACCCAGGTTGGTGCGTGTGTTGCCAATGAGCAAAACAAAATTGTCGGCGTCGGATATAACGGTTTTCCCTGGGGCTGTTCCGACGATGAGCTTCCCTGGGAGCGACAGGGGAAGTACCTCGACACCAAATATCCCTATGTATGCCATGCGGAGCTTAATGCCGTCCTCAATGCAATATCGGATCTCAGAAACTGCAGAATCTATGTGGGGCTTTTCCCCTGCAATGAATGTACGAAGGTCATCATTCAGGCCGGCATCAAGGAAATAATCTACCTGTCCGACAAGTACAGTGAAACCGACCAGATCAAAGCGGCAAAGATCATGCTGAATAAATCGCCGAATATTACGTACCGGCAATTGACGACGAGTCTTGAAAGCCTGACGGTGAGCTTTATTCCGCCTGAGTTGTAGTTGAATCTCGGCGATTGTCACCGGTCATGAATAAGCAATAAGGGGTTGCTCAGTTGCCACACCATTCTTGTGGAGCTTCATTTGATCCGCTTGAGGGAAGCTATTTTATTGCTTTTTTCACTGTCAACCGGAATGTCGCCATCGTCGCCAAAATTGACAGCTTTGACGAATCGTTCTTCTCCTCCCATAGTGAATAATTCCTGCCCGTTCATCTGTTCGGTTCTGAGCGTCCACGTCAATTTCTGCATGGGTACGGAAAGTAGGGTGAAATGAACATGCCACCATTCATCTCTGCGAGTCGAGTCCCTCTCTATCTTGTTGACATACGCATAAAAGAGCATCCGCGGCTCTTTCGCCGCGATAAGTACGATATCTCCCGCAGAGGTGGTATCCTTAAAGGAGATCAACTGCTTTAATTCATCGACAATCTTCTTCATAATTATTCCTTTGACCGTGTATTACCGGAGATATCTGTGATTGAATCAATGACCAGCATGTCGGGTGTAAAATGGCTACGGGAGACGCTGGCATTATACATCATCGCCCGATCCAACAGCGGGTTGACGATTTTCTTCAGGAGGACGCCGGCTTTCAATGCGATTTCTCGATCTTCGATAGCCACAAATGTGCCCAGCACTTCAAGAAAATTCTTGATCATGGTTATGAGGTGAATGTTGTTCATATAGGTTATCGAGTTGCCCTTCCGGTTCAGTCCCGGATCTATTTTCTGCACCTCCTCGATATCGGCCAAAGAATATTCACTCAGCTTGGTGTCTATCACCTTGTGCAACAGGTTACTGCTATTGCCGAAAAAAAAGAGGTTATTCCAGAAACCGTAAAGAGGGAGCAGACCATCCTGGGGTGACAGGCTCCAATAGCTATACATTGCCGGCCCGTATTCTCCTTTCTTCATTGGCAGGTTGTATCTTTGTAAGAGCTTTTCCATAGTATCCTTGAGCTCATCTACTTTCTCTACTTTTATGAAAAAGGCCCCCAGGGGGAAAGGAAACAGGTCGTCCGCGGGTGCCGGTTCGATGATAAGGCTCACCTCTTCGCCGAAGAGGGCAAAGGTCTCTGCGGCATCTTTCCCGGTAACTGCCTCAAGTCGGGTCAAAAACTCAGCCAATCGCGGGTCCTGTCTCGCACCGTCCTCTATATACATGAGAAAGTGTTTGAAATTGAGAGTGTTTGACCAGTAAAAGATCATCGGATCATCGGTCACCAGCGATAACATCGAACTTTCAACCTGAGGAGTCTCAACATATCTCTTGGCGAATGCATTAATTTCCGATTTTTCGAAGTGAATGAGTACCTTCTCTTCAATCTGCGAATGTTTCCTCCATGCACCGTAACCGAAACCGGTAAATCCGATAGTCGATTGCAGGTCTTTCAACAGAACGTCTTTATTCGGAAAACTATGGGCTTCAAACAAGGACGAGAAAAACTCACGGGCAGTTTTCATCGGAACGTATACAAGCCGATCAGGATCTGCAATATTTTTGTTGATTTCCTGGAAATCCCGGTCGTTCGACAGAGATGGCTGTTTACCGTCAAATGTATCGATACACAGATGCAATTGTTTCTCATTCTGACTTATCACAAAAAATCGGTCGATGGCCACAAGAAAGAACAATTCATCTTTGAGGATCACACGCTTTATCAAATGGTTACCGTATTGCAAACTCTGGAGAATCAATTCGGTTGTTTGTTTATCATAATGTTTTTCTGCAATTTCAAGCCATTCAAGAGGATACTCCGGTTCAACGACCGCGACGACATGGCCACGCAAAAATTCCATGATGTCAGTCCCTGCGAATGCGTCGACGGGTTGCATGACTGCAAAGGAAAGTCGCTTGCCAAATATTGCATCGAATTGCGGATCTTCCGTAGCGGTTTTATAAAAATCCAGATACTTTTTCATTACAGCAATGGAATCGTCCTGGAGACCTACTTCTTGTGCTACCCCCACATAATCGATAGATTCGAGATTGTTGTCCGATCGGGACGCAGCTGATTGTGCCAAGGCATTCGAACCATTGCGCTGCTCGAAGTACAAAAGGGATGTATCGGGAATAAAATCCGTCAATTCTATGTTTTTGTCAGGATGTATGCGCACGCTTCGCAGTGAGACAGCAATAGTGAAAATTATTGCAACCGTTATAAATGCTTTCATTTTCATGAAGGTGAGCTCCCGGTGTCTTGCCTGTCAGCAATGGCAGGTGAATGAAGACTGACACCCCACAAGGGGTACTCTTTTCAGTCCCCCCTTGAGGGGTGAAAAACAAGAAAAGAATTTCTGAGGTACTAAATCTCATGCCGGCAGAATTGAACAGCCTCGGCAATATGGGCAGTTTCAATAGCCGGCACCAGAGACATGTCGGCGATGGTTCTGGCTATCTTCAGGACGCGGTGATATGCCCTGGCGGAAAGCCCTAATCTCTCGACACTCTTCTTCAGAAGTTGCGAGGAAGAAGCGTCCAGGCTGCAATATTTTTCCAGAAGCCCGGTGCTCATCTGACTGTTGCAGTACACTCCGGGATATTCGGCGAACCTTGTCTCCTGGAGAGCCCGGGTACGATCCACGCGTTCTTTGATCTCCCTTGAACTCTCTCCCCGCTGAGCGCTGCTCATTTCACTATAATCGAGGGCGGCAACCTCCAGATGAAGGTCGATCCGGTCAATGAGCGGCCCGGAAATTTTTCCGGTGTAGCGTTTGATATCTGCTTCGTTGCAGTTGCATCGGTTTCGGCTGTCGCCTGAAAACCCGCAAGGACAGGGATTCATGGCAGCAATAAGGGTGAAACGAGCAGGAAATGTAAGGGTCATGTTGGCCCTGGCAATAGTCACCTCGCCATCCTCCAGGGGCTGGCGCAGGACTTCCAGCACATGTTTTTTAAATTCCGGCAGCTCATCGAGAAAAAGGACCCCGTTGTGGGCGAGGGAAACCTCTCCAGGTTGTGGAATGCTGCCGCCGCCGATGAGGCCTGCATCGGAAATTGTATGATGGGGCGCACGAAACGGGCGGGTCGAAAAAACCATGGTTTTTTCGGCATTGATGCCGGCGACACTGTAAATCTTAGTGGTTTCTATGATCTCATCTAAAGTCATCGGTGGCAGAATGGTTGGAAACCGTCTTGCCAACATGGTTTTTCCCGACCCGGGCGGCCCCTTCAACAGGATGTTGTGCCCTCCCGAAGCAGCTATCTCCAAGGCTCGTTTTACATGTTGCTGCCCTTTGATCTCCGAAAAATCGACACTATAGCTCGTGCTATTCGCCATCTGCTCACGAGGTGCCCTGGAAAAAACCACAGATGTCTCTATGCCGGCGAGGAATTCTACCGCCTGGGGAAGAGAAGAGACGGGAATTATCTCAATTCCATCCGGAGCGATCTGAGCTTCTGCAATATTTTCTTCCGGAATAAGTATTCCTTGCAGACCATGTTCCTTTGCGGCAAGAATCATCGGCAGAATTCCATTGACCCGGTGAACCCCGCCATCCAGAGAGAGTTCGCCGACTATACAGTATCGCCCCTCCCTGCACCTGTTCAAGGTCTCGGTCGCTTCGAGAATGCCTATGGCAATGGGCAGATCGAAACCTGCGCCCTCCTTTTTTATATCTGCCGGCGCAAGGTTTACCGTTATGCGTTTGCTCGGGAAAGTGTATCCGCAATTTTTAATGGCCGCCTTCACCCTGTCCTTGCTTTCCCGGATGGCACTGTCAGGCAGACCTACCGTTGAAAAAGTCGGCAGACCGCTGGCGACGTCGACCTCGACCTGAATCAACCAACCTTGAATGCCGAGGACGGAGCAACTGGTAATTTTTGCAAGCATCGATAATGGTGTAAGAGGAAGTGAAAAAGAGCTGTCCGGTTACAATGACAGCTCAATGTTTTTTTTATAGAAATTGTGCATTTCATCGGAAAACGCACCATTTTTTTCACGGTAGACATAAAAAGGTGGAAGGATCTTCGTGCCGCTTCCTCCATTTTTGCTGCAGTGAATAAGAACCAGACGAGCATCATTGTCTTTTTGCTGCGGATAACCGTAAATAAATTGAAGTCTCTTGACTTCGAGTCGGTATCTTCCTGCAAATACAATGAATCTGCCAATTTGTTCTGCCGGATAGATGCAGTACATCGATCCTTTATTCCGTATGACCCGGGCCGAAGCCAGAAGGATATCGTCCAGGCTTGCAAGACACTGGTGGCGTGCCAGGTTTGCCTCCGGATTGTCATTCTGCCGCCCGGACCCGAACTGATAAAAAGGCGGATTACAGACAACAGTATCGGATGATTCAGCCGGAATCAGTTCAAGGATGTTTTTTAAATCGCCAATCATCACTCTCCCTCTTTCCTCCAAACCGTTGACCTTGAGGTTCTTCAAGGCAAGATCGGCGAGGCTCTGCTGAATTTCCAAGCCTGTTATTTCACTGATAAGGTGTCCCCAGCGATAAAGCAGAATCATCATGATTATGCCGCAACCGGTACCTATATCGACAATACGGTCATCTTTACGCACTGCGACAAAATGAGCAAGAAGTACCGAGTCGACAGAAAAACGATACCCGGCCGAATGCTGAAAACAGATTAAATCGCCGTCGAAGAGACTGTCTTTGGTGGTTACACTATGGTTTTGCGAATTATTCTGTTCCTCCACGAACCACCCCAAAGGTAAGATAATGCTGAAAAGCGATTTTTTGCCGGTTAAAAAATGAATGTATACCCCCTGAAGGAAATGTAAACTTGTTTTTATAAAAAAACATTTGCTGGCAACTGATGAAATTCATTACGTAATGAGTATAATCAACCAAGGCTGTCGGATATCCTCCAGGATACGGCCGATTTACGGTGGCGAAGAAGAGAAAAAGTAGATGATTAATAGCGGGGAAAGTATTAAATATCCCGGTAAACTGCAACGTCCTGCCATGCTCGCACAGAAGACCACGATATCTTTCAAAGGAGACAATAATGTTTGATATATTTATCAAGACTCATTTTGCCGGCGCCCATCATCTGAGAGATTATCCCGGTGATTGTGAACAGCCGCACGGGCATAACTGGAAGGTGGAAGTGACGGTTCGTGCCACTGAACTTGACAGGTATGGAATGGGAATCGATTTCAAGATATTGAAAAAGATAGTCAAGGAGGTTATTGATAAACTTGATCATCACGATCTGAACACCCTCCCCTATTTTCAGGATAAGAACCCTTCTTCCGAACATATTTCCCGCTTTATTTATGATGATATCCAGCCCAAGCTGAGAGATGATCGGTACGCCCTCTATAGCGTTACCGTCTATGAAACAGATACCCAGGGTCTTACGTATTATGGAAAATAATGACTTCATTAAGAATTCAGCCCAGTTGAGGCTCTGTATCATCGGTCTCGGGTATGTAGGTTTGCCGCTTGCCGTCGAATTCGGAAAATTATACCCGACGCTTGGATTCGATTTGAACAACGCTAGGATCGATGAACTTCGACGGGGCACGGATGCCACCCTGGAAGTTACCGACGAGGAACTGAGTGGTGCAGGCCTTCTTCAATTTACTGCCGATGCCGAAGATATCCGCGGTTGCAATGTATTTATTGTTGCAGTGCCGACACCGATCGATGCCGCCAAGCGGCCGAATTTCGCCCCGCTCGAGGGCGCTTCACGCTCTGTTTCAAAAGCCCTGAAGCCTGGCGATGTGGTAGTATTCGAATCAACAGTGTACCCGGGTGCGACCGAAGAAGTATGTGTACCCATTCTGGAGCATGGTTCCGGGCTGACCTATAACACAGACTTTTTCTGTGGCTATAGTCCTGAGCGTATCAATCCCGGAGACAAGCAGCACAGGCTCCCGTCTATTGTCAAGATCACCTCGGGTTCCACTCCCGAAATCGCTCGGTTTGTCGATTCGCTGTATAAAACGATTATCACCGCAGGCACTTTTCCGGCAAGCAGCATAAAAGTTGCCGAAGCGGCCAAGGTAATAGAAAACACTCAGCGCGATGTCAATATCGCTCTCATCAATGAGCTTGCCCTGATCTTCGAGAGACTTGATATCGACACCGGCGAGGTCCTCGCTGCGGCCGGGACCAAATGGAATTTCCTGCCATTCAGACCGGGTCTCGTCGGCGGTCACTGCATCGGTGTCGATCCCTACTATCTCACGCATAAAGCCCAGGAAGTGGGATATCACCCCAACATGATCCTTGCCGGCCGACGACTCAATGACAATATGGGCCACTATATCGCTGCAACCGTGATAAAGAAAATGATCAAGAAAGGTATCGATACAGCACATTCACGGATCCTGGTAATGGGGCTTACCTTTAAGGAAAATTGTCCCGACCTGCGCAATACCCGGGTAATCGATATTGTTTCCGAGTTCCAGGAATACGGTATTGCGGTCGATGTTTACGATCCATGGGTAACCTCGGAGGAAGCAAAGAAGGAATACGGTATCTCGTTGATTCAATCGCTTGTCAAGGACACCTACAGTGCTCTTGTCATAGCCGTTGCCCATCGACAGTTTGCCGAACTCTCGATCTCTCAGATACGAAATCTCTGCAAGGAGAAATCGGTGATATTTGATGTAAAAGGACTCTTTCCGCGTGATCAGGTGGATGGTTGTCTGTAAATGAACTGATTTTCGCAGATTGTTTTCTTTCTAAAAAACAAGAAAACAATCTGTAAGGTACTAAAACCCGAGAGGACGCCGATGCGCAAGATCATTCCGGTCGAAGAGGCGGTGGGGATGGTTCTCCCCCACGATATCACCGAGATAGTAAAAGACCAGAAAAAGGGGGTCGCTTTCAGGAAAGGGCATATCATCCGGCCGGAAGACATCGATCACCTCAAGCGTCTGGGAAAAGAGAATATCTTCGTTCTTTCATTGGAGTCCTCCGAGATCCATGAAAACGAGGCAGCCGCACGGCTGGCCGCTGCTTTCGCCGGCCGGGGAGTCGAATACGCGGACAACCCAGAGGAAGGCAAGATCGCTCTCAAGGCAGGAATTGAAGGCTTGTTGCGGATAAACAAGGAAGCTCTCTTCCGCATCAATATGCTTGGCGAGGTAATGTGTTCCACCCTCCATGACAACACCCCTGTAAAAAAAGGCGAAACCGTCGCAGCAACGCGGCTTATTCCTCTTATCGCAGAGCGTCGGCTTATCGTCGATGTGGAGGCCATCGCCGCGTCAGGTTCCAGGATTGTCGAGGTATTGCCGCTGCAACGGGTGAAAATCGGCCTGGTCATTACCGGCAACGAGGTTTTTCACGGCAGAATCAAGGATCGATTCGAGGAGGTATTGCGTGCCAAGGCCCTGTTGCTCGGTTCTCATATACTGCTTGTCAGATTTGCTCCCGACGACAAAACAGTAATCGCCGAGGAGATTAATTATTGTCTTGCTCAGGGGGCCGACCTTATCGTCACCAGCGGCGGGATGTCTGTCGATCCCGATGACGTTACCAGAGAAGCGATACTGCTGGCCGGGGCCACCGATGTCGTATATGGCACGCCGGTTTTGCCGGGTGCGATGTTTCTTTGCGGAAAGATCGGCACACATCCTGTCCTTGGCCTTCCAGCCTGCGGAATGTACCACAAAATCACTGTCTTCGATCTTATTTTACCGCGGATCCTGACCGGTCAGGAGATCGGCAGAAAAGAACTGGCGGAACTGGGCCATGGAGGGTTGTGCAGGAATTGTAAGACCTGCTCGTATCCTGTCTGTAATTTCGGGAAATAATCCGGTTCGACCGTTAATCGGCAAGAATAACGATTGTAGCGCCCCAGCTTCCGCTGTCACTTCCGGCAAGTTGGAAGCGGCGCACTATGGGACTCGCCTCGAGCAGGCTGTGCACCGAACGTCGCAGGGTCCCCTTCCCTTTGCCGTGGATAATCCTGACTTCCCGGATGCCTTTTTTCCGGCATTCTTCCAAATAGTCGGGAATGAGGGTCTTGAGATCTTTTGGGGAGAACGTATGCAGATCGAGTTCCCCATCGATCTCTATGGCAACCGGAAAATCTTCAGCATCATCTGTTTCTTCCATAAACTATCTCAGAAGCTGGAGGGCGACTGCCGCGGCCTTGTCGGACGCTCCGGCATCGCCAAGTTTCTCTTTTACTTCTCTCAAGGCATTTTTCATTTTTTCCAATTTTAAGGGGGATGACAGATAAGTCAACAGCTCTTCGGCGATATTGCCTGGAGTCACTTCAGCCTGCAGGAACTCGGGAACAGCCTCATACCCGGCAATGAGATTGGGAAGGGAAAAATGATCGAGCTTCACCAGCATCTTTCCCAACCGGTAGGTGAGGGGTGCCAGTTTATAGCAAACTACCATAGGCACCTGAAGGATGGCAAGCTCCAGGGTCACGGTTCCCGAAGCAGCCACTACTGCATCACATGCCGCCATCATATTGTATCTGTTTTCATTGATAATGCGGATATTGAGTTCCTGTTGAAAGCTAGGCAGGCCTGCCTCTTCAAGATCACGACTGGTGATAGTAGATGCCTGGGGCAGAAGAAAGACCAACTTCTCCGGGAATCTGTCTTGCAAAAGCCGGGCAGCCGCCAGAAAAACAGGCAGCAGTGAGGAAACCTCGCGCTTTCTGCTGCCAGGCAAAAGACCGATACATTTTGTTTCCGGAGCGATGTCATGCTGCGCGTAGAAATCTTTTTTGCTTACCGTCACTCTCACCGTATCAAGTAAAGGATGACCCACGTACTCGGCATTGACACCGTGCCTGCTGAAAAATTCTTCCTCAAACGGCAGAATGACCCCGATCTTATCGACACGGTTCTTAATGGTTTTGATCCGACCCGACCTCCAGGCCCAAACTTGAGGGGAAATATAATAGAAGACAGGGATACCCAGATATTGAGCTTTTTTCGCTAACAGGAGATTGAAATCGGGCAAATCGATCAGGATCAGCAGGTCGGGACGATCCGTTGCCATCCGTCGACGCAGAATTTTCTGGGCTGAGAAAATATCTTTTAAATGAAAGAATACTTCGAAAACGCCGACGACCGAGACTTTTCCGGCATCAAAGAGAATTTCCATGCCGAGCGATGCCAGTTCCTCTCCGCCCATGCCGCAGACTTCCAGCTCAGGAATCTGAGCCTGCAAGGATCTGAGAAGGTTGGCACCATGAAGATCGCCGGATGCCTCCCCCGTCACCATCATGATTTTGGGGGTCATGACTTCTTTGCGCTCAGCACCTTTTTAAATAGATCGAGGTTTTGATGTTCTTTTATCTGGGCCATGACCTGCAGCGCAACGGCCAGGGCCCGTCTTCCTTCCACCCCTGAGCAGGCCGGCCGGGTTCTCTCCCTGACATGCTGGACAAAAGAGGTTACCTCGCTGCGCAGCGCATCGCCATCGGCAAAAGTCCGCACTTCGACAACCTGTTTCGGCATGCCATTCTCGCGGAGTTCGTCGGAAAGCTGAATGGTCATCACCCGCTTGTTGCCGAAGTCGACGTTGATGTATGATCCAGGCTGGAAGATGCGCATTTTTCTCAAATTGGTCCTGGAGATCCGGCTTACCGTAACATTTGCCGTTGCGCCATTTTCGAAGATCAGCCGGGCGTTGGCGATATCGGTATTGGCAGTGGCCACCGGCGCGCCGACCGTATGGATGGTCTTGATCGGAGAGTCGACGATATTCAAAATGATGTCGATATCGTGAATCATGAGATCGAGAACCACATCGACGTCCACCCCTCTGTTCTTGAAGGTGGCAATCCTGTGACTTTCGATGAAAACAGGAGTAGTGAGAAAAGGCTCCATCGCCTGCACGGCCGGGTTGAACCGTTCCAGGTGACCGATCTGCAGAATGAGGCTCCTCGCCTCGGCTTTGGCAATCAGTTCATCCGCTTCGGCAAGAGTGACCGTCATCGGTTTTTCCAGGAGGACATCAAGGCCGGCATCCAGGCAATCCCCGGCGACCATGCAATGACAGGAAGTCGGAACGACAATAGAAACGGCGTCCACAAATGGCAGCAACTCTTTGTAGTTACCGAACGACTGGCAGCCGCACTCTTCTGCAACCCGACGGCTTTGCTGAGCATCTGTATCGGCTACTCCGACAAGGGTGGCTCCTTCCAAAGCAGCATATTTTTGCGCATGAAAACGACCCAGATAGCCGACACCGATTACTCCAACCTTGATTTTTTCCATTTATTTTTGTTTGAAAAATTGATCGTGGCGATATCCTCTGCAGGAGATCGATACTTTACGTTACTTTAAATGCCCAGGTAGGCCTTCTGGATTTCCTTGTTGGCAAGCAGTTCCTTCGCCGAACCGGTAAGAGTAATTTCACCGGTTTCCATGACATAGCCCCTGTCGGCGATATGGAGGGCTTGATTGGCATTTTGTTCAACCAGAAAGATAGTGGTATTACTTTCCTTGTTTATCTGCCTGATGATCTCAAAAATCTGCTTGATCACCAGCGGCGCGAGCCCCATTGACGGCTCGTCAAGTAAAAGTACCTTTGGCCGTGCCATCAGTGCTCTCGACATGGCAAGCATCTGCTGCTCCCCGCCACTCAGGTTGCCGCCGTCCTGATTTCTCCTTTCAGCCAGGATAGGAAAGAGAGAATAGACGTACTCCATATCTTTTTTGATGCCGTCTTTATCTTTTCTCAGAAACGCTCCCATATCGAGATTTTCCTTCACCGTAAGTTGCGGAAAGATATGTCGGCCTTCTGGGACCTGGCAGATGCCGAGTTTGACGATCTGGTCGGGATCCATCGTCTGGATTTCTTTGCCTTGAAAGGTGATTTTTCCGGACCGGCAGGGAATTACGCCGCAGATTGTCATCAGCGTAGTGCTTTTTCCCGCGCCATTGGCGCCGATCAGGGTAATAATTTCCCCTTCGTTTATTTCCAGTGAGATATTTTTTATAGCAAGTTTGTTGCCATATCCGGATTGTACCTTGTCTAATTTAAGCATCTACTTCCTCACCCAGGTACGCTTTTATCACTGCAGGATTTTCTCGAATTTCAGCGGGTGTACCCTGAGCAATCTTCTTACCGTAATCCATGACAAAAATCCTGTCGGACAAGCTCATGACAAGTTTCATGTCATGCTCTATGAGCAAAATCGCCTGTCCTTCCCTCGAGATCTGCTTTATCAATTTATCGAGAGCAACGGTCTCTTGCGGGTTCATCCCCGCTGCCGGCTCATCAAGCAACAGCAAGAGCGGTTCGGTCGCCAGAGCCCGGGCAATCTCCAGACGTCGTTGATCGCCATAGGGGAGATTGTCGGCAAATTCGTTGGCAAATCTTTCGAGCCCGACTTTTTCGAGAATGGCGTAGCTGGTCTCAATAATACTCTGTTCTTCTCTGCGGGTCGCAGCATTTCTAAAAATTGCCCCGAATATAAAGGCCTTGGAGCGGCAATGCCTGCCGATCATCACGTTTTCCAAAACGGTCATCTTGGGGAACAACCGGATATTCTGGAACGTTCTCGCAAGCCCTTTTTCGGTTACCTGGTTGGGCTTGAGTCCTCTTAGTGAGATCTTTGTTGTGCTGTCCGGTTTCGTCAGCCAGATATCTCCGGCAGTAGGCGTGTAAATGCCGGTGATGCAATTGAAAAAGGTAGTCTTTCCGGCACCGTTTGGGCCTATCAGGGCGACTATTTCCCCGCTGTTGACGTCAAGATCAAGAGAATTCAGGGCTCGAATTCCGCCAAAGTCCATGGTCAAGCCATGAACGTTTAGAATCGGTTGTTTTGTCATCTGTACACTTACTCAGCTGTTTTTTTCTCAAATTTATAGGTGCGACGAATATTGGAAATCAACCCCTGTGGCCTGAAAATCATCATGCACACAAGGATACCGCCAAATGCCAGCATTCGGTATTCGGACAGGGCTCTGAGGTACTCAGGCATGAGGATCAGGATAAGCGCCCCAAAAAGGACACCGACGATCGATCCCATTCCACCCAGGACTACGATTGCGAGAATGATCGCCGACTCGAGAAAGGTGAAACTGGAGGGATTGACAAAAGTGGTTTTTGCCGCAAACATCACACCGATAATTCCTGCCCAGAAGGCCCCGAGAGAAAAGGCGACCAGCTTTGTTTTGCGTTTGTCGATGCCCATAGCCTGACAGGCGATCTCGTCCTCGCGCAGGGCAATCCAGGCGCGGCCAAGACGAGAATCCTGCAACCTGTTGACGATAAAGATGGTGACGATAACGAGAATCACCATCAGGTAATACGTGTAGATTATCGACTGCTCAAGACTCAATTCAACGCCAAAGAATGATGGCCGGGAAATGTTGGAGATCCCGCTTGGTCCTTGAGAGAACTCTCCCCAGTTTTCCAGAATGAGGCGGATAATTTCGCCGAAGCCGAGAGTGACGATCGCCAGATAGTCGCCCCGCAGACGCAGAACAGGAAAACCAAGCAAAATGCCAAAGAACGCGGCACAAAGCCCGCCAATTGGCAGGACAGCCCAGAATCCAAGACCAAAATGAAGATTCAAAAGTGAATAGGTATATGCCCCCACTGCATAAAAGGCGACAAAACCAAGATCGAGGAGCCCGGCCATACCGACCACAATGTTCAGTCCCAGGCCCAAAACAACATACATCAGGGCTGTGGTCATCACATTCGTCTGGTAGGTTGACAACACATGCGGGAAAAATAAGGCGATTGACGCAAAAACCCCCAGGAGCACCAGTCGTTGACGGGGATTTTGCAAGATAGTGTGGATAACCGAGCCGGACTTTTCTTGACCGCCGGTTGGTTTTTTGCCGTTTTGCTTGCGAAATTGATAATAGCGGACAAGAAGATAGATGCAGAACGTACCCATCGCCATATACGCGGCATTTTCCCATCGCCATGCAACAGTTCTTGCGATTGGATCTACTTTGATAACAACGATTGGAAACGTTAAAAAAACGAACCAGAGTGAAGTCAACAACCCTTTTTTAAGCTCTTTAAGAGAAACCATAGCTAATATTTTTTCACACTTTCTGATTTGTCGCCTTTCCAAGAAGGCCTGATGGTTTGAAAATAAGAATCAGGACCAGGAGCGAAAAGGCGAAAACGTCCTCATAATCACTGGACACATACCCTGTAGCAAAGCTTTCGGTGAGTCCGAGAATGAGACTGCCAAGCACGGCGCCGGGAATGGATCCTATTCCTCCGAGTACGGCAGCGGTAAATGCCTTGATACCGGCAAGAAAACCGATGTAAAAATTGATCTGGCCGATGTGAGAGGCAATAAGCAGACCACCGACCGCCGCCAATGCGGAGCCGACGATAAAGGTGGCGGAGATCACATTATTGACATTGATGCCGACCAGAGTAGCCATGGTCCGATCTTGCGCGGTTGCCCGCATCGCCTTGCCGATCTTGGTGAATTTGATGATAAAGGTAAGCGCCACCATAACGATCACGGTGGTGACCAGAATGGCCAGATCGGTTGAGCCGACGATATGCGCAACCGGTTCCATAAATGCAAAATCAGGTATCAGGGTGGGAAAAGGAAGAAAATCGGAGGTTTGCGCAAGCAGAACATAATTTTGCAGAAAAATCGACATGCCGATTGCGCTGATGAGCGGCGACAGACGCGGAGCGTGACGGAGTGGCTTATACGCGATTTTTTCGATGGTAAAACCATAGGAACTCGACCATACGACTGCCGCAATACCTGCGATAACGACGATGGAGACAAGTGGAAAACCGTAGATCGAGAGAACGGTGGCAACGATAAAGGCAGTAAAGGCCCCTATCATATAGATCTCGCCATGGGCAAAGTTGATCAGACCGATTATCCCATAAACCATCGTGTATCCGAGGGCTATGAGCGCATATATGGATCCTCTGGTTAATCCGCTGAAAAAAAGTTCAATAAAATAATCCATGCCTGCATAAAAAAATATCTGAAGCAAACACCGGTAAAGCATTTGCTTCAGACTTGGAAGGGTTAACAGGTGTTGTTACTTGGCTACGACATATTTTCCTTTTTCAACCACATACATCGAAAAACCTACGCCAATTGCATCACCTTTTTCGTCAAAATTAATGGCGCCGACCGGGGTGTCGACTTTTTCGGTCTGGAGAACCTTTTTCAGATCGTCGAGATTCGTCGATCCGGCCTTCTCAATCGCGTTGAGCATGACCACTGTAGCGGCATAGGCTCCTTCGAAGAATGCGCCTGGATCGCTGCCGAAGACTTTTTTATGATTCTCTCTGGCTTCAATTGCCATGGCATTGGCAGAGTTGTCCTGGGGACCGGCGGCATATACACCCTCCGCCGACTCTCCGGCTACCTTGATAAAGGTGTCGTCTTTCACTCCGTCATCGGAGACAAAAGCGGTAGTTAAACGCTTCTTCTTCATGATGGTGACAATTTTGGACGCTTCCGGATGGTACCCACCGAAAACAACCACTTCCGCTCCGGATTGCTTGATTTTCTGTACAATCGCCGAATAGTCCATTGCCCCGGGAGTAATTCCTTCAAAGAGAACCACTTCGCCTTTGCCTTTTTGCTCAACATGTTTTTTGGCGCCTTCGGCAAGAGGTTTGCCATAGTCCCCTTTGTCATGGATAATTGCAATCTTGGTCAGACCAAGCTTGTCGATGGCGAAATCGATCATTGCCGGCGACTGGGCTGCATTCGGCGCAATTGTGCGGAAAAAGTTCGGGTAGTTGCCGCTGTACGTCAATTCGTCACTGGTGGCGGACGGTGAAACGACCAGCACGCCGGCATTCTTATAGATGGGCATCGCTGCGATGGTAGCCCCGGAGCAGATATGGCCGAGAACGACTTCAACGCCATCCGAGACCAATTTGGTAGCAGTGTTAGTCGAAATTTCCGCTTTACAGACATCGTCTTCAACCAGTATTTCTACTTTTTTGCCATTTATCCCGCCATTTGCGTTCACCTTGTCGATGACAAGCTTGGCGGCATTAACAGTAGGCAGTCCGTAAGATGCGAGATCACCGCTATGCGGACCGGCAACGCCAAATTTTATGGTATCCCCGGCGACGCCCATTGCGGGAGCTGACAGGGCCAGTAATACACAGGCAGCGGTTGAAAGAAATTTACCACTTAGAGTCAACTTCATTTTTTCCTCCCTCTTCTAATGAATGATTTCACAGCCCCTTTCAATGTGCATTTGTCACTCAACACCTTTGAAAAGAGCGAGCATATACTACCCGGAAGTGATACTAGTCTTTTACGTTGTATTTTGCAAAATCTAAAGTGAAAAGCCTGAATTCAGTACTCGATTTCTTACTGGAATGCCATGTCAAACAGCCTGAAGTTGCTCTTTTTTATCGGCCGCCCACTCAGCCCTCTTTACGGATTGACGATGAAGATCCGGGAAAAGTTATACGGAGGAGGAGTTTTTCGGCAATATTCCTTGCCTGTTCCCATCGTTTCTGTCGGCAATCTCGTGTTGGGCGGAACAGGAAAAACACCTGCTGTCAGATACCTGGCTGAATTTCTTAAAGCAAAAGGTTACAAGCCGGCGATTATCAGCAGAGGTTACGGCGGTACGTCAGGCCGGAAAATCAATGTCGTCTCCGACACCGGACAAATTCTGCTGAGTCCGCAGGAGGCCGGCGATGAGCCCTACATGCTTGCACGCTCCTTGCCGGGAATACCTGTCCTTACAGGAAAACGCCGGATTGATCCCGGCACCTGGGCGGTAGAAAAATTTCATTCCAATATCCTCATCCTTGATGATGGATTTCAGCATCTTGCAGTGAGAAGGGACATCGACCTTGTGCTGTTTGATGGCTCCGATCTGGCCGGAAACAGCCGGGTATTTCCGGGTGGTGTATTGCGAGAACCTGTTAGCGCTTTAAATCGGTGCACCGCTTTTTTGATAACCGGAACGACTGACAAGAACCGTAAAAAGGCAGAAAACTTCGGCGTTCTGTTAAACAGCCGTTTCGGCAATAAACCTGTCTTTTTTTCTTCCATTGGCAGTTACACACTCAGAAATCCTACAGTCGGAATCACGCCCGTCTCGGACGAAATGGTTTTTTTTGCTTTTTGCGGCATTGCCAATCCGGCAAGATTCGAGGACTCTTTAAAAACTTTAGGAATTCAAATGGCTGGTTTTTTCGCTTTACCGGATCATGCAAAGTACAGTCAAGCAACCCTGGACAACATTTGTGAAAAAGCTCGTCACTTAGGAGCAAAACATCTCGTCACAACCGAAAAGGATTATGTCAAACTGCATGCGTTCGACATTTCCCTCCCTCTCCATCTCCTCGAGATTCGGGCGCAAGAGGAGAGCGCATTCGATGATTTTATTTTAAAATCCCTTGACCGGTTGTAAGAGAGCGCCGGTCCAGATATTGATTGTTCTCGCCACAGGGTTGTGTCAAAAAAACCTCCTTCTGGAAATTCGTGTTTTTTTCAACACAATACTACGACCTTCAGCGCTGCCTAGATATTTTTCAAATTATTGTTTTTTCAGGTAATTATCGAAAGAGCCGGAGGTGCAACGCGTGGCACGTAATTTGCACCCAACAAGACATCAGTATTCTAAGTTTATTCAAGGAATCTCAATGTCTATACCTATCGAGCCATTTCAACATACTTTGCGAAAGACGGTCAGCTGTTGCGGTGTCGGGCTGCATTCCGGTCGAACCGTCAATCTTTCCATCAAACCTGCCCCGGTTAATAATGGAATTCGATTTTTTCGCACGGATATGCCTGCAAAAATGCATGTTCAGGCCCATATGGATAAAGTTGTCGATACCCAGCTGGCAACTACACTTGGAAATGGCCATTTCAAGGTTTCAACCACCGAACATCTCATGGCCGCGTTGCAGGGGTTTGGCATTGACAATGCCGACGTGGAACTCGATTCCGCAGAAGTTCCGATCATGGATGGCAGCGCGGAACCATTCTTTCAGTTGCTCAAGGTAACCGGGAAAATGAAACAGAATGGCTTGAGAAAGGTGCTTCGAATAACTCGCTCGATTCATTACCAAGATGGAGATAAAAGTTTGACTATATCTCCTTATAACGGGTTTAAAGTGACAGGGGAAATATGTTTCGACGATACGCTCATCAAGAAACAACGATACACGTTTGACCTGTCCGTCGACCGTTTTGGTGAAGAAATAGCCAGGGCCAGGACATTTGGTTATGTTGAACAGGTAGAAGAGCTTTGGGCGAATGGTTTGGCTCTTGGAAGTTCGCTGGAAAACGTCATTGCTATTCACTGGAATCGGAAATCGGTCCTGAACGAAGACGGGTTACGTTACCATGATGAGTTTATAAGACACAAGGTGCTTGATCTTTTAGGAGATCTGGCGTTGCTTGGATGTCCTGTTCTCGGTCATGTGGAATCGTATAAAGCAGGCCATGCTCAACATCTCGGATTGATGCAAGCCATAGCCGCCTCCCCGAACTGTTGGGAAGTTGTCGTAATGAAAAAAAACGGCAGTCATGCCGTATTGAATAAGATCGCCGCACGTTCTCAATCTGCAAGCAATATGGTAATGCCGTTTTTCAACTCCAAGCCACTTGCTGCCGCTGTCTCCGCCGCTTGAAGAAATAGTTTTTTGCTTTCACCTCCACTTTTCATCAATACAGGAAGCTGCTTTGACCGGAGATTATTGGGTGCTGTCGCCCGACAATCTCCACGCATGCTCCGCTGCTTGTCCCAAGTTCGCTCATCGCTTCTGCCGTTTCCGCCAGCACTCTAGCTTGCAATTTTAGGTTTGTTAGACTGGGATATTTGAGAATGGAGCTTCTTGCAAGGGCAATTTAATTGTTTTTTTAATACTGAATGAATTTTCTAGGTAAAACACAAATATAGGCAGAAAGCATTAAGATGACAAAACAATTATTAAATCATTTTTTCCTGCATAATATGTTGAATATAAAGATATTATTGGAAATACAAACAGCGGGAAGTTGATTATCGCCAAATGATAGAAATAGTTGACGACATTCTCAAATACAGTATACTCCTTGCTTATAACTTCGAGAAGGCTTTGAGATGATTGTTAGGAACAATCATTTTTATCCTGCAATAAAAAATACGCGTCTGGAGTCGTTACGTTCACAACGGAACATTTCGTCCATTTTTTTGTTCGGCAACCTCAAGAATAAAGGAGATGAGCGATGTCACTATTAGAAGGCCTGTTATGGCTGACCCTCAATGTGTATCACGAGGCGAGATCGGAACCTCAGATCGGACAGATTGCTGTGGCACATGTTACCCTCAATCGAGCAACTGAAAAAGGCCTGCCGATCAAGGAGGTCGTCCAGCAACCTCATCAGTTTAGCTGGACCTTACAGAAAGACTCGTATCTGCCTGAAGACCCTAAAGCATTTCTTATGTGTATGCGATCGGTATACCTTGCTCTGCAGGCAAGCGATTATACCCAGGGAGCCACCCATTTTCATCTGGATTCCGTTGAACCTAAATGGACTTCCGAGTACACCTTCCTCGATCAATACGGCTCACATAAGTTCTATAAATATAAATAGCCATCCGGCAATGACGTTGCGACATTGCCGGGGTAATCACGAGATTTTTCAAACGTACTGAGCCTTCTTCAGTGCCTGACTCATGAGTTGAAGCTTTTCCTCGGGCATCCTGATCGATACCGGATAGACCAATGTACGCTCCATGAGAGCCGACGATTGCGGTAAGGCCAGCGGATCGTAAACGATCCTTCTTTTTCCAGCCGGCTCAGTAAAAGGAAATCCCGAGCTGGTGATCGTCTTTCCTTCGAGCAGATGCTCCCAGCGGGGATAAAAATGCCAGGTATTTTCAGAAAAATTGATTGCTCCCACGCCATCTTTTCGTAAACACTCGTTGACCCTGCTGCACTGTTCTTTGTCCTGCATGGTAAAGGCAAAATGGGTTGCGGTATCTCCCTTCTCGTCAACCAGTTCACGGAAGGATATTCCGGGAATACGGCTGGCCGCATCCTTCAGTATCGCCTTGTTTTTCTGCTGTGCGGCAATCATGAAATCAAGTTTTGCGAGTTGGGCAAGTCCGATGGCTCCCTGAAGTTCCATCATCCGGTAATTGGAGCCGATAAATCTTCTCCCCTCTCCTCCCCGCGCCCCTGGATTCACTTTGTGATCATGCCCATGATCGTGGTATTCCGACATACAGCGCCACAGTTCCTCATCACCGGTAATGATCATGCCGCCTTCACCGGTTGTGAGCGTTTTTACCGCATCAAAGGAAAATGTTCCGCATTTGCCGAATGTCCCAAGATGTTTGCCTTCGATCCGACCACCCGCCGCCTGGGCAGTATCTTCGAGTACAGGTATGCCATGCTGCGAGGCAACCTCGACAATTTCCTTGATTCTCGCCTGGGCACCCAACATATGGACGGGAACAATACACTTGGTTCTGGCATTGATTTTCTTTTTTAAATCTTGCGGATCCATGTTCAAGGTGGTGTCTACTTCACTGAACACCGGCACGGCCCCAACTTCGAGGATCGCTTCCCAGGTAGCAACGAAAGTGAATCCCTGGGTTATAACCTCGTCTCCCGGGCCGACTCCCAACGCCGTCAGGGCAACCTTTAATGCGGCGGTACCGGATGTCACCGCCTGGGCATGGGAGGTCCCGCAATATCCGGCATATTTTTCTTCAAATTCCTTGACCTTGTAAATCCCTTTGCGCTGCTCGTGAAATTCATATCGAAAGAGCACGCCGGTATCCAGGACATCCATGATCTCTTTTTTTTCTTCTTCTCCAAATATTTCAAATCCAGGCATAACGACTCCTTTGGTCAAATTCTTTTCGCTTAAGTTTTATATCACCGACTTCAGATTGATAACGAATCACTCTGGTTCAGGGAAAAGCCTGGCATTATCGATCAATCGAACGGTTCCGCCGATTTTGACAGCGATAGCCAACATGCTCTGTGGAGTGACGATCGTTTCATTTTCCAGAGTTGTTTCGTTGACGACCACCGCATATTCGAGTTTCCCCCCTGCCTGGGCGATGATCTCCCTGGTTTGCGAGATAACCGTAGCGGCCGGGACTTGCTGTTGCGATTCCGCTACAAATTTGCGGGCGGTCTGAATCGCTTTGGAAAGACAGAGCGCCTGGCTTCGACTTTCACCCAGCAGGTACTTGTTGCGGGAGCTCATCGCCAGGCCATCCTGTTCGCGGACAATGGGGCAACCGATAATTTCGACCTTCAGGTTGAGATCGATAACAAGGCGGCGAATAATAGCCAGCTGCTGAAAATCTTTCTGGCCGAAGACCGCAAAATCCGGAAGGGTCAGATGAAACAGTTTCAGTACAACTGTGGCGACACCATCGAAATGACCTGGTCTGTCGGCCCCGCACATTCCCTCGGAGAGTTTTGCAACATGCACTTTTGTCTGGAAGGAATCACCATACATGTCTTTCGATTCCGGACTGAAGATTGCGTGAACGCCTTCCTTTTCGGCAAGTTCACAGTCAGTCTGGAACTGTCTGGGATATGACCCAAAGTCCTCATTCGGTCCGAATTGAATGGGATTGACAAAAATACTCACTATGATTCGATCGGCGACTGCGGCGGCCTGTCGCATAAGAGACAGATGCCCTTCATGCAGACAGCCCATGGTTGGGACGAGGGCGATTTTCAATCCTTGCCGCTGCCATTTTGCCGCCTGCCGCGAGATCTCCGTAAGCGATCCGATAATTTTCACTGTCGAGCCTTTAATCTGGCGATTTTAGCAGAGATTTCCTCCTGGGCCTGGGCAAACGACGGGTCGTCGCCGATGGTCAGCAGAAAGTTGTTGTGGATTGCTATTGCCTTATCGATATTGCCTTGCATTTCTTCAATCCTCGCCATTCCGGAGTAGGCAATATGCTCGAACCCCTTGTAAGCTTTCAGGAGATCATACTGAGTGGTAGCTTCAGTATATTTTTTGTCGGCTTCGAAAGACTGAGCCATGCCGAAGAGCACAAGAGGATAGAGGGGATTGGTTTTTTTTAAATCGGCAAGAACCTTGCCGTACTTATCACCCGCAGCTGAAAAAGATCCGTTTTTCATGTCGAGGTGAGCAAGTTCGATTTTCGCCCATAGCGCGGATGAGGTGCTGGCATATTCTTCTACTACTTTATTCAGCGCCTCGGCTCGTCCCTCATCGGATTGCTGCATCGCTTTGGCAAGTGTCGAGGAAGCCTCTTCCCGAATCCTTTCGCGATAGGAACTGTACAACGCCCCGAAAACGACTGCTGCAATAACAATTGCAAGAGAGATTTGAATGATTCTCTGGTTGGCCCGGATAAACGCGATGACTTTCGGGGGAAGGTTGAAATGCTCCAGAAGTCCCTCGACCTTATCCATGGTTGTTTCGGCAGTCAGACGTTTATTGAACGCATTCTCACTGGCCATGCAATACTCCTCCTCGTATATATTTGAATAATTTTGCTAAAATAAAAGACAGGACACGAACCGGAAACTATAATATAAAGGCGTATATCTGTCCATGAGTAAACCTTACAGATCCCGGATTATGCAGTCTTTTGATGTGTACCGGTGAACGATTACAAGACATTTCCTCCAATCGATTCTTCATCTAATGAATACCACAAACTTTCTTGAAACGGGATCAATCCTCACCGTCAGCGAACTGACGCAATCCATTAAGCGGATTCTTGAAACAGAATACCGCTTCGTTCGACTGACCGGTGAGATATCGAACCTGAAGACCCCGTATTCAGGACATTCCTACTTCACTCTCAAGGACAGTGGAGCGCAGATCCGGGCGGTGTTCTTTAAGCAGCAGCAAAAATTTTCCGGCCTCACCCTGCAGGATGGCCGGCAGGTAATTGTGTTTGGCAGAATCTCGGTCTATGAACCCCGCGGCGAATATCAGATCATCGTCGACTCGGTCGAATTGTACGGGATTGGCAGGTTGCAGCTGAAGTTTGAAGAACTGAAGAAAAAACTGTTGGAAAAAGGGTACTTCTCGACACAAGTGAAAAAACCGCTGCCGTCATTTCCGACGAAAATAATTGTCATTTCCTCGCCGACCGGAGCGGCAATCCATGATTTTCTGAAAATCGTCAAAAACAGAAAGTCTCCCGTCCATATCCAGATTCTCCCGGTAAAAGTTCAAGGAAAAGAAGCTGCAACAGAAATAGCCGGAGCGATTCGCACTGCTCAGAATATTCCGGAGACCGATATCATCGTGCTGTGCCGTGGAGGCGGTTCGATCGAGGATCTCTGGGCCTTCAATGAAGAAGTCGTAGCCGATGCAATTTTTAGTTCGACTCTTCCGGTGGTAACCGGAATCGGTCATGAAACCGATTTCACCATCGCTGATTTCTGCGCCGATTTTCGCTGCCCGACACCCACCGGGGCCGCCGAAAAACTTATTCCGGACAGCGGCAATATGCTGCGGCACATCGCTACCTTGAGAAACAGCATGGTTCTCCGGTTGCAAAGATTAATTCATTCATTTGAGCAGCAGCTGTATCACCACACGAAGATGCTGGGGGAAATGAGAAATGTCATTAAAAACATAGAATTCCGCCTGCAGCTCAGTACATCGTATCTCACCCAGGTGATGACCAGATCGCTCATGGATAAAGAGCAGCACCTGAACGCGTTGCAGAACAAGCTGCAGATGCAAAAACCATCCACCCGTATCGACCTCCATGCCAAGCATCTGCACATGCTGACTGCCCAACTGAACAACCACATCCAGCGGATTCTTGAAAGAAAACAGGCGGCACTTTCAGAGCAGGCCACCCTGCTGAACAGCGTCAGCCCTCTTGCGACCCTGGGCAGAGGGTATGCAATCGTCCGCAGGCAACATCCGGAGGATGGAACATTTCAGATAATATCGAGAGCAAATGATGCCGAAATCGGTGAGGAACTCAATATCCTTTTCCAGGAGGGTCAATTGTCGTGCCTTGTAACCGGGAAGGAATAAAGAAAACAGGGGACAAAATTCAGGAGGTACAGTTTCAGATTACCGGAAGCTGTAATCTGAAACTGGTATTAAATAGCAGTATGAAGTCTTAAAGCAATTCCAGCCCGGCGAAAAAGTATCCTATCTCAAACGCCGCGGTTTCCGGTGCATCGGAACCGTGGGTGGCATTTTCGCCCAAAGACTTGCCGAATTCCCGGCGCAAAGTTCCTTCTGCAGCCTGGGCGGGATTGGTTGCACCCATCAGGTCGCGCCATTTCTGAATGGCATTTTCCGCCTCAAGCACCATCGCAATGCATGGTCCGCTGGACATGAATTCTGTCAGCTCACCAAAGAACGGCCTTTCCTTATGGACATAGTAGAAACCTTCCGCTTCGACCCGGCTGAGATACAGCTTTTTCAATCCCACTACCTTGAAACCTTCCTCATAAATTCGATTGAGGATTTTACCGCTGTTGCCGTCGGCAAAGGCATTGGGCTTTATAATTGCGAAAGTTCTTTCCATATGTGTTCTCCTCTGTATCTTCGTTGAAAAAATGAATTGGATGCGAATCAACCGATTCCATAACGGAGTGAAATCATCGCCGATAAAAAAAGCAAAGAACCGACCAGCACCAGGCTGTTGGTTTTTTTGATATCTTCCGGAGCAGCTTCACGCAGGCTTTCTCCCATATACGGTTTTTCGACAACTTTGCCGAAATACGTTGATGGCCCACCCAACCGCAGGCCGAGGGCGCCAGCGGCGGCGGCCTCGGTATGTCCGGCATTGGGGCTGGAATGCTGTAATCTGTCGCGGAAGAATATCTTTGCGGCTTTTCTGTAATCCAATTTCAAAAAAAATGCAGCCACTATTATGCACAGACCGCTCAGTCGTGCCGGAATAAAATTCACAACATCGTCAAGTTTTGCGGCTGCCATGCCAAATTGCAGATATCTGTCGTTCTTATAGCCGATCATCGAGTCCATGGTATTCACCGATTTATAAAAAAAGGCACCGACCACGGAACATCCGATAGGACTCATACCGACGAAGGGCGAAGCAAAACTTGCAGCGATTGCCCAAAAAAGCGGTGCGGTAATACCATCGACCATATTTTCAGCCACCGTTTCAATGCAGGCCCTGCTGATGCCGGCCTCATCCAGTTGCCTGGTGTCCCGCCCTACTATCCGGCCTACGGCATTCCTGGCCAGATCGAGGGATACCGGTGATCGCAGGTGCTTGTATACGGAATTACTGTGTTGTATCAGATCTTTTGCGGCAATGGTGGTGTAGAGCAGGAAGACGGCGAGTATCTCGCCAAGATAGGGTGCCAGTAAAAAGCCGGCATACAGCAGGACGAATACGATGAATCCGGTGAGCGAGATAACCACCAGCACGGTACATATTCCGGCAAGATAGAGATTTTTACACAGTGCTCTGGTGAGTTTTTCACTCCCTGTGCACAACCGGCCGATGCCCCTGACCGGATGGGGAAACCAGCGAGGATCTCCCAGCAGAAAGTCGAGGATAACGGCGGCGAACAGTTGCAGAATATAGCTCATCTTGCCCTTGAATCAGATTTTCAAAAGACGATACAGGGCGTCCATGTCAACGTTTTTTCTTACGTTGTCGGCCAGCCGCTCAAATGCGCCTTCGAGATCGTATGGAGCAAGGACCCTGCCGACCGGCTGAATTCCTGCGGCATCTCGCAGCCGGTCGATAAACCAGCGGCGGAAATCGTCACCGTCGAAGATGCCATGCAGATAACTTCCCCAGATTTTCCCTGTCGCACTGGCGACGCCGCACGTCGATCCGTCATCAAATCTCAGCAGGGGTGAGGGGGAGACTGAGGATATGCCATGATGGATTTCGTAGCCTAGAACCCTTGTGCCGGATATCTGGTGTATTCCCGTTTTTCTTGTGAGCATTTTATCGCGTTCAAGGACGGTCTCCATGTCGATATAGCCAAGACCGCTCAACTGGCCATCCACCGACTCGATGCCGTAGGGATCTCTGATAGCCCCGCCAAGCATCTGGTAACCGCCGCAGATGCCGACGATCTCACAGCCGAGGTCTCTGCATTGGCCGATCTTATCGACAAAACCGCCGGCGATCAGGAAATGGAGATCGTGAATGACATTTTTCGAACCAGGCAGGATGATTGCTTGCGGCTGGCCGATATCAGAAGCTTTGTCTACGATCCTAAGAGTTACATCGGGTTCTTCAAGAAATGGTTCAATGTCGGTGAAGTTGGAGATATGCGGAAGATTTACAACGACAATTTCCACCCCCTCCCCCCGATGCTGTCTGTTGAAACTGCCCTTTTTAAACGATACCGAATCTTCTTCCGGTAATCCGAGATTGGCGAGATACGGTACTACACCTATGACTTCCCTGCCGGAGTGCATTTTCACGTATTCATGGGCCGACGTCAGCAGTGAAGCCTGCCCCCGGAATTTGTTCACCAGAAAACCGGCAACCAGTTGCCGTTCCCATTCCGCCAGAACCTCCATGATTCCGACAAAAGACGAGTAGACCCCGCCTCTGTCGATGTCGCCGACGAGAATAACCGGCGACTCTGCGTATCTTGCCATTTTCATATTGACGATATCGTCCGCCTTGAGATTCACCTCTCCCGGAGAACCGGCACCTTCGAGAACAACGACATCGAATTCTTCGGCCAGGGAATCATAACTCTTACAGACCGACTGCCACACCTTGGGCTTGTAGGCATTGTATTCAAGCACCGACATATTGCCGACCGGTCTGCCGCAGACGATGATCTGGCTGCCGGTATCCGAATTGGGTTTCAGCAGCACCGGGTTCATCCGGCAGTCCGGGGCCAGACGTGCCGCCTGGGCCTGGACGACCTGGGCTCTGCCCATTTCATCGCCATGCATGGTGACAAAAGAATTGAGCGACATGTTCTGCGCCTTGAAGGGGGCGACGCGAACGCCATCCTGCCAGAGAATACGGCAAAGAGCCGCAGTGATAATCGATTTTCCCGCATCGGAACATGTCCCCTGGAACATGATGGATTTCGCTCTTTTCCGTACGGCTCTCCTGGCGTGGGATGTTGGGAAATAGTTTCGTATTACCGAAACAAGCTGCTGGTTTTCCTTTTTGGTGCGGACCGCGATACGAAAAAAGGAAGAATCCAGTCCTTCATAGTTGCTGCAATTACGGATCATGATTCCGCGGTTTAGACAAAAACGTGCGAGGTCCGTGGCGTCTCCGCCGGTTTTTATTTTGACAAAAAGATAATTGGCGGCAGAGGGATACACCTTGAGTTGAGCAAAGGCTTGAAGCTCCTTTATCAGGTCGCTGCGCAGTTCATGACAGATTTTTCGGGTTTCCGACTGGTAGTCCAGATCTTTCAACGCCCTGCCGCCCACCGCCTGAGCGAGGGTGTTTACCGTCCAGGGAGGCAGATTTTGCCGGACAAGTCCTGCCAGATGCGAAGGAAGAAGTGCATAACCGATGCGAAGGCCGGGCACGCCATAGAACTTGGTCATGGAATTCATGGTCAGAACATTTTCCGCCAGGCCGGCAACGGATTGGCCATCATCGAGAAAATCCAGAAAGGCTTCGTCGATAAGAAAATAGCTTTGCCGGCAATGGCGGATAAGGGCAAGAAGACTCTCCCTGTCCACAGTCCTGCCTGTAGGATTATTGGGAGTGGCGATTATCACCAGATCGTCGGGGCGGATTATATCCATAAGCTCATGGCAATCCACCGCGAAATCCTTTGCCTCGTCAAGCGGCACGGTTACCACTGAAAGTCCGGCCAAACGAGCGGCGCGGACATAATCGACATAGGAGGGCACCGGGATGACAACGCGTTTCACCGGCAATACCCGGGCAATGAGATAGAGCAGTTCGGTGGTTCCATTTCCTGCGACTATCTGCTCGATGGGGATCCCGGTATGCTCGGAAATTGCCTGGACAAAATCGGTGTTTTCCGGATCGGGATAGTGGATAAGATTTTCAAGCAGACTGCTGATGAGCGGCCGGAACCATTCCGGCGGACCTAATGGATTGATATTCGCGCTGAAGTCCAGGATTTGCACCGGTCCTTGCGCTGCTTCCCGGAGAGCCTTATGGATATTGCCGCCATGTTCGAAAGTTTGCATGTCAATCAGTCATTACGATAATAAAAAAGAAAAAGTTGCAGTAAAGGCAATTGCCACAACCATTTCGCTCAGTTCGCAGACTGCTCCCAGCGTATCGCCGGTCGCACCGCCAAGCCTTGCCCTGCACCATCTGTTAAACAAAAAATTCACCATCAGTATCCCGGCAATAACGGGAATCGCATGCCCTGGGGCCAGGACCACAAGAAAACAAACGAGTGACGATACAGCCCAGAATGCGGCATTTTTGCTGTGCTCCGAGTAAAAAAGCAAGCCTAGCCCGCCCTCTTTCCTGGCATATCGCACTCGGGCCATGCTCAAGAGAATTGCGCATCGGCCGGCAAAGGGCATGAAAAATACCGCCAGACAGAGGGTTTTTGAATCCATCGCCGAGAGTGACCCGTATTTTGCCAGAAAAAGGCAAACCACCGTCACGACCCCCATCGCCCCCGCCCTGCTGTCCTTCATAATAATGAGGCTTTCTTCTCTCGGTCTCGAACTGAGAAGCCCATCCGCACTGTCGGACAGGCCGTCAAGATGCAGACAACCTGAAATGAAGGCCAGATAGATCAGCATCAGGATGATAACCACCGGCTGAGGGAAAAAATAAAGAAGAACGAAGGTCGCAAGAGAACCGGCAGCTCCGATCATGATCCCTACTACCGGAAAAAACGCCAGGGACCTGGTGAAATGGTGCGTATCTTCCTCTGCCCGCCAGGATATCGGCAGCAGGGTAAGGAACCGTGTTGCCGTGCACAACCTCTGAAGCAACAGGGTGAGCCGGTTGCGGCCGGCGGCCATCTTCGTGATCATGCTGTCGACTATTTATCTGCTTCAGCCACAGATGCTTCGGTAAAGGTTGCCACTTTCGTCAGAATAGCGACAGCTCCCTCGACAAGATTCATCGCGACCGCGGCACCGGTCCCCTCCCCTAAGCGAAAATTAAGGTCGAGCAGAGGTTTCTTGCAGCCCAGCACTTCCTGCATGGCCTTATGACCGGGTTCGACGGAACGATGGGAAAATATCAGATAGTCTTTGACGAAAGGTTCTATGCGATAGGCGATCAATGCCCCGGCGGTGGAGATAAAGCCGTCGATGAGTATCGGCTTTTTGTTTGCAGCGGCTCCGAGAATGAGCCCGGCAATACCGCCGATTTCAAAACCGCCTACTTTGGCGAGGATATCGATACCATCCTTGGCATTTGGGTTATTTACCTCAAGTGCCCGCTTAACCACTGAAATTTTATGAGCAAGCTGAGTATCGTCCAACCCGGTCCCCCGGCCGGTCAGCTCTTCGACACTTTTTCCGGTACACACAGCGGCTATGGCGGTTGACGGGGTGGTGTTGCCAATTCCCATATCGCCGGTTCCGAAAAGGTCGAAACGGTCGGCTAGTTCGTTGGCTATTTCAATGCCCGATTCAATTGCCCTTTTGGCCATGGCCTTGCTCATTGCCGGACCGACGGCGATGTTGCCGGTACCGAGACCGACCTTTTTGTTGATGATTTTTCCTGCCTCGGCCAAATCCCTGAGATCGGCCGCGACACCCATATCGACGACAAAGATCTCCGCTCCGGCCTGACCCGCAAGAGCATTGATTCCGGCTCCTCCGCGAACGAAGTTGTAGACCATCTGCGGGGTTACTTCCTGGGGATATTTACTGACATTTTCTGCCACCACGCCATGGTCTGCCGCCATGGTGATAATCGCTTTTCTGGTCACAACAGGCTTTATGGTGCGGGTCATCCCGGCTATCTCGATTGCCAGATCCATCAGATCACCCAGTGCCCAGTGGGGGAGCGCAAGATCGTCGAGACGGTCTTTTGCCGCATCGCGGCTGATGCTATCCTGGGGGAAGATTTTTTGAAGTGTTCGTTCCAAAAGACTCATTGCATCGGTTCCTGTGTTTATAATTTATTGATTTGACAGTTTCTTCAAATAAAGCGGAATGCCGCAGCTGACGAGAATCACATCATCGGCCTTTTTACCGATTATCTGGTTGCAGGTACCGACCAGGTCCCGGTATTTACGGGCGAGAGCATTGTCGGGCACGATGCCCAGCCCAACTTCATTGGTCACGCAGATGACCGTGCCGTCATATTTTTCTCTCTGCAGAAGCCATTCATCGCACAACCGGCCGATCGAAAAGTCATTGATGCCGGTGACGTCGTCAGAAGAATTGAAAAGGATATTATTGACCCAAAGGGTGATGCAGTCGATCAGGATTACGTCGTAACCGGCAACCCCACCCGCAAACAGTGAGGCGAGTTCAGTCGGTCGTTCTATCGTTGCCCAGCCTCGGCCACGTCTTTCTTCCTGATGTCTTTTCACCCTGTCCGACATCTCAAGGTCTATATTGGGACATGTCGCGACAAAAAGTCTTCTTGGCGAAACCATTTCGGCAAGGTTGAGGGCAAAAGAACTTTTCCCGCTTCTTGCACCGCCGGTGATCAGTATCAATTTTGCCATCTTTCAGCCCTTGAGATTAAAACCGGTAAGAACGCTGCCGTCCGAATACACCTGAAGTGAACAGAAACAGCCGGGCTGGACATCGAATATGAGATATTTCTCCATGGGCAGCCCAAGCATGAGACACAGCAGGTGGCGGATGACTCCGCCGTGGGTCACCAGAAGCATCCGTTCTTCATGCTCCGTGATCAGCATCTCTTTGAACAGTGCGATTCGTTGCCGAAAGCCTGCGATGGATTCACCTTCGGGAAAACAAAAAGAATCGGGTTCGTTAGTCCATGAGGTAACAAGCGCTGCATCGTTTTCAACTATTTCTTCAAAACGTTTGCCTTCCCATCGACCGAAATCGATCTCTTTCAGTGATTCGTGACACTCACAGGGGCTGCCGAGATCAAGCAGTTCGCTCGTTTGCCGGCATCGCAGCATGGGGCTGCAAAAGACTCTGTCGATGTTCTCCTGCCGCAGAAGACTTGCGGTACGGCCGACCTGAAGAAGACCCTCCGGGCTGAGCGGTACATCCGTTCTGCCGATATAACATCCTTGCAATCCTGTGTCTCCATGGCGCAAGAGATGTACTGTTTTCTTCAGCATGAGGAGTATGCCTGTCATACATTAATAGATGTTATCTGCAGTTTGGCCGACTGTTGCGATTCCAGCTGTTTCAATACCCGAAATACTCTGCATAATCAATGAGCAAAGAAGTTTTTTACGGTGCAATGAGATGATCGGAGGATCCCTTCGCGCCTTTCTTTCCCCGCCCGAGGGATTATCCCGGGTAATGAATTTCCTTGACTTGTTTATCTGTTCGAAGAGAAAATACTCACTGAACCCGGCAGCCCTCTTGTCTCGATCCTTGAAACGGGGGTTATGCAGTCTTCTGATGTATACCGGTGAACTATTACGGGAAACTGAAATGGATGAAATCCTCCAGTCGCAAAAAAAGGAGCTTGAAGAAGCGACTGCTTCTCTTATCGAAACCAATGTGGCCTTGCGTAAAGAAATACGCGATCGCCAGATCGTTCTCGAAGCGTTAAGTGAAAGTGAAAAAAGATTTCGCGATCTCACCGAAACCACCAGCGATTTCATCTGGGAGATCGACGCCGACGGTATTTACACCTATGCAAGTCCCAAAAGTGTCAAACTCCTTGGACTTGAACCGAAACAAATAGTCGGAACACTGTTTTTTCCATTCCGGGAATTGCCTTCTCCCGCTGGTATTTCGATGGCAATCAAAAGCAATCCCGGCAGCGGCTTTTATAATGTGGAGTACAGCTACATCCGACAAGACGGCCAGAAGGTGACCATAGAATCGAGCGGTGAGCCGATTTACACCAAGCGCAACGAATTTGCAGGCTTTCGCGGCATTGACCGGGATGTTACAGAGCGCCGGGTCTATGAAATAGAATTAAAACAGGCGAAAGAGCAGGCAGAAGCCGCAAACCTTGCGAAAAGCGAATTTCTGGCGAACATGTCCCATGAGTTGCGTACGCCGCTTCATGCCATCCTGAGTTTCGCAGGCTACGGTGAAAAACGCATCGAGAGTGCGGATCGTAACGAACTGTTACGCTTTTTTCAACAAATCGCCCTTTCGGGACAAAGGCTCATGCCGCTCATCAACAGTCTGCTTGATCTGGCCCAGCTTGAATCCGGCAAAATGAATTATGTGTTCGAGAATCACGATCTGCTGGCGGAAATCAAATCGGTAATCAATGAAATCGCTCCTCTTGCTGAGAAAAAGGGTCTGCGGATCAGAGTTGCTCCTCCGTGCATTTCAACCCAGACGTATTTTGATCAAGGGAGAATTGGCCAGGTCATTCTCAATATCATATCCAACGGAGTGAAATTCAGCGATCCGGACACAACCATATCAGTTGCTTTTTCTCATCACATTGAGAAGATACACAATCGGACACTGCTGCAAACCACCATCAGTAACCATGGAGCGGAGATTCCTGTGGGTGAGTTGACCACAATCTTCGACAAATTTGCCCAGAGCAGCAAGACCAGGACCGGTGCCGGCGGAACAGGACTGGGGCTGGCCATCTGCAAGCAGATCATCGAAGACCATCACGGAAGAATCTGGACCGATAAGGGCGCGGATGGGTCGACCGCGTTTCACTTCACCCTGCCGGTCAGATGCGAATAGTTGTGACAGATACCGGATCGGACGCGGGTTTTAAGGAAAAGAGAGCGAATTAATGGATGTAACTGGAATTCTTATCGTAGACGACAATGAAATAAACCGTGATATCTGTGCGTTGAACCTTGAGCATATGGGTGTTCCCCTCTATTTTGCGGAAAACGGTATCGAGGGCTTGAAACAAGCAAGAAAAACACAACCGGATCTCATCCTGCTCGACATAATGATGCCGGAAATGGATGGTTTCGAGATGCTCAAAGGATTGAAAAAAGATGAAAGTCTCTCGCACATTCCAGTGTTGATGCTCACCGCAAAATCGGAAATTGCAAGTGTGGTCAAGGCCCTTGAGATCGGCGCCAATGATTATCTCAAAAAACCGTTCTCCGAAGAGGAGATGGTCGCACGGGTGAATACTCTGCTGCGAAACCGCTACCTGGAAAAAAGACTGGCGGAAGATCTGGCAGCCGGAGCAATGATGCAGCAGAAATTTCTCACGGATTTCCTGACTACGGAAAGTTTATGCAACCACGCCGGAATTGGGGTGAATATTTTCAACAGGCCCTATTCGACCATTTCCGGGGATTTTTTCTATTCTTTTACCCAGGCCGATGGCAACCTCGGTTTTTTCATCGGTGACAGTTGCGGGCACGGCTTGCCCGCGGCGCTTATCTCGATGCGCGTCATCGGATTTCTACAGCAGCTTGCCAATAATTCACATTCTGCCAGTGCAATACTGAATCTGCTTAACGACGATATTTGCGGACTGCTTCCCTTAGGGCGCTTCGTGGCTGCTTCCGTCTTGATTTTCCACGGCGAGGAAGTCACCATGAGCAACGGTGGTCAGCCTTACCCCGTTCTGATGTCAGATGACGGTATTGTCGAGATAGAACATGACAGCATGCCGCTTGGTCTCAACTGCCGCAGCATCTATAGCCAAACGACTTTTCCGTTCAAACGAGGCAACAAACTCCTGGTGTACACCGATGGAATCACCGAAACCATCGATGGCCGCGAACAGGTGTATGGAAAGGCGCGATTATACGGCTGTCTCAAAGCGCACCAGGTTTCTGCTCGCGGTCATGTATTTCGCCAGGCAATACTCGATGATATTACCGCCTTCTGTAGGACAGTTACGCCGGATGACGACCAGACCCTGATTGTATTTGAGAAGAATTAACCCTCCTTCGCGTCTTCGCGCCTTCGCGTGAGATATACTGCCATATCCTGAGCGAACCTGGAGTCTTTTACTCCATCTTCTTCAAAGCGCTTAGTTAGCCCAACTTTTTGCGAATAATTATCAAACTGCTCTGTAAGCCGCATTTTCATTTTGCGATAAATTTTAAACAACGCAATAACAGCAAGATAAAATTTTCTTGCGGTTTGTAGTGCCATAAAATAAATTTAATTGTTGACATGGGCTGTTTTTTATGCCACAATCGGCTCCATGTATATTCGAAGAACATCTATC
>Ga0209643_1000318_pt1 | contig 104173 bp, 102 predicted proteins | sample AutmiccBRH37_all_FD_187383 | JGI IMG/M metagenome (GOLD analysis project Ga0209643, IMG submission 187383) | Deep subsurface microbial communities from Mt. Terri, Switzerland - Autotrophic microbial communities BRH/37_all (SPAdes) (version 2) | ecosystem: Environmental > Aquatic > Deep...
GAAGCGGCTCAACGATCTGCCACTCGGCATCGCTCAAATCAAAACGGGCCATGATCCATCTCCTCTCACGAGAAGGGAATCATGAACCCACTCAATTGGGAATCCTGTTTATGAGTACAGAACCTAGGCGGGCGCCTTCGTCTTGAGGGCGAGGGCGTGCAGTTCGCCGCCCATTGTGCCCTTGAGCGCCGCATAGACCAGCTGGTGCTGTCCCACCCGGGACAGGCCGGCAAATTGCGGGCTGATTATTTCCGCCTGCCAGTGATTATCATCTCCGGCGAGATCGGTGAGCGTGATCTCTGCGTCCGGAAAGGCGTCGGTCAGGTAGCCGAGCAAGGTGTCGCGGGTCATGGCCATGGCAGTGTGTCCTCGATTCAGTTAGGCACATGGATGCAGGTCCCGATGGGGTCAAGGTGGCGAGCGGAGCAGATTCAGCGATGAATGGCAGGAAAGCGTGGGGCATGGCGGCCATTCTGGGGGTCGCAGGGCTGCTGATCGGCGGACTTCTGCTGTCGCTGGACCGGGATGAGACTGCGCCGAGTCTGGTGCAATACAATGCGCAGTACATTGATGCTGGGGCCATGCTGCGCCTGACTGAAACGCTGTCCAGCGATGCGCTCGAAGGCCGGGCGACGGGCACGCGCGGCAATCAGGCAGCGCGGGATTTCGTGCAGAAACGGTTCGAGACGTTGGGCTTGAGACAATTTGGCGAGGCCTATGTCCAGCCATTCGCCGTGGTTTCCGATGACGAAGGCGCGGCGCCGGTCGTCGGCGCAAACCTGATCAGCTGGATCGCCGGACAAACCCCGGGCGAGGGGCCGGCCATCGTCATCACGGCGCATTATGATCATCTCGGCATTGTGGATGGCGAAATCTACAATGGCGCGGATGACAATGCATCCGGGACGGCCGCCCTGATCGCCGTCGCCCAGTATTTTTCGCTGCATGCACCCCGGCATGACATCATTTTCGCAGCTGTGGACGCAGAAGAGATTGGCCACCTCGGGTCGCGTGCCCTCGTCCTGTCTCCGCCGGTACCGCTGGAGCGGATTGCCCTCAACATAAACTATGACATGGTCAGCCGGTCATCTGCCGGAGAGCTCTATGTGGCTGGCACGTTCCACACGCCCGGCCTGAAGCCACTGGTCGAGGCGGTCGCTGCGGATGCGCCGGTCAGGATATTGATCGGGCATGATGACCCGGCACTGGGACAGGCTGATGACTGGACGCTGGCGTCCGATCATGCGGCGTTCCATGAAGCGGGAATCCCTTTTCTCTACTTCGGCGTCGAAGACCATCCGGGTTACCATCAGCCGACGGACGACTATTCAGAGATCACCCCGGATTTCTTCGCCCGCGCGGGCGATGCGCTCGTCATGGCTGCGTTGGCGGCAGATCAGAACCTGGAGTCTATCGCCCGGATGAGGCGCACCGATTAGTCAACCGTGTTCATGTAAGCGGGCAGCCAGTCTTCATGGGCTTTGCGGAGAGTGGACAGGGGGAGATCGACCTTGTGTCCGTCAGACGTGATCCCACTGAGTGCTTCGCCTTCGAAATGAGCAAAGGCAAAGCAGGTGATGCCCGCCTTTGTGGCTCTGGCGCCAAGGTCATCGAGCGCGTCACGGTTCATCGCTACGAGGTATCGCGCCTGGTCTTCGCCGAACAGCTCCTGGGGGCCTGATGTGCCACTTTGCAAAGTGAATTTGACGCCGGTGCCGCACGCAAGCGCCATCTCCGCAGCGGCACATGCAATGCCTCCATCGCTGATGTCATGCACGGCGCTCGCGAGACCGTCATGGATGAGTTGACGAACAAATGCCGCGTTTTGGATTTCGGTTTTGAGATCGACCGGCGGCGGAGCGCCGAGTGCTTCACCCTTCAGGCCAAGCCATTCGCGTGCATAAAGGCTCGCGCCCATATGACCTTTGGCTTCGCCGATCAGGATGAGCACGTCGCCGGGCTGTGCGCCTTTCAGCGTGGCGATCTTGCCAATATCCTCGATCAGGCCGACGCCGCCGACGACGGGTGTCGGCGGGATGGCGACGCCGTCAGTCTCATTATAGAGCGAGACGTTGCCGGAGACGACAGGGAAGTCGAGCACGCGGCAGGCTTCGGCCATGCCTTCAATGGCCTTGACGATATACCCCATCGTTGCGGGCTTTTCCGGGTTACCGAAGTTGAGGTTGTCGGTGATGGCAATGGGTGTTGCGCCAACGGATGAGAGATTGCGGTAGGCTTCCGCCACGGCCTGCTTGCCGCCCACATAGGGGTCAGCGGCCACGTAGTGCGGATTGCAGTCCGAACAGATGGCGAGCGCCTTGTTCGTGCCGTGGATGCGCACGATCGCGGCGTTGCCCATGCTTTGCGAACTATCGACTGTGTCGTTCATCACGTGGCGGTCATACTGTTCCCATATCCAGCGCTTCGAGGCCATGTCGGGACAGGACATCAGCTTCAGCAGTACTTCTCCAAAGTCATCCGGCTCGGGGAATTTGGAGATGTCGAGCGGCGCGCGTTTGGGCGGCTCGATCCATGGCCGGTCATAATTGGGAGCGTCCTCGGCAAGCGGTGCAACCGGAATGTCGCAAACGACCTTGCCAAATTGCTTGAGCACAAGGTGGCCCGTGTCCGTCGTCTCGCCGATCACTTCGGCCGAGAGGTCATACTTGTCGAAAATGGCCTTCGCCATGTCGATCTTGTCCGGGTAGAGCACCATGAGCATGCGCTCCTGGCTTTCCGACAGCATGATCTCATACGCAGTCATGCCATCTTCGCGCTGCGGCACCTTGTCGAGGTCCATGACCACACCGATGCCTTCGCCATTCTCGCCGCCACTGGCCGCCATTTCGACCGATGATGATGTCAGGCCCGCCGCGCCCATGTCCTGGATGGCCTGGATGGCGTCCGTCGCCATCAGTTCGAGGCAGGCCTCGATCAGCAGTTTTTCGGTGAACGGGTCGCCGACCTGAACTGTTGGCCGCTTTTCCTCGTCACCTTCGGAAAACTCGGCCGATGCCATGGTCGCGCCGTGAATGCCGTCACGGCCGGTCTTGGAGCCGACATAGAAGATCGGGTTTCCAGGCGTGGCGCCGCGCGCGTAGAAAATCTTGTCCTGGTCGGCGAGGCCGACGGCCATCGCGTTGACGAGGATATTGCCATTGTAACCGGCGTCAAACTGGGTTTCGCCTGCAACAGTCGGCACGCCGACGCAGTTGCCGTAGCCGCCGATGCCTGCGACGACACCCTGGACAAGGCTGCGGGTCTTCGGGTGGCCCGGGTCGCCGAAGCGAAGGGCATTGACCAGCGCAATAGGCCGCGCGCCCATGGTGAACACGTCGCGCAGGATACCGCCAACGCCTGTCGCCGCGCCTTGGTAGGGCTCGATGTAGGACGGGTGGTTATGGCTCTCCATCTTGAAGATGGCCGCCTGTCCGTCGCCAATATCGATAACACCGGCATTCTCTCCCGGCCCCTGGATCACGCGGGCATTCTTGGTCGGGAATTTCGACAGGTGGCGCCGTGATGACTTGTAGGAGCAATGCTCGGACCACATGACCGAATAGATGCCGAGTTCGACAAGGTTCGGCTTGCGGCCAAGGCGGGTGACGAGGCGCTCCCACTCATCGGCCTTGATGCCGTGTTCAAGACCTTGGGTCTCGTCCTGGGTGGCTGTCAGGTGGGCGAGTATCGCAGATGTATCAGGCATGCGGGCGCTTTAGACGCAAAGTGCGCGAGTCGCCAGCCTGATTGTGCTCACTCGGCGTTTTGGGCGTCCAGCCATGCGCGTCCTTGAATTTTAGCCAATCCGACAAGGTTTCCCATCGCGAGGTTCATGTCGACAAGGTGCAGGCCCCAGTCCGGCACGACTTCTCCATTGACGATGAGGTCGCCGGGAATGTCGTCTGCGCGGGGGTCCGCAGGATCGGCATGAATGGTAATGGCCAGCCAGTCATGCGTCTCGTTGGAAAGACATTCGGCTGTGAGGAGGCCCGGCAGCGCAACGAAGGGCGTGTCGACGGCGACGCCATAGTCATTCGGTGCCAGCCTTCCGAGGCTCTGGCGTGGCATAAAGGCTTTCAGGTTGCCGTCATCGCCGCTGAGGCTGGCTGGATTGGTGCATACGGCGCGTTTGCCGTTCTGGTTCTTGCCGAACCAGGACTGGGCAGGGGGCGGTACGTTTTTACGAAAACTTTCAAAATTGACCAGACATCCTGTCTGCGCGCCGTCTGTGCAGACGGGCAAGCCAGCCGCCAGGCCGGTATCGGGATCGATTCCGGTTCCATACCCGATCGCATGGACCGCGATGAGCTTTTCCCTGGCTGACGACGCAAGGATGTCTTTCTCCAGCAATTCGTAGATCATGCCTGCGCCTTGCGAGTGGCCGACAAGGACAACACCGCGGCCATTGTTTTCCGTCGCCAGATAGGCATTCCAGCTGTCGATCACGTCTGCATAGCGCATCGCGTCGTCGGCGGCTGTCTGGCCGGTGGTCATTTGGTTGCGCAGTTCGAGCAATGTGGTTTGCCGATACATGGGCGCGAACAGCCGGCACGCCTCACCGTAGCGGGCGAACTGGTTGGCAATGACGTTTAGCTCTTCAGGCCCGGCAACCATGTCGCTATTGGGCGTGACGTCGAAAGACACGGTCGGATAGATGTAGAAACAGTCGAATGCAGGCTCAGCCGCTGGTGCGAAGGGCATGAGTTGCGTCGAGCCGTCCGCGGCTATTGCCGTCGCCGTGAGGTCGACGGAGCAGGCATCGTCCGGCTTGTCAGGGTGGCACAGCCAGTTGGTCATATCGGTATAGTCATTTGCCGAATTGGCCGAAGATTCTGTTTCGGGCACGACAGGCGCCGGCTCGTCCACCACGGGAGAGGCTTCCTGGCTGCATGCCGCAATCGCGACCATGGCCGCGCCAATCATCAGTTTTTTGAGCATGTCAGACTTCCTTGGATGCGATTACGAGACTGGTTGGATACGTGTCAGATTCCCAGGACCGTGTCGATTTCTGCAAGATGGCCGACCTTGTCGGCGTCACTCATGAATGCGGCGGTGAAGCTGTTGCGGGCGAGCTGTATGATCTGATCGTTTGACAGGTTCAGCGCGTCAGCCACTTCCCGGTAGTTTTGGTTCACATAGCCGCCGAAATAGGCCGGATCGTCGGAATTCACCGTAACCAGCAGACCGGCTTCGAGCTGGGTCTTGAGCGGGCTGTCGCGCAGGTCGTCGATGACGCAGAGCGAGAGATTGGAGAGGGGGCAATTGGTCAGAGGCGTCTGTGTGTCCTGAAGCACTTTCAAGAGGCCTGCATCTTCCATTGAGCGATTTCCATGGTCGATGCGGTCCGCGCCGATATCGATCAGGGCTTCACGGACGTATTCTGGCGGGCCTTCTTCACCCGCATGCAGGCAGAGCTTGAAGCCCAGTTCCCGGCATTTCGCGAACAGCCGCGCGAACTTGGACGGCGGGTGACCGATTTCAGAACTGTCGAGGCCAACCCCGATGAAGCGGGAGTGATAGGGACGGGATTCCTCGAGCAGGGCGAAGCCGTCCTCTTCACTGAGGTGGCGGAGAAAGCTCATGATCAGGTGGGACGTAATGCCTAGCCTCGTTTCGCCATCGGCCAACGCTTCGAGAATGCCGTCGGCCACTGTCGAGAAGGCAACGCCGCGTTCTGTATGGGCTTGAGGATCGAAGAATATTTCGACATGCCGGACATTATCGGCCGCGACCCGTTCAAGATACGCCCATGTGAGGTCGTAAAAGTCCTGCTTGTGCAGCAAGACCGCCATGCCCTGATAATAGATGTCGAGAAATTCCTGTAGGTTCGAGAATGCATAGGCCGCCCTGGCCTCGTCCAGCGTCTTGAAAGGGACGGATATACCGTTTCGCTGAGCGATCATCATCATGAGCTCGGGCTCGAAGCTGCCCTCAATGTGAAGATGTAGCTCGGCCTTCGGCAATTTTGCGATCAGTGCGGCGCGGTCAGTCATTCAGGGCCTCCAGAAGTGGTCCCAGGTGGGATTCATAGTTACGCCAGCGTCCCGATGAGCGCTGGTAGAGCGGCTCGCGGACTTGCCAGACACTGGCGGTCTTAACAGGCGCGCGGGAGGACTGAAAGTTAAGGCATGCCTCCTCGAAGGGAAGGTCCAGGAACGCCGTCACGTCGCGAATTGCCGTTTCCGGATTGCGGACAAGCGTGTCGTATTCAACGCCGAGCATTCTGTCCCCCGCGATGGTTTTCCAGTGGGCCATCAGGCGTTTGTATGCGCAATAGTGATGGCCGAGATCGGCAAGGTCCAGCGCGTGAGCATGGTCGTGGCTGAGGTGCAGGAAATAGTTGGACAGGCAGGTGTCGCGTGGATCGCGAACGGTGTGCAGGATCCTCGCATTCGGAAAGAGGCGGAGGATGAGACCAATATGATAGAAATTGTCAGGCCGTTTGTCGGTGACGATTCCGGACGCATCAGGAAAACGAAGCGCAACGCCTTCCAGATAGGCGTCGCGCAGGGCCGCGGCCTTGTCAGGTGTGAGTGACGCAAGGCTGCGCGGATAAGGGCTCAGATCACGCGCAACGATTGTGCCAAGCAGTGGCAGCTCGCCCGCTGTTGTCACCGCGCTATGCGCCGACAGGATCTGTTCGAGCAGGGTTGAGCCAGAGCGAAACTGCCCAAGAATGAAGACCGGCGAAATCGCGGACGTGGTGTCGAAAGGCAGGCTCTCTGGTGGCGGTACTGCAATAAGCGAGTCGACAAATGCGTCCTGACGAGCCCGATTGTATCCGGGCATTTGCGGGTGACGCGAGGCGAGGCTGGCCGCATTGGCGCGCCGGTATGCGTCAAAAGCCATATCGAATTCGCCCACCTGGTCGAGCAGTCGTCCCAGCGCAAACCCGAGGCTGGCGCGGTGGTCTGCGGGCAAGTCGTTTCGCGCGAGAGCGGATTTCAGCCGTTCGACAATTTCGTCATCCCGCGATGTCACGACTGTCAGGTTGGCAAGCCGGGCAAGAGGCTCGGCCGCATCCGGCTCCTGCTCCAGCAGTGCCCGGTATTCTTTCGCCGCAGCCTCGCGGTCTCCAAGGTCTTCCAGCGTATTGGATAGATTGAACCGCGCCTCCGCGTAGCGGGGATTGATCGCGAGCGCGGCGCGGTAGGTCTGCTCGGCTTTCGCAGGGTCCAGCAAATCGTCGGCGTAAATGACGCCCTTGTTGAGCAGCACTTCCTCCGGCCCTGTAATCGACAGCGAGAGCGCACGGTCATAGGCTTCAAGGGCGCCGATCGGATCGCCCGCCCGCCGGAGGAGCCAGCCGAGATTGTACCAGCTGTCAGGCAGCCCGGGTGCCTCGGCGAGAACGGCGCGATACGCGGTGACGGCCTCTGCTACCTTGCCGGCCTGCCGAAGCGCCGAGGCCTGCGCGAGACGTTGGGCAACGTGAGGTGGGAGGGCTGGCTGTTTCATCTTGCCTGCCGTCTTAGCGGCGGCAGCAAGGCGTGGCCAGCATGTCAGGCGGCGTTCACGAGGCTTTCGAATACGCCGAGGCCATCCATTCCACCCTCATTGCCACCCACGGCGCGTTCAGGATGCGGCATCATGCCGAGTACGCGCCCGTTTTCGCTGAGGATGCCGGCAATGTCGCGTGCGGCACCGTTTGGATTCTCACCCTGGGCATAGCGGAAGGTCACGCGGCCTTCGCCTTCGAGCCGGTCGAGCGTTGCCGGGTCTGCGTAATAGTTGCCATCATGGTGGGCGATCGGGAAGGTGACCATGTCGCGACCGGCATAGGCGCTTGTAAAAGCAGTGTTCGCACTCTCCACCGTCAGGCGTTGCGGCTTGCAGACAAAGTGAAGTGAGGCATTTCGCATCAAGGCGCCGGGCAGAAGACCCGTCTCACAAAGGATCTGGAAACCGTTGCAAACGCCGAGCACATATCCCCCGCGCTGCGCGTGGGCGGTCAGTTGTTCAATAACTGGGGAGTTGCCGGCAATCGCGCCACACCGCAGATAATCTCCATAGGAGAAGCCGCCGGGAACCATGACCAGGTCAGTATCATCCGGAATGGTTCCATCCTTGTGCCAAACCATGACGGGCGCCTTGCCAGTCACTTTGGCGAGGGCGTCTTGAGCGTCCCGGTCGCAGTTGGAACCGGGAAATACGATGACGGCGGTTTTCATGCGGGTCCTTTAGCAGGGAGTCGCGACAAATGGGAACTGATATTCAGCGTCTGCCAAGTCGTAAAAGGCAAACTCGGGAACTTGTTTGCTGGCATCCATAAACTTTGCCTTGCCGCTTTAAAACGGAAGAGTAATCATGAATCGCTTGCTCGAAAAGGAAAGCGACTCATGAAGAAGATTTTGATTGCCCTGCTGGCCGTCTCCTATGCGCCATTCGTCACTGCCTGCAACACTGTCGAAGGCGTCGGAAAAGACGTCGAAGCGGGCGGCGAAGCCGTCCAGGACGTCGCCAAGGACGTGGAAGAAGAGATTACGAACTAGGCGCCCAGTCCCAGTAAATGTTGGGCTGGTTCTGAGCTCAAAGAGGTAGGACCCCATGGTCCAACCTGTTTGATGTCTGCCCGTCGGTTCGGGGTCTTCGGGCGTTTGGCGATGTTGCACGCATCGTTGAAGGCCGCAAAGAAGACGTATCGTTGATCATGTGGACCCGGCGTTCACTGTCGAAGGGCTCTACTAAGATTGGCTCCGGCAACAGACAGCGTGCAAGGGCAATTGCGCCGCACCCTTGCACGCTTCTCGTGGCGCGGGTGATCCCTATATGTCTCTGAGTGACGATAGACAAATGGAGAGAAGCCCATGAAATGCCCCGTCGACAATGAGACCTTGGTAATGGCCGACCGAAGTGGCGTCGAGATAGACTATTGCCCAAAATGTCGCGGTGTCTGGCTTGACCGGGGCGAGCTCGACAAGATTATCGAACGCGCTGTCCCGTCCGAACCGCCCGTCAAAGGCCCGCGCTATGATGCTGACGACAATGGCGAGCGCGGCGACAGCCGCAAGGACGTCAAGCCCTACCGCAAGAAGCGTGAGTCTTTTCTGGGCGAACTCTTTGATTTTTAGACGGTTTCCTGTCTCCCGGTAGAAAGCCAGCTAATACGGCAGTGGCATTTGCCAGTCAGGTGCGGGGTGAGAGCTCCTGCAAGGCCCGGACGATTATGCAGCACGACCTTGCCGGGCGGCCTTTCCCTAGATGGGAACAGCTCGGTGAAGGCGTTACCGAAGAGTGAGCCAGAAACATCGAGCGTGACCATGGCAGCCTGAAGGGCCTTGATCGCTCGAAGCCTGCGGGCGTCCCCAGCTGGGTTACGAGATGATCGCCTAGGGCTGCACTTCCCTGATTTCAGTCCCGGGCACCTTTCATGAAATCGAAATCGATGTGGCGCTTGAGCGCCCACATTCCTGGTAGATTCAGGGAGATGCCCCATTTTTCGGCAATCGCCCGCCGGCGGCCCAGGCTCACGAGCTTGAGATAGTCGGTCTGGGGGCTGTATTCCGATAGGGGACGGTTTGCGGCCAGTCTCACGATCTGTTCCGCGAGTACGGCGCCCTGGCGAACCGCGAAGACACCCGCTTTCGGGCGGGGAGAGAATGTCAGATGTGCCGTGTCACCGCAGGCAAAGACATGCGGATGGCTGATCGACTGAAGTGTCGGACCAACTGAAACAAATCCATCATGCAGGGCCAGCCCAGTCCCGGCGAGCCAGGACTGGGGGCGGGCGCCGGTGGCAAGTGCCACAAAGCTGGCCGGAACCGACATACCGGATGCGAGACGGACGCAGGTTCCGTCAGCGTCGGCAACAGGCTCGCCCTTGGACACGGTCACACCCGCCCGCTTAAGTTCCTTCTCAAGCTGACCCCGCATTGATGAATTTCCGCCCGGCAACAGGACCTTCCCGCGCTCGATGAGGGCGACCCTTGGCGGATTGGACTGGCCGAGGCTGTCCAAGCGGTATTTCATGGACAGGGCGAGTTCGACGCCCGCGGTGCCGGCGCCGATGACGGCGGCGCAGGGTGGACTGGCGCTGGCCTCTACGCTGGAGACAAAGGCTGACCATTGATCGGCAAAGGGCCCGAGCGGCTTCACCGGAATGCCGACAGCCGCAAGGCCTTCAGGCGCATCGACAGCCGCAATCGCACCGATATCGAGCGAGGCATAATCGAAGGCAAGCTCGCGTCCATTGTCGAGTCCGGCGATGCGCGCGGAAGGGTCCAGCGCGGTGGCGCGGGTGGTGTGAAGGATGGTGCCGGAGGTGTGGCAGAGGGGGTGAAGGGGTATTTCGAGGGCGGTGCGTGGCCAATGACCTGCAATGTGGCCCGGCAACAGCCCGCTATAGGAGGTCGACGGTTCCGGGCTGACGAGATGAATGTCCAGGCCGGCAGGTTTCATGCTGGCAAGGCGTCGCAACGCGACCACGTGCGTATGTCCGCCTCCGATGAGGAGGATGCGCATCATGTGTTAGCGGCCGGGGATGACCACCAGGACTGGATCGCTGCAGCGATGGCATGGCTTGGATCGCGAGCCGAAGCGGGGGCGCGGAAGGCGACGACGGCTGAACCTTCGAGTGCGCTTTCATCTTCGACGTCGACCGGCCACCTCGCGCCAGCGATGATGCAGTCTTCCAGGCTGCCCAGATACTCGCCGAATTCGGCTTCACGGCCATCCCTGAAGAGGGGCAGCCAGAGGATGAGAATGCCTTGCGGCCAGCGCTTGAGGGCGCGTGGGGTCCACAAGGCCAGTGCATCGATGTCGCGGCTGGTCTCGTAGCTCGGGTCGACGAAACAGACCATTTGCTCGCCGCTGCGGGGCGAGAGCTTCAGCGCGCCGGAATACCCGTCAGCATGCTTGACCTGAACGCGCGGGTCATCGCCCACGGCCTTTGCCAGGGCCGCATGTTCGGCGGGATGCTTTTCAAAAAAGATCATGCGCGCAGAGGGGGGCAGAAGAGCCTGAGCGAGTGCAGGAGAGCCAGGATAGTCCTTCATGCCGCGACCTTCAACATGGGAGACCCATGGCTTCAGTGCGCGCGGTGGCTTGCCGCGATGCAGGGCGAGAATGCCCGTCTCTGCCTCGCCGCCTTTGCGGGCCTGTTCACCAGTCAGATCATAACGGCCGCGACCGGCGTGGGTCTCGACATAGAGAACGGGTTTTCCTGCTGCGGCGATCTGGCCGAGCAGGGCATGCAAAACAGCATGCTTGAGCACGTCGGCGCGGTTGCCCGCGTGAAACCCGTGTTGGTAGGAGAGCATGGCAGCGTCTTTCTGGCGTCAGAATGAAATAGTCCCGAACGGCCGTCAGGGCCATCCGGGACTAAGCCGTTTGTTCAGTTGCGTCTATTCAGACGCAAGGGATTCCTTGCGGGCAGCTTCGAACTCGTTGCCGGCATACCAGGTCGGCCAGTCGCTGGAATCAGCGATGCTTTCGCCCACGGCATAGAGCGCCTGGATGTCCTGCGCGAAGCCGGACAGGTCCCAATCGTCTGAGTATTCGTCCATTGGCTTGTGGTAGCGTTCGGCGGTGTAGGCTGCAGCGGCGGCCTTGCCGGCAGCCACCCCGCCATCAACCTTGTCTTCACCACCATCCGCATAGAGCATCGGCACACCGCGCTTGGCGAGCGAGATATGGTCGGAACGGTAGAAATACCCGGCCTCAGGCTTGCCGTCGGGCGTGACAACGCGGTTATCGGCTTTGAGGATTTCCGCGAGGCGGTCTTCGAGTTCAGATGCGCCATAGCCAATGACGACCATGTTGCGGGTCGGGCCGATGGGAAGCGCGCCATCCATGTTCAAACCGGCCACGATCTTGTTGAGCGGCACGGTCGGGTTTTCGGCGAAGTATTCCGAACCGAGCAGGCCGGATTCCTCGAGCGTGACGGACAGGAACATGACCGAACGCTCATGTGGTGCCTGTGCAAAGGCTTCTGCGAGTTCAAGAAGTGCCGATACGCCGGTGGCGTTGTCGACGGCACCATTGAAGATCTGGTCCTCATAAAAGTCTTCGCCGGGGGCGCCTGTCTTGGCGCCGGTCTTCTTGCCAAGGTGATCCCAGTGAGCCGTGTAAAGAACATATTCGTCAGGCTTCGTGGTTCCGGGCAAGACGCCAATCACATTGCGGCTGTCCAGTTCGTCGATTGTCTGGACAATCTCGCCGGCCGCCTTTACCCCCGTGAGAGGTGCTGGCTGGAAACCGCGGGTTTTGGCGGCGGTCTTCATGGCTTCGAAGTCCATGCCGGCCGTCGAGAATAGCGTCTCGGCCATGTCACGGGTGATCCAGCCTTCGACCTGTGCGCGGTTTGCGCCGCCATCGGCACGAACAAGATCAGACTGGGCGCCTGACCAGGAATTCTTGACGACATCCCAGCCGTAGGATGCCGGCTCGGTTTCATGGACAATGATCGCAGCAGCAGCGCCCTGACGGGCGGCCTCTTCATACTTGTAGGTCCAGCGGCCGTAATAGGTCATGGACTTGCCCTTGAAGAGCTCCGGATCACCCGTCGCGAAGCCCGGATCGTTCACGAGAATGACCACCGTCTTGCCGGTATAGTCCTGGTCCGCATAATCGTTCCAGCCATACTCAGGTGCAACAACACCGTAGCCGACGAAGACGACATCCGATGGGGCCAGCGAGATCTTGTCGACGTCCTGATGCTTGGTCCAGATGACTGAGTCCTCCTTCAGGACGGTTGGCATCTCGGTGCCATCCGGCGCGCTGAAAGTGAGGAAGGATTGTTCGGGGTCGATGGTCTGGTTGACCATGGCAACCTTCTGGAAATAGGTGCCGTCGTCGCCGGCAGGCTCAAGGCCGACGCGGGCCATTTCGGCTCCGATCCATGCAGCGGACGCTTCCCCAACCGGTGTGCCAGGGCCGCGACCCTCGAATGTGTCATCGGCCAGCGCTTTAATGCGCTCGGCGAGGTCCCTAGCGTTGATGTCTGCGGTCGTGGCGGTTGGAAGCGGAAGCAGCAAGGTTTCGGCTGGTGGCGTTTCGGCGGCGGGCGCCGGTGCTGGCGCTTCCTGCTTCGGGCCACCGCAAGCGGCAAGTGCCACAAGCGACACGGCGAGTGCGAGATTTTTCATGGATGTCTGCCCCTCCAATGGGCGTCGTTTAGAGATTGGCAAAGGGTCTGGCATGGCGCGCGTCAGGCTTCAAGGCGCACGGGATAGGCGTTATCAGGAAAAAGGGCGGACCCCACTTCTGGAGCCCGCCCTTAGTTGTCTTCAAATTGGTAAGAAACTATTCTTCTGCTTCGTCGGCAGCAGCGTCTGCTTCTTCAGCAGCTTCTTCAGCAACGGCTTCCGTTGCTTCAGCAGCGGCTTCGGTTGCGACGGCTGCAGCGTCTGCAGCGGTATCAGCGGCTTCTTCGGCAACGTCAGCCGCTTCTGCAGCGACAGTTGCGTCTTCGGTGACTTCTGCGACTTCGGCAGCGACAGCGGCCTCAACAGCGGCTTCTTCAGCCACTTCAGCAGCAGGAGCCGCTTCTTCGGCAACGTCTGCGGCTTCAGCAGCAACGTCAGCGGAAACTTCAGCCGATGCAGCGTCGAGGTTTGCAGCGGTTTCGGATTCGGCAACGGTTGGCGTTGCGCAAGCTGCGAGCATGGCGAGCGATGCGGCTGCTCCGGCGATAAGTTTGATATTCATGTATTCACCCTCTCTGAGACTTTGTAGTCTTGTGTATGGCGAACTCCCTTCCCGAAGATCGCCTATCGCGGGCGTCTCAATCAAATGTGGCGATTTCAGGGCAGGGGTATCCATTCCGTATCGTCACCCGGAACAAACGGAAAGCGTTCTGTGCCGTGTAATCTGATGGATTCATTCCAGTCCTGCTTGGCTTGGTCGATCCGGTCTGCACTGGATGCGACGAAATTCCAGTCGATATTCCGGGGGCCCTCCAGGGGGGCGCCGCCGCATATGACGGCCTTGGTGCCAGGCAGGAATTCCACAGCAATATCGACTCCCGGCGTCAGGACAACCATGACGCCTTCACCTATCTGATTGCCGTCGACCGTGACACCACCGGACACAAGATAGAGGGCGCGTTCCTCCGCGAGTGTGGCGGGAAGAACCATATTGGCGCCGTCCGGGGTTTCGATGGCAGCATAAAGGATGGGCCAGGGGAAATTGACAGGTGAGCGATGGTCCCACGCTTCGCCAGCGAGTACCCGAATGTCTGCGCCGTCGATCGTGAAGGTCGGGAGTGTATCTGCGGGATGATGGACGAATGATGGCGGCATGTCTTCGTGGGTAACAGGCAGGGCGACCCAGGTTTGCAGGCCGTGCATGCTCTGGCCGGCTTCGCGCTCCGGTGCCGGCGTGCGCTCTGAGTGCACAATGCCGTGTCCGGCGGTCATCCAGTTCACCGCACCGGGGCGAATGACCAGGTCCGATCCTAGACTGTCCTGGTGGCGGATCGCGCCTTCGAACAGGTAGGTCACGGTGGCGAGGCCGATATGCGGATGAGGGCGAACGTCGAAGCCGTCGCCCGGTGCGTATTCAACAGGGCCGAAATGATCGAAGAAGATGAAGGGCCCAACCATCTTGTGCGCATGGAATGGCAGCACTCGGCGCACACGAAACCCGCCGCCCAGGTCACGGGCGCGCGGATCGATGGTTCTGACAATTGCGTTAGTCATGAGATGACAGCCTTTCCAGAAGAATTGGAATGCCCAATTATGGCGTCATGGACGGCGATCTCAAATCATATCTTGAAAACGTCCGTGCGTGCCGGTTGTGCGCGCATGAGATGTCGCGCGCGCCGAACCCTGTGTTGCAGGCGAGCGACACGGCGCGCTTACTGGTCGCCGGACAGGCGCCGGGAAACCTGGCGGATGTGACAGGAACACCGTTCAATGATCCGTCCGGCGTTCGCTTGCGTGACTGGATGGGCGTCTCGGAAGACGAATTCTATGACCCGTCACGGGTGGCCATCGTTCCCATGGGGTTCTGCTTTCCCGGCAATGACGCCAAGGGCGGGGACCGACCGCCGATGAAACGCTGCGCGGCAACCTGGCGCGAGGGGTTATTGTCGAAATTGCCGAATATCCGGGTGACGATCCTGATCGGGGCATATGCCCAGAAATGGCATCTCGGGAAGCGGACGGCAGGCTCGCTGACCGAAACGGTAAAAAACTGGAAGGCCTTTACAAGTGAGCAATTGTTCACCATTCCTCATCCGAGTTGGAGAAACACGGCATGGCTGAAACGCAATCCATGGTTCGAAACAGACGTGCTGCCGGAAATGCGACGCGCCATTCGTGGTGTTTTGGAATCCTGACGTTCCTGATTGCTGCCGTAACGCTGACCAATTGTACGCATCCGATCACGCAAGGACCGCAGCTCGTGTCCCATCCTGTCACACCTCACTTCGATACCGATCACGACCTGTTTGTTGCTACAGATGGTTCGAAGCTGGGCCTTACGGTGTGGCCGGCTGAAAATGTCGCCTCCCCGGAATTCGTCGTCGTCGGTGTGCACGGCATGAATGACTATGCGAATGCCTTCCACATGGCGGCGCCTTATTGGGCCGCCAAGGGTGTGACAACCTATGCCTATGATCAGCGAGGATTCGGGCGGTCACCGGGGCGGGGGATCTGGCCAGACGAGGAACTCATGCGCGACGATCTGCGTACGGCGGTCGACGTTGCCAGGGAGAAACACCCTGATGCGGTCATTACGGTGGTCGGCATATCCATGGGGGCGGCCGTGGCGATCACTGCTTTCGGCTCCGACCGGGCGCCCAGGGCCGATCGGTTCATCGCTTCCGGGCCGGGCCTGCGCGGGTGGGGCGCGATGAACCCTTTCTATCGTGCCAGCCTGTGGGCTTCGACGCGTACCCGCCCTGGCTGGATCGTGCGTCCGCCACGCCGGCTCGTGAAGATTGAGCCATCCGATAATGTCGAGATGCTGCGCCGGACCTGGGCGGACCCCCTGATGCAGCCGTTCAATCGCATCGACCAGGTCTATGGCGTGGTCAGCCTGATGGAGACGGCCCATGCGCGGGCGGGGCGCCTGTCGGATGGCCTGCCCATCCTGGTCTCCTATGGCGCGAACGACCTGGTGATCCCGCCGGCGGGGGTGAAACGCACGTCAAAGAAACTGCCCGGCAGCGTTCGGACGGTCTACTATGCGGATGGATACCATATGCTTTTGCGTGACCTGCAGGCTGAAACCGTCCACGCCGACTATCTCGCCTTCATGAAGGCCCCGGACGCGTCATTGCCGAGCCAGGCGCCGGAATGGCCGTGGCGCTGATCAGGCATTCCACAGCCCAAAGCCTCTTGCGGTCAGTCACGCGTGGACAAATATAAGTCGTTCTGCCAGTTCTGGCAGAATAGAGATTCCTGACAGACAGCCCCGAGGCCTGATTTCATGACGAGTTCGTACCAGACTGCCCTCAACCTTGTTCCGATGGTGGTGGAACAGACCAGCCGGGGGGAGCGGGCGTTTGATATCTTTTCGCGCCTCCTGAAGGAGCGAATCATCTTCGTGACTGGCGGAATAGATGACAGCATGGCGGCCCTCATCACATCGCAGCTCCTGTTTCTTGAGTCGGAAAACCCGAAAAAAGACATAGCCATGTATATCAACAGCCCTGGCGGATACGTCACGTCGGGCCTCGCGATCTACGATACGATGCAATATATCCGCTGCCCGATCTCGACAGTCTGCTTCGGACAGGCGGCCAGCATGGGCTCGCTGCTGCTCGCAGCCGGCGAAAAAGACATGCGTACCTGCCTGCCGAATGCGCGCGTGATGCTGCATCAGCCATCGGGCGGATACTCAGGCGTTGCTACAGATATCGAGCGGCACGCACAGGACATTATCGACCTGAAACGCCGCCTGAACAATATTTACGTCAAGCATACCGGCCAGGAGTACGATGTGATCGAGCGCAAGCTCGACCGGGATACTTTCCTGACGGCCGAGGAAGCTGTCGAGTTCGGGATTGTCGACAAGGTGTTTGAACGTCGCGACTCCGAGGACGAAAAATAGTCGACGACGTTCCCCATCAAATGCGGCGCGCCTCTTGCAGGGTGGGCCATGACCCTTATTGTCATAATAAAGAACCGGGTGAGGGCGCTTAAAGGCCCCGTTAAACCTTACCCGGCATTGAGGACGGCATGACCAAGCAAAACGGATCAGGCGATTCAAAGAATACGCTTTATTGCTCTTTCTGTGGAAAGAGCCAGCATGAAGTGAAAAAGCTGATCGCCGGACCAACGGTGTTCATCTGCGACGAATGCGTCGAATTGTGCATGGACATCATCCGAGAGGAAAACAAGACAGCCATGGTGCGGTCACGCGAAGGCGTGCCGACACCGCAGGAAATCTGCGACGTGCTGGATGATTACGTCATCGGCCAGCGCCATGCGAAACGCATCCTGTCGGTGGCTGTGCACAACCATTACAAACGCCTGTCACATGCCGGAAAGACGGATGGTGTCGAGCTTTCCAAATCCAACATCATGCTGGTCGGCCCGACGGGTTGCGGCAAGACCTTGCTGGCGCAGACCCTGGCACGCATCCTCGACGTACCGTTTACGATGGCCGATGCGACCACGCTTACAGAAGCGGGCTATGTCGGTGAGGATGTCGAAAATATCGTCCTGAAGCTGCTTCAGGCGGCCGACTACAATGTTGAGCGCGCCCAGCGCGGCATCGTCTACATTGACGAGATCGACAAGATTTCGCGCAAGTCGGACAATCCATCCATCACGCGTGACGTGTCGGGTGAGGGCGTCCAGCAAGCGCTGCTGAAGATCATGGAAGGCACGGTTGCGGCCGTTCCGCCGCAGGGTGGACGCAAGCATCCCCAGCAGGAATTCCTGCAGGTCGATACGACGAACATCCTGTTCATCGTTGGCGGTGCCTTCGCCGGGCTCGACAAGATCATTTCGTCACGCGGCGACAATGCGTCGATCGGCTTTGGCGCATCCCTGAAAGATCCGGAAGCGCGGAGTGTGGGCGAAATCCTGCGCAATACCGAACCGGAAGACCTTCAGCGCTTTGGCCTGATCCCGGAATTCATCGGCCGTCTGCCCGTCATCGCGACACTCGAAGACCTTGATGAAAAGGCACTGATCGAGATTCTTACGCAGCCCAAGAATGCGCTGCTCAAGCAGTATCAGAAACTGTTCGACATGGAGAATGTCTCCCTGACGTTCACGCCTGAGGCGCTGACCAGCGTGGCCCGCCGGGCCATCGGCCGGAAGACCGGTGCACGCGGATTGCGCTCGATCATGGAATCGATCCTGCTCGATACGATGTTCGAATTGCCGAACCTACGCGGCGTCGAAGAAGTCGTGATCAATGCTGAAGTGGTCGAAGGCAATGCCGAGCCGCTCTACGTGCATTCGAAGAAGAGTCAGCCAGAAGCCGGCTGATCCTGTCAGGTACGAAAACAAAAACGCCCCGGATCCATGATCCGGGGCGTTTTTGCTTGCAGGCGCACAAGCAAAAGGCCGGAACCCGAAGGTGCCGGCCTCATTGAGCTTGAGAGAAGTCTCGCTCTTAGACTTTGTAGTACATGTCGAATTCCACTGGGTGAGGGTGAAGTTCGTAGCGCATGTTCTCTTCCATCTTCAATTCGATGTAGGCATCGATCTGGTCGTCGTCGAAAACGCCGCCCTTGGTGAGGAACTTGCGGTCAGCATCGAGCGCAGCGAGTGCCTCGCGGAGTGATCCGCACACTTGCGGGATCGACTTGGCCTCTTCCGGCGGCAGGTCATAGAGATCCTTGTCCATGGCGTCGCCAGGGTGGATCTTGTTCTCGATACCGTCGAGGCCGGCCATGAGCAGGGCCGCGAAGGCGAGATACGGGTTCGCTGCGGGATCAGGGAAGCGTGTTTCGATGCGCTTGGCTTTCGGATTGGAGCCGAACGGGATGCGGATCGACGCCGAACGGTTGCGAGACGAGTAAGCCAGCATCACGGGTGCTTCATAACCTGGGACCAGGCGCTTGTAGCTGTTGGTCGACGGGTTGGTGATCGCGTTCAGCGCCTTTGCGTGCTTGATGATGCCGCCGATGTAGTAGAGGCACATCTCGGACAGGCCGGCATACTTGTCGCCGGCGAAGAGCGGTTTGCCGCCGCTCCAGATCGACTGGTGCACGTGCATGCCGGACCCGTTGTCCTTAAACATGGGCTTTGGCATGAAGGTCGCCGTTTTGCCGTAGGATGCGGCAACGTTGTGGATGACGTACTTGTAGAGCTGAAGGCGGTCAGCCATCACGGTCAGGGTCGAGAATTTCAGGCCGAGTTCGTGCTGGGCTGGCGCCACTTCGTGGTGGTGCTTTTCAGGGTCCAGACCGATGTCACCCATGATCGACAGCATTTCGCCGCGCATGTCCTGCTCGGAATCGATTGGCGGGACAGGGAAATAGCCGCCTTTTGGACCTGGGCGGTGGCCCATGTTGCCCATTGGGTATTCCTTGTCGGTATTGATCGGCAGTTCGGTCGAATCGAAGCTGTAGCCGGTCTTGTGAGGCTCAACCGACCAGCGCACGTCATCGAACACAAAGAACTCGGCTTCCGGGCCGAAGAACACTGTGTCGCCGACACCTGCGGCCTTGACGTAGGCTTCGGCCTTCTTGGCGGTCGTACGCGGGTCGCGGTTGTAGGCCTGGCCCGTAATGGGATCCAGGACGTCGCACATTACGGCGAGTGTCGTTTGCTGGAAGAATGGGTCGATAATTGCCGTGTCCTGGTCGGGCATCAGCAACATGTCGGACTCGTTGATGGCCTTCCAGCCCGCAACGGATGATCCGTCAAACATCTGGCCTTCGGTGAAGAAGTCATCTTCGACCATGCCTTTGTGGAAAGTCACGTGCTGCATCTTGCCGCGCGGGTCGGTAAAGCGAAGATCGACGTACTGCACGTCCTCTTCCTTCATCATTTTGATTAGCTTGTCAGCCATTGGATTTGCCCTCCAGAATTGTTTCTTGCTGAGTCGAAAAATTGCTTATTGCAGGATTAAAGCGCTGCGTCGCCCGTTTCTCCGGTCCGGATGCGTACAGCTTCCAGCACGTCCGACACAAAGATCTTGCCGTCGCCGATCTTGTCGGTGTGCGCGGCCTTCTTGATGGCCTCTACGGCGCCTTCGACGGCGCTGTCTGCAAGCACGATTTCGATTTTGAGCTTCGGCAGGAAGTCAACGACATACTCGGCGCCGCGATACAGTTCTGTGTGCCCGCGCTGGCGGCCAAACCCTTTGGCCTCAATTACGGTCATGCCCTGCAGGCCGATTTCCTGCAGCGCTTCTTTCACGTCGTCCAGTTTGAATGGCTTGATGATCGCTTCGATTTTCTTCATGGCCCATGTTCTCCCAGCCGCTGAATTTGGTATTGATTTTGGGTAGGCGCACTCTCGCTGTGAGGCGAGTACTAGATGCTGAAACGGCAGTGGGATCAGAACGCGTGGTCAACATTTGGGCACACGTGCCCCGAAATTGAGCATCGAGTGAGCGGCTGCGATGATGGAAATATGACGCCTGCGTCACTTTGATTGTTAACCCGCATATGCTAGGAACAGACTGCAATTCTAGCGAAAGCGCATGCCATGACCGACGTGTTTGTTCATCCTGACCGCCGTCCTGCGAAGTTCCGTCCGCTCACTGCGTGGGCGCATATGCAGCAGCTGATCGCGGACAAGGAAGATACTGAACAGGTGTTTCATATCATCGAGGCGCTCAATGGCCGCTCTTTCGAGAAGAACTTTCACGCCTTTGCGGAAAGCGAAAAGGGACGGGAGCAGCTCGCCAGGAAAGAATACCTGCCGCCTATGCTGGACGACCATGAATGGATCCGCGCCTTGCCGGATGGCACTGTCGGACGCGCCTATGTGGATTTCATGGAGCGTGAAGGCCTGACAGCCCAGGGTCTCGTCGATGAAAGCGAGAAATTTCATGGTGCGATTCGTGACTTTGATGACGACTACAACTGGTTCGGAAATCGCTTGCGCGATATGCATGACCTGTTCCATGTGCTGTCTGGATATGGGCGTGACGCGCTTGGCGAGGCCAGCCTGCTGGCATTCACCTACAGCCAGAACCCGGGATTAGGCGTGATATTCATCTCTTATATGGGCTGCCGGCAAATCATGAAGAGTGTGCCGAAGGAAGCGCGCATCATGGATTGCTTCCGTGAAGGCAAGCGAAACGGTGCCGCCGCATCGCGGATTGTGCGCGAGGACATCATTGCCCTGCTTCACGAGCCGCTTGATGCCGCGCGGGCCCGACTGAACATCGCCAAGCCTGTGGCCTACCTACACGCGTTGGAAGTCTGCGCGAAGAAGGGGTTGGTTGCAGACCAGATTGCGCTCAATCCGATCCAGGTTCAGGTCGCAGCGTGATTTTTCTTGTCAGGCACGGCGAGGCTGCGGCCGGTTGGGGTGATCACCCGGACCCGGGATTGAGCGACCTCGGCAAGAAACAGGCAGATGCTGTCGCTGTCGCACTGGAAGACCTTGGTGCAAAGGCGGCTATTTCCAGCCCCATGTTGCGCTGCCGCGAAACCGCCTTGCCTTTCGAACAACGCATGGGCCTGGTGGCGAAAGTGGCGCCCGAAATTTCCGAAATAGACACGCCTGCCGATGTCGGGGACCGTGTGGCGTGGCTTCGTACATTGATGGCGGGCGAATGGAAGGGTGGTTCGCACGATTTCCAGGGCTGGCGTCAGGCCATGCTCGATTTTGTCACAGGCCTGCCTGATGACACGGTTGTCTTCTCTCACTTTGTCGCGATCAACGCATTGGTCGGCATGATCGAGTCCGATCCGAGAGTCGTTGTCTTTCGCCCGGGGCATTGTTCTGTGACGCAGCTTTCGCGGACGCCGACAGCCCTTCGTGTTGCTGAATATGGAAGCGAATCCGCAACACGCGTGTTATGAGGTCGCCCCATGGGCAGACCGATTATTACACCGCAGGAAATGACCGCTGCTGAGCAGGCCGTTTTCGCAGCAGGCACAGATAGTTTTGACGTGATGAGCCGCGCCGGCAGCGCGGTCGCAGAGTTTCTCCATGCGCGCTGGCCGGAAGGCAAGGTCCAGGTCCTGTGCGGGCCGGGCGGCAATGGCGGCGATGGTTTTGTGGCCGCCGCCCGGCTTTCGAAGCTGTGGCGCGAGGTCGATGTTTACTGCACGCATGACAAGGCGAGCCTGACAGGTGACGCAGCCAAGGCTGCGGCGATGTGGGACGGCGAAATTCATCCGCTCGAAGCGGCTATCGAGGCACCCCACGCCATCGTTCTCGATGCACTGTTCGGCGGCGGCCTGTCACGACCCCTCGATGGCGTGGCGGCCGCACTGGCAGAGCGGGGCGGGCGGGTTGTATCCATCGACGTGCCGTCGGGTATTGATGGTTTGACCGCCCGGCCGCTTGGTCCCTGTTTTCGCGCCGAGGGTACGATCACATTTGCAGGCCTGCGTCCGGCGCACGTCCTGCAACCGGCCTCTGCCTATTGCGGACTGGTTGCGACGGCCGACATCGGCGTGCCGGTTCAGACACTCACGGTTGAGAACAGCCCGCTGCTATGGGGACCTCTCATGCCGCGGCTCGGACCGGGCGTCTACAAGCATGCGCGTGGACATCTGAAAGTCGTCAGCGGGCCTGCATCGGCAACCGGCGCGGCGCGCCTCGCGGCGATGGCGGGCCTCAGGATAGGGGCAGGGCTGGTCACGGTTCTCTCACCGCCCGGCGCAGTCACGGTGAATGCGAGCCATCTGACCGCCATCATGCTGCAACCGATCAATGACGCCGTAGACCTTGAGACTGCGGCCAAGTCGGCGAATGTGGTCATCGTCGGCCCCGCTGCAGGCGTGACGCCAGCGACCCGGGCAAATGTCGAAACCATCCTGAAGTCCAGGGCGCGCGCCGTTCTGGACGCAGATGCGCTGACCGTCTTTGAAGGATCAAATAGCGCCCTGTTCAAACGGCTCCGGCCAGACGACATTATTACGCCCCATGCAGGAGAGTTTCACCGCCTGTTCGGCTACGCGCAGGATTCCGGCGTCAACAAGATCGAAACAGCACGCCGCGCGGCGAAAGAGGCCGGGTGCGTGGTTCTCCTTAAGGGCGCCGATACGGTCATTGCTGCGCCAGATGGGCGTGCGATCGTGAATACGCATGCGACTCCCTGGCTCGCAACGGCTGGTTCAGGCGATGTGCTGGCTGGCCTTCTCGCCGGCCTGATGTCGCAGGGCATGCCCACGCTCGAGGCTGCCGCCATGGCGGCATGGGTGCACGGTGAAGCAGGGCGGCGTGTGGGGGCAGGCCTGATTTCCGAGGATTTGCCGCACCACGTGCCGGGCATTCTGAGCGCCCTGCATGGCGAAATGGCGTGAAATTCCGCACGCATGGTCTTTCCTGTTGATAGGTCCGGCCTGCTCGGTTAGGAACCGTGGATCGCGGATGTGGCGGAATTGGTAGACGCACTGGATTTAGGTTGTGCCCGGCACTGGTTTCGACCTCGCGTAGACTTTTGTGCCGCGCCCATAAACCATTGCGCATCGCGACGAAATCTGGATGAGCGACCTCTGAACTATTTCAATTTGTAGAGATGTTGTGACGCGATTATGTGTCGTCCGACGTGACGAAAAAGGGATTTGTGCTAATAAGGCAATAAGCGGGTATGGCGGAATTGGTAGACGCAACGGCTTTAGGTGCCGTCGGGGCAACCCGTGGGGGTTCGAGTCCCTTTACCCGCACCAGATTTTGGGGGCCTCATGTCTGAGCATTTTGCCGTCGTGGCTCAAACTATTCGAGAAGATGCTATCCGTAGTTCCACCGAGAATGTGGAACGTATTGTGGCAGAATTCTCAGCCGGAGGGCGTCTGTTTTCGGGTGCATTCTGGAGGGCGCTTGAACGAGCATTGTGCCAGCATGTGAGAGAATTTTCTCGAGAACTTCGCGCGAGACTTTCAGAGCACGATGTTGAGCACACAACTATAGACGAAACCGACTTTGCAACTGCTAAGACTCTCGTCGACCAGTTTGCCGCCGACGTTCGAGAACTCCATCAAGGTCAACGGTATCGCCAGGGCGACCGATACCCCCACGGACACGAACCTTTTGAAGATGGTGAACTGGACAGTGTCATTCTTGATGCCCGCTCAAGCATTGAGGCTGATCGCAAGGTCTTCCACTCGAAGCGCTCGTTTTGGAAGTGGGCCTGGGGTGACGCGCGAAGACGCATGTTTGCTGGCGTACTATTCTTGATCGGCGCAGTCGCGTCCGCTGTAGTCAGAAACGTATGGACACATCTGTTCTGAAATCCTGAGATTATTTCTGGCCAGAAAACCCAAAAAAGCCTGTGACGCGCGAGCAATAAGTTCCAATTAGAAACTCTAAGTCTTGTGGCTTCCGCGTTAGGCTTCTCACAACGCGTTGTGGACCCATTTAAATGCACTGGATTTAGGTTCCAGCGCCGCGAGGCGTGGAGGTTCGAGTCCTCTCATCCGCACCAGGCTTCTGAACATGCAGCATATCCCGCATAGTCTGCGTGGACAGGCGCTTTAGCCTATGACATAAGCCGCGCCTTCAGACAGGTTCCACAGCCTCCAGCGTGCTTTTTTGCCTCGCGACCCCAAAAACGGATGAATAAACCAATGGAAGTAACCCAGACCAAGGCAGAAGGTCTTAGCCGCACATTCGAAGTGAAGGTTCCGGCGAGCGAACTCAAAACGAAACTTGACCAGCGGATTGAAGAAATTCGCCCGAGCATGAGGCTGAAAGGCTTCCGTCCGGGCAAGGTTCCGGCTGCTCACGTCCGCAAGATGTTCGGTCGTGACCTCATGGGCGAACTCGTCAACAAACTTGTCGACGAAACCAACCAGAAAGCGCTTCAAGAGAACGAGCTGCGTCCGGCTGGCCAGCCAAGCGTGCGCCTGGATGCCGACATGGAAGCGGTCATCAAGGGCGAAGCCGATCTCGCCTATCACATGGACATCGACGTGATGCCCGAGTTCACGCCAGCGGACATCGCGAACCTCGAAATTTTGCGCCCCGTCGCAGACGTTTCGGACGAGCAGATCAACGAAGCGCTCGGCCGCATCGCTGAACAGAACACCCAGTTCGAGCCCCGCGCCAAGACTGCCAAAGCGAAAGACGGCGACGCGGTCGTCATCGATTTCGTCGGCAAGGTTGACGGCGTTGCCTTCGAAGGCGGCACGGCAGAGCAGCAATCGGTGGTGCTCGGCGCCAACCGGTTCATCCCGGGCTTTGAAGAGCAGCTCGTCGGCGTCAAAACAGGCGAGGAAAAAGAACTCAACGTCACTTTCCCTGAAGATTACCCTTCGGCTGGTCTCGCCGGCAAGGCGGCGGTCTTCGAAGTGAAGGTGCAGGAAGTTCGCGCGCCCAAGACGCCGGAACTCGATGATGACTTCGCCAAGGGCCTTGGTCTTGAAGACCTCGAACAGCTCAAGGGTCTCGTCAAGGACCAGCTCAAGGTCGAGCATGACAATGCATCCCGCTCGAAGGCGAAGCGCGATCTGCTCGACAAGCTCGACGATGCGCACAGCTTCGATCTGCCGCCGAACATGGTCGAACAGGAATTCGCGCAGATCTGGCAGCAGCTGCAGACCGAAATGGATGCAGGCCGCGTGTCCGACGAAGACAAGGCGAAGTCGGAAGACGAGCTAAAGGAAGAGTATCGCAAGATTTCCGAGCGTCGCGTGCGCCTTGGTCTCGTGCTGGCTGAAATCGGCCGTATCGCGGATGTCCGCATCACCGAGCAGGAAGTAAACCAGGCACTGATCGCCGAGGCCCGCCAGTATCCGGGGCAGGAGCGCCAGGTCGTCGAGTTTTTCCAGAAGAACCCCAACGCCATGGCCCAGCTTCGCGCACCGATCTATGAAGACAAGGTTGTCGACCACATCCTGGCCGCAGCCAAGGTGACGGATGAGATCGTCTCCCGCGAAGAACTCTTCAAGGAAGAAGACGAGTAGGTCTCGAACAAACCTGATCAAAATCAAGGGCGCCGGACTTCAGGGATGAAGTCCGGCGCTTTTCGTTTGTGATACAGTCTGGATGCTCTGGTAAACGCTGTGTTAACCGCGTTGGGAGAAATTGATCGATATCGATTCTTAGGGATTACGGACGAATGAGCGTTCAGAGTATACGACCGCAGCTGACCGAGCAGGACATAGAACGGCTGATGCGGGGTGAAACCCCCGAGCAGCGTGCGTCCGTGGCGCATCGCGTTTGCCGCCGTATTGCACTCGACGTGCTGAGCGACCGGGAAAAGTCGTTCGCCAACGAGATCATGGCGATCCTCGCGGAGGATTCAGCCGATCTGGTGCGCCGGACCTTGTCTGTCACGTTGCGCAACTCGCCCGTCCTGCCGCGCGAAATTGCTCTCAAGCTGGCCCAGGATATCGAGGCCGTTGCCATTCCGGTGCTTCAGGATTCGCCCGTCTTTACCGATGAAGACCTGATTGAACTCGTGCTGGCCGTTACAGCTGCCAAGCAGGCGGCCATTGCCAATCGCGATTCCCTGTCGATCACGCTCACCGAAGTGATTTCAGAGCATGGCGCAGTGGAGGCCGTTCGGGCGGTATCGAAGAACAATGGCGCTGAATTCAGCGACAAGGCCTATGACGACACGCTGCGCCGTTTCGGCGCCGACGAGATCGTTCAAAGCGGCCTGATCAAGCGGGACTTCATTCCGACGCACATCGCGGAAAAGATGGTTTCCCTTGTTTCGGGGCAGCTGTTTGACCTGCTCGTCAACCGGCACGAGTTGCCGGCCCAGATGGCCATTGACCTTGCAGGCAGCGCACGTGAGCGCGCGACAATCGATCTGGTCGAACAGGCGGGCCGCACGCACGACCTGCCGCGGTTCGTGTCCCAGCTGAACCTGAACGGGCGTCTCGGGCATTCGCTGATCATGCGTGCGCTGTGCTGCGGACAGATGCCGTTTGTCGAGCATGCGCTTGCGGAATTGTCAGGCGTCGGGCACCAGCGTGTCTGGCTGATGATCCACGATGCCGGTCCGCTCGGGCTTCAGGCCGTGTTCGATCGGGCCGGACTGCCACGCAAGATGCTGCCGGCGTTTCGAGCCGCCGTGAACGTATTTCACGAAACCACCCATGATGGCGGCGCCAATGATCGCGCAAGGTTCCGCGCGCGCATGATCGAGCGGGTTCTCACACAGTTCCAGGCCATCCCGAAGGATGACCTCGAATACCTGCTCGAGAAGCTCGACTATTATTCGGAAATGGCCGCTGAAGAAGAAAGCGAGAAGGAGTTCGACGCCGCCTAGGCGTCAGCTCTCGGGTGCGTCGCGGCATGAACGCCAACGCGCGCCAGGTATTCGCCATCGCGCCAATGGGCATTTTCTGCGACAATCAGGATGCCCGACGCATCCGCGGCCTCAACCAGGTCCATCAGGTCGGGATTGGTTTCAAGCGCTCTGGCATCGACGCGGATCGTATCGATCAGCAGGCGAAGTGAATCGCTTAGAGGCGTCTGCCATGACCGGCGCATGTCAATGGCAACACGAAAGCCATGACGGCGCAGCAAACCCAGCCTGCCGACATAGTCAGCCGCGCCCCCGGCGAAGGCCGCGTCTGCAAACTCAAGGCATACTTCCTGTTGGCAGAGTGACGTCCGGCGGATGGCGGCGTCGCAAGCGACGGCCGTGTTCGAATGCGCGAGCGCTGCGATCGGAGCTGACACGAGTATGGGCCTCTGGCTGGCTGGCTGGCCATGCGTGGCGCTCGCGATGCGGCTCAGCTGGTCGGCCAGCCACTTGGCAGGGTTGGCAACCTCGTTCGGCATGGTGCGGGGGCCAAATGCGACGCGTTCTTCGAACGCAACAGGAGTCTCGCAAATCTGGCCAAGGGAATCGCCGCTCAAGAGGTGAACAACCGTATGAAACCGGAATTGCGGAGCAGGGGACAGGCGGGCCTGACGATCAAGCGGGGATTGAATGGCGCGCATGGCCAGCTCCTTTCCTGTGTGTTGTCTCTTGCCTTCCCTAAGGGCGAGAGTTGAACATCACCCGCAGATATTCGGCTGCATTTTTGCGAAATTTGACCAATCGAGGTTACCAGCATGACGAAGACCCCTTCGACACCACACCTGTCAGCCACTGTGCTGATCATTCGGGACGGAGAAACCGCACCCGAAGTCCTCATGGTGAAGCGCCATTACCAGATCGATTTCGCGGCTGGTGCGCTCGTATTCCCCGGCGGCAAGACAAATGATGAAGACTCAAGTCCTGATTGGGATCCCTATACCGACGGCGACTTTGGGCCGGTCCAGCAGGATGCGCGAATTGCGGCGGTACGTGAGGCGTTCGAGGAGTCAGGACTGCTGCTGGCGCGGCACGAGAACAGGCGTGGACCCGGCGCGCCGCTTGTCGGCCCCGAGATATCCGAGAAGCTTGCACCACACCGCGGCGCTGTTGACCGCCGGGAAGAAAGCTTTCTGGAGCTGATACGCGATAACGGCCTCGTTCTGGCGCTCGACAGCCTGATCCACTTTGGTCACTGGATCACGCCGGAGATGATGCCGAAACGCTTCGACACGCATTTCTACCTGGCGCCAGCTCCGGCGGACCAGATTGCCGCGCACGATGGCCGCGAAACAACCGATGCCGTCTGGCTTGGCGCAAACGATGCGCTCGATATGGAGCTTGCCGGCAAAGCCACGATCATTTTCCCGACCCGTATGAACCTTGTGAAACTGGCGCGCGGCACGTCAGTGGCCGAGGCGGCTGAACGGTTCGGTGCAGAACCTATCGTGACAGTGCTGCCCCAGGCCGGGAAGACCGATGCGGGCGAACCCTGCCTGTTCATCCCCGAAGAGGCAGGATACGGACAGACCGTGGAACTATTGTCGCGGGTAAATGTCTGATCAGTTGGCGCCGGCCTTCGAGGCCACCGATTGCTCGAGCGCATCGCAAACAGCGTCAGCGACCGAATCCGAGCCGTCCCCTTTTCCGACGCCGATAAAGGCTGCGCGGCAGGCTTCGACATGCAGGTTTATGAGGGCCGAGTTTTCACCAGGGTGCGTGTCGCTGAGCAGGGTCGCGAGCGATCCGCATAGCCGAGATATGGCGGGGTAACCGTAGGATCCGGCGACCCCGCGTATATTGTGGGCCGCCATGAATACGGCGCGGTATGCTTCCGGCGTCGCTTCCGGGACATTGGCGGCGTTCCAGGAGGCAATCAAATTGTCCAGGTCTGCAGACATCCAGGCATCGAACTGCCCGGAAAGGGAATCAACGGCGGCCTCGGCCTTGTCGGCAAGTTCTACCGGATCGACCGAAATGGCGATTGTGGGCTTCTCACTTGCTTGCTCGGGGGCGCGGATCTTGATGACGCGGGATATGTCTGGCGTGGAGACCTGCTTTGCTTCAGCGGTCGTGCGGCCTTTTGCGAGGCGCCATTTCCCTAGTAACTTGTCGAACATCATATCGCCCCGCATCTACCAGACGATATTATGAGCCAATCTTTAAAAAAAGCTGACAAACCAGGGCTCCATCAGAAGGCGAATTGTTCGCGTAATATACGCTCATCCAGCGCATGCCCGGGATCAAACAGCATGGTCAGCCGCCGGTCCCGGCTCTCGCGTATCTGCACATGAACAATGTCCCTGACCTCCTGATTGTCGGCAGCAGCGGCCACAGGCCGGCGGTCGGGGGCGATGACGTCAATGTTGACGATCGCGTCGTGGCGGAGAAGCGCGCCTTTCCAGCGACGCGGCCTGAATGCGCTCACTGGGGTCAGCGCCAGGAGGTTGGCGCCAATTGGCAGGATCGGGCCATGTGCCGACAGGTTGTAGGCGGTCGATCCGGACGGCGTGGCCACCATGACGCCGTCACAGGTGAGCTCTTCCATGCGTACTCGGTCATCGACCGTGATCTTGAGGCGGGCGGACTGGGCCGTCTGACGCAGCAGCGAGACTTCATTGATGGCCAGCGCTCTGTGTCGTTCGCCATGGGTATCGGTTGCGATCATGCGGAGGGGAATGATGCTCGCCCGCTCGGCGGCATTGATGCGCTCGACCAGTCCTTCGAGGCTGTAGTCATTCATCAGGAATCCCACGGTTCCGCGGTGCATGCCGTAAACGGGCTTGTTGTCATCGAAACGGCGGCGGAGCGTATCGAGCATCGCCCCATCGCCGCCAACAGCGACGATCACGTCGGCGTCCTCTTCCGGTACGTGTCCGTAAAGTCGCTGCAACTCAGGCAGGGCTTCCTGCGCTTCAGGACGCTTGGAGGCGAAAAAGGATAGTCGTAACTGGGTCATGCCGCCCACATGTCGGCGGCGCCGGAACAATCGTCAAGGCGTTCGATGCCTGCGCTATCCTGACGCCAGTGTCAGGTTTGACTGGCGTGTGCCTGCGATTTCCGGTACTTTCCTTCGAAAAGATGGAGGACAATGGAATGGCCGATGGTGCCCAGAAGGTTGATATTCGCGGATCCGTAAGCGCGGACGAGTGGAAAGCGCGCGTCGATCTGGCTGCGATGTACCGGCTTGTCGCCCTTCATGGCTGGGACGACATGATCTTCACCCACATTTCCCACCGCGTGCCGGGTCCGGACCATCATTTCCTTATCAACCCTTATGGCATGCTGTTTGAAGAGATCACGGCTTCATCTCTGGTGAAGGTCGATCTCGACGGTAACGTCATCCAGGAAACAGAGTATTTCATCAATCCGGCAGGCTTCACGATTCACTCGGCTGTCCACGCTGCGCGCGAGGATGCGCATGTCGTCATGCACCTGCATACCGATGACGGTGTTGCCGTGTCCTGCCAGAAAGACGGCCTGATGCCCCTAAGCCAGACATCCATGCTGGTGCGCCATGATCTGGCCTACCATGACTATGAGGGTGTTGCCCTCGATCTCGGAGAGCGTGAACGCCTCGTGGCCGATCTTGGCACCAAGAACACCATGTTGCTCTACAATCATGGCACTTTGGTCGTTGGCGGCACCGCAGCTGAGACATTCCTGCGCATGTTCTTCCTTGAGCGTGCCTGCACGATGCAGGTTCGCGCACTGTCGGCGGGCCGGGACGGTGTCATTGTCGCTCCTGAAGCCGTTCAAAATGTCGTCAAGGGCCAGAGCAATCCTGAAGGCACGAAAGTGCTGGCCAACCGCCTCGCCTGGCCGGCGCTGTTGCGCAAGCTGGACCGCCAGTCGCCCGGATATGACTCCTAAGGGTATCCACGTATGCGACAAAAACAGCCTTTGTCGTAGTTGAGGATTATCAACCGGGCCGAGCCCGCTTATCTAACGCCAGAAATCCAAAAGGGCGACCACAAGCCATGAAGCATCTCAAAGCATTCGAAGACGCCCTCGGCGAAATCCATGGCGAAGGCCGCTATCGGGTCTTCATCGATCTTCACCGCCATCGCGGACGGTTTCCCAAGGCGACCGCGCGGTTTGAAGATGGCGAACGGGAAGTCACGATCTGGTGCTCGAACGATTATCTCGGCATGGGCCAGGATGATGACGTGATCAATGCGATGCACGAGGCGATCGACAGCTTTGGTGCGGGTTCGGGCGGAACGCGCAATATATCGGGTACGACACGCTACCATGTCGATCTTGAGCGGGAACTGTCCGACCTGCATGGCAAGGAATCGGCGCTCTTGTTCACATCGGGCTATGTATCCAACGAGGCGACGCTATCGACGCTGGGCAAGATCCTGCCCGACATGATCATCTATTCCGATGCGCTAAACCACGCATCCATGATTGAAGGCATTCGCCGGTCGGGTCTGGACCGCCGCATTTTCCGCCATAACGATGTCGACCATCTCCGTGCCTTGCTGGAACTCGATGACCCGAAACGGCCCAAGCTGATCGCGTTTGAAAGCGTCTATTCTATGGATGGCGATTTCGGCCGGATGGAAGAGCTTTGCGATCTGGCGGATGAATTCGACGCCCTGACCTATCTGGACGAGGTCCACGCGGTCGGGCTGTACGGGCATAACGGGGCAGGGGTCGCAGAAATGCGGGGCCTCGCCGACCGGATAGACATTATTGAAGGCACGCTGGGCAAGGCCTATGGCGTGATGGGCGGATATATCGCCGGGCATTCGACGGTGATCGACTCGATCCGTTCGATGGCCTCCGGATTTATCTTCACGACGTCGACCTGCCCGGTCATGGCGGCAGGTGCGCTTGAGAGCGTATCCAAGTTGCGCACCGATGAGGGGCGCCGTTTGCGGTCCGTGCACCAGGCGAATGCAGCGTTGCTCAAGCAGAAGTTCGCGGATGCGGGCCTGCCTGTCATGGACTCACCCTCGCATATCGTGCCGCTGCTCGTTGGTGACCCTGAGCGCTGCAAGGCGCTGTCCGACACACTCTTGTTCGATTTCGGCATCTATGTTCAGCCGATCAACTACCCCACCGTTCCGCGTGGCACTGAGCGCTTGCGGTTTACGCCAAGCCCGGTTCACGGCGAGGCCATGATGGATGAGCTGGTGGCGGCTATTCTTGCGGTATGGAAGCAACTGGGTCTCGATCAGGCTGCCTGAGGCGCCCTGATTTATCTGTTTTTCATCGAATACTTTATATTTTACCGTGACTTCTTCTTGCCGAGGCCAATGTCTCTGGCGTGCTGCGACCGGATTTTGGCATAGTTCGGGGCAACCATCGGGTATTCGGCAGGCAGGTTCCAGCGTGCCCGGTACTCTTCCGGTGTCATGTCATAGCGGGAACGAAGATAGCGCTTCAACATCTTCAGTTTCCGGCCATCTTCAAGACAGATCAGGTAGTCTTGCGTGATGGATTTCGCAACAGGCACTGCAGGTTCCGGCGCATCTTCCGTGGCAGGCTCTGCTTTTGACAGACTGACAATCGTGCCATGGACAGCCTTTATCAATTCCGGCAGCTCAGAGACTGGAACTGCATTGTTGGCTACGAATGACGACACGATGCTCGTCGTCATTTCCAGCGCATCGGTGTGGTCGATTTCACCCATGATTAACGATGCCCCGTTGCGATAAATGTGCGCAGTTTGCGAGATGATTCAGCCCCGTTCCCTATAAATATCATATAAATTCAAGTAATGGCACCCAATATTCGCCGATTTGGATGGCAAAGAATACTACGAATTGCATGCTGTTCTTGGTAAATCGTCGTGGTTGCAGCAGGAGTGCAGGCGGCGTAAAGACGTGCTGACCCTTGCTAACGGAGATTCTCATGGCTGACACGGCAGCACCCGCGCAGATCAAGCAGCGCGGTTTCTTTACAATGTCGGTGTCAGAAGCTGATCCCGAACTGTTTGCGGCCATAGCGGCTGAACGGTCGCGCCAACAGCATCAGATTGAATTGATTGCCTCGGAGAATATCGTGTCGCGGGCCGTGCTGGACGCGCAGGGATCAATTCTCACGAACAAGTATGCCGAAGGCTATCCCGGCAAGCGCTATTATGGCGGTTGCGAATTTGTCGATATCGCCGAAAACCTGGCGATTGAGCGCGCCAAGGCCCTGTTCAACTGCCAATACGCCAATGTGCAGCCCAATTCGGGCAGCCAGGCCAATCAGGGCGTGTTCCAGGCCGTGCTGAAGCCGGGTGACACAATTCTTGGCATGAGCCTTGATGCCGGTGGCCACCTCACGCACGGCGCCAAGCCGAACCAGTCCGGCAAATGGTTCAACGCCGTCCAGTATGGTGTTCGGCGCGAAGATGACCAGATCGATTTCGTGGAAGTCGAGCGTCTGGCCAAGGCCCATCGTCCGCAGATGATCATTGCGGGCGGCTCTGCCTATCCGCGGCAGATCGATTTCCGGAAATTCCGCGAGATCGCCGATGAAGTCGGCGCGATCTTCCTTGTCGATATGGCGCACTTTGCCGGTCTCGTGGCGGGCGGTGTTCACCCCAACCCGCTAGAGCATTGCCACGTCGCGACGACCACCACGCACAAGACGCTTCGCGGACCGCGCGGCGGCATGATCCTGACCAATGACGAGGCGCTCGCCAAGAAGATCAACTCGGCCATTTTCCCGGGCATTCAGGGCGGTCCGCTGATGCATGTCATCGCCGCCAAGGCGGTCGCGTTCGGCGAAGCGCTGACGCCTGAGTTCAAGGCCTACGCCGCCCAGGTCGTGGCGAATGCGCAGGCCATGGCTGCGGCCTGCAAGACCGGCGGGCTGGATGTTGTGTCTGGCGGCACGGACACGCACCTCGCGCTGATCGACCTGCGTCCCAAGCAGGTGACCGGCCGTGACGCAGAACAGGCGCTGGAACGCGCCTTCATCACCTGCAACAAGAACGGCGTACCTTTCGATCCGGCCAAGCCGACCATTACCAGCGGCATTCGTGTTGGGTCGCCCGCTGGAACGACGCGCGGCTTTCGCGAGCCGGAATTCACGCAGATCGGCAACTGGATCGGTGAGGTCGTGGACGCAGTCGCGGCGGGTGAAAGCACGGCGGTTGAAGACAAGGTCCGCGCTGAAGTGAAGTCGCTGACAGCCCGGTTCCCGATTTACGACGGCCTTGGAGCTTGATGCGCTTTGCGATGTCCGTTTTGTGGTTCTGAGAATACAGCTGTAAAGGACAGCCGTTCGGCTGAAGACGACACCGCAGTGCGTCGCCGTCGCGTGTGCGACAGCTGCGGCGCCCGCTTCACCACATTCGAGCGTGTCCAGCTGCGTGAGATCATTGTCGTGAAGCGCGACGGAAAACGGTCCTTGTTCGAACGCGACAAACTGTTCCGGTCGATATCTGTCGCCGTGCGCAAACGACCTGTGGACCGCGAACGCATCGACCAGATGGTGTCCGGAATCGTGCGGAAACTGGAAAGCGCCGGCGAGTCCGAAGTGCCATCTTCCCAGCTCGGCGAACTGGTCATGGAATCCCTCAAGCGCGTCGATCCTGTTGGCTATGTCCGCTATGCCAGCGTTTATCGTGACTTCAAGGATCCGAGCGACTTTGCGCAGTTCATCGAAAAAACTGCGCTCGAAGAAGACAATGACGAGTTATGAGCGGCGTGAGGGTCACCCTCAAGATCGCAACGTCGCTGGATGCGCGTATTGCGCTGGCTGACGGCACCAGCCAGTGGATCACGACGAGTGGTTCCCGCGCACGCGCCCACCAGATGCGCGCCGCACACGATGCCGTCCTCGTGGGCATCGGCACCGTCCTGGCCGACGACCCGCTGCTCACGGCCCGCACCGTGCCCATGCCTGCCAGGCAGCCAATTCGCATTGTCGCTGACTCCAGCGGACGGACCCCGAAACAATCGCGCCTTGTCCAGTCCATTTCCAGTGGCCCTGTCGTTGTCGCAACGGCAGGCCAGCCGCAGGATATCCTCGCGGCCAGCGGCGTTGACATCTGGCAGTGTGGAAACGGGCTGCGCGTGGACGTAACCGCGCTTGTGCGCCGCGCAGAAGGCGAGGGGATCACCTCCATCCTGCTGGAAGGCGGGGGAACTCTGGCTGCGTCCTTCATCCGGGCCGGGCTTGTTGACGAGATCGCCTGGTTCCGCGCACCAATCCTGATCGGCGGGGACGGCCTTCCGGCGCTTGGCGGGCTGGGGCTCAGCGATCTTGCCTCTGCGTCACGCTGGCGGCCTGTCGCAACGGAACGGATTGGAGATGACGTTCTCGATACTTATGTTCGAATTTAGCATAAGTCCGGCAAAGGATACGCCCCGCAATGTTTACTGGTCTCGTCACTGACGTCGGAACGGTCCGCAAGGCCGAGGCGCGCAATGGCCTCATGCGCTTCGAAGTCGAAAGCGGCTATCCGCTCGACGGCGTCGCCATGGGGGCGTCGATCATGCATTCCGGCGTATGCCTTACGGTCGTGGATATGGGGCAGGGGGAGCGCGGGGCATGGTTTGCCGTCGAGGCTGTTCCGGAAACCCTGTTAAAAACCGTGCTTGGCGAATGGAATGTCGGCTCGCGCGTCAATCTCGAACAAAGCCTGAAGCTCGGCGACGAGCTTGGCGGCCATTTCGTGTTTGGCCATGTCGATGGCGTCGGTGAGGTCGTATCGATTGAACCGGAAGGGCAAAGCTGGCGGCTCACCATTCGTCCCCCTGCGGCAATCGCGCGCTATTTTGCAACCAAAGGGTCGGCCGCCATCAATGGCGTGTCCCTCACTGTGGCAGAGGCCTTGCCAAATGGCGATTTCCAGCTGGCCATCATCCCCCATACCTGGGACGTCACAACACTTTCAGAACTGGCACCCGGCTCCCACGTAAACCTTGAGATCGATATGCTGGCACGCTATGTGGCCCGCATGATAGGCGCCGACGCGCCGGAAGGACCCCCTCAAAATGTCTGATGAATTCCAGCACGCGATTTCGTCGATTGACGAGATCATCGAAGAGGCCCGCAACGGCCGCATGTTCATTCTTGTCGATGCCGATGATCGCGAGAATGAGGGAGACCTGATCATCCCGGCCAATTTCGCGACGCCGGAGCACGTCAACTTCATGGCGCGTCATGGCCGCGGGCTGATCTGTCTCGCGATGACCCCCGAACGTGCCCACACGCTCAACCTTGATCCGATGACGCGTAACAATCGTGAGAGCATGCAGACCGCGTTCACCGTCTCGATCGAAGCGAAAGAGGGCGTGACGACCGGCATCTCCGCGCATGATCGTGCCCGCACCATTGCGGTTGCCATCGACCCGACCGCTGACCACGACGACATTGTCTCGCCAGGGCATGTCTTTCCGTTGATCGCAAAAGAAGGCGGTACGCTGGTGCGTGCAGGCCACACGGAAGCGGCAGTCGACATATCGCGCATGGCCGGGCTCTATCCCGCCGGCGTGATCTGCGAAGTGATGAATGATGACGGGTCGATGGCGCGCCTGCCGGACCTCGTGGCCTTCGCGCAGTTCCACAACCTGAAAATCGGGACGATTGCAGACCTGATCCACTGGCGCCGCGAGAATGACCGGTTCCTTGAGCGCCGCGTCGAAGCACCGCTCCACTCCGCCTATGGAGAAGGTTTCAAAACAGTCTGCTTCCGTAACAATCTCGATGGCTCCGAGCATATCGCCATCGTTCATGGTGAAATCACACCGGATTCCACGACCATTGTCCGGGTCCACCGCGCGGACGTCCTGGCGGATATTCTCGGCGAGTCCGGCCCGCGCCAGGGCCTGGTCGAGCGGGCCATGCGCATCATCTGCGAAGCTGAGGAGCCCGGGGTGATCGTGTTCGTCAACACGATGCGCCCGAACGCGCTGTCAGAGCGCCTGGGCCTGAAGTCCGCAACGGCGATCGATCCGTCCGCGCCGCTGCGTGAATATGGCGTGGGGGCCCAGATCCTGAGGGATCTTGGCGTTCGCAAGATGACCTTCCTGTCCAATACGCAGCCCACCCGCGTTGCGGGGCTTGACGGATACGGCCTGACCATAGAGGGCTGGCGCCGCTTGAACGAGGAGAACAACTAATGGCGGACCGCGTCCTCATTGCGATATCGCGCTATTACAAACACATCAGCGACGAGCTGGAGCTCGGCGCAGTGGAAGTGCTGGAAGCAGCCGGCGCGAAAGTGACCGTCATGGAAGTGCCGGGCGCTTTTGAAATTCCAGGCCTCGTCGCCATGGCGGCTGACAGCGGCCGGTTTGATGGCGCCGTCGCCCTCGGTTGCGTCATCCGTGGCGAGACATCCCACTATGATTATGTATGCGGTGAAAGTGCCCGGGGCCTCATGGATCTGATTGTTCAGCGCCGCCAGGCCGTCGGCTACGGTATCCTGACCGTCGAGAACGAAGCGCAGGCATGGGTCCGCGCTGACCGCAAACAGAAGAACAAGGGCAAGGACGCCGCCGAGGCTTGCCTCGCCATGATCCGGTTCCGTAAGGAGCTCATTCGTTGAGCGAACAGAAACTCCCGTTTGAAGTCATCCGTGCGCGCCGCGCAGGCGCCCGGCTGGCTGCTGTCCAGGCATTGTACGAAATGGAGCAGACCGAGAAATCGGCCAAGGCCACCATTCGTGCCTTCATGGAAGACCGCCTGGGTATCGGTCCGGACGAGCGCCCCGTCGAGGAAGCCGATCCGGACCTGTTCAAGGCCATTCTCAATGCCGTGGTCGAACATCAGGCGGTGATCGATACAGCCATCCTGTCACGCCTGTCCGAAGGCTGGAAACTGACCCGCCTCGACGCCACGACCCGCGCCATCCTGCGCGCCGGCGCGGCGGAGTTCATCGTGCATCAGGAGCTGTCCGAGGCCGTCATTCTCGATGAGTATGTCTCGCTGGCCTATGATTTCTTTGACGAAACCGAAGCCAAGTTCGTCAATGCAGTGCTCCAGAATGTCGGCCGGGACCTGCGAAAGGGCAATGCCGCCTAATCTGACTTGCGGCCCCAGGCGCGAACCTCGTCGACAAACATGCCCGGCTTTTCCATCGCAGCGAAATGCCCGCCGCTCTCCATATCGGTCCAGTGAGTGATGTTGTAGACGCGTTCGCACCAGCTGCGGGGCGGCGCCGGGTAAACGGCCTCTCCGGGAAAGTTCGCAAACCCGGTTGGCGTTTCGCAACGCTGGCCTTCCGGCAGGGTCACGCCGCCTTCCTGGAACAGGGCGTTATAGTACCAGATGCTGGTCGCAATGGCGTCGTTCACCAGATAGATCATGATATTGGTCATCAGCTGGTCCTTGGAATAGACGCTGAAAAGGTCGCCGTCCTTCAGGTCTGACCATCCGTGGAATTTCTCCAGAATCCAGGCCGCTGTTCCCATCGGCGAGTCCATCAGGGCCATGGCCAGTGTCTGCGGCTTGGTCGCCTGTTCCATGAAATAAGCGCCTTCCACCTGCATGGCAGTCTGCGACTTTCCGATCCAGTCGATCTCTTCCTGCGTCTGCGGCGTCGCAGGCGTCGGGCGGAACCCCATCATGTTCAGGTGGATCGCCTTGCACCCGCCTTTGCCGTCATGGGTGCCATGATCATGACCGATCCAGGATGTCACCAATGCGCCCCAGTCGCCGCCCTGAGCGAGGTAGGTCTCGTAGCCGAGCACATCCTGCATCAGCGTGTTCCACAATCCGGCCGTGGCCCGCTGGCCCATAGGCGATTTGGGTTTCTCCGAAAAGCCGTAGCCGGGCAGCGACGGGATCACGAGATCAAAGGCATCCTCTTCCTTGCCGCCATGCTTGGACGGGAAGGCAAGCGGCCCGATTGCGCCCCAGAATTCATAGAAGGATCCGGGCCAGCCGTGGGTGAGCAACAGGGGGCGGCTGCCGCCAGCTTCGCCAACGACATGGATGAAATGGATATCCATTCCATCGACGTCGGCCTTGTAGCTGGGATAGCGGTTGAGATCGGTTTCGGCTTCGCGCCAGTCGTATCCGGCAAGCCAGTAGCGCTGCATTTCCTTCATGACCTGCGTGGACATGCCATAGGAAAAGCCATGCTCATTGGCCGGGGCCGGAAACCATTTGTAATTCTTCACGCGATCCTGAATGGCCGCGATCTTCGCATCGGGAATATCAATCCTGAATGGCTTGGCCTTTGGCATGTGCGCGTCCTCCTGCCGGCGAGCATAGACGCAAAGCGGGCGTCACGCGAGCCGGACGCCGGGGCAGGTCAGACTGAAAAGCTGGTCCCGCACCCGCAGGCAGCGGTGGCGTTCGGATTGTTTATCTTGAATGCCGCACCGATCAGTTCGGTGGAAAAATCGATTTCCGAGCCCTGGAGGAATTCAAGGCTCATCGTGTCGATCAGCACACGCGCGCCGTCGCGCTCGATCACGAGATCGTCCGGATTGGCTGCATCGGCAAAGTCGAACTTGTAGGAAAACCCGGAGCAGCCGCCGCCCTCCACGGAAACGCGCAGGAAGTCTGCGCCGTCCTGTTTTGCCAGAATCGCATTAATCCGCTTGGCAGCGGAGGCGGACAGGGTCACATCAGGGCTCGTTACGGTGCTCATGCACACAAGATAGGGACGAATTGGCCGATGGAAAAGAGAGCCGTGTTTGCGACGCGCCACGAAGAGAGCCGCGGCCGCTATTTTGACGAGGCGCCATCGGCCACGCGAACGCCGTTTCAGCGCGACCGCGACCGCATCGTCCACTCGACAGCCTTTCGCCGGCTGAAGCAGAAAACGCAGGTATTTGTGGCCCATGAGGGTGACCATTACCGGACACGGCTCACGCATTCCCTGGAAGTCGCCCAGATCGCGCGCAGCGTGTCCCGCACGCTCGGCCTTGATGAAGATCTCGCCGAGGCGCTCGCATTGGCCCATGATCTCGGCCATCCGCCGTTCGGACACGCCGGCGAGGATCAGCTGGATGAGTGCATGCGGGCCTATGAAGGCTTCGACCACAACGCCCAGACTCTGCGTCTCGTGACCAAGCTGGAAGTGCGCTACCCCAGTTTCGAGGGACTGAACCTGACCTGGGAAATGCTCGAGGGCCTGGTCAAGCACAACGGTCCGGTGACTGGTCCCGACACGCCGATTACCAGTCTGCCGGCTGCGTTCCGCAATTTCCCTCATCTGGCCGATCTGGAACCTGACCAGTTTGCCGGACCGGAGGCACAGGTCGCGGCCCTGTCGGACGATATCGCCTACAATAACCATGACATTGACGATGGCATCGCGTCCGGTCTCTTCACCATCGACGACCTGATGGACATCCCGGTCGTGGGGGATCAGTTCCGGGGCGTTCGTATCGAATATCCGCATTTGAGCGACCGCATGGTCACATATGAGGCCGTGCGGCGCCTGATCGGCGTCTGGATCAATGACCTGACCGACGAGACACGCCGCCGCATCAAGCTCCACAAGCCCGCCAGCGCCGCCGAGGTGCGCGCGATGGATGTGCCGCTCGTTGCCTTCTCGGCTGAGCTGGAGGCGCGCCAGCGCGCGCTCAGGGCGTTTCTCCACGAGCGCATGTACAAGCATTACAAGGTCAACCGCATGCGCAGCCAGGCCAAACGCCTGCTGGCGGACCTGTTCAACATCTTCCTGGCCGAGCCTGAGACCTTGCCGCCGCCATGGCGCCAGGATGCGACCCAGGTCACCGACGCCCGCCGGGCCCGCATCGTGTGTGACTATATCGCTGGTATGACGGACACGTTCGCCATGGAGGAACACCGCCGCCTGTACGATGTCAGCGTCATGCGCTGACCCCGTTCAGTCTGTAACCGTTAACCCCGGGCGGCCTTTGCCTGCGGGGAAAAGCCCTGATGTTCAAGCGTCATTAACGAAACCGGCCCTATTGTTAACCTCAGAAAATCAATCTGAAGGAACAGTCCATGGGCAGATCGCGCAACGAGAGGGGAAATTACGCCCCTTTTGACGATGATTACCGGGGATTCGAGATCCGCGATGACGAAACGGCTCGCGGGCCGCTGATTTTGGCGCTCGCCATTGGCGTGCTGCTGGTTTTCGGCGCTGTCGTCTGGAATACATACCGTCAGGGCGTTCGCTCCAATGGCGCTGGAATCCCAAGCGTCATTGCAGATGCACAGCCATACAAGCGGACGCCGGAAGACCGAGGCGGTGTCGCGGTTCCCGATACCGACAAGCGATTCTACGACCAGATGGACGCCTCCAACCGGTCCGAAGTGCCCGAATCTGCCGTTGCTGACCTTGATGGCGCCTCAAGCGACGAATTCCTGCAGGGCGGTCCGCCCATCGAACTGCGTCCGGGTGTCGAATCAGGCACGGACGACGGCGTTGATCCCGAGAACGGCATGCCGAACGTGGTTGCCGATCAGGTGCGCGCGCTGGCCAATTTGGACGAGCGCCCGGCTGATGATCCCGAAGACGCGGTTGATGTCGCGTCCGTAAACCCGGTGCCGATGCCAATGGCGCCCAGGGCGATTCTGCCGAGCCAAAGCAGCTCCGAGTTCGATTTCAGCGTTGGAGGCGCCTTTCTGGTCCAGATCGCCGCCTTCCGGTCCGAAGAAGCGGCCGAAGCTGCATGGCGCAAGGCATCTGCCTCGCGCCCCGACATCTATCAAGGCGCCGAGAAGCACATCCAGCGGGCCGATCTGGGCGCCAAAGGTGTGTTTTACCGCTTGCGCGTCGGGGCCTTTGCCGAAAGATCGGAGGCAATGGACTTCTGCGCCGCGCTCAAGTCCGCTGGCGAAAACTGCATTGTGGTGACTGGATAGTGACAAAGGCGTGCATTCTCAGCGTCTCAGGACCGATACTGACACCGGGAGAGCGGGCGCTCTTTTCCGCACATGACCCGTGGGGCGTGATCCTGATGGGGCGTTCCTGCGTCTCGAAACCCCAGATCCGCCAGCTCGTCTCCGACATCTGGGATGCAACCGGTCGCTCTACCCTGATCTTCATCGACCAGGAGGGGGGGCGTGTGGCCCGTCTGAAGGCGCCCGAATGGCCGCTTTTCCCGCGCGGCGAGGACTATGCGCTCGTCTATCAGTCTGATCGCGAACGCGGCCTGGAGGCCGCCTGGCTCGGCCACCGCCTGATCGCGGCCGAACTGGCCTCCCTGTCGATCCATGCTGATTGCGCGCCTGTGGTCGACCTGCCGGTGCCCGGCGCACATGATGTGATCGGCGACAGGGCCTTTGGCACCGAGCCGGAGCAGGTGGCCGACATTGCCCGCGCCGCCCTGAAGGGATTGGCGGATGGCGGTGTGGCGGGTGTCGTGAAGCATATCCCCGGCCATGGCCGGTCCATGTCCGACAGCCATCTGGAACTGCCGCGCGTCATCGCGAGCACCAACGAGCTGGCCAAGGATTTTGACGCCTTCGTGCGCCTTGCGGATGCGCCGATGGCGATGACCGCCCATATTGCCTACGATTCCATCGACCCCGGCGTCGCCGCGACCCTGTCGCCAGCGGTAATACAGGGCATCATTCGCGAGCGAATCGGGTTTGATGGCCTGCTGATGACGGATGACCTGGGGATGAGGGCGCTGGGCGGTAGCCTGACGACGCGTGCAGACGGTGCAATTGCAGCCGGATGTGACGTGCTGCTGCACTGTTCGGGCTTCCTGAAGGCGCCCGATGAAATTCTTGCGGAAATGACCGAAGTCGCTGAGGCTTCTCCTGTTACTGCGGGAAAGGCCCTTCAACGGGCGCAGCGGGCCGAGGCTATGACGACGGCGGAAATCCCTTTCGATGCCCAGGCAGGCTGGGCCCGCTTCCATGAACTCTTCCCTGAATTCAGGGCGATGGCATGAGCCTGGACGTCATCTCCATCGATGCGCTGTCGGCAGACGCGCAGGACGCCGAAGCGGGTGACATTTTCCGCGTCGATGTCGATGGCTATGAAGGTCCGCTGCACCTGCTGCTGGAACTCGCCCGTCGCCAGAAAGTGGACCTGCTCCACCTCTCCATTCTCGACCTCGCGGTCCAGTATCTCGTCTTCATCGAAGACGCCAAGACCCGGCGCATGGACCTGGCCGCCGACTATCTGCTGATGGCCTCGTGGCTCGCCTTCATGAAGTCGCGCCTCCTGCTGCCAAAGCCGGAAAAGCTGGACGATGAAGAGCCGTCAGGCGAGGAAATGGCCGAGCGTCTCGCGTTCCGCCTCAAACGTCTTGATGCGATGCGCACGGCCGTTCAGGAACTGGAGGCCGGTCCGGTCCTGAACAATGTCATTTTCCTGCGCGGCCGCCCGGAACAGCCGCGGGTCGTCAAGCACACTGAATTCAAGGCGTCGCTCTACGAGCTGACACAGGCCTTTGGCGCGATACGCGAGCGCAAGGAACAGGAAGCGCCTCACAAGATCGAGCAGCAGTTCGTCCTGCCGCTTGAACTTGCCCGGACCACGTTGCGTGCCTTGCGCGAGCAATTGAGCCAGTGGTCCAGTCTGGACGACATCCGGATCAGCATGACCGATGTGGACCCCTTGTTGCCGCCACGCTCGGTCACCGCCAGCGTGTTTGCGGCCGCACTCGAACTTGCCCGTGACGGGGAAGTCGACGTGCGTCAGGACGCCCATTTTGCGCCACTTTACCTACGTAATGCAGGAACCAACCCCGGGGAGGGCAGGGATGCAACCGCTTGAGAAGTTTGAAATGATGGATGATTCACCTGAAGAGACGCGGGATCCCTTGGCCCAGCTGTCCTTCGCCTACAAACGGTCCGAAGCCGAACTGGCTGGCGGCGTCGAGGAGGCCCTGTCCGAGGGTATCCGGCGCGCCGAGGCCATCCTGTTCGCCGCAGGCGAGCCGCTTTCAGCAGACCAGATTGCAGAAATCCTGCCGCACGGTGTCGAGTCCGCCGAAGTCCTGATGGCCCTGCGCGCCATGTATGCGAATCGGGGCGTGAACCTGGTTGAAGTCGCCGGCAAGTGGCGGTTCCAGACGGCGCAGGACCTGTCCTACCTGTTCGTGGAAGAGCGCCAGGTTCAGAAGCGACTTGGTCAGGCGGCGCTCGAGACCCTCGCGATCATCGCCTACGGCCAGCCCGTTACACGGGCCGAGATCGAAGCCGTTCGCGGTGTTGCCGTTGCCAAGACCACGATCGACTCGCTGATGGAAGCGGGCTGGGTCAAGATCAAGGGCCGCCGCAAGACGCCGGGCCAGCCCATGACCTATGGCACGACGGATGCCTTCCTTGAACATTTCGGTCTCGAAAGTTTGGATACGCTTCCCGGCAAGGCCGATCTCGAAGCCGAAGGCCTCTTGTCCGATGTGATCCCCTCCGGCGTCCAGATGCCGGACGAGGAAGCACTCAACGACGAGGACGTGCTCATCCATGATTCTGCGGATGTCGAACCCGTCGATGCGTTCGTTACTGACTATATGGATGAGGAAGACGACGCCGAGGCAACGCCGGAGGCCAGCACAGACACAGGCTTCGACGATGACGAAGAGTCAGAAGCGTCTGTCCACGTGATCGAAGACGAGGCCGCCGAAACAGCAGAATCCGAAACAGTCGAGGACGATTCCAGCGGCGTCAGCGTTTTTGCCTATCTCAAGCCCCGCCCGCGGGCCGCAGAGGACGATGACGAATTCGACCGCGCAAGCGTCAAGGCCGCCGTCATCCAGCTCGCGGCCAATCCGCGCGAGCCAGAACGCCCGATGAGCGACTGGGACGACGAGGAATAAGGCTCATGCTGCGGGCGGCTCGAACCTGAAACGCTGCTCTTCGTCGAACATGCCAAGGATGTCGTCCTCGGCCGTGCCGGCACCGATGTTGTGAATGACGTAGCGGTGCCCCATGGGCGTCACCTTGTCTGACACGATACCGACATGTGGCAGCCTGCCATTGAGGCGCATTGTGTAGATGTCGCCAGCCTGCCAGTCTGCCAGGTCGCCGGGGACAGCGAGCCGCGTGCCATGGCGCCGGAAATAGGTCTCCAGGTTTGGCACGCGCCTGTGGTCGATATTCCTGTCAGGCCGGGTCAGCCCCCAGATTTTCGGATAGGCGCTGAACGCCGCCGCCATGTCCTTATGTACGGCTGACTGCAGGTCGAAGCCGAAGGCGTCTCGATAGGCCCGTACAAGCACGTCCGTGCACACACCGCGGGCTCGCGGAACGTCGCCATTCGGAAAGTCCAGGCTGACATAGGCGGGGTCATATGACAGCGTGATGCCTATCTGCTCACGTGCAGCCATGATGAGACGGGTCTCCCAGGGGATCAGGCGTTCGCCAAGAACGCTCGGAACGAGTGGGAGGGCCAACAGGCCGGAGAATGCGGCACGTCGCGTGATCATGCAGGCAGCAGATCATTTCGATGCGGCAGCAATAGGTCGAAAATGGCGCCCAATCGGCGCAACCACACCCCTCCGCACTCTTACAGCGCCTTTATGCGACCACAGGCACACGTCCCGCACCCCGCCAAACCCGCTCAGAACCCCTTCAGAACGGCAATTTCGTCCACGTCGGCGCGTTCGGCGCGCAGCGAATTGACGGGATGGTCGGCGTCCGGGATGCCCACGGCGATCCCGCACCAGACCATTTCGGCAGCGCCAAGACCGAAATGTTCCTTCAGCATTGGGCGCAGTATTCCCCAGCATTCCTGCATGCATGTCCCCCATCCGCGCTCCTCAGCGAGCAGGGCCAGGGTCTGCAGATACATGCCGGTATGGCCCCATTGGCCGTGGCCCATCCGTTCGTCAATCACAATGAATACGGCGACCGGCGCCCCGAAGAAGCGAAAGTTATTGGCAAACCAGGCAAGGCGCGCCGCCCGGTCCGACTTGGGGATATCCAGCACGTCATACATCATCTCTCCCACACGGCGCCGTCGTGCCTCGTGCGGTTCCCACAGGTCCTTCGGATAGATCGGCCGGTCGGTCGGCTGACCTGCCGGGCTGTCCTTCAGGACGCTGGCTGCCTTGGCGATAATCTCGTCGCGGGCATTCCCCGTCACCACGATCACACGCCACGGCTGCGTATTACCCCCGGATGGCGCGCGTTGCGCTGCTGTTAGCCAGTCGCGTATCTCACGCTCCGAGAGGGTATCGGGTTTGAACGCGCGCGTTGAAATGCGCTGCGCGACTGCGGTGGAAACATCCATGAAAAAACCTCCCGTCAGGATATGACGGGAGGTTTAGCAGTCTTTGCGCGGCGTCAGCCAACAGGCTTATTTTGGATGGCAGATAACGGGCATCCAAGTGTAGCCCTTGACGAAGGCGCCAGAGGTCAGCGATGGCTCGGCTAGCACTTCGATGTGGCTGAAGCGCTCCATGATTTCCTGCCACAGGATCTGCAGCTGCAGCTCCGCAAGGCGGTTGCCTACGCAGCGGTGGATACCGAATCCGAAGGAGATGTGCCGGCGCGCATTCGCCCGGTCGATGATGAAGTCGTTCGGGTGGTCCCAGAAGCGCTCGTCGCGGTTGCCGGAGACGTACCACATGGCGACCTGGTCACCCTTCTTGATCGTCTTGCCGTGCATCTCGACGTCTTCGAGCGCGGTGCGGCGCATGAAAGCGAGTGGCGTTTGCCACCGGATTGTTTCCGAGACCATGTTCGGGATCAGCGAGTGGTCGGCTTTCAGTTTTTCGTACTCAGCCGGGAACTTGTTCAGCGCGTAGACAGATCCGGTCATCGAATTGCGGGTCGTGTCATTGCCGCCAACGATGAGCAGGATGACGTTACCAAGCAGCTCCATCGGCGTCATGTTGCGAGTCTTTTCGCCATGGGCCAGCAGGCTGATAAGATCATTTTTCTCGGGCATCGCGCCACGTTCCTGGAAGATGCCCATGAACGTTGTGAGGCAGGTCATCATCTCCTGCTTCCACTGTTCTTCCCCGCCGGGGCAGATATCGGGATTGTTCATGTTCGTCGAAACATCCGACCAGCGGGTTAGGTCCCGGCGGCGCTCGAACGGATAGTCGAACAGCGTGGCCAGCATCATTGTCGTCAGTTCCACGGACACCTTATCGACCCAGTCGAACGGCTCTCCGACAGGAAGGCTGTCCAGCAATCCCTGCGTCCGCGAGCGGATCAGGGGTTCATATTCCTTGAGCATGTTTGGCGCGACGGCAGGTTGGACAGTGATTCGCTGCTCGGAGTGACGCGGCTCGTCCATCGCGATGAACATCGGCATTTCAAAGTCTTCAAGCGGCGCGCCAAGCGTGATTCCGCCATGTTCCCAACTGGATGAGAAGCGCTTGTGATCGGTGTCGATGGCCATGATGTCCTCATAGCGGGTGACCGACCAGTATGGCCCGACAAAACTGTCTGGTGTGAAGTGGACCGGGTCTTCGTTACGCAGCCGCTCAAGCCGGTCCCAGTACTTGCCCTGACGCCAGACCTCCGGGTCGACGATGTCCATCGTCGTGATGTCGAGCGCAGACGCGGGCGGCACGTCCTCTCCCACGCGCAGGTATCCGGGATGAAGGGGTTCACGGTCCGAAACTTTCGGGCGCTGAAGCGCAGGGTGATCAAAGATTTGTGCGGTATCGGCAGCCATATTTTTCCTCCGAAGGGTCCCTGAGCGGGACACCAGTTCTGTTACAAGCCAAGAATATCACACCCGGTACCAAAAAACCATGACGCATGCGTCATTTATTTTTGTTGACCTTGAATCACGCCAGATGCCTTTCTGCGCGGGCATTCAGAATGGCGAGGCGAAGGGCGGTCGCGAGTGATTTGCGCTCTGGCGGCGTCAGAAACCGGCCGATGACATAGGCCGTGCGCCCATGCTCGATTCGCAGCCAGCTGGTCGTGGTCAGTGGTTCATCGAGTTCGACGCGTGCGAAGGCTGCGGGCAGTTCCACGGTTCTTTTGGTGCCGTCGGATTTGCGATGGTGCAGCACGAGCGATTTACCTGTGACCGTAACCCGGGTCTCTTCCCGTTGTTGTCTGAACGACCATCGAAACGCCAGGTAGATGGCCAGTGCGTCCAGTCCGAAGAAGCCCAGTATTGGAAAAGCCCCGATTGAAACGAACGCAACTCCGTAAAAGAAGCTGACAATACCAACCACCGCCATGACAATCGCAAATCCGTGCGGACTGAGCGACCGGTTGGGCGTTAGCACAGCGTCGAAATAGATGGTTTCCTGAACCTCAGACATGGGAGTTTATCTAGCACGCGCTTGCGCAGGGAAAAGTGCGTCTTAAACACATAAGTCATGACTGACAAAAAGACCGTTCAGAAGAAGACGACGAAAACGCGAGCCCCGCGGACCTTTGGGCGTGAGCGTGCGATTGAACTCTATCAGGCGCTGGCGCAGGACAGGCCGGAACCGCGGACCGAACTTGATTTTACCAGCCCGTACACCCTTGTCGTCGCAGTCGCATTGTCTGCGCAGGCAACAGATGTCGGAGTGAACAAGGCCACCGCCAAGCTTTTTGCGGTCGCAGATACGCCTGAGAAAATGCTTGCGCTGGGAGAAGATGGCGTGGCCGAACATATCCGCACGATTGGCCTGTGGCGGAACAAGGCCAAGAACGTCATCGCACTCAGCCAGATGCTGATCGACAAGTTTGACGGGGTCGTTCCACGCACGCGTGAAGAACTTCAGGAATTGCCCGGCGTTGGGCGCAAGACGGCGAATGTCGTCTTGAACGAGGCATTTGGCGTACCGACTATTGCCGTCGACACGCATGTGTTTCGCGTTTCCAACCGAACTGGCCTGGCGCCAGGAAAAACCCCCGACCAGGTGGAAATGGGACTGGAGCGAATCACGCCACCGCAATTCAGGCATGGCGCACATCACTGGCTGATCCTGCATGGCCGGTATGTGTGCAAGGCTCAGACCCCTGAGTGCTGGCATTGTGCCATCGCGCATTTGTGCAAATACAAACCCAAGACGCCAGATCCGGCGACGGTCTCCCGGTTGGGCCCCAGGGCGAAAGCCAAGCCACGCAGAGAGCGCGGTACGTGACATTTCCGCCAGTCGATTTGCTCGCTTTATGCAGGCAACATTACCAGAACGCCTTGGTCACAGAATGCCGCGAGACGTGCGCAATGAAACTCATCCTGAAGGTGGTTTCGCCGTGGTTGTTGATGACGTCGGTGCGCAATACCTAGGAGCCAGACCTGAGGCGCCTGACAATCGCAGAGGCCATTTTTGCGCCAAGACCGGGACCCTCATGCGGGTAAAGATATGGCTCTATCAACTCCAGTTCCATCAGCAGCAGGTCACCTGCCTCGCCTCTGAGCATATCCACACGGCCGTAAAGCGGTGCGGTGTCCAGCATCAATATAACCGCCTGTGCTGATGCAAGGTCAGCAGGCGAGGGGGTGACGGCCTGTTCAGTCCCGCCGTAAGATGACTGAATGCGATAGTCGCCCGACGCTGCGCGTTTGACGAGGGCGTGACTGAATTCGCCGTCGATGAAGATGAAACTGATTTCGCCTTCGTCTTGAATCATCTTTATGAAGGGCTGAGCCATCATGGCATGGGGCATGTCAGGGATCGGAGCGCCACGCTTCAATCGATGCTGGTCCTTCGCGCCGGCGCCCACCTGGCGCTTGAACACAAGGTCGTCACTTCCCAGCATGTCGAAGGCGTTCTCGACATCCTCTCGCGTGACCGTATCGAGCCAAAGCGTCGGAATGAGCTTTGCGCCATTCATTTCTAGGTGCCTGAGATAGGTTTTTCTAATATTCCAGAGCACCAGTTCGGACGGATTGAAAAGCCTAGTCCGCTGGCCAATCCGCTCAATCGTGGCCAGGAACTCATCCAGCCGGTCCCAATAGTCCCACGTTGTTCCGATAATCGCTGCATCGAACGATGCCCAGTCGGCCTCAGCATCATCCCAGGAAATGTCGATCAGCGTCATGCCTTGCGCCGCAAAGGCGGGAACGAGCGCATTCATCATGTAATCGTGCTCGAAGGCATCACCTCGCCGTATATCGGAACCGGGCAGGGTGACTCGGGAGGCAAGGTAGGCGATCTTCATGCCCGCCCGTTTATCATGCGATACGGTTGCGTCCATCAGTGTTGTCTGGCAATCGGCGATCAGGAAAACCAAGGCTGAGTAATCATGACATCCACCCGTTTTGACGTTGTCGGTTTGGGCAATGCGATCGTCGATATCCTGTCGCGTGCAGATGATGCCTTTCTCCAGGAGTGGGGCATCCAGAAAGATGCGATGACATTGATTGACGAGCCTCGCGCCCATGCCTTGACGGCTGAGACGAAGAACCCGGTCATCACGTCGGGAGGAAGTGGTGCAAACACGATTGCTGGTATTGCGAGTTTTGGCGGCAGTGCGGCTTATATCGGCAAGACCGCGAATGACGATCTGGGCCGGCAGTTCCGGGAAGAATTGACCAACTCGGGTGTCCCCTTCGCCACGCATCCGCTGGATGGCGGACCTGCCACTGCCCGCTGCATCATATTCGTGAATGACGATGGCGCACGGAGCATGAACACGTTCCTCGGTGCATCGGTCCTGTTCTCCAAGGCGGATGTTGACGAGGACGTGGTAAGGGCCGGGAAGATCCTCTATCTTGAAGGATATCTATTCGACAAAGACGACGCCAAGACAGCGTTCGTTCATGCATCCGAGATTGCGAAAGCCGCCGGTCGTCTTGTCTCGCTGACCCTTTCGGACAGCTTCTGTGTCGATCGGCACCGTGAAAGCTTCCTGCATCTTGTGCAGAACCATGTCGATATTCTCTTTGCCAATGAAGAAGAACTCCTCTCGCTGTACCAGACGCGAGACTTCGATGAAGCCATCTCGCGCCTCCAGGCGGATACGGCCATCGCGGCCGTTACACGGAGCGAAAAGGGCTCAGTCGTCATTGGTGACGGTGAGCCGATTGTCATTCTGGCGGAACCCATTGCGAAAGTCGTCGATACAACCGGTGCCGGCGATCAATATGCAGCGGGATTCCTGTTTGGATATGCCAAAGGCCTGCCGCTCGTGACGTGCGCACGTCTCGGGCATATCGCAGCTGCGGAAGTAATCAGCCATTTCGGGCCAAGACCTGAAGTTTCGCTTGCAAGTCTCGCCCTGGCCGCCGGGATTGATGCCTGACGACGCATAGGCGACACGCCTGACAGAGCCAGCCCGACGTACAGCACTGCCGAATCGTGATTAAGTGCTGTTTCGGAACTCCAACTGGTTTGCGAGGTGGTTGGCCCATGAAATGGTCGGAACTTTCAGACAACTGGTGCCCCGTGGCGCGAACGCTGTCCGTGCTCGGAGATCGATGGACCCTGCTGATCCTGCGTGACTGTTTCCTTGGATTGTCGCGTTTCGAGCAGTTTGCAGATTCGAGCGGCATGACCCGGCACATTCTTACCGACAGGCTGAAGCGCCTGGTTGATGCCGAAATACTCGTCAAGAAGGCCTATTCGCAGGCCCCGAAGCGGTACGATTACGTTCTCACGGAAAAGGGGATTGAACTGGCACCCGCCCTGATGACGCTTCGGGACTGGGGCAAGAAACACTTGCCGGTCCGTCGCGCGACATCGGCGTGAATACTCCAATCTAGAGTATGAATTTCGACAGATCCGCGTTACTAGCGAGGCCCGCGACCCTCTCGTTCACATAGTCGGCTGTGATCGTTATCGTTTCTCCAGACTTGTCAGGCGCGTCGAAGCTGATCTCGTCCAGCAGGCGCTCCAGCACGGTCTGCAGCCGCCGCGCACCGATGTTTTCGACCGAGTTGTTCACGGCTTCCGCGAGGTCGGCCAAACGGTCGATTGCGGCATCCTCGAATTGCAGCGTGACATTTTCGGCGGCCATCAAGGCTTGGTATTGTTTCACGAGGCTGGCTTCGGGTTCGACAAGGATGCGGCGCAGGTCGTCGCGTGACAAGGCTTCCAGCTCCACCCGGATCGGCAGGCGGCCCTGAAGTTCCGGCAGCAAATCGGACGGTTTCGAGACGTGGAAGGCGCCAGACGCGATAAACAGGATATGGTCTGTCTTCACGGCGCCGCGCTTGGTGGACACAGTGGTGCCTTCGATCAAAGGCAGCAGGTCTCGCTGGACACCTTCACGGCTGACATCTGCGCCGCCGCGATCCTTGCGCGCAGCAACCTTGTCGATCTCGTCGAGGAACACGATACCGTCCTGCTCGACGGATTCGACCGCTTCGCGCACGATCGCATCCTCATCCAGCAACCGGTCAGCTTCTTCGTCCAGAAGCGGACGATAGGCTTCCTGCACCGTCGTTCGGACGCGCTTGGTACGCCCGCCCATCGCCTTGCCGAGAATATCTGACAGATTGATCATGCCCATCGATCCGCCTTGCCCGGGAATGTCCATCATCTGCATCGGATTGGCAGTGTCCGAAAAATCAATATCGACCGGCTTGTCGTCGAGCTCGCCAGACCTGAGCTTGCGTCGGAAGGCTTCCCGCGTGGACGCCTGCGCATCTTCGCCGACCAGGGCGTCGAGCAAGCGTTCCTCTGCTGCGTCCTGGGCCTGCTGGGCCACGCCAGCCCGCTTCTGCTCCCGGATCATACCGATAGCGGCTTCCACGAGATCGCGGATGATCTGCTCCACGTCCCGGCCGACATAGCCGACCTCGGTGAACTTCGTGGCTTCGACTTTGAGGAAGGGGGCATTGGCCAGTTTCGCGAGGCGTCGCGATACTTCGGTTTTGCCCACGCCTGTCGGGCCGATCATCAGGATGTTCTTTGGCGTGATTTCGTTGCGCAAGGCCTCGGGCGCCTGCTTTCGGCGCCAGCGGTTCCGCAGGGCGATGGCCACGGCGCGCTTGGCGCCGTTCTGGCCAACAATGTGGCGATCAAGTTCGGCAACGATCTCACGAGGTGTCAGGTTTTGCATTCGGGGCTTTCAGGTCGTTCAGGATCGAAGAGAGGCACGATTCAGGTATCGAGCGTCTCGAGCGTGAAATTGGCATTCGTGTAAACGCAGATGTCGGCTGCGATCTGCATGGCCTTGCGTCCGATCACTTCGGCATCTGTCTCGTACTCATACAGGCCCCGTGCAGCTGCGAGTGCGAAGTTTCCCCCCGATCCCACGGCGACGACATTGTGTTCAGGCTCAAGCACGTCGCCTGCCCCGGTGATAACCAGCGTCACGTCCTTGTCCGCCACGATAAGAAGGGCCTCAAGCTTTTGAAGGTATTTTTCGGTGCGCCAGTCCTTGGCAAGTTCCACGGCCGCGCGCTGCAGCTGGCCTGGATGGCGCTCCAGTTTGGCTTCAAGGCGTTCGAACAGTGTGAAGGCATCCGCCGTGGCGCCAGCGAAGCCTGCGAGGATTTCTCCACCCGCAATGCGCCTTACCTTGCGCGCGTTTCCCTTCATGATGGTCTGGCCCATCGAGACCTGACCGTCACTCAACATAGCCAGCTTTCCGGATTTTCGGACGGCGAGTATTGTCGTTCCATGCCAGATGGCGTCAGAATTTGCATGCTGCTTCATGGCATGAGATGTGGCTGATAAGGCCGTGCGGCGCAAGACACGTGCGCTCATCTGTCCAGAGCGCACCTATTGTCACAGAATTGTCGTGGAGCAGCATTAAAGGGGCACCATAAACGGGGATTTCGGACTGGATGTTTCAACAGCTCGGCCATTTGCCCATGGGTTGGTTGATGCTCGCATTGCTCGCAATGCTCGCGTCGGGCGCCTTTTTTGTGGGGCGCGTTCAGGCCGAGCGGTTTTCCGGGCCTGCTGCTGCCCGCATCCACTCCCGGCCAAATTATCACGGCTACTTCGTCGCGATGTGGACCTTCGTGCCCGCCCTGATCGTGGCATTGGGGTACGGTCTCATGGGCGAGAGCCTCGTGCGATCGCAGCTCGTGAGCGAACTCCCAGCCAATTTCCTGAAGATTCCAGGTGTCGAATTGGGCGTTTACCTGGACGCCGTATCACGAGCTGCCGTCCACAACGACTATACCGGCGCCGACCGTGTCTTCGCCGCCATTACGAACCGCTACCTCGAAATTCAGGGGGTGGTGAAACTGAGTGCGATCGGCTTGGCATTGCTGGGTGCGACTGTTGGCTTTGTTCTGGCCAGGCGCCGCATTGTGCCCGGCTTTCGGGCGCGAAATCGCGTCGAGGCCGGCATTGAACTCATGCTGTTCCTCTGCGCGGCCATCGCGATCGCGACGACTGTCGGAATTATTGCTTCGCTTCTCTATGAAAGCCTGAGGTTCTTTGCGGAGATTCCGTTCTGGGATTTCCTGTTTGGAACGCGATGGAACGCTCAGACAAGCGCCGAGTTCGGCGCGTTGCCCCTGTTCTTTGGCACCTTCATGATTGCGCTGATCGCGATGCTGATCGCTGCGCCGGTTGGCTTGTTCGCCGCTATATATCTTTCGGAATATGCGGGGCCCAAAGTGCGGGGCTGGGTCAAGCCGATCCTCGAAATCCTCGCAGGCATCCCGACGGTCGTGTATGGCTTTTTCGCGCTACTTGTCGTCGCGCCGTCTATCCGCTCTCTCGCCGTCTGGATCAACACAACGCTCATCTCATCCGGTTTGACGAGCGAGCCGCTGCTCGCAGCCCAGCCGACGAGCGCGCTGGCTGCAGGGCTGGTGATGGGAATAATGGTAATCCCGTTCGTGTCGTCCCTCTCCGATGATGTCATCAATGCTGTGCCGCAGACGTTGCGCGATGCGGCATATGCAATGGGCGCAACCAAGTCGGAAACGGTCAAGCACGTCGTTCTGCCTGCCGCGCTGCCTGGGATCATTGCGTCGCTTTTGCTGGCAGTGTCGCGTGCAATCGGCGAGACCATGATTGTCGTCATGGCGGCGGGACAGCGGGCGCGCATCTCCGCCGATCCAACCGCAGACCTGACGACGATTACAGTCCAGATCGTGGCGCTGCTGACCGGAGAAACGGAATTTGACAGCCCGAAAACCTTGTCGGCTTTCGCGCTTGGCCTGGTCCTGTTTGCGGTCACGCTCGTATTCAACCTGATCGCGCTTCGCGTCGTCCAGAAGTATCGGGAAAAATATGACTGACGTCGTGCAAGGCCCGTTCAGAAACGAAAAGGCATTGCGCCGCCTGAAGAAGCGGCGCGCCGCAGATGTGCGTTTCAGGACCTATGGGTTATCTGCAATCGCTTTCGCATTGCTGGCCTTGTCGCTCTTGGTTGCATCGATCGGATTTCAGGCGGTTTCGGCGGCGACGTATCATGTCGTGCGGTTCGACGTTGTGCTTGACCCACAAGTGATTGCGCCGGACGGTGAGGACACGCCTGCCGACATTTCCCGCAATGTGGATGGTTTCTATTCACTGCTCCGTTCCGATTTGCTTGAGACCTTCCCTCAAGCCGCAGATGACCGTCTTTCCCGGCTGCGGCTGGGCGATCTTGTCACGCGCCTCGCTGTTCTGCCGGTTGCCCGCACGGTTGCTGAAAACCCGACCCGCATCGGGCGCAGCATGACGATTACTGTTCCATTGAACGATGATCTGGACCTCTACCTGAAAGGCGCTGTTTCAAAGGACGCACGCGTGCACATCGGTGAGATCGCGTCTGTTTCCGAAACTACACAAAACGAAGTTAGTCTTTCCGGCCCCTCGGCATTCAGGGGCCTGGAAGCCATGATCTCCACTTTGCGTGCGGAGGACGGAGACGCGGTGGATGCGCGATCGGTTCTTCTGACGTCCGGTTCCTCCACAGGCCGTGTGACACACCTTGAAACAGGCGCTGCACACGTCACCATGCTTACCGGGTCGGCCGACGCGTTTCGTGGCGCGCGTCCGGTGGCGCGAATAATCGCGCTGCCTGAAACGGAGCGAAACGTGTCCGATCAGCAGATTGCCTGGACTCTGGCGCTTAAGGAGATGGGACGCATCTCTCGCGTTCCGCATTTCAGTCTCTTGACCAATACCGACAGCACCTATCCCGAGATCGCTGGCGCGCTGGCGGCGATTGTCGGCTCGTTGCTGACGATGCTCGTGACGGCTTTCATTGCCATTCCGGTCGGGATATTTGCGTCGATCTATCTAGAAGAGTTCGCCCCCCGTAATCGCCTGACGGAGATCATTGAGGTCAATATCAACAATCTGGCGGCTGTTCCTTCGATTGTCTTTGGTCTTTTAGGCGCGGCCGTGTTCCTCGGCTTTTTCGGTCTGCCAAGGTCTGCGCCATTGGTGGGCGGTCTCGTGCTTGCGCTCATGACGCTGCCGACGATCATCATTGCCTCCCGCGCTGCCCTGAAATCGGTGCCGCCCTCCATTCGAGCCGCTGCCCTGGGCGTTGGCGCTTCCAAAATGCAGTCGGTCTTTCACCACGTCCTGCCTCTTGCCGGGCCGGGTATCTTGACAGGTGCCATTCTCGGCATGGCGCGCGCATTGGGAGAGACGGCGCCGCTGCTCTTGATCGGCATGGTCGCGTTTGTCGCAGACGTCCCAAGCAGTCCAACTGATGAGGCAACGGCTCTTCCTGTGCTGATCTTCAGCTGGTCCACCAATGCTGAGCGGGCATGGGAACCGATGACTGCGGCAGTCATCGTGATACTGCTTATGTTCCTTGTTACAATGAATGGAATTGTCGTCTTGTTGCGGCGTCGGTTCGAACGGAGATGGTAATGGAAACAACAGTCACCGAGAGCCGCGAGAACGCGTCGTCCGAGTTGAGCGTGGATCAGGGCGAGGGACTCACATTCCCCAGGATCGAATGCCGGAATATAAACGTATTCTATGGCGACAAGCAGGCGATATTCGATATTTCGCTGTCAATTCCGGATCGCGCAGTGACTGCGCTGATTGGGCCATCCGGTTGCGGGAAATCGACTTTCCTGCGGTGCCTCAATCGCATGAATGACACGATCGAATCCTGCAAAGTGACGGGCGAAATCATCATGGATGGTGAGAACATCAACAACCCGGATATCGATCCCGTGTTGTTGCGTTCGCGTGTCGGCATGGTTTTCCAGAAGCCGAACCCATTCCCGAAATCCATTTACGATAACATCGCATACGGTCCCCGCATTCATGGTCTTGCGGATTCCCGCGAGGATCTCGACGCGATGGTCGAAAAAAGTCTCCGGCGCGCCGGTCTCTGGGAGGAGGTCAAAGACCGCCTGACATCACCCGGTAACAGCCTCTCAGGGGGGCAGCAGCAACGCCTGTGCATTGCCCGTGCGATCGCCGTCAGGCCGGAAGTCATTCTCATGGACGAGCCTTGCTCGGCGCTCGACCCCGTTGCGACGGCCCGTATCGAGGAACTTATCGACGAATTGAGAAAACGCTATTGTATCGTTATCGTGACCCACTCCATGCAGCAGGCGGCACGCGTGTCGCAACGCACAGCCTTCTTCCACTTGGGGGAACTGGTCGAAATGGGTGACACGGACCAGATTTTTACCAATCCCCGGGAGCGTCGCACCGAGGATTACATCACCGGTAGATTCGGCTAAGGTTCGGCTCATGTCTGATCATATTGTCTCTGCATTCACAGAAGAGCTCGACAAGCTCGCGGCCGATATCCTCCGGATGGGCGGCATCGTCGAAACCATGATCCTGGATGCCTGTTCCGCGTTGAACAAGAATGACGTCAATGCTGCGCGAGACGTGGTTGCGCGTGACGTTCAGGTCGACAAGCTCGAGGCCGAGGTGGAGCGACAGATCGTCAGCCTCATTGCCAGGCGCCAACCCATGGCCCACGATCTGCGCGCCGTTTTTTCCGCGTTGAAAGTCGTAGGCGAACTTGAGCGCATCGGCGATCTATCCAAGAACATCGCCAAGCGCACCCAGCGCCTCGACGAGAACGTGGGCATGTCCATGCGCAAGGGGATCTTCCGCATGGCGGGTCCGGTATCCCGCCAGCTCAACATGGTTCTGGACGCCTACGCGACGGGAAATGCCTCAGCGGCCAAGGCCGTCTGGGAGGGCGATGACGATATCGACCAGCATTACAACTCGCTGTTTCGCGAGATGCTGACCTATATGATCGAGGATCCACGCACGATCGGGGCAGGGGCCCACATGCTCTTCATGGCCAAGAATCTCGAACGGATAGGCGATCACTGCACCAATATCGCCGAGTTTGTGTACTTTCAGGCGACGGGAGAATATCTCTTGTCGATGGACCGACCCAAAACCCCCCAACTTGACGGCTGACGGCCGCATATGAGGAATACAGTATGAAGCCCTTCGTGCTCATCGCAGAAGACGAGAGCGCCGTCTCCGAACTGCTGCTCTATAATCTTCAGAAGGAAGATTATGAAGTCGCTGTCGCTGCAGATGGTGAGGAAGCCTTGATGATGATCGACGAGCGCGCGCCCGATCTCCTCCTGCTCGACTGGATGCTTCCTAAGGTCAGCGGAATCGAAGTCTGCCGCCGCATTCGTAACGGCGGGGCGAATCCGAACATGCCGATCATCATGCTCACCGCCCGCGGCGAGGAAAGTGATCGCATTCGTGGTCTTGATACGGGTGCGGATGATTACGTCACGAAGCCATTTTCGACAACTGAGCTTATGGCGCGGGTGCGCGCCGTCCTGCGCCGGATTCGTCCGGGCCTGAAGGAAGACAAGATTTCCGTTGGCGATATCGTGATTGACCGCGTTGCCCACCGGGTGATGCGCAATGATGGCGAAATTCATCTCGGTCCGACAGAGTTCCGTTTGCTTGACTATTTCATGCAGCATCCCGGGCGGGTCTTCTCGCGCGAACAGCTGCTTGATACCGTCTGGGGATCTGACGTCTATGTCGAGGCGCGCACGGTTGATGTCCATGTCGGGCGGCTGCGCAAGGCGCTCCGTCAGGACGGCGGAGAAGATCCGATCCGGACCGTCCGCTCTGCCGGTTACGCCTTGCGCGGAAATTAGAACAGTTCGGCCAGGAAGTCCGTCAGCGACGCAAAACTGCGCCTGTCGGCATCGGCGCTGTAAACCGTTCCCATGGCGGAGTCATTGGCGCCCAGAGTCGTAAAAGCATGCATGGCCTGTCCGTGTGCGTGCAGTTGCCAGTCGGCGCCGGCCCCGTCCATTTCCTTCGCAATCGACAGGACGTCATCAGGTGTGGCCATCGGGTCCTGCCAGCCATGCTCGATCAACACCTTCGCCTTGATCTTCGGGGAAGGGAGATTTTCGGCGGGCCGGAAGAGACCGTGAAACGCGCACACGCCCAGCACGTCATGGCCTGCGCGAGCCATATCGAGAACACTCAACCCTCCGAAGCAGTAACCTATCGCCGCTGTCTTCGCTGCGTTCACACCGTCCTGTCTCTTCGCGGCGGCAAGTCCGCCAGCCAGTCGCTTTTGCAGCTCGGCCCGATCGCCCACTAACGGATTCATCAGCGCCTGGCACTGCTCGACACTCACGCCACGTTTGCCCTTGCCGTAAACATCCATGGCAAAAGCAGCATATCCCAGCTGGTCAGCAATCGCTTGCGCCTTCTGCTTTTCATTGTCGCCAAGTCCGCCCCAGGCATGGGCGATGACCACCAGAGGCGTATTGGACTTTCCGGCTGGCCGCACGAAAAAGCCTTCATACGTCTTGCCGTCTACTTCATAATCAACTGCGCTCATGGCGGTATTCCTCTCATGGTTTCTGCTGCCAGATACACGACAAACGAGGCGGTGTTTCAACCCCGGCAGCGATTAGTATGCGCTTTCTAGACTTATTCCCTATTTTTGGGCTCATGGAACAACCACGAAGGAGCCAAAAAATGGCAAAGTCGAAAGCGAAAGAAAAAAACAAGGCCCGCGCCAAGGCGGAAAAAGTCGGCAAGGCCATTGAGGCCAATTCTGCCGACATGGCCCACAAGATCTGGCTGGCAGGTGTCGGTGCCTACGGAAAGGCCTATGACAGCGCGCTAGCGGGTGCGAATGTACTCAACACCCAGTCTGCCGAGGTGTTTGAAGACCTCGTCAAGCGTGGTGAAGAAATCGAAAGCGACGTACGGTCGCGCCTTTCCGGAGACGAGCGTGTCCTGAAGGCCGGCCAGCAAATGGCCAAGGCTGCGGCTACTGCCCGTGAATTCCAGGTTCAGGCGCGCGATCAGTTCGAAGCCCGCATGGAGCGCATGCGTGACTTGCTCGGTGTGAAGGGCCTCGGTTCCAAGGGCGAGAAAATCCACAAGAAGCTGGACAAGCTTGAGGATGAAGTTTCCGAACTTGCCGCCAAGGCGAAAGCCGCAACTGGCGATGTGAACCTGAAGGCACGCCTTGCGCGCCTCACGGCGGAGATCGAAGCGGTTGCAGGTGAGACAGGTGCTGATGTCGCAAAAACGGCCAAAAAGGCTGCGAAGAAGACATCTGCTGCTGTCAAACAGGCCGTCGCTCCCAAAGCCGACACCAAAGCCAAGACAGTTGCCGCTGACGATCTTTCCAAGATCACAGGCGTCGGTCCCGCGATGGCGAAGAAACTCGCTGCTGAAGGCATCACCACCTACGCCCAGATCGCAGCTTTGACGAAAACAGACATCGCTGCACTTGATGAAAAGATCGGTGCACGTGGCCGGATCACCCGGGATAGCTGGGTGAAGCAGGCAAAAGCCCTGAAGAAATAGTGCTGCCGATACAGAAGGGCCGTCTCAGAACGAGGCGGCCCGTTTGTTCAACCGGAAACAGTCTCGTAATGATCTATCATTCGGGTCAGCGTATCAAAGCCAGCCGCACCCATATAGGGAACCATCAGACACATGACCTGGAATACGGTTTTGTGGATGAGCGCCGGGCCATCATGTGTTGCTGATCCGATTGCGTCGTTTGCGAGCCAGAATGTCATGGACATCATGATCTGGTCTGTAAGCGCCGTTTCCAGACGGGGATCGAGCTGCAGTACGTCGCTTTGGGATAGATCGTGCAGGACCCGCGTTATTGTCCGCCGCTTTTCGGCGACAAGGGCCCGGAACTTGACGGAAAGATCGGGATACCGATCAAGCAAGACGCCCAGGTCCCGGTAGAAGAAGCGGAAGTCATAGATCTCTTCGAGGATGATGTAGAGATAGACCCAGTTATCCTCGATGGACGTCACACCGCCTTTCGAGCCGCGCAGTATGATCCGCATTTCATCTTCAAAGGCACTGTAGAGGGCTCGGATGATCGCGTCCTTGCCCTTGAAGTGATAATACAGATTACCAGGACTGATTTCGAGCGCGTTTGAAATATCCACAGCCGTCTGCTGCGCCTCTCCTTCCTCGTTGAAGAGAAGCAAGCTGACTTGAAGGATACGATCGCGTGTTTTCATGGGTTAACTTGTAGTTTGACATGCAATTATCACTATGGAACGAATTTTGTTTCAAAGTTTACAAGTCTCTCTTTCCTAAATCGAAAGAGAAAATAGCTAAGTCGGCGGCGTGGTCCATGTGTCCGCGAAAGACCGGCACACTGGGAGGATAACAATGCCAACACCACAGGAAGAGATCGCAAGGAACGCGGCCGAGAGCACCACAGCGCTCAATCCCCTCATGGGCGGTATAAACCGCCAGGAATTGTTGGGCGCCGTGGCCATGATGCTGCGGTCGACCATGACCAATCCGGTGACGACTGCCAAGACGGCCGGAAAGATCACGGCAGAGAACGCCAAGATCCTCATGGGCAAGTCGGATCGCAAGTCCGACCGCAAGGATCGCCGCTTCCAGGACCCGGCATGGGAGCATAACCCATTCTACAAACGTGGCATGCAGGCTTACCTGGCCACACAGGCGCACCTGAATGAATGGGTAGGCGAACTCAAGATGAGCGAACTGGAGCACGCCCGCGCCAAGTTCGTGATGGGCATGATCACCGATGCCATGGCGCCGACGAACACGCTTTTAGGCAACCCAGCGGCCGCGAAACGCGTCGTCGACTCAGGCGGCATGTCGCTGCTCAAGGGGCTCCAGAATCTCTACACTGACCTGACAAAGAATGGTGGCATGCCGTCGCAAGTGGACAAGCGCCCCTTCAAGGTTGGAGAAAACCTTGCGACCTCAGTCGGCTCTGTTGTCTGGAAAAACGACATGCTGGAACTTATCCAGTATGCGCCGACCAGCGAGAAGGTGCACAAGACACCGATCCTGATCATCCCTCCACAGATCAACAAGTACTATGCCAACGACCTGACGCCCCACACGTCGATCGTCCAGTTCCTGCTCTCGCAAGAGCTTCAGCCGTTCATCGTGTCCTGGCGTAATCCGACCAAGAAGCACGCCGACTGGGGTCTGTCTGACTATGTCGACAGCCTGGTTCAGGCCAGTGAGGTCATTCGGAAGATCACGAAATCTCAGAAAATCAACGTCGGTGGAGCCTGCTCGGGCGGGATCACGACAGCAACTTTTGCGAGCCTTCTGGCTGCCGCTGATGACAAGCGAATCAATGCGCTCACTTTCATGGTCTGCGTGCTCAACCCCCAGCGTGACGACAGCGATCTCGGGCAGATCGTCTCCGATGGCAGCCTCGAAATCGCGCGCAAATATTCACGGCGCAAGGGCGTTCTCAAGGGCGACGACCTCGCGCGCATGTTCGCCTGGATGCGTCCCAACGATCTCATCTGGAACTATGTCGTCAACAACTACCTGATGGGGGAAGATCCGCCGCCGTATGATGTTCTGTACTGGAACAATGACACGACAAACCTGCCAGCCCAGCTTCATTCCGACTTTCTGGATTTCGGCCTGAACCAGCCCTTTGACAATCCGGGTGAAGTGGAAATCGCCGGACACAAGGCGGATCTGACCAAGGTGACGTGCGACGCGTTCGTCGTTGCCGGCCTGACCGATCACATCACGCCCTGGAAGGCCTGTTACAGGACCCCGGCCCTGCTCGGATCGAAAAACATCGAGTTCGTTCTCTCCTCCAGCGGTCACCTGCAATCGCTCATCAACCCGCCCGGAAATCCAAAGGCAAAATATTTCCGCAATACGGAAATCAAGCCTACGGCGGATGAATGGGCAGCCACGGCTGAAGAGCATGCCGGCTCATGGTGGCCACTTTGGGGCGAGTGGCTCAAGGAACGCTCAGGTCCGCTCAAGGTGGCACCCAAGACTTGCGGCAGTGAGGCCTTCCCCCCACTTTATGCGGCACCGGGCAAATACGTCTTCGACGAATAAGGCGCCGGTACTGTCGAAACGACAAAGGAACGAGTCATGGCCGCATCAGAACCGCGTCCTCGGATTACCATGCAGGACGTCGACGGCGTCCTGTTGCGCACAGCCTTCTGGGCGGCCCGGATCGACGAGGGCAAGCGGCCGCTGCTCTTCTTCAATGGAATCGGCGCCAATCTGGAACTGACCCACGCGCTCGGAGACATGTTTCCTGATCGTGACATCATCACGTTCGATGTGCCCGGCGTCGGCAAGAGTCCCGTCACGCAATGGCCCTACCGTCCGTGGATGCTCGCACGCTGGGCACGCAAGCTGCTTGACCAGTTCGGCATCGACGAAGTCGACGTCATGGGCGTGTCCTGGGGCGGCGCGCTCGCCCAGCAGTTCGCATTCCAGTACCGCAATCGTGTCGGCAAGCTCATCCTGTGCGCAACCACCGCTGGCATGACCATGGTGCCGGGCAAGCCGGCCTCGCTGTCCAAGATGGTCGATGCCCGACGCTACACAGACCCGAACTATATGCGCGACAATTTCGCGACGCTCTATGGCGATGAGGCAGACGCCCAGGCTGGTGAGCATATTACACGCCTGATGCCGCCTGACCCCAAGGGTTATATCTTTCAGCTTTTGGCCTTCATCGGCTGGTCCAGCCTGCCATTCATTCGCTTCCTGCGCATGCCGGCCCTGGTCATGATGGGTGACAATGACTCAATTGTCCCGCTCGCAAACGGCCATATCCTGAAAGTGGCGCTGCCGAATTCACGACTGCATGTCGTGGAAGGGGGCGGGCACCTGTTCCTTGTCACGCGCGCTGCTGAGACAGCCAGCGTGATCAAGGAATTCCTCGCCGAGGGTGATGCGTTGCCGGCTCAGGCCGCGGCCTAGGTTTCCATCAGGTCTTCAGCCTGGGCCTTGACGGCCGCATAGTCGATCTTGCCCGTGCCCAGAACGGCGATCTCGGGCACATGGAACACGCGGCGTGGCACTGACAGTTCGGGAACGCCGTGATTTTTGGCCCAGGCCAGAATGTCCTCACGATTGCAGGCTTCGGAGTCGCTCAGCAGGACAACCTGCTCCCCCTTGCGCGGGTCAGGCATTGTGACGGCGGCGTGCAGATTGTCCGGCCACACGGCGCTGGCGCAGTTCTCCACGACCGCCAGTGATACCATCTCGCCGCCGATCTTGGCGAAGCGTTTGACGCGCCCCTGTATCCGGATGAATCCCTCATCGTCGATCGCCACGATGTCGCCCGTATCGTGCCATCCGCCTTCCGGCCGTTCCAGGACGCCTGGACGGGAAGGCCGCACATAGCCCAGCATGATGTTCGGGCCCTTGATCTGCAAGCGACCACCCTCAGCGATGCCGTCGACCGGCACAAGCCGGGATTCCATATCCGCCATCAGCCTGCCCACCGTTCCAGGCTTGTTGTGTTCCCACTGATTGGCGGCAACGACAGGCGACGCCTCAGTTGCACCGTAGCCTTCAAGGATTTCGATGTCGAATTTTCGACGCACCAGTGCGCGGGTCTCATCTTTCACGCGTTCTGCTCCGCACACCGCCAGTCGGATCGAGCTCATGTCGCCTTCAGCGCCGGTGCGGGCGTATTGGGAAATGAACGTGTCCGTTGCCAGCAGGATCGTCGAACCATTGCTCCGTATACGCTTGACGATTTCACGGGGCTGCAAGGGAGTCGGGTGGAACATGACCTGAATGCCCGCCACAATGGGCAGGATCGCGCCAACGGTCAGCCCGAAGCAGTGGAAAGTAGGCAAGGGGTTGAAGACCTTGTCAGTCTCTGCGCTGAGGCCGATGTGCGCGCGAACCTGTTCGACATTCGCCATGACGTTTTCGTGGCTGAGAACAACGCCCTTTGGTTCGCCCTCGGTACCCGATGTGAAGAGAATCACGCCGGGAGATTTGTACCGCGGCTTGGGGCGGACCAGGCCCGGCATGACCGGCCCAATAACAGCCGCCAATTTGTTGCCTGCGGTCAGCGTCTCACGGACGTCTTCGAGGTAGACAATTTCTGCAACAGTGCTGAGCTCGGCGATCAGGGCTTCCAGCCCGGCCAGATCGACGAACTTGTGTGCTGTCACGATGCGCTTCACGCCAGCCGCGGTCATGGCGCCCTTCAGGTTGGCCGAACCCGCAGTGAAGTTCAGCATGGCAGGCGTGCGATCATAGGCGCTCAACGCGTAGAACGCGATAATGGCACCAGCGCCCGTGGGCAGCATGACGCCGACGGCCTCGCCGCGCTTCGTGCCCTTCTTCAAGGCTGCGCCCAGGCCGAAGGCGGCCCGGATGATTTCCTTGTAGGTCAGCTCGCGCTCGTCCCCATCAACAACGATCACCTTGTTGCCGCCAAATTCGTGTTTGGCGCGCAGGAGCGCTGAAAACAGGTCGATATGTGTGCGTGCTGGCCGATACGTAATCGGCGATGGAATGGTCACGCTGGTCATCAGTGGCCCTTTGACTTGGTGAGGTCTGCCTCACTTTTGTAACATTTTGTCACGTAAGGACACGTGCGCAATAGAGAATGCAAGTTTGCATATGCACCCTGCGCTGCAATTGCCTTGATGAATCAGGCGCTCGCGTCCATCTTGGTGCCATGGCCACACTCATTGATCTCACGCCTTCCGGTCGCAAGCACCGCCACCCGGAAAAGCAGTCTCGCCCCGACACACCGATTCTGCGAAAGCCGGACTGGATTCGCGTCAAGGCTCCCACTTCGGCGGGATATGCGGAAACGCGAGAACTCGTGAAATCGAAGGGCCTGATTACGGTTTGTGAAGAAGCCAGCTGCCCCAATATCGGAGAATGCTGGGAGAAGAAGCACGCAACCATGATGATTCTCGGCGACGTCTGCACGCGTGCCTGTTCGTTCTGCAACGTGTCGACCGGCAAGCCGCTCTCTGGGGTGGACGCTGACGAACCGCGCCGCGTGGGCGAAGCCGTCGCCGAAATGGGTCTTGAGCACGTCGTCATAACGTCTGTTGACCGCGACGACCTCGAAGACGGCGGTGCGATGCATTTTGTTCACGTCATCGAGGCGATCCGGTCGGCATCACCGCGCACGACAATCGAGATTCTGACACCGGATTTCCTGCGCAAGGATGGCTGGGAAAACCGGGTCATTGATGCCCGTCCCGATGTCTTCAATCACAATCTTGAAACCGTGCCGCGCCTGTATCTGGGCATTCGCCCCGGTGCGCGCTATTTCCACTCACTCCGCCTGCTCCAGAAGGTGAAGGATCGCGATCCGTCGCAATTCACTAAATCGGGTCTGATGGTTGGCCTTGGCGAGACCAAGGAAGAGGTCATGCAGGTCATGGATGACATGCGGTCGGCCGGCGTCGATTTTCTCACGATTGGGCAATATCTCCAGCCAACTCGCAAGCACGCCGCGATTGACCGGTTCGTGACGCCTGATGAGTTCAAGGCCATGGAAGAGATCGCGAGGGCCAAGGGCTTCCTCATGGTGTCGGCCACGCCGCTGACCCGTTCCAGCTACCATGCCGGCGAAGATTTCGCCCGTATGCGTGCCGCCCGCGAAGCTAGGCTCGCAGGTTCGCCAGCCTGATATGCCCCGGTTTTCCAAATCGGTTCGCGTGCCGTACTCAAAGCTGCAGGCATTCGATCTGGTGTCGGATATCGCAAGTTATCCCGACTTCATCAAATGGATCACGGCCATGCGTGTGTCGGACACGCGAACGGATGAGGCCGACATAAATCATTCCAGGGGCGATGCCGTTGTCGGCTTCAAGGGCTTCGTCGAGCGGTTCTCGACGGCCGTGTCTGCAGATCCGCTAGCGGGTACGGTCGTCGCCAGGCTGATCAAGGGGCCGTTCCGCAGACTGCATGCGCAATGGACCATTATCCCCCTGGAGCGCGGGGGAACCGATATAGCGCTGGAGATCGACTACGAGTTCCGCAACGTGCTGATCGCCATGCTGGCGGCTGCCAATCACGACATCGCCGTTGATCGCATCATGAGCGCCTTCCTGGTCGAGGCACAGAAGCGTTACGGGCAGACGCCTATCGAATCTGCACCTGAATGAGGTTCAGGGCGGCTTCAACTGAGGCCATTCGCACTTGAGACCGGCCAATGTCGCCCAGTTGCAGCATTTCATGCACGACGGCCCGGTTCTCCCGCGCGCAGGCAACATGCACCGTGCCGACCGGTTTCATGCGCGTACCGCCGCCGGGCCCTGCCACGCCTGTGATGGCGACGGCGATGTTGGCCCGGCTCGCCTCGAGGGCACCTTCCGCCATCATTCTCGCCACTGGTTCCGACACAGCGCCATAGTCGGCGATGACATCCCCGGCGATGCCCAGCATCTCCTCCTTGGCGCGGTTCGTATAGGTGACGAAGCCGCGCTCGAACACGCTCGATGATCCGGGAATATCGGTGAACAGGGCGGCCAGCAGCCCACCTGTGCAGCTTTCGGCAGTGCATATCTTGAGACGCGCCTGTTCGGCGTCGTCGAGGATCAGCATGGCGAGATTTCTGAGGCGATCTGTAAACATGCAGAAAGACTAGCGCGCAGGGCTCAAAGGCACCAGCACCGCAATTGCTTCAGCCGCGATTCCCTCGCGTCGTCCCGTAAAGCCCAGACCTTCCGTCGTTGTCGCTTTCACGCTGACCGCCTGCAATGGCAATCCCAGCAGTTCGGCCGTTCGTTGGCGCATGGCTTCTCGATGCGGTTTCACCTTGGGCGATTCGCAGATGACGGTGATATCGCAGCTGGCCACGGCGTAGCCCTCGGCCTCCGCCAATCTGACTGACTCTTTCAGGAAAATGGCGCTGTCTGCATCCTTCCATCGGTCATCCGATGGCGGGAAGTGGTCGCCAATGTCGCCGAGGGCAACAGCGCCGAGAATGGCGTCCGTCAGCGCGTGCCAGGCAGCATCCGCGTCCGAATGTCCTTTGAGTCTGCGATCATGCGGGATCGCGACGCCGCACAGGGAAACATGGTCGCCGGGTTCGAAGGCATGAACGTCGAAGCCCTTTCCTACACGCGGTACTGAGGGGGAGGGGCTGAGCAGTCTGGCGACCATGTCGAAATCCTCGGGAAAGGTAATCTTGTGGAGGCGCTCGTCGCCCGGAATCAGCTTCACGCGCGCGCCTGTCGCTTCCATCGCGGCGATATCGTCGACCAGGTCGGCCGGCGCCGCGTCGAGTGCGGCCCGGATGGCGCCCAGGCGAAATACTTGCGGCGTCTGGACCCGCAAAAGGCCGTCCCGCGGAACCGTGACCAGCTTTCCGTCTCTCATCGCCTTGAGGGCATCCGGAACCGGCAGGGCGGGGGCGACTGCGTCTGCGGTGCCTAGCGCCTCAAGAAGGGATGAGATCATGGTCTGGGACAGTCCTGGCCGCGCTGCGTCGTGAATCAGGACCGGGGTGTTGGTGGGCAAATCCAGCGCATTGAGGCCGTTGCGGACCGATTGGGTTCGCGTCGCCCCACCATGCACCCTCATCACCCCCTCACCCCCCCCCTCCGGGACCCTCCCGGCAGGCGTCACCACCACGATCGTACCCACGCCCGGATGCGCCTTGAATGCATCAATCGACCAATCTAGGACCTGGCGCCCCAGGAGGCGCTCATATTGCTTGGGGGACGCGCGTCCAGACCGCGATCCTTTGCCCCCCGCAACGATTATTGCAGCTGCCAGTGTCATGTCCGGCTTTCTAAGCGAGACCGGCAAATCTGGCCATAGAACATTGAGCAAATGTTTTTTTGCATGGATGCGCGTCTTTTGTGCACTTGCGAAGAAAGAAAAAACGGGAACAATGGCGGCATGACTGATTTTCAGGCACCCAGGGTCTGGCTGGCCCCCATGTCCGGAGCAACGGACGCACCAATGCGGCGCCAAGCCGTGCGCTTTGGCGCGCCGGCTGTCGTGTCTGAAATGGTGGCCAGCGAAACCCTTGTCTCGGAGCGCGCCGATATGGTTCGCCGGACGTGCCGCCACGAGGGTACCGGCTACTGGATCGTCCAGCTGGCAGCGCGCCGACCTGCTGACATGTATGCAGGTTCGGTATTGATGAGTGACGCCGGTGTCGATGTCATCGACATCAACATGGGGTGCCCGTCCAAACAGGTAACCGGGGGGCAGTCAGGATCTGCACTTATGCAGGATATCCCTCTTGCTACCCGCATCATAGAATCGGCGCTTGAGGGTGCGAACGGCACGCCAGTCACCCTGAAAATGCGGCTCGGCTGGGATGACGACAATCTGAATGCGCCTGAACTCGCTCGTATTGCCGAAGCGCTGGGCGTTCAAATGATCACCGTGCACGGCCGCACCCGCTGCCAGTTTTACAATGGCTCAGCCAACTGGAAGGCAGTCCGGCGCACCGTTGAGGCGGTTTCCATTCCTGTGATCGTCAATGGCGACATCGGGTCTCTGGAGACTGCCGAGCAGGCGCTTGCGGATTCCGGCGCCCATGGGGTGATGATTGGTAGGGCTGCGATGGGCAAGCCATGGCTGGCTGGCCAGATTGCGGCAGCCCTCTCCGGAAGTGCGCAAACCGCGCCGGACCTGGCTATCCAGCTCGACAGCCTTTGCGAGCAGATCCGCGATTCTGTTGCCTTGTATGGGCCGTCGCTCGGTGTGCGAATGGTACGCAAACACGTAGCGGCCGCCATCGACGCTGTGGACGTATCACTGTCCGAACCGCGTCTAAGATCACTTCGCGCCGAGATGTGCCAGATCGCCGATCCAGAGCACCTGATCTCGTCACTGCGCACCCTTTACCTGAAACCCAAACTGCTTGAGGCAGCATAAAGATGGCCCCCCTTGCAACCCTGAAGCCGCCGATGCTTGGTGAAATTTCCCCCGTTGCACTTGTCCTGATCGACTCCCGTCGCCGGGTTCTCGAGGCGAACCCCGCTGCAGAGTCGCTTTTGAAAATGTCGCGGCGTGCTCTGGCCGGGCGCCCGCTTAGCGAAGTAATCTATCATGACTCGCCCCTGTTCGAACTTGTTGATCGTGCGCAGCGACAGTCAGGAGACATCACCGCTCCTGGAACGCCCATTGCAGGCCCTGGGATGCATTCGAGAGTCATCTGCGATATTCGCATCCGCGGCGCCGAACGCGGCGGGTTCATTATTGCCCTGTCCGAGACGCCAGCGCGTGAGAGCAGCGAGTCTGTCGCTGGCGCTGCCGGGTTCGGCCGGATCCTGGGGCACGAGGTCAAGAACCCGCTCGCCGGAATTATCGGCGCGGCGCAGTTGCTGGAACGTCAGGGGAATCCCGATCAGAGTGAATTGCTCGACATCATCAAGGACGAAGCGCGCCGGATTGAAAGGCTTGTAAATCGCCTGTCGGCCTTTGAACTGTTTTCGGCGCCGCGTATGCAGCCACTGAACATTCATGCGCTGCTCGACAAGATTTTCGCCGCAGAGCGTGCCGCCATAGGACCATCGGTAACGTTTCATCGAGAGTTCGATCCATCTCTTCCGGCTATCATGGGAGATGCTGATCACCTGCAACAGGCGTTCCATAACATTATCCGCAATGCTGCCGAGGCCGCAATGGATGGCGGAGGGCAGGGAAAAGTCACGATCCGCACCGCCTACGCCGCCGGACTGTCAATGAAGCAGGCCCGTTTCGGTGCGGGTCTGCGCCGAGCGATGCTCGTATCCATCGAAGACGACGGCGTTGGCATCCCGCGTGAGCGTCAGGCGACGATTTTCGATGTTTTTCAGAGCTCTAAGTCGGGCGCGCGTGGATTGGGGCTGTCCATTGTCAGTGAGGTCATCATGGCACATGGCGGTCATATCAGGGTAGACAGCGAACCGGGAATGACCCGGTTCACAGTACTGTTGCCCCTTGGAGATGGAGCAGACCTTGGCTGAAAAGACAGTACTTCTCGCAGAAGACGACGCGAGCATTCGATTGGTCGTGAACCAGACGCTGGTCGCCGCCGGTTATGATGTTCGCGCAACCAGCTCAACTGATGCGCTCGAGCGTTGGGTGCGAAACGGCGAAGGCGATGTCGTCGTGACGGATGTATACCTCGGTGACACCTCGATTTTCGACCTCTTGCCTTCGCTTAAGCTTGCGCGGCCGGAACTGCCATTCATCGTGATGAGCGGACAGAACACAATCCTGACTGCCGCATCTGCGGCAGAGCATGGCGCTTTCGATTACATTCCCAAGCCGTTTGACATCGACGTGCTGTCGAGCCTCGTCCAACGCGCATTGAAGACCGCTCCGAAATCATCGAGCCGCTCAATCAATCCGGAGGCCCAAAAGGCGATCAGCGATGCCGGGCTACCCTTGATCGGCCGGTCCGATGCGATGCAGGAAGTGTATCGGATCATCGCCAAGGTCATGAACACAGAGCTGACGGTGCTTGTTGAAGGCGAAAGCGGCACAGGCAAGGAGCTTGCGGCGCGCGCCATCCACCAATTGGGCGCGGCGAAAGCCGGTCAGTTCATTGCCCTGGATCTGGCGGCCTTGCCGGCCAGCGAGATCAACAAGGAACTCTTTGGAACGAATGGGGAGGGCGGCGCCGTTCAGCTGAAGGGCGGCACGCTCTATCTTGATGAAATTGGCGATTTGCCGGCCGAAGCCCAGACACAGCTGGTTAAACTGCTGAGGGATTCCAGTGGCGCACGTCTCATTGCGTCGACCCGGCGCAACCTCGGGCGCCTCGTGGAAGAGGGCAAGTTTCGCGAAGATCTCTATTACCGCCTGAATGTCGTTCGCCTGACCATGCCGCCACTCCGGTTACGCAAGGAAGACATACCGGAGCTGGCGAGGGCATTCCTCATCCGGGCCCAACGACAAGGATTGTCGGCAAAAACGCTCGACAAGTCTGCGCTTGATCTCCTGATGGCTTACGATTGGCCTGGCAACGTGCGCGAGCTGGAGAACCTGATCCTTCGCCTTGCGGTGCTGAGTCCGGACGAGGCGATTACACTTCGAGACGTCGAGCGAGAGCTTCGCGCCGGTGCCAGCGAGCAAAAAGGTGTCAGCGCCGGATTGGAGAAAGACATCGAGACCTTGCTGCATCGCTATGTGATGGGCGACCTGATCGCGGGCGGCGAATCTGAGGATTCGGCTGTTTATTCCCGTGTGATCGATCAGGTGGAGCGGCCACTCATCAAGCTCGCTCTATCAGTCACTGCCGGAAACAAGGTGAAGGCAGCACAGTTACTGGGAATGAACAGGAATACACTTCGGGCGAAGATCAACGCGCTTGGAATCGCAGAAGACTGATTGACGTAACGGCGAACTGTGCCTTTAGTGCACCACTGTTGCTGAACCGACACCAATGTGTGGCGCAAAGGCAACGGGGCCGGGGTGGCCACTACAGAGCAGCGTCGAGTGTCGAATACATTGAGCCAGCAGGCAACGAAGGCGAGCTGGGCCCTCTTCGAGGGGCTCTTCATAATTGCTGCGCTCGTCGCTGTGTTCGCTACATTTATCGCGATTTCGGGCGTCGATCCGGATAATCCCACAGCTGGCGCGACGCCGTGGCTGCTCGGCTTGAATTTTGTCGTGATCACCGTCCTGGCTGTCATCGTGGCGCGGGAATACATCGCCATTCAAGTTAGTGGACGGGGAGAAGGCAAGGGGCGTCTCGCCAAACGGTTCGTGCTGCTTTTCGGGTTTTCGGCACTGATCCCGGCAATGATCGTTGCCCTCTTCATCGGCGCTTTCATATCGCGCGGGCTCGACAACTGGCTGGGTGAACGTGTCGACACGATCATGGAAAAGAACGCCCAGATTTTCCAGGATTATGTCAACAATTTTGAAGGCACGTTCGATGTCGATCTCAGGCTCGCAGCCCTGGATATCGAGAACTTTGCGCGCGATGTGAAAGCGTCGCTCGCAGAGAGCGGCTCGAATGACGAGATCAATGCTGAGAGCCTGGCAACAGATGCCTCGAAAGCTTTCACCGATGGATTGCGGTCTGAGCTCGGATTTCGAGAATTTCTCACGATTGCGGTTCTGGGTCCCGATGGCGTCGAGCTCATCGCGGAGCAAAGCGTCCAGCAGCCTATTCTCGTGCCGCCTCCGCAGTCGGCATTCGACGAAGCGAACGCCGGGAATGTCGCGACGACACTTTATGAAAACCGTGGTATCGCGACTGCATTGATCCGTATTCAGGAACCACTCGATGGATACGTCTATGCGGTCAAGAATTTCGATAAGAACGCGGCTGTTCAATTGCGCGAAGCGGAAGCCGCGCTTGCGCAATACAACAATGCCAAGCGACGCAGTGGCCGTCTGCAATACATATTTGCCATCGGCTACACGCAGATCGCGGCCCTGATCCTGCTGCTGGCAGCCAGGCTCGGGCTTGAGGCGGCGGGCCGCATTACCGGGCCCATCGGTCGACTGGCCGTCGCTGCGCACACTGTGCGCGAGGGCGATCTGACGGTGAGAGTGCCCGTATCCGGACCTCAAGATGAAGTATATGCGTTGACCAACTCATTCAACGCAATGACCGAGCAGTTGGCCGAGCAACGCAATGCGTTGATCCGGGCGCGGGAAGTTGAAGAAGACCGGCGAAAATTCGTGGAAACGCTTCTGGCGGAGGTTAGTGCGGGCGTAATCCGTATGGACGGTGAAATGATCATCACACTGGCGAACCGTTCGGCAGGTGAAGTGCTGGGTATTTCCGAAATAATGCCAGGGCAGACTCTGGAGGAAGTCTCTCCGCTATTCGAGCGATATGCGAGAGATACGTTGGAACGGATTGCACCAGTCGATGCATCCCTCGATCTAAACATCAATGGTGAAGTTCGCCATATTCGGCTGAAGACTGCGCCGGACCCTGCTGGTGGCTGCGTCCTGACATTTGATGATACGACCCGCCTGGTCAACGCTCAGAGGCAACTTGCATGGCGAGATGTTGCCCGTCGAATTGCGCATGAAATCCGCAACCCACTGACTCCCATTATGTTGTCTACGGAGCGCATTCGGCGCCGGTATGCCAGCTCCATCGACGATTCTGATGGTGTCTTTGACCGCTGCATTGAAACCATTCTGCGTCAGGTTGGAGACATCGGCCGAATGGTTGAGGAATTCTCGTCCTTCGCGCGCATGCCGAAGCCAAATGTTTCGCCTTTCGACATGCGTTCCCTGCTGCAGGGCACAGGATTCTCGCAAAACATGGTGTCGCCCGATGTCGAGATCGAGTTTGAATCAAATACAGACAAGGCTGTTTACCGGGGCGACGAGAGGCTTCTGGGGCAAGCTTTTGGAAATCTTTTGAAAAATGCGGCGGAAGCGATTGAGGGACTTCCGGAAGACGCTGATGTGAACGGAAGTATTCGCGTCGTCCTGCACGAAGACGAAAGAGGCCTTGAGGTTACGATTGAAGACAATGGCCCTGGCTTTCCAGAGGATGTCCGCGACCGTCTCCTCGAACCGTATGTAACGACGCGGGAAAAGGGAACGGGTCTTGGCCTGGCGATCGTCAATCGCATCATCGCCGATCACGGCGGTTCAATTTCACTCCAGAACCGCCTGGATGGCTTGCGCGGCGCGCGCGTCCGCGTCTGGCTCCCCGCCACGGGAGCTGGCGCAGATGAAAACCAAAGCTCAGAAGAAATACAGAATTCGTCCTTGTTTGAACGTGTAGAGGAGTCGGCACCATGGCGTTAGATATTCTGGTTGTTGATGATGAGCCCGATATTCGCGAGCTCGTCTCCGGGGTGCTCAGCGATGAAGGCTATTCAGTACGCACGGCAGATACGGCCGAACGGGCGCTGGAAGAGGTCCGCACACGGACTCCGCGGCTCGTGGTTCTCGACGTCTGGCTTCAGGGAAGCCAGATGGACGGTCTTTCACTGCTCAAATACTTGAAATCGATTGATCCGTTTCTGCCGGTCATTGTGATCAGCGGGCACGGCAACATCGAAACGGCTGTCGCTGCAATTCGGCGGGGTGCCTACGACTTTATCGAGAAGCCATTCAAGACGGACAGGCTGCTTCATCTCATTGAACGCGCGATTGAATCTGCCGCATTGAAATACGAGAATGCCGCACTTAGAAACAGGGCTGGCGAAGACGAACACTGGATCGGCACCAGCCAGGCAGCCGCAAACCTGAGGGCGTCGATTGACAAGGTGGCGCCGACGAACTCGCGCGTGATGATCAACGGTCCGGCTGGGGTCGGCAAAGAGCTGGCCGCAAGACTTATTCACCGCAATTCACTTCGTGACACCGGGCCATTTGTCGTCGTGAACGCTGCCAGCATCGCGCCAGATCAGATGGAAAGCGCACTTTTCGGCGAGGAAGACCAGCAAGGCCGAACCGTTCGTGTGGGTCTGTTCGAGAAGGCGCACAATGGCACATTGTTGCTCGATGAAGTGGCTGACATGCCGCTTGGTACGCAGAACAAGATTTTGCGGGTCCTGACCGAGCAACGCTTCCAGCGCGTCGGCGGGCGTTCGGACGTCAGCGTGGATGTCCGCGTGATGTCGGCTACCACCAAGGACCTTCGTGTTGAAATCGAGGATGGCAACTTCCGTGAGGACTTGTTCTACCGTTTGAGTGTCGTGCCGCTCAGGGTGCCGTCGCTGGCCGAGCGCCGCGACGACATAGCCGACCTGGTAAAATACTTCACTGACCGCATTTCAGATTCGTCCGGCCTGACGCCACGAGCATTTTCCGAAGAAGCCATGGCGGTTCTTCAGTCGATGGAATGGCCAGGCAATATTCGGCAACTTCGCAACGTCGTCGAACGAATACTCATACTGTCTCCGTCGGACGCCAGTCGACCGGTGAGTGTCGATGAATTGCCAAGGGATACGGCGACCGGGGCAATGCATAACGCGAAAGGGGGGTCAGCCGAGCTCGTTGGATTGTCTCTGCGCGATGCACGAGAGCAATTCGAGCGTGAGTACCTGGCTCTGCAAATTACGAGGTTCAATGGAAACATCTCGCGAACTGCCGAATTCATTGGAATGGAGCGCTCTGCACTGCACAGAAAATTAAAGGCTTTGGGTGTAGCGTCCGGTCTCTCTCGTCAGGATGGTTGAAAGATCGTCGAAAGGCAGTAAGCGATGCGCGTTCTAATTTGCGGCGCGGGCCGCGTCGGTCATGGCATTGCCCGGCGTCTGGCGCGGGAAAAGCACGATATCACAATCATCGACGAGAATCCTGCACTGGTTGATCAGGTCTCAACGGATCTCGATGTGCGCGGTGTGACGGGCCATGCCGCTCACCCGGACGTGCTTAAGCGGGCCGGAGCAGATGATTGCGAGATGATTATCGCAGTTACCCATTTCGACGAGATCAACATGGTGATCTGCCAGATCGCCCACACACTCTTTTCCGTTTCCTACAAGATCGCGCGAGTGAGAGACCAATCCTACATCGACCCCGCCTGGAAGAATATTTTTTCCCGCGAAGGCTTGCCGATCGACATGGTGATTTCACCCGAAGTTGAAGTAGGCGAGGCAATTTTGCAGCGGTTCAGGACACCCGGTGCCGTAATGAGCGCGACTTTCGGGAAGGGAAGGGTCAAGCTGCTCGGGCTCGAGATTGATGGACAAAGTCCTCTTCTGGACACGCCAGTCGACCAGATCAGGGGACTGTTTCCGGATCTGTCGGCACGCATTGTCGGCATCGGTCGCCGTGACGCGGTTCGTGCTCCGAGGTCTACGGACGTTTTGAAGCCGGAGGACAGGGCCTATATTGCGGTGCTCGATAGCCATGCAGAGCGGCTGACCTCTATTTTCAACCGGGACAACGAGCGGATGGACCATGTGGTCATCGTCGGTGGCGGTAATGTTGGGCTCTATGTCGCCAAAGCGCTTGAACGCGAGAGCAACATGCGCATTCGCCTTGTGGAATCCAGTGTCACGCGCGCAGACGCGGCGGTTGCGGAGCTCAAGCGGACCATTGTCATCCAGGGAGACGGTTTGAGTCCGGATATACTGGCGGAAGCAGGCGCACCCAAAGCCGATTTTGTGATCGCGATCACCAATGATGACAAAGCCAATCTGCTTATTTGCAACCTTGCCAAGCGGGCAGGGGCCAAACGAGCTTTGGCGCTGGTCAACGCAACTGAACTGGCCGGACTGGCGCGAGACATGCGTGTCGATGCGGTGCTGGATCCGCGCGCCCTTACGGTTTCGCAAATCCTGCTGCGCATGCGCCGGGGGCGGATTCTGGGACTGCAATCAATCGAAGATGGTTTGGCGGAAGTCGCTGAGGGGGTCACGCTGGAATCCTCATCATTGATCGGAAAGCCCCTCGGATATGACGATCTTCCTGATGGCGTGACTGCGGCTGCGGTGATCCGGAATGATGAGGTCATCATTGCCGGGCCGGACGTGTTCGTCCAGGCTGAAGACCGCCTCATTATCTTTTATGAGGAGAGCATGGTGCGGAAGGTCGAAAAATATTTCCGGGTCAGCCCGGACTTCTTCTAGCGGAATGAATTACGCATCCATCGTTCGTGTCCTGGCTCTGCTCATGCTGGTCGTGGCTGGCAGCGCATTGCTGCCGATTGCGGTCGCAATCGTCGCTGGAGAGACGGATCAGGTTATTGCGCTGTTGGTCACGACGATTGGCATTGCAGTTCTGGCGAGCAGTGTCTTGTTGCTCACGCCACGGCCCAGTCGCAAGGCGCGCCCTTCAGATGCGTTGGCTGTGGTTATAATCTGGTGGTTCATTGCGCCTGTGGCAAGCGCTTTGCCCTTTGTGCTTGGCGTCGCCAACGGGTCTCTATTGAACGCCATCCATGAGGCAGCAGCCTGTCTCACCACGTCCGGGCAATCGGTCATTCGAACGGAATCCAATGTATGGCCGGTCAGTCTCGTTTTCTGGCGGGGCGTACTGCACATAATCGGAGGAATGGCGACGATCATCACGGCTGCCAGTGTTCTGGCTGCTATCAATCTCGGCGGACCTGGAATTCATCGAACAGTCCTGTTTACGGTGCCCGAGTCCAGCTTCTTCGATGCCGTACCGCGCGTCGCACGTTCGGTCTCGATCATGATGCTTGTCTTTTTGATCGTACTCCTCGGACTGCTTATAATGAGCGGTGTGCCATTTCCTCGAGCCTTGAGCGATGCCGTGAGCGCCATGACGACCGGTGCGGTAGACCCTAATACTGTCAGCCGAGTCTCCCTGCAGCCATTTCCATCAATCATCCTTGGGATGGGTTTGATTGTCGGCGCCCTTGGCCTGGCGGTATGGTTGCCACTGAAGGATCGCAAGCCCCGTGCGGCGCTGATGGACCCGGAAACAGTTACCTTTCTGTTCCTCATAACCATGTTTGCGGCCGTGGTCCTGCTCCTGGGGATTGGCGTTGGCGATGCGCTCGCCTGGGCAACGTCTGCCTTGTCGACGTCAGGACTCATACTCTCGAGCGCTCCAACGCGTGACCTTGTCCCGTTGCCAATTCTTGTGCTGCCAGCGCTCATCGGTGGTTCGGCTCTGTCTGCTGCAGGGGGCGTGAAGATCGCGCGTCTGATCGTTCTGGCACGCCGCGCCGGCCAGGAATTTCGCCAGTTGGGCTATCGTCGTTCAGTTCTTGGATTCCGCTTCCGGGACAGGGAACTCGACGAAAGAAGCGTGATCGGCGTATGGGTTTACCTCGTCGCCTACATTGTCGCGGTGTTCATTGTGATGATCGGTTTCAGCTTTCAAAATCTGCCATTTGAGGAAACAATTCGGCTTTCGATCGGCGGTCTCACCAATTCAGGGGCCCTTCTGATGGGGCATACGAGTGACCTCGGCGGCGGCGCGACAACGCTGCTCATCATATCGATGATTTTGGGGCGTCTGGAGATTTTGGCAATCATTCCGGCGCTTTCTCCCAGCTTTTGGCGGGGTTAAGCAGTGTTCGCACTTGCACAATTCACCCAATCCATTTAGTTCGCGACACATAACAAGAACAATAGAAGGACTGGTCGCTCCCATGTCTTCGGAAAAAAAGCAAAACTTGCAGGATACGTTCCTGAACGCAGTGAGAAAATCACGGACGCCTTTGACAGTCTTTCTGGTCAATGGGGTCAAGTTGCAGGGCGTCGTAACATGGTTCGACAATTTCTGCGTTTTACTGCGCGGAGATGGCCGTCCGCCTCAACTGGTCTATAAGCACGCGATTTCGACGATCGCTCCGAGTGCACCAGTTCAACTGTTCGATGAAGAGTTGGAGGGACAATAGGTCCCTTTGAACGACAAGCTGATTGATCGTCTGCCAGAGACCGAAATCGCCGGTGCGGTCATACCTTGGTTTACGCCTGCAAACCGCCCCACTGAAGAACGGCTTCAAGAGACCGCTGGGCTCGTTGAGGCGCTGGGTTGCAAACTTGCATTCTTGCGGGCTGATCATGTACGGAATGTCAACTCATCCGTCTTGTTTTCAGGCGGGTTGCTGGACCGCTTCGCGGCCGATCTCGACGAGCATCACTGCACTGTGGCGATTGTAGATGGTGCGCTGACACCGGTTCAGCAGCGCAACCTTGAAACGCGCCTCGGGGTCAAGGTTATTGACCGTACGGGTCTCATTTTGGAGATCTTCGGATTGCGCGCGCGAACCAAAGAGGGGCGTTTGCAAGTTGAGCTCGCACGCCTCTTATATGAACGCTCGCGACTGGTGAGGACCTGGACCCATCTGGAGCGCCAGCGTGGCGGGGGCGGGTTCCTTTCCGGGCCGGGAGAGAGCCAGCTGGAAGCCGACCGCAGGATGCTTGATGACAAGATTGTCCGATTGAGGCGGGATCTTGAAGATGTTCGTCGTACGCGCGCTGTACAGAGGGCCGGCAGAAAACGGGGCGGCAAACCGATCATCGCCCTCGTCGGTTATACGAACTCGGGCAAGTCGACGCTGTTCAACAGGCTGTCTGGAGCTAAAGTATTCGCCAAGGACATGCCGTTCGCGACACTCGACCCGACAATTCGCCGGATCGACCTTCCGACAATCGGTGAGGCTGCTTTGATCGACACTGTCGGTTTCATCACCGATCTGCCGACACATCTGATTGACAGTTTCAAAGCAACACTTGAGGAGGCGCTGCAGGCCGACTTGCTTGTCCACGTCAGGGATCGATCGAGTCCTGCTGACAGGGATCAAGCTCGTGACGTTGAGCTTGTTCTCGAGCGGCTCGAGAAGGAGACAGGTATCACCTTGCCGCCAATGATCGAGGCTTGGAACAAGTCTGATGCGCTGGCGCCTGAACGCGCTGAAATTCTTGAAATTGCTGCGCAAGGCAAAACAGATGTACCTGCCGTGCTCGTATCCGCGCTCACAGGCAAGGGCATGGGGCCGCTTCTCGACGCGATTGAGCTGGCCTTATTGCGCGGAGCGCGTGACGTGGCGGTTATGCTGGATGCGCGAGATGGACGCGCCCGCGCCTGGCTTCACAGCCACGGGGACGTCAATACTGAAACTAATCTCAAGGACGGCCGTGTTGCCTTGAGCGTCCGGCTCCCTGTTGAGCGTGTCGGGCAGTTCAAGTCTGAATTCCCGGATATAGAAATCGAGGATTAGGTTGCCGCTTTTTCAGCGCGTTTGACCTGTTGCCAGTAGGCTTCCTGCTCATCCAGTGACAGATCGGAGAATGCCAATCCGTCGGCTGTCGCTGCCGCCTCCATCGCGCGGAAACGACGTTCGAATTTCGCGTTGGCACGACGAAGGGCCTGCTCCGGATCAATGTCAAGTCGTCGGCTCAGGTTCGCGGCAACGAACAGAAGGTCACCGAGTTCGTCTTCAACATCGTCTTGTATTCCCGACGCGATCGCTTCACGCACCTCACGAATCTCTTCGTCGAGCTTGTCGAATATCGGTTCGGCTTCCGCCCAGTCGAAACCGACCCTCGCTGCGCGTTTTTGCAGTTTTTCGGCGCGCAACAGGGCGGGGAGCGCCAATGCAACGCCATCAAGCGCGCTTGCTGAGTTGCCGCGCGACTTATGAACGCGCTCCTCGGCCTTCATGCGTTCCCATGCACGCGTTTGATCATTCGCGGATCGCCCATCCGGCGTTTCGAACACGTGTGGATGACGCCGCACCATTTTCTCTGCGATTGCGTCGGTGACATCGCCGATATCAAATGCGCCGTCTTCGGACGCCATCTGGCTGTGAAAGACGACCTGAAAGAGGAGATCACCTAATTCCTCCTTGAGGTCTGCCATATTTCCTCGCTCAATCGCATCAGCGACTTCGTAGGCCTCCTCGATCGTGTAGGGTGCAATTGTCGCATAATTTTGCTCAAGATCCCACGCGCACCCCGACCCGGGGGTTCGCAAGCGCGCCATCACATCAATCAACCTGACGTAGGCCTGAGCGGGATCAATGGTTTCGTGTGAATCTTTCATGCCAGTCTCCTAGCGCAGCTGCGCCTGACCTGGAAGGCACCTCGACTGTGCGTTTTCGAGTCGATTAGATTGACTTTTGCAGCCGGTCGCGTGACCTCGGCGGAATGCAGATCTCAAGATTCTCCAGCAGCTGTATTAGCCGTTCGCGTAATTCCAGCTTGACTGTCGCCCGGTGGGCTTTCCGGTGAGCCCGCCAGTAGCGCTTATTGGAGTGGACTGGACAATAAATAGCGTCCGGGGCTGGGCTTTCGACGAGGACGGCGAAATTCTCTCAAGTGCCGAGGACGTCGCGGCTATTCGTCAGCCCGGTGCGAGTGCAGATACCGTGAAGGCGTTCGTTGCCAATTGGCTTGGCGGATCCATCAACATTCCCATAATTCTATGTGGCGATATGGGTGCGGGCCCCGGGAACTTGCTCCAGGTGCCGACGTTGCTTGATGCTTTGAGTGACGCGCTGGTCAGACACGGCGAAATCCACGTCATACCCGGACTCAAACAATTGTCTCCCGCCGACTTGCTCTGCGGTCAGGAGACATTGCTTGTCGGCCTCGGCCAGGTGTCCGGTGCAGTCTGCATTCCAGGCTTTCACACTAAGCATGTCTCGCTAGAGCAAGGTCGGGTTCTCGGTTTTTCCACTGAAATGACTGGAGAAATCATCTCTCTGCTCGAATCGGAGGGATCCCTGAAGCTGGGCGAGTCGGTCCATCAGACGTTCGAGGCGAGGGTATTCAGGGATTGGGTTGAGCGTTCACTAGACACTGAAGATGCTGCATCCCCTTTCGCTGTCAGCGCGGCACGCACAATCGGTGTGCTCAGGGCCGAGCATCAGACGTCGGCCTTGTCGGGACTAATGATCGGGGCGGACATCGCTGCGCACTATGACCCCGGCGACGAAGTGATCCTGGTCGCGGACGGCCCATTGGCCGAAGCTTACGGAATGGCCCTTGATGCATTGGGTGCGAGCGTGGAAGAGTATTCCGCAGAAGAAGCGATGCAGGACGGCCTGTTCGAAATCGCGGAAGCAGCAGGATTGCTCGACCAATGATCTGCCAGGCAAATCCCTTTGAATCGATGCGGGAGACCGCATGCTGATTACGCCCGAATGTGTTGCGCCGACAGGTTGCGTACTGGGGGAGGGGGCTGTGTGGAGTCCGTCTGAGGGTTTTCTTTGGTGGGTCGATATCAAGCGGGCAAAGCTTCATCGCTACAACCCAAAAACCGGGAATACGAGACGCTACGACCTGCCCATCCGGGCCAGTGCCCTGGCCCTCCATGACGGGTGCCTCCTGATGGCTGGCGACCGCGAGGTCGGCCTGTATGACCCTGCAACGGAAGCGTATGAGCGCTGGTGCGAATTGCCGGGAGAACCGGACACGAACCGCACCAATGATGGCGGAGTTGCCCCAGATGGATCGTTCTGGTTCGGCACGATGGACGACCGCGAAAAAGACCCGATAGGCAGTTATTTCCGTCTGACGCCAGATCGCAAGATATCGCAAATGCGACTGCCGTCGGTCCTGGTCACCAATACAATGCAGTTTTCCCCGGATGGCCGGACATTCTATACTTGTGACTCGGCGGAGCAGGAGATTCTGGCATTCGACCATGATCTGGAGGCGGGCACGCTCACCGGACGACGCGTCTTTGCCTCGACCTATGAGTTCGGCGGCTATCCGGACGGTTCTGCGGTTGATTCCGAGGGTGGCCTGTGGACGTGTCTGTGGAATGCATCACGCGTTGTGCGATATCGGCCGGATGGCTCGATCGATCAGGTGGTGACGCTCGCCGCGCCGCAGCCCACCTCGTGCACGTTTGGCGGAGATGACCTGAGAACCCTGTTCATCACGACAGCTCGCGCTGGAATGAGCTTTCCGGCTCTGGATTCACGACCGCTTTCAGGCAGCCTGTTTGCGATTTCTGTCGATGTCCCCGGCTTGCCTGCGCGTCAATTCGGCGTTTCCAGGTAAACTCTGCTAAGTTAGAGAGGCGAATTGTGCGAATTTCGTCGCTGAAACCCTCTTGCAAGCTCAGGTTTTCCGCCTCACATGCCTTCACAAATGAGCGTATCAACTTTAATCGTGGACGTAGCGGATCAAAACCGCTACCCCCCCGCCTTTCAAGAAAGTGTCGAAATGGCCGACAAGGACAAGAAAAAACGCGTTGGACCCATCACCTTCGTGCGCCAGGTGCGCGCTGAGGGGAACAAGGTCACATGGACGACACGCCCTGAAACAATTCAGGCGTCGATTTTCGTGGTGATCATGTCCGTTCTCATCGCCCTGTTCCTGTTTGCCGCCGACTCGGTCATCAGCATGGCCGTCAAAGCAATTACCGGCCTGTAGATGCAGGCCGAACAACTCGTATTCAAGGAGCGCGTAGGCCCTATGGCTGAAGCCAAATGGTATATCGTCCACGCTTATTCGAACTTCGAAAAGAAGGTCGCCGCATCGATTCTCGAACAGGCGGAGCGTAAGGGTCTTTCGGATCTGATCGAAGACATTCAGGTTCCGACCGAGGAAGTCGTCGAAGTCGCACGCGGCAAGAAGAAGACGGTCGAACGCCGGTTTTTCCCGGGCTATGTGCTGTTGAAGGCACTAATGACCGACGATGTTTACCACCTGGTCAAGGACACGCCCAAAGTGTCGGGTTTCCTCGGTTCGGACGGCGGCAAGAAGCCTTTGCCCGTTCGCCAGCGCGAGGTTGATCGTATCCTTGGCACGTCCACTGATTCAGCAGAAGAGCGTCCGCGGCCAAAGATTTCGTTTGAAATTGGCGAACAGGTTCAGGTCAATGACGGTCCGTTCCAGGGATTCGAGGGCGCAGTCGAAGAAATCGACGAGGCAAATGGCCGCCTCAAGGTCACCGTGTCCATTTTCGGCCGCGGTACGCCGGTCGATCTCGAATTCGATCAGGTTGCAAAGATCTGATTCGCGAGGATGGCAGTTTCAGGCGCCCTGGCGCTTGAATCGACGGTAAATGGACTGTATCTCAAAAAAATAAGCCGCCTTAGCTCAGTTGGTTAGAGCGCTGGTTTGTGGAACCAGAGGTCCTCCGTTCAAACCGGAGAGGCGGTACCATCCCCTAATAAAAGGGGAATATAGATTCCTGCCACAATTTTGACGCGCAAGGGTATTCTGTTGCAATTGGGTCGCGTGGCTGGAAAAACACCATGCGTTTCGGTACTTCGGTGTGGGAAAACACTCGCAGTATCCAGTAAAAAAGTTTAACAGGAACCATGCGCAATGATGCGCGTATGAACCTGCGGTCGAGGACAATCCCGTCCATCGGCACAAGAAGGGGATCGAGTATGAAGAAAACTCTTATGTGCGCGACAGCCGCGGCCGCGTTTGCGTCTGCCGGCATGGTCGCTCAGGCAGAGGAAGGCTGGTACGGCCGCGCCGATGCACAGTATTCGTTTGATGGAAAGCTGGATCATGATCCGGTAAACCAAAATGAAATGGGCACGATCGGCGGTGATTCCGACATCGACGACACCTGGGGTGGTGATATCGGTCTTGGCTACGGCTTTGACAACGGCTTCCGCCTTGAAGGTGTTGTGGGTTATAACAGCGGCGATTTGGCTGTTCCATCGGACGTCAACGGTACTCTGCCGCTGACCGTTTCCAACCCAAACGGTTACCTCCAGTCTGTCGACCTGATGCTGAACGGCATCTATGATTTCAACCGTGCGGGCGCCTTTCAGCCCTACGTTGGTATCGGTATCGGAGCGGTCCGCGCAAGCGCCAAGGCGAGCAACCTGAACTACGTTTCGGGAACAGACCTTAGCGCGGCTAACGGGTTTTCCGACACAGACACCAACCTGGCTTACCAAGGCCTTCTCGGTTTCGGTTACAAGTTGAGCGAAAAGCTCACGATGGACGTCGGTTACAAATATTTCGTGTCGGAAGACATGGATCTTGGCGGCAATCACGGTGGTCCGGACTACGAAGGCGATATGACCCGTCATTCGGCGACCGTTGGTCTCCGTTACGCGTTTGGCGCAACACCGCCACCGCCACCACCGCCACCACCGCCACCGCCACCACCTCCGCCGCCTCCGCCACCTCCGCCTCCGCCACCACCGCCTCCGCCAACCACGGAAACGGTTGCTCCGGAAGTTGTGTGCTCGGGTCTGAACCAGAATTTCGTGGTTTACTTCGAGTGGGACAAGGCTGATCTGACCAGCCAGGCTGCTGCAGTGATTGATCAGGCAGTGGCCAACATCACGGCTGGTGCCGGTTGTGCACCTAGCGCGGTGTCGATTGCGGGACACACCGATACGTCGGGTGCCAGCGCCTATAACGAGCGCCTGTCGCAGCGTCGCGCAAACATCGTAACGTCAGCCTTGGTGTCACGCGGTGTGGATGCAGCCATCATCACTGAAGTTGCCAAAGGCGAGAACGAACTTGCCAAGGCGACACGTGATGGCGTTCGCGAACCACTGAACCGTCGTGCGGAAGTTGTGATCAACGTTCAATAGTTGAACTCGATGTAATTATAATTAGCGGCCCGGCTTAAAGCCGGGCCGTTTTTGTCTGGGACACCCACTCTGGCAGACTTGCCCCGGATCGTTACCTATGAAACCAAGTATCCATGACTGAACTATCCAAGCTGACAATTGAAGATGAAGCGGCGCTTGAGCGTCTGAACATGGCCTCTGCAGGCATGGTGGCTCGCACATGTGCCTGGTCCGACATCAACACGGGCAGCTGGAACATCGACGGGCTGAAGGCCTTGTCAGGCGTATTGGCTGACGCGTTCTCAGAGCTGGATGGTCATGTCCGCCTCGACGAGGCTCCCGGATTTGAAACAATTGATGCTTCTGGAAAGGTTGAGATAATCCACACCGCGCCCATCCTGCGCGTCTCTTCACGCCCTTCAGCCCCCGTGCAGGTCGTGTTGACCGGCCACTACGACACTGTGTTTCCGAAGGGAACTTTTGAAGGCGTCAAGGACTTGGGAGACGGGCGTCTGAATGGTCCGGGCCTTGCCGACATGAAGGGCGGTCTATGCGTCATGCTGGAGGCGCTCAAGGCGTTCGAGGCCGGTCCTTTTCGTGATCGATTAGGCTACCAGATCGTCATCACACCGGATGAGGAAATCGGAAATCACGCCAGTGCCGCCGCGCTGACAGAAGCAGCGCAATCGGGCGCTCATGTCGGGATGACCTATGAACCGGCGATGGATACAGGTGCTATGTCAGGCGGACGCAAAGGGTCGGCCGTATTTGATATCGTCCTTCACGGAAAGGCAGCGCATGCCGGTCGCGCCAAGGAAGAGGGCCGAAGCGCCATCGAGGCCGCTGCCGAGCTCGTCGTTGGATTGGAGGCCCTTAATTGGCAACGCGATGGTGTGACAGTAAACGTCGGAGCGATAGAAGGCGGCAGCGCGGTCAATATCGTGCCCGACCTGGCGGTTGTCAGGTTCGGCGCCCGCGCTCCCGATGCGGAAGCTGCAGCTTGGACAATTTCTGCCGTGACGCGACTGTTTGAGCGCGCAACGTCGCGCGCCGGAATTTCAGGACACCTGCACGGGGGCTTCTACCGTCCACCCAAGCCGCGCAACGCTGCGCAAAAAGCCATCTTTGATGCTGTACACGCCACTGGCCGTGCAATCGGGCTCGATCTGGAATTCATCGACACAGGTGGCGTGTGTGAGGGCAACAATATATTTGCTGCAGGTGTGCCCAATGTCGATACGCTCGGCGTGAGGGGGGGGCGGATTCATTCAAGCGAGGAATTTGTCGTGGTCGATAGCTTTGCGGAACGCGCCACGCTTTCAGCTCTCCTTCTAAATCGTCTGGCGGATGGCCGAATGGATGGCCCGCGTATAAAGGCCTTGATGGAGAACTGACATGTCCAGCGCCTATGTCATGCGTCCATCCCGACTTGAAGACTTCGACGCACTCATGGAACTTGCGCGTCAGTCCGGTCCGGGCTTCACCAGCCTGCCGGTAGACGAACTCATCCTGCACGAACGCCTCGAGAAGTCGGAACGAGCTTTCAAGGGCCTGCAGAAACGTCTGGAATACGGCAAGTATTTGCTGATGATGGAGGATCTGAGAACTGGAGAAGTGGTGGGATGTTCGGCTGTAAAAGCTGGAACGGGCATCGACCAGCCGTTCTTCAATTATCGGGTCATAACCTTGGCCCAGGCGAGCCATGCAGCAGGTAACAAGCGCTTCGACATGGATGCGCTTATCCTGACCAACGAGTATGTCGGGTATACAGAGGTCGGCACACTTTTCCTGAAGCCCGATCATCGCGGCGGCGGTGCCGGACGCCTCGCAGCTCAGTCGCGCTATTTGCTAATGGCTGCAGCGCCCGAGAGATTTAGCGAAAACGTTCTAGCCGAGTTGCGGGGAGTCGTGGACGACACGGGACGATCGCCATTCTGGGAATGCCTGGGACGTCACTTCTTCCGCATGGACTTTACCGAGGCCGACCGTCTTTCAGCCACGACAGACAATCAGTTTATCCTGGACCTCATGCCGAAGTATCCAATCTATGTCGATCTGCTGCCGCCAGAAGCGCGTGAAGTCATCGGCAGGTGCCATTCGGAAGGTGTCGGGGCATACAAGCTGCTTCAGTGGGAAGGTTTCCAGTTCGATCGCACGGTCGATATTTTTGATGGCGGACCTCTCGTCGCGGCGCAACGACGGCATATTCGAACCATACAGGAAAGCCGACTGGTAACGGTGTCTCCTGGTAATGTGGAGAGCGATACGGCTGGTCGCCAGGGCATTGTGTCCAGCAACTCGTTGCCCGATTTTCGCGTATCGCTCGCAACGATGAAAGTGGATGCCGATAATGTTGCAACCATGTCGCCTGCGATCATCGAAGCCCTTCAACTGAAGCCTGGCGCCAAAGCGCGGATCTGGCTACGGAGCAAATCATGATGCCTAGCGTATATATAGATGGAAAATGGGCGGAAGGCCACGGTCCGCGTTTGGTCAATACGTGTCCAGCCACAGGAGAAGCCGTCTGGGATGGCAACGCTTCGGCTGCAAATCAGGTCGATGCCGCTGTCGCTTCCGCACGCGAGGCGTTTCATGATTGGTCCCGGCTGCCTCAGGGAGACCGTACGACGATCCTTGAGCGGTATGCTGAAGAGATTGGCAAGCGGACGGAAGCGATTGCAACGACGATCAGTCGCGACATGGGTAAAGTGCTCTGGGAAACGCGAGCTGAAGCTGCGACGATGAAAGCCAAGGTCTCGGTCTCCATCGCGGCGCAGAATGAGCGAGCAGGTTCGAAATTCGAACAGGCTGCGTTCGGTTCGTCACACCTTACACACCGCGCTCACGGGGTCTTGGCTGTGTTTGGGCCTTTCAATTTTCCGGGTCACTTGCCCAACGGGCATATCGTTCCAGCGCTACTCGCAGGCAACACGTGTGTATTCAAGCCATCTGAACTAGCACCAGGTGTCGCGGCGCTCATGGCTGAAGCTTTTCAGGCTGCGGGTCTTCCAGATGGCTGCCTCAATATCGTCCACGGTGCCCGAGATACAGGAGGGGCGCTCCTCAATGCTGAAATCAACGGCCTCCTTTTCACGGGATCAGCCAATACTGGTGTATTCTTTCACAAGCATTTTGCAGGTCGCCCCGATGTAATCCTTGCGCTTGAAATGGGCGGCAATAATCCGCTGATCATATGGGATCCCGCTGATGTCGAAGCGGCGGCCGACATTGCCGCGCAGTCCAGTTTCCTGACGACGGGCCAGCGTTGCTCGTGTGCCCGGCGGATCATACTCCCGGAAGGGAAATTTGGTGACTCCGTGGTCGAGGCTATCATCGCTCGCGCCAAGGGCCTGAGTATTGGAGCATGGGACGAAGAAGGCGCATTTATGGGGCCGCTCGTGTCCGAGGCCGCCGCTCAGGCTGCAACAGATTTCCAGATGATGTTGTCCAAGGCCGGCGGGAAGTCCTTGCGCCGGTTGAAGCGCATGGATCGTGGCGGCGGTTTTGTGACTGCAGGCGTCATAGACGTCACGGAAGCGCATCATGTGCCCGACGAAGAATTGTTTGGACCGCTCATGCAGATTGTCAGGGTCAAGACATTCGACGACGCTCTCATTCGGGCGAATGCGACGCGCTATGGCCTGTCAGGCGGTCTGGTTAGCGACGATGATGCCCTGTGGGTCAAGGCGCACCGGGAAATGCGGGCAGGCATCCTGAACCGCAACCGGCCCACTGCAGGGGCCAGCGGGTCCATGCCGTTCGGTGGCCCGGGACTGTCGGGCAATTTCCGGCCGGGCGCATACTATGCCGCCGATTATTGTGCGTGGCCGCAGGCCAGCCAGGTTGCCGACAAGGCAGAACGTATGGGCGCTCAGGGATTTCCGAAATGACCGCCTTTGAGGTCAACTTTGATGGATTGATCGGGCCTTCGCATAATTATGGCGGATTGTCGGATGGCAACCTGGCCAGCGCGACGCATGCTGGAGCGGTTTCGAATCCCCGGGAAGCAGCTCTGCAGGGCCTCGAAAAGATGCGGAGGATGATTCAAGCGGGCCTCATTCAAGGTGTTCTGCCTCCATTGCCACGTCCCAATTTCGATTTCTTGGTTTCGGCGGGATTTACAGGCAGCGATGCGCAAATCATCGAATCTGCAGCGCGGTCTGCGCCGCACCTCCTAAAGACGGCCTATTCGGCTAGCAATATGTGGACAGCGAATGCCGCAACAGTGTCGCCGTCTGCTGACACTGGCGACGGTCGGTTGCACTTGACCACGGCCAACCTCTCCACAATGCTTCATCGCAGCATTGAACACCCCGATACGACGGCGACACTCATTTCCGTATTTGATGACGAGGATTGTTTCGCTGTGCACTCTGCACTGCCAATGCATCCTGATTTCGCAGACGAAGGCGCGGCAAATCATGTACGCTTAAGCGCCGAGCACGGCGCGGCTGGCGTAGAGCTTTTCGTATTCGGGCGTCTGGCAGGAGAGAGTACGACCGGGTTCCCTGCCCGTCAGAGCCGTTTGGCAAGTGAATCGATCGTGCGAGGTCATGGGCTTGATTTTCAGCGGGCAATCTTGGCGCGCCAGTCAGCCGCGGCGATTAATGCAGGAGCCTTTCACAATGATGTTGTCTGTGTTGGCGCGCTGGATACACTATTCTTTCATGAGATGGCATTTGAGGATACGGATGGCGTTTTGGGCTCGATACGCCAAGCTGCAGACGGGCTGTTCGAACTGAAGGCGGTAATGGTGCCGCGCGCAGAGGTCCCGATAGAGGACGCCATACGGTCATATCTCTTCAATTCCCAACTTCTCAAAACGCCTGGTGATGATCGCCTCGTGCTGGTGGCACCCATTGAGACTCAGGAAATGGATTCGACCCGTTTATTTTGTGAGCAGATGGTGTCGGGCAACGGTCCGATTGGCCGGGTCGAATATGTCGATGTCCGTCAGTCCATGCGAAACGGGGGAGGGCCAGCCTGCCTGCGTCTTCGTGTGGTCATGACAGAATCTGAGATAGACGCATGCCATCAAGGCGTCCTGCTGGATGACGAGGTGATCGACGAGCTTCAGGATGTTGTTCGCGCTAGCTATCGTGACCGCCTTGCGCCATCGGATCTCGCTGACCCCAAATTCGCCGATGAATGCCGTGCCGCCCGCGAACAGATTCTCGGGGTGCTTGATCTTGAATCCCTTGCATGACTAGCCGGAGAGACGAATGCTGAAGCTATATGACTATTGGCGTTCCTCGGCCGCTTACCGTGTTCGTATCGCACTGAACCTGAAGGGTGTGACTTACGAGAGCATACCGGTGAACATCGCACCGGGTCGAGACGAACAGTTGCAAAGCGAGTATCGCACGATCAATCCACAGATGCGGGTGCCATCTATCGAGGTGGATGACCGCGTTATAGGCCAATCCATGGCGATCATTGAATGGATTGACGAGAGCTTTCCTGGTCCGGCACTACTCCCGTCCGATCCGTGGAAACGGCTTCAGGCACGGTCTTTCGCGGATACGATTGCCTGTGACATTCACCCGCTCAACAATCTGTCGGTACTGGCTGCCTTGCGGAATGATTTTGGTGCGGACGATACGGCAATAACCCACTGGTATCATGACTGGATTCGTCGCGGTTTTTCAGCACTTGAGGTAATTGCACGAGACTTGCCGAGCAGTAGGTTTTTGTTTGGTGAAGCACCAACCATTGCAGAGACTTGTCTCGTGCCGCAAGTGGCGAACGCGAAGCGTTTTGACATGGACCTGTCGGCTTTCCCCAGGCTGCTCGAAGTTGATGCGGCATGCTGTCAGTTGGACGCATTTGTGCGCGCCGCACCCGACGCCCAACAAAGAGGCTGATCCTAGTCTTTGTCCGTGGCGCGGTTTTCGTCTGTATCTCCGGGCCGCCGAATGTCGATGATCTCGACTTCTTCAAGCGAGCCCAGTGGTTCGGCAGTCTTGGCGACATTGGCCTCCAGCCATGAGGTCAGTCCCGATAGGTTGTCGCCGCCAACTGGCGAGTCCTGAGCAACAATCATCATGCCATCCTGACGTCCAATCCGGACTATCGGCTGACAGTCTGACAATTCACTATACTGGTCCGGACAGTAGTCTTTCAAACTAGCTGCACCATCGATTGCGGGAAAGGGATCGTCCGAACCAATGTCCCGTGTGAGTCTCAAAAATCCGCCAAAGCGTTCGCGCAGCGTATCATCTGCTTTCAGACCCGCAAATGCCTCAGCCGTCAGAGTGTGATCCGTCGCGATGACAAATGCCCGGCCGCGGTTGTGGGTGTCTACATATTGCTGGAATGCTGTAGACAAATCGGTTTGCTCCGAATCTCTCCGGAAAAGGGGCGCATAAACCGGACCCACAGCCGCCAGTGATTCCGCCATGCGTTTTGCCTGTGCACCGGCGCGTGTAGTTTGTGAGGCGAGTTCGGCTTCCGAGCGGGGCGCCAGACCAGCATCGGGCGCGATGAGAATGACATCCACGGCCCACCCATCTTTCCAGACTGGCGCGGGAACCTCGGCCGGTAATGCTGCCCAGCTATCAGTGGTACGATAGTCAAAGGCCGGGAGAGCTAATGGCTCGCCCGGCGCGAAGAGTGTTCTATAGGCCCACGGCCCCAATCCCACAGCCAATACAAAGAGTATGCCGATGGCCAGTAACACGCGTTTCATGGAAGGTTCTCGCTCGTCTCAGCTTTATCAGCCGGGCCTGGAGCGCGCGGCCTCAAGTCCGGAATAGTTCGGTTGATCTATAGACAGCTGGTCGATTGTGGTCGTTTTGAGATGCTGGAACAAGCCAGGTGTTGCAGCATCCATATGGCCATCACGTATGCGTCCGCACAGGTCGCGGTTCATGTCGTGGACCGTTGCGTCTGGCGCTGCGCCCAGGATTTCACGCAGGCGCTCGGATTCATCGTGCTCGGCAGCCGGGCGATGTTCAAGTTCGCGCAGCAAGGTTGCGAGCACGTTGGATGCGACGCGCGCATGAAAGGCGGCATGGCCGGTCAGTTGTGGAGCGGCCGCTTTGTCGATGAATGATTTAACAGCTGCAATCAACTCAGAAGGAGAGGGGGCATCATGCATGTCAAAGCGCCTTTTCGAGCAGATTGAGCAGGTCAATCTCCGTTTCAGAAACGCGTCTGCCTATGGCGGCGCGTTCGACACTCGGATCACCACCAGACCGGAAAGCTTCGTACATGATCATGCACATGATACCCCATTTCAGGCTGCCCAGTGTTTCCCACCAGTCGATCTCCCGCGCCTCGAAGCGCGCGCCGCCAGCGGCAGCGTATGCGGCCAACATCTCTTCAAGTTCACCAAACCCGCCGACGCGGTGCTCGATCTGGCCGAACCTCCAGGAATTTACGCAAATCCAGGCAATGTCTTCGCGCGGATCACCGATATGCGCGAGTTCCCAGTCCAGGACCGAGGCCAGTCCATTTGAATCGACGATAAGATTGCCAAGCCGAAAGTCGCCATGCACCAGAACAGGCGCATGAGCGGTCGGCTCATTAGCCTTGAGCCAGGAAAACGCCAGTTCAAACACCGGTCGTGGCAGGTCAAAATTGCGGTATATGTCTTCGTACTTCCGAATCTGGTCTGCGCCATTGCTACGAGGCAAATCCGGTAGCGTAGCCAGGTCCACTGCGTGAATTCCTGCCAGCGCTTGACCGCACTGTGCCGCGAGCAAGGGCAGCGCCGATTTATAGGCCTCGTCGCGCAGGATTTTCCGGCCGATCGTTTCCCCTTCGATCCGATGCATCACAAATGCCTCGCCAAGGTCGCTGCCGGGCTCGAAGACACCCAGCACGCCGGGAACAGGTACGCCTGCCCGCTGGGCGCACCCAAGCAAAGCTGATTCAGTGCGCAGGTTGATGGCCTCAGAAGACCGGGTAACCGATTCGCCTCCCGGTACACGGCGAAGGATCAGGCGATGATGCGTCGCGCCTTGCACCATTTCGAAGGCCCATGTTTCCTGGCTGGCCCCACCCGATAATCGTTTCAAGGCTGCAATATGCGCACTTTCGCCGAAATCGCGGCGGGCCCAGCTTTCCAAAGCTCTTTCAATCTGATCTGTGCTTCCCATCTTTGACACAATCGCGCGGAACAAGAGGCACGCCAAGGTCTTACCCAGAGTAACCTTGAGCCATAAGATTGGAGGGGCCTGATGGCTCGACGGAACGACCACGAAGGCGGCCCCTTGTCGCCAGAAAAGCCGCATCCTCAAAGCCTGTTCGCCTGGCTCAGAGGACGTTTCTTTGCTGGCATGGTCATTGCCGCGCCTATCGCGGTAACTTTCCTTATTCTTCAGTTCCTTATTAGTGAAATCGACCGGCGCGTTGTGCCGCTTATTCCGGCCGCGCTGAACCCTGAAACCTACCTCAAATATGCAGTTCCGGGATTTGGCCTGATCGTTCTCGTGGTCTTTCTGACCATCTTGGGCGCCATTGCAACCAACTTGATCGGGCGGTCTGTCATTTCTGTTGGCGACCGCATTCTGGGCCAGGTTCCGATCGTTCGCTCCCTTTATTCTGCGTTCAAGCAACTGGTGGAAGTCTTTGCCAAGGACAATACGGATCAGTTCAGCGAAGTAGTCCTCGTAGAATATCCAAAGCCTGGAACATGGTGCCTCGGATTTGTATCATCCCCTGCCAGGGGAGAGATCGGCGCCGCTTTAGGCCCGGATTTCCTTGGCATCTTCGTCCCGACCACACCAAACCCGACATCGGGTTTCCTGATGTATCTGGATGCCCGTGAGGTAATCCGGCTCAGCATGACCGTCGAAGAAGGTGCAAAAATGATCCTGTCGGCGGGACTAGTTGTTCCTGAGTTTCCACCATCGCCCAAGCCTGAGTCGAAGTCTTCCAAAACGTTGACATCTCAATCCGGAAAATGACGCTAGCCCGAATGGCCGGTTGGGACGCGAGGTGTCAGAAGCTCGCGGACAAGCCGAAGTGCCTGGCCGCGTGGGCCAGCCAGTTCGGGATCTGCGTCGATAGCAGCCGTTGCGTCCTTCTTGGCGATTGCCAGTAAGCCGGCATGACGTGACAGGTCAATCAGGCGATAATCGGTGGCGCCGGCCTGACGCAATCCGAGCATATCGCCCGGCCCTCGTAACTTGAAGTCTGCCTCGGCAATCTCGAAGCCGTCCTCCGTTCGTCGCAGGGTCTCAAGACGTTCGCGTGCCATGTCTCCGAGGGGAGGGCGATACAGCAACAGGCAGAATGAAGGCTTGTCACCGCGCCCGACCCTGCCTCGCAACTGGTGCAGCTGGGCCAGCCCAAAGCCTTCCGCGCGTTCTATGACCATGATCGTCGCTTCAGGCACATCGACGCCAACTTCGATGACCGTGGTCGCCACCAGTATTTTCGTTCGGCCTGATCGGAAGTCCTCGAGAGCGGTGTCCTTTTCGGTCGGTTTCAATCTCCCGTGCACCAGGCCAACAGGAACTCCCAGCTGCTCGGCCAGGGCTGCATGCCGACCGACTGCGGTGGAATCGTCGTCATCGACATCAACCTTGGGGCACACCCAGAAGGCCTGCTCCCCACGCCTTACAGCGCGGCCCACGGCGTCCACAACTTCGTCTATCCGCGTATCCGGCAGGGCGCGCGTCTCGATCGGCTTTCGGCCCTGCGGCTTTTCATCAAGAATCGTAACGTCCAGATCGCCATGCACCGCCTGAGCCAGCGTTCTCGGTATTGGCGTCGCGCTCATCACAAGCATGTGCGGCGAAGTGGCCTTGCTCACCAGCCGCATGCGATCCTGCACGCCAAAGCGATGCTGCTCGTCAACGATAATGAGGCCGAGATTTCGAAAGCTGACCGATTCCTGGAACAGGGCGTGCGTTCCGGCAACAACATGGATCGACCCGTCTGCGAGCCCGAGAAGTGTCCCTTCTCGGGCGGCTCCTTTGTCTCTCCCCGTCAACGAGGCTACGACATAGCCTTGAGGTGAAAGCAGCCTGTCCAAAGTCTCGAACTGTTGGCGCGCCAACACTTCGGTCGGCACCATGAATGCGGACTGGAATCCGCCAGCCGCAGCCTGTACGGCGGCCATCGCTCCGACAAGTGTCTTGCCTGACCCCACATCGCCCTGGAGCATCCGGCGCATGGGCGATTGGCGCGCCATGTCCTCGCTGATCTCGGCAACGGCCCGAACCTGTGCACCGGTCTGTCTATAGGGCAGGCTGCGCGCCAGGCGCGATTGTGCGACTTGAGCCTGGGGTATGGGCGGCGCATTCCGGCGCTTTCGACTTGCCCGGGCAAGGGCAAAAGCCGATTCGCGGGCAAGAGCCTCATCATAGGCGAGCCGTTCTCGTGCCAGGTCGAACGCCGTCTCGTCATAGACTGGTGGATTATGCAGTCCGATGAGGGCATCCTTGAATCCCACCCACCCCTTCTGCGCAACCAGGTGCACATCGCTCCATTCCGGCAAGCCATCCGGTACGCTGTTCAGCGCCTGAACGGCCAGGCTGTGGACCCTTTTGTTGGTGAGGCCCGCAGTGAGGCCGTAAATGGGCTCGACCTCGGGCGGTTGGTCTCCCTTGGCAGGATCCACAATATAGTCCGGATGTGTCATCTGGCGCTCACCCTTGAAGTCCTCCACCCGCCCCGAGACAATACGAGTCGAACCAAGCGGGAATTGGCCTTGCAGCCACCGGCCGTCGGCCCGGAAGAAGGCAAGAGTGAGGAATCCGGTCCCGTCAAACAATTGGATTCGGTGGGGTGCCTTGTCAGAATAGGGCGCTTGATAGGCGTGAACCTCTCCCTGAACGGTGGCGACTTCTCCGAAAACAACCTGGTCGAAGCTCGCGCGGACCCGGCGGTCGACCCAGCGTTCAGGCAGGTGCAGCAACAAGTCCCATATGGTTTCACCATCGACGAGCCGCTCAAGCAAGGGCTTCATCTTCGGCCCCACACCCGTGAGCGTATCCAGCCCGGCAAACATTGGAAAAAGTCGCTCGTCCCGCATGGACTGACTCTAAGCATGCGCACCAAAGCGCACAATGCGTGGTTTACGCTTCTCAAGTGTGGCCTATATCCTCGTCTCACAAACAAATCCGGAGTTCATGATGGAAACGCGGCGCCGCAAATTGACGTTTCGAGCCTGGCGGCGCGGATTTCGCGAGATGGACCTGTATATGGGGTCGTTCGCAGACAAATATCTGGGTGAGTTCGATGAGGCCCAGCTTGATGAGTTTGAGCGGATATTGTCGGTGCCTGATTGGGAAGTGTACGCTTGGCTGATCGGGCATGAAGACGTACCTGACAATCATAAGGGTCCCGTGCTGGACCAGCTGGTCGCTTTCCGCTACCCCGCGCAGGGCGGTTGAGCGAGTCAGCCGTTTTCCGAAACCAACCTGGCCTGTATTTCGATGACTCCCGTCGACCTTCTCAAATCCTTGAGCGGCCCGGCCACCTTTGCCGGTGCGCCCTTTGGCGCTGACCTGATTGCGTTTTGCCGTGGTCTTGAGGCACGCGGCGGGGTTGGTCTCTACATCGCGCGCGACGACAAGAGTGCGAATACGGCAAGACGCCTCGCCCAGTTCATTTCACCGCGTCTCGACAGCGTCGACCTGCCAGGATGGGACACGCTTCCCTATGACCGGGTCAGCCCGACACCCAGTGTTGCGGCCAGGCGCTGCGCAGGTTTGGCGCGTCTTGCGCGCCATGAACGGTCCCACGGGCCTCTCCTGGTGGTCACAACGGCGACATCGCTCGTTCAGCGGGTCCCGCCTGTTTCGACTTTGCGTCGCGCGTCATTCTCGGTCTCGATTGGCCAGACGGTCAGCCAGAAGGATTTGACCGGGTATCTCTCGGTCAACGGCTATGTCCGCGCCAGCACAGTGCGCGAACAGGGCGAGTTCGCTATTCGCGGCGGCATTATCGACATATTCCCGCCCACGGCCGGTGAACCCTATCGCCTGGACTTCTTCGGCGACACGCTCGAGACATTGCGCACATTTGATACTGAGAGTCAGCGCTCGACAGGCGATGCGAGGTCTGTCGCCTTCGCGCCCGTCAGCGAAATCCTGTTTGATGATACGATCCTCAGTGGTTTCCGCGAACGCTACCTTGCGACGTTCGGACCACCATCGGGTGATCAGATGTACGAATCTGCACGCGCATCGATCCGGCGACAGGGCGTTGAGGCATGGCTGGCGCTCTTCCACGACCATCTCGAAACACTATTCGATTATATCGGTGATGATGCGCTTATAGGTTTTGGTCACCTTTCGGCCGAATCGGCGGCCGAGCGCCTCGCTCAGGCACTCGATTATTTCAACGCCAGACTCGATGCAGCGGGTGGAGATGCCAACGTTGCGCGGGTTCTTGCCCCGTCATCGCTCTACCTGGAGTCGAATGAACTCGACCAGTATCTCTCAACCCGAGCGGTTGTGCGCTTCAATCCGGCAGAAGCAACAGGTGGAGCGTTCGACATGGGCGCACGCTTGGGGCGGGATTTCGCACCAGAGCGGCTGCGCACTGACGAAAATATCTTCGAAGCGGCAATTGCGCATGCCCGGGCCCTTTATGCATCGGGTAAACCTGTAGCATTTGCGGCCTGGTCCGCTGGTTCGGCGGACCGCTTGATCAACGTCATGGCTGATCACGGCTTGCCGGACCTGGTCCAGGTTCATTCTCTTGAAGCTGTTCGCAAGTCCGATTTCACGATTGTAGAAGTCCCACTGGAATCCGGATTCGTAACGACCGACCTCGCAGTCATCTCCGAAGCCGACATACTGGGTGACCGACTCGCTGCGCCGAGGCGCCGCCGCAAGTCCGCCAGCTTCATCACTGATGCGTCAGCCCTGTCACCCGATGACCTTGTCGTTCATGTCGATCATGGCGTTGGCCGGTATATCGGACTGAAAACACTGGACCTCACCGGCGCGCCACACGACTGCCTCCAGCTGGAGTATGCCGGTGGCGACATGATTTTCCTGCCGGTCGAAAACATCGACCTGATCAGCCGTTATGGTTCAGAGGAATCCGAAAGCCAGCTTGACCGGCTGGGGGGCGCAGGTTGGCAGACGCGCAAAGCCAAGGCCAAGAAGCGCATTCTCGAGATGGCCGCAGAACTGATGGCAATCGCGGCCGAGCGCGCCTTGAAACGAGCGGATGCACTTGCTGCCGGGCAGGGGATGTATGAGGAGTTTGCGGCACGCTTCCCCTATGAAGAAACTGACGATCAGCTGAATGCAATCGAAGACGTCCTGGGCGACCTGGCTTCTGGCCGGCCGATGGACCGACTCGTTTGCGGCGACGTCGGTTTCGGCAAAACCGAAGTTGCCCTGCGCGCCGCATTCATGGCGGCGATGAGCGGCAAGCAGGTCGCTGTGATCGCCCCGACCACGCTGCTCGCGCGCCAGCACTACAAGACATTCTCGGAGCGTTTTGCCGGCTGGCCGCTGAAAGTCCGCCAATTATCCCGGCTGGTCGGTCAGCGCGAGGCAGTCGAAACCCGCGATGGCTTGACCGATGGCAGTGTCGACGTCGTCATCGGTACACATGCTTTGCTCGCCAAGGGAATCGACTTCAAGCGCCTCGGCCTGCTCATAATCGATGAAGAGCAGCGTTTTGGCGTTAAGCACAAGGAACGCCTGAAGGAGATCAAGGCGGATGTGCACGTCTTGACGCTCTCGGCGACACCGATCCCGCGCACGCTTCAAATGGCGCTCACGGGAATTCGCGATCTGTCGATCATCGCGACGCCGCCCGTCGACCGCCTGTCGGTTCGCACCTATATCACTGAAGAAGACACGGTCACGTTGAGAGAGGCCCTGTTGCGCGAGAAATATCGCGGCGGTCAGGCCTTCTTTGTTGCTCCCCGCATTCAGGATCTCGACAAATTGGAAATCTTCCTCTCGACTCAGGTGCCGGAAGTCTCCTTCATCGTTGCACATGGCCAGATGGCGGCGGGCGAACTGGAAGACATCATGACCGCTTTCTATGACGGTAAGTATGATGTGCTCCTGTCCACGACGATCGTGGAAAGCGGCCTGGACATTCCCCGCGCCAACACGCTCATCATTCACCGCGCCGACATGTTTGGCCTGGCTCAGTTGTACCAGCTTAGGGGCCGCGTCGGCCGCTCCAAGTTGCGGGCCTACGCTTATTTCACGACGCCGCGCGACCGGGTCATAACGGAAATGGCCGAGAAGCGCCTGAAAGTCCTGCAATCACTCGACAGCCTGGGGGCTGGATTCCAGCTCGCAAGTCATGACCTTGATATGCGGGGCTCTGGCAACCTGCTGGGCGATCAGCAATCGGGACAGGTGCGGGAAGTCGGTGTCGAACTCTATCAATCCATGCTTGAAGATGCGGTGAAGGCACTTCAGGCGGGCGCCCGTGGAGAAGATGACGTTGCTGACGACTGGTCGCCTCAGATCAATCTCGGCGTGGCCGTCCTCATCCCCGAAGATTATGTCGAGGACCTGACGATTCGGCTGTCTCTCTATCGCCGGCTTGCCGAGATCAGCACGGCACCTGACAGGGAATCGTTTGCTGCCGAACTGATCGATCGGTTTGGGCCCTTGCCTGAAGCGACGCGGCAGCTCCTCGAGGTCACCGCAATCAAGGTACAGTGCAAGGCGCTGGGAATCTCCAAGCTCGACTCCGGCGTAAAGGGGGCCGTGTTTGCGTTTCGCCCGGACACCGTGATGGATCCGGCGCGATTAATGGAACTCGTCCGTACACGTCCTAATGTGTTAAAGCTTCGACCTGATTCAAAGTTGGTTCATTCCGGACTCGGAGGTGAACCGGAACGCCGGCTTGTCACCGTTAAGGCATTCCTCAAGGAACTGGAATCCGTGTCTGGCCTGGTGACGGCCTAAGCAGCTTCCAGGCGCGTAAAGGGGCCGGTCAGTCCTGCCTCCAGGAATGTCTGTGCCGTATGGAAAGCGCGCTTTTCGACCACACGCCAGCTCAGGAAAAGTTCGGAGAGCGGATCCCGGTCCGCAACGGTCATCGCAATGCGCTCGGCAAGCTGGACGCCGCCACGGTACGTCGTCAGCGGAAGTGACACGGCAATCGTTCCTGGATCAACGACTGCGGGACAATCAGTTTCCCGCAGCAGGTTCTGTACCAATCGCGCGAGTGACGCCAATGCGCCCGCGTCAGTGCGCTGGTTTCCAATGAGCTTCAGCGTCATGATCGACAAGGCATCGGAACGGGTGCCCGCAACAACCATCTGCCGCTCCAGATGCGCTTCAAGGAACCGGCGAGAGAATATGCCTGTTGACTGATCAATCGCGCTAGCCGGGGCTGAGGCGCTTGGTTGCAGGGGGCTCCCCGCGAAATATTTCTTGCTCAGGTCTGCAACGCGATCTGCAAATCCGGGCTCGCTGTCCTGGCATTCAATGATTTCGTCGCATTGCGAAAGAATGGAACGCACGTCGCCCATGAGGTGAGTGTCGCCATCTATCAAGGCCAGAACAGGCAAGCCGTTTAACCACTCACCGGGAGTGAATGTGTCCAGATCGTTGGTGTCGCGCCCGGTTGAAGTCATGTCCAGAAGCGCAGCTGTGAATCGACGGCTGGTCAGATACTCGCGGGTCGCAGTCCGGGTCAGCGCGGAAGTGATGGTTACGCCGCGCTCCATCAGAGCGGTCTGCAAAGAAAGAAACAAGGGAGAGCCCTGGCCCAAAAATATCAAGGCTGGGGTCTGCTGTCTCGGCACAGTCGTTCCGGCTCCGAAATGTCGGGCCGTCTGAGCGCGGATCTCGAATTCAAGCGTCCTTGCAAAGCGTCTCGCCATTGCGTTCAGCCGCCCTTTGACGAGGGGAATGTCCCTGTCACGGCGAATTGTGATGGCGTCGGACAAGTTCAATCCAGTGTTCGCAATGTCGAGAATGACCAGAGGGCGTGAAAGCCCTGCCAGGCAAGCGTCCCGGCAGCTTTCGAGCGTTTCCACCTCCACACTTGCAATGTCGACAAGCAGCGGTTCGGTCGAGCCGAAATCGATCATGTCATCCGCCTCGTAAGGGCGCATTCCGCCGGTGCGAAGCCGCGCAGCAATAATCTTGAGGCGCACTCCCGTTGCGGCAATCTCGATCGGTGGGTCCAGGTAGGACATATCAGACATGAATTTCTCTCGCCGCGGCTTCAGTCGACGCTGGGACACCCCTTTCTTTTGCCCGGTTCGCTCTTAAAGTTCCGCTAATCAGGCCAGTTGGCCAACACAATCAGGGAGAATGTCATGGCCAGCGGTCCACTGAACGGAGTCAAAATTGTCGAATTCGCAGGGATAGGCCCCGGACCTTTCTGCGGGATGTTGCTCTCCGACATGGGCGCGGATGTCATCCGCATTGACCGGCCGGGAGATGGCAAGCCGGGCCGTGCCGCAGACGTCATGGGTCGCGGGCGTCGTTCGATCAGCCTGAACCTGAAAGATCCTGCCGATGTCGAAACTGCGATGAAGCTGATCGAGAAAGCAGACGGCTTGATCGAGGGTTTCCGTCCTGGCGTGATGGAGCGCAACGGTCTCGGGCCGGACGCCGTCCTCGCGCGTAATCCGAAGCTGGTCTATGGGCGCATGACGGGGTGGGGACAGTTCGGTTCGCTGTCGCAGGCGGCGGGTCATGACCTCAACTACATCGCCCTGACGGGTGCCCTTCATGCGATGGGGCGCAAGGGAGAGCGTCCAAGCCCACCGCTCAATCTGGTGGGTGACTATGGCGGCGGCGCACTCTACCTCGCAATGGGCCTGTTGGCCGGTATTATCAACGTGAAGAATGGTGGCAAGGGCCAGGTCATCGACGTTGCCATGACAGATGGGGCAGCATCGCTGTCCACCATGTTCTTCGGCATGAAGGCCATGGGAGTGTGGACCGATGACAGGGAATCCAACCTGCTCGATGGCGGTGCGCACTTCTACGATACGTATGAATGTAGTGATGGGAAATGGGTATCGATCGGATCCATCGAGCCGCAGTTCTATGCCTTGCTGCTCGAGAAGGCCGGGATCACGGATCCTGAGTTCAAGTCCCAGATGGACCGGTCCAAATGGGGTTCTCTGAAAGACAAGCTCATCGCCCTGTTCAAGACGAAAACGCGTGATGAATGGTGCGCCGTCATGGAAGGGACCGACATCTGCTTCGCGCCAGTCCTGTCGATGGCTGAGGCGCCAGGCCACCCGCACAATGCGGAACGAAAGACGTTCGTTGAAGTGGAAGGTGTCATCCAGCCTGCTCCTGCACCACGCTTTTCTGAAACCCCACCAGAGATCCAACGTCGGCCTGCGGGTATTGGCGAGCATACCGATGAGATCCTGCGCGACTGGCAAGTCAGCCGCTGATGAGTGCCTTGCCGGGCACCACGGGCCGGCGGCGTATCTACCTGATGCGCCACGGCTTCGTGGACTACACCTCTGAAGCGGTGCGCAAGGCGCGGGATCCGTCCATAGCCGTGCTGACGCAACAAGGGGAAGACGAGGCTCGTGCGGCCGGTGTCGCGCTATCGGAAGTTCACTTCGACCTGGCGATCTGTTCTGGCCTCGCGCGCACACGGCAAACCGCAGAAATCGTCCTTGCCGAGCACCCTGATGCACCCGTGCTTGAGGAAGAGCGCCGTCTCGAAGAAGTGCGATCAGGCCGGTACATCGACTTTCATTCGGCTGCGCATCTGGCCGCCACCATGACGTTCATGTTCGAACAGGCCGGCGAGCCGGACGCCAGCTTTCTGGAGGGCGGTGAAAAGTTTTCGGACGCACTGGCGCGAATTCAGAGCGGGCTGAGCGATCTGTTGTTGCGCCCCGGCTGGGCTACAGCGCTGGTGGTGGCGCATGAGGTTGTGAACCGGATGGTTCTGGCATCGGTTGTCGGGGCGCCGCTTGGGGCAAGTGCGGGTTTTGAGCAGGATACAGGCTGCATCAACATCATCGATTTTGATATGGTACCTGCCGAAAGCGGGCAGGGCACGCGCATTGAGCGGGGTGTGATCAAGGCGGTCAATCTAACGCCAGCAAACTATCTGAAGAACGGCATGAACCTCAGAAGTCTGGAGGCTATTTTCACGCGTCCGAACGCTAGCGAGTAGGCGATTCGGCAAACTCGCCTCTCAGGTGAACAGAACATAACAATGGGACAGGGATCGGTTCAGGTAGGATTCTCTATTAACCTCTCTGTCGGCGCCGCGTTTTTAGGCATTTTGCCAGGACAAAGTGCTGACGTCCTTCTTGCTTTACCTT
>Ga0209643_1000319_pt1 | contig 104125 bp, 106 predicted proteins | sample AutmiccBRH37_all_FD_187383 | JGI IMG/M metagenome (GOLD analysis project Ga0209643, IMG submission 187383) | Deep subsurface microbial communities from Mt. Terri, Switzerland - Autotrophic microbial communities BRH/37_all (SPAdes) (version 2) | ecosystem: Environmental > Aquatic > Deep...
AAAAGGTGGGGCCAGCGGCCCAGTCGGCAAACCAGATCTTTTCGGTTATCAAAGAACATGCCTACAATCTCGGAGAACTTTTGACCTTATATCTATCGACTACACGCTTAGGTTTTTCACATCGCTTCTAGATGCTAGCCGGACAGAAAACAGTGATTCGAGCCCTGGAGTATGAAGACCTGGAACACCTCTGGCGCTGGCAGAACGACCTTACGGTAATGGCCCAGATGTGGATTGAACCAACATCGCTGCGGGCGCTTCAGAAAGAGTATGAAGATGAACTGGGAAACAAGAGATCCAAACGCTTCTTGATTGCCGAGAAGGCGACGGGCCAGCCCACCGGCGTTGTCTGGTATTACTCTATGACCCCCAACTCCAGCTGTGAAGTGGGCATCTACATTGGCGACCCGAAACTCCACGGCAAGGGCTATGGTAGTGACGCCCTCCTGACCTTCCTGCGGTTCCTCTTCAACGTCAAGAACATGCACCGGGTTGGCCTCAGCGTCAGCTCTAACAACCAGCAGGCCATTGCATCCTACAGGAAGTGCGGCTTCAAGCATGAGGGAGCAACCCGGGAGTTTGCCTACATTGATGGACAGTACGTTGACCTGGTGAACATGGGCATTCTCAAGACTGAGTTTCAGGAGCTTGATTGACTGAGGTGGCGGTGACAGGGCGGTAAATGACGATTACGGTAGCGGTATCAACTCCGTGTCCGCCAGCACCCTGGCTATTTCATCCCAAATTTCACCCCAGACCGAGGTCCTGAACACCGGCGCGAAGGGGTCGACAGCGTAGCCCTGGGTCCCAAGGACGCCCAGCATGCCTTCCCAGACCTCCCAGGCTTGCCCAGTTGATGACCTTGGCAAAGGCTGAGTTCGTGTTCTTCCAGGCGGTGTTTTGCCGCCGGGAGATGGCGGTCAGATTTAGCGCCAGGAGGGCGTCAGCCGTTAGTGATGTCAACAGAATCACAGCAATCACGGTGGCGGTAGCGACGGGCAGACGGAACAGGCGCTCTGGTACCCCGTTCTTAGGATCTTCGCTCTTCGTGGTATCGGTCATTACTTTGTTCCCTGTAGTCTCTGGCCCGCTAGTGGTCATAACTATTCCCCTCCCTTAATGGTCAAGGTGGTGTTGAGGCCGGGCACTACCCGCACCAGGTAATCTACCTTTAGCAGCCAGCTCTTGGCCAGTGAGCGCGGCGCCGCCACCGAGAACTGCTTGGGGTTGGTCACGCTCAGGGGGATACACCTCATAGATTGTAGTTCCTCCACTAGCCGCTTCTCTTCAGCTTCCCGGTTCTAAGGGCATAGCCCTCACCAAGGTTGAAGATAAAGAGACCTATTGGGATTAACAGGACGCCGCAGAGGAGCAGCAGACCGATCTCCGGCAGCAACTGACTGGTGGGGGCCCCGCCCAGAAGGGCGGCCCTGGCAGCCCGCAGGGTATATGTGGCCGGTGAGAACACCGACAGGGGCTGCAGCCAACCAGGCAGAACACTGACATCATAGTAGACACCTGAAATCAGGAGGATGAACCCCTGCAGGATGTTTGTGGCCTGCGCTCCCTTCTCCGTCGACAGTAGGGGAAGGACTGCCGCCATCAGGCCAAGGCCGATGAAGGACAGGCTTGATGCCACCAGGACCACCAACCCGCCCAGGAGGTTGGCGCCGCCCAGGTCAATGTCGAAGAAGACGGACACCGCCCCCAGGATCAGCACCGTCCTGACCACCCCATAGGCGATGGCAAAGAGACACACGCCCCCCAGGTAGGTCAGGCGGTGAATGGGCGCCATGAAGGTGTACTCAATTGTTCCCTCCCACCGCTCCCAGGAGATGGAGTTACTGACCTCCATGAAGAGCACCGAGAGGAAGCCCCAGAGGAGCGCCCCCACAATCAGGTAGAGGACCCGCTGGTTGGCTTCACCGGGCCGCTCCACGGCGATGAGTCCGATTGTGACTGTGTTTACAATGGTATAGAAGAGGAACACCACTTCCCAGCTGAGGTAGCGCCGGACCAGGCTGAAGTTGCGCTCCACAAGCCCGTAACTGGCAGAGAACTCCCTTCCAAAACCATGACCTCTATCTGTCCGCATTCTTCTCACCCACCCTATGGTCTGGCGTCTAGCTTGCCGCCGCCTTTGTGTTCTCGTTGTCTTTGAGCTTCTTACCCGTCAGGGAGAAGAACACGTCCTCCAGGGTCATTTCTCGCCCCACGGGTTCCTCAGTCACCATGCCCTTGAGGCCTTCAGGGGTGTCCAGGGCAACAAATTGACCTGAGTCGATAATGGCCACCCGGTGGCAGAGGCGTTCTGCCTCGGCCATGTCATGGGAGGTCAGGATGATGGTTGTTCCCCTCTGCTCCCTGACCTCGAGGACAAAGTCCTGCACATCCTTTTTCGACTTGGGGTCAAGGCCAGTTGTGGGCTCATCCAGGAGCAGTACCGCTGGCTCCGTCAACAGGGCGCGGGCAATGGACACCTTCTGCTGCATCCCCCGGGACAGGTCCTCAAGGGGACCGTAGATCTTGTCTTCCTCAAGGCCAAGGCGAGCCAGGATCTCCACGGCTCGCCGCGAGGCCGACTTGGGTTCCAGCCCGTAGAGACGGGCGGCATACCGCAGGTTCTCCATGGCCGACAGTTTCATGAAGAAAGAGGCCTCCACCGATACCCGGTTGATCAGCCTGCGAACCTCCTTGGTCTCGGTGACGGTGTCACGGTCCAGAACCTTGATGGTGCCGGCATCGGGAAGGAGGAGGGTGGCCATCATCCGGATTAGGGTCGACTTCCCGGAGCCGTTGGGTCCCAGGATGCCGAAGATCTCCCCCGCTTGGACCTGGAAACTGACATCATCCACCGTCTTGACTACCTTGGGGCCCTTCTGGGGCTGACTGCCGTCGGCCCCACCCTGGGATGTCGCGCTGCCGCTGGAGTCTGCATCAGCGGCCAGGAGGCCACCGACCATAAGGCCCAGCCTGCTGACGACGGACCTCAGTAGTGCCATTGCTCCCACTCTCTTCTTTGCTCCATTCTTAACGATGAACTGTTTACTCACCTTGTGGCATGATATCGCTGGTCCTGTCATCGCCACTCACTCCTTCCTTGCTGCCGCTAACTGAGATCAAATGGGCAACAAAAAAACTACCTTGGGCCTGTTCATTCCCACAGAACGCCCTGGTAGCTAACTGCTTCCTGGTTGCTATGATGTTGGTTGAGACCTGCTCTAACTCATCATCTGTGTCAGAGGCTCAACCCCCTCATAGCCATGAGAAGTTCTACCCTAGCTGCTCCCTGGGAGCCGTATCCGGCATCCTCTACCCGCGCCCGCAGTCCTGAAAAAGGGCACACTGATCCCGTCACGGGTGCAGTGGTGCCGGGGATCATTCTGCGGTAGATTCGGGACTTCACCAGATACTCTCCCTTCGTCCATCGGTTCTTGTGTCGACGCCTTTCTTTACGCTTACAGTCTACGATACACTGTCGCAATGCCAGAGGTCAACCACAATGAATGACCTCAAGGCGGAATGAACGGGTCAGAAGTGATTTATCCCTCGTGAGGACAGCCTCGCATGTGGCCCGATAAGTGCCGTGGAGATGGCTCCCCTGGAGGACCTGCAGACCTACGGCTTCTCCCAGCTCTTCAAGGAGCTAGCCCTGGACGGCTTCCCAAACGCTGGCAGCTATGTGGGGCACAAGAAGAACATAGGCCTGTGAGGGGCTTCTTGCAACTACCGAACTACTGCCCTGGCGGTGCTGGCCTTCCTGATAAGCTCCTCTTGAGCTTCATCGCCCTCGCCTTCAAGATGATCCGCGGCGAGGCACGGTTGGATTTTTCTTGTATCCTGGGCAGGAATGTCACAGTAGGAGCAGGAATAGGTATGTGGGAAGACCGTAACACGACAAACAATAATCGTGCCACGACGTACCACCAGCCGAGGTTTGGCAGAGGCTGGTAGGATCTGGAGGTGTTTGAATGTTAATTAGAAAAAGCCGGGTGCAGTTGTTGTGCTTGGGGTTGGTGCTGGGACTGGCCGTCCTGGCAGCGGCCTGCGTCCCTCAGGGAGGAGGAACCGATGCCGGTACAGAGCAGATAACGGACATGGTCGGCAGGCAGGTGGAACTCCCGGCTAAGATCGAGGGTGTTGTTGGTCTCAGGGCTGGGGCCCTGCGTCTCATCGCCTACCTGAATGCTACCGACCTGGTTGTGGGGGTTGAGGACTTTGAGAAGCAAGACAACAAACGGCCTTACGCCCTGGCCAATCCAGAACTGGCGGCGCTGCCGTCAATTGGGCCCCAGCATGGTGGGGATGCAGAATTGATAATGGGTCAATCCCCCCAGGTCATCTTCTTGACATATGCCAGCGCCAGCGACGCGGACACCTTGCAGTCCAAGACAGGCATACCTGTCATTGTTATTAACTACGGCGATTTGGGCCAGAACCGCGAGACCTTCTTCGACGCCCTCAGGCTGATGGGTAGGGTGCTGGGCCGTCAGGACCGGGCTGAGGAGCTAATTGCTGTAACTGACTCGATTATAGCCGACCTGCAACAACGGGGCGCCAGCGCCAACAAAGCCGCTGCGCCCGTGGCCTATGTGGGGGGGATCGGTTTTCGCGGTGCCCAGGGCCTTCTTTCCACGAAACCCGCCTATGAACCCTTTGTCTTCGCCAACGTTGGCAATTCCGCTGGCGATCTTGGTGTGGAGCATGCCATGATCAGCGCCGAACAACTCCTGGCATGGGATCCGGATGTCATCTTTGTTGATCAAGGGGGATTGGCCCTGGTTATGGAGGATTTGAAACGGCCGGAATACAGGTACCTGACGGCCCTGGACAAGGGCCTGGTCTATGGAGTGCTGCCCTTTAACTACTATGCCGGCAACTATGCAACGATCCTTGCTGATGCCTACTACATCGGAAGCGTCCTCTATCTCGAGAGCTTCAACGACGTTAATCCCGTAGCTAAGGCCGACGAGATCTACGCGGCATTTGTTGGGCAGCCAGTGTACAAGCAGATGGAGGAGATATTTGGCGGGTTCAAAGTTCTGGACTTGGGAGACTAGCCCGAACCCGCTACCAGGAGTGATGGCGTCAGGTGAGAGGAGATAGACCCATGGCAGAACCCCAACTGAAGAACGACCGCCAGAGGGTTCTCTCCCAGTACCGGCACTATGCCGGTGGTAGGCGGTTAGCGGTAGCGGCTTTCGTGCTCCTGCTGGCTGTCCTGGCGGTGGTGGCCCTGTGTTCAGGGGTTACCCAACTCTCGCCACGCCAGATTTTCGATATCCTGTTAGGTGCCAGCTTGGGGAGCCCTTCTGCCATCGTCTGGAACATCCGCTTGCCGAGGATCCTGGTTTCCATGGCGGCGGGAGCGGGATTGGCTGTAGCCGGAACCGCCATGCAGTCTATACTGAGGAATCCCCTTGGCTCTCCCTTCACCCTCGGGATTGCCCACGCCGCTGCCTTTGGGGCGTCCCTTTCAATTGTTGTCTTGGGGGCCGAGGTTGGTAGTCCCGGTGGTAGTTCGGCTATTGGCAGGGTTCTGGCAGCCTTGCCCCATGGCACTAACGCTGTCATGGTTTCTGCCTTTGCCTGGTCTCTTGTATCGACCTTTGCCATCCTTATCATATCGAAGCAGAGGGGTGCTACCCCTGAGAGCATGATCCTCACCGGGGTGGCCCTGGGGTCCCTCTTCACCGCAGGGACGGCGGCCTTACAGTACTTTGCCGATGATATCGAGTTGGCCGCCGTTGTCTTCTGGGCCTTTGGCGATGTGGGGCGCGCCTCTTGGAGCGACTTCGGGGTGATGCTGGCAGTGGTCATCCCCGCTCTGGCCTATTTCCTTCTCAACCGCTGGAACTACAACGCCCTTGACTCCGGCGCTGAAACCGCCCAAAGCCTGGGCGTGGCGGTGGACAGGGTCCGGCTCTGGGGGATGCTGGCGGCGTCGCTGGTAACGGCGGTGATCGTATCCTTCGTGGGGATAATAGGTTTCATTGGTCTCGTTGTTCCCCACATAGTCCGTAAGCTTGTTGGCGGTGACCAGAGGTACTTGGTGCCCCTGTCGGCCTTGGGCGGCGCCATCCTGCTTCTGGCTGCCGATACCGTAGCCAGGACGGCGCTGGCGCCAATTGTGCTGCCGGTCGGGATCCTGACGTCCTTCTTGGGGGCCCCCCTCTTCATCTACTTGGTTGCCAGGGGGAGGGATTACTGGTGAGGCTAGAGGCTTGCAATATCTCATTTCGGTACAACAGCGCTCCGGTGCTCCGCGATCTTACCTTGCGGGTACGACCCGGTGAAATCCTCAGCATTGTGGGGCCAAACGGGTCGGGGAAGAGCACCCTTCTCAAGTGCGTTGACGGAATTCTGCAACCCCAAGGCGGGTCTGTAATGGTCGAAGGCACCGACCTTGCAACCCTGACCAGGAGCAGAATTGCCTCCCTGATTGGGTATGTTCCCCAGGCGCAGCTGGGGAGCCTACCGGCCACGGTCTTTGATACTGTCCTGATGGGTAGAAAGCCCTACATAACCTGGGCACCCACGGAGAGGGACTTGGCGGTAGCCGCCGAGGTCATTGACCTGCTGGGGCTGGCCGACCTTTCCCTGCGCGGCATTGACCAGCTCAGCGGCGGCCAGCGTCAAAAGGTTATAGTTGCCAGGGCACTGGCGCAAGAGCCTGACCTGCTTCTTCTGGATGAACCCACCAGCAACCTTGACCTGAGGCATCAGCTTGAGGTCCTGGACATAGTCAGAGAGCGGGTAGAGGCCACAGGACTATCCGCGGTTATTGCCATTCACGATCTTAACCTGGCTGCCCGCTACAGCGACAGCATTGTCATGATGCACAACGGCGCAGTCTTCTCCGCCGGCGGACCAGAGGTATTGACAGAAGAGAGTATTGAGACCGTCTACGGTGTCAGGGCCGCTGTTATTCAGCGCCAGGGCCGTGTAATTATCGTGCCGGAGAAACCAGTATCGCAGTAAAAGCTGTTTTGGATGTGAGGGAGGTATAAAGCAAATGCAAAACACTGTCCGGACCAAGCTGGGGGCGGCTGCTTCTTCTGCCGATGGCCTGCCGTCCAACCCGCGAGCCCGTGTCAATAGGCTAATCCTGGCTCGGGATTGGGAAACTCTGTTAATCCAGGCTGGTGAACTCCACGGCCACTTCTGCCCCTTCCTGGCCCTTGGGGTAAGGGCTGGGTCTTACGGACTGCGCCACCTTGGATTGGAGTCCGACGGTATGGAGGAGGTACTGTCGATAGTTGAAACTAACAGCTGTTTCAGTGACGGGATCCAGTACTCGTCAGGCTGCACCTTTGGCAACAACGCCCTGATCTATCGCGACTACGGCAAGACAGCGGTGACCCTGGTAGCAAGGGACACTGGCAAGGCTGTGAGGATCCGCGTGCGGCAGGAAGCCGACGGCAAATTTGTCACCAGTCGTCTGATGCGCGATAATTTCCCTGAGGCAGAGGGCCTCTTTGACAAGGTCATCGCTAAGAGGATTGGAACCGACGAGGATCGTAGGCTCCTGAAGCAGGTCTGGGCGGAGCTATCCCTCCTGACTGTCAAGCAACCAGACGGCGTTTTATTTGAAGTAGAAGAGGTGGGAAGCGTTGAACTACCGGCCTATGCTCCTATCTATGACAGCGTAACCTGCGTCAAATGCGGCGAGTTAGTCATGGCCCCCAAGGCTGTCACTGTTGATGGATCTGAGCTTTGCAGGTCCTGTGCCGCCCTGGGTTACCAGCAGCTTGACGGGGCTGGTCTGAGCCAAGTGTCGCCGGTGGAGTAAAGGCTGAGGAAGGCGGCACTCCTAGTACTTATCAAGATACTGCTCAAGCTCCCACTGGTCGACCTGGTCCCGGTACAACTCCCACTCAATCTGTTTTGCCTGCAGGTACTGGTGGAAGATGGTCTCTCCTAGGGCCTCTCGCATCAGCGCCGACCGCCGCATCTCGCCCATGGCCTCCTGCAGGGTCCTGGGCAGGGGTTGAATCCCAAGGGAGCGGGTCTCTGCCTCCGACAGGGCATAGACATTCCGGTTGACAGGGGGCGGAGGGACCGTCTTTGCGATGACCCCGTCAAGCCCCGCCTTGAGCATTGCCGCCAGGGCCAGGTAGGGATTGCAGGCAGGGTCAGGGCTGCGGAGCTCGACGCGGCTGTCGTCACCGGCCGCCGCTGGAACCCGAATCAGGGGGCTGCGGTTCCGGGCAGACCAGGTAATGTGGACGGGGGCCTCGTAACCGGGCACAAGGCGCTTGTAGGAGTTGATCAGGGGGTTTGTGACAAGGCTCAGGGCGCGGGCGTGCTCCATCAGCCCGCCGACGTAATGGTGGGCTACGCCGCTGAGCCCCATGGGCGCATCTTCCTTGAAGAAGGCGTTGCGCCTTCCCCGGTAGAGGGACTGGTGCATGTGGAGCCCCGAGCCATTGATCCCAAAGACAGGCTTGGGCATGAAGGTGGCGTGCAGCCCGTACTGAGCAGCGATCCTGCGGATGATGATCCGGGCCGTGGCAATGCGGTCAGCGATTACAACGGGGTCGGCGTGACGCAGGCCGATCTCATGCTGTCCAGGGGAGTTCTCATGGTGTGAGGCCTCAATCTCTAGGCCCAACCGCTTGAGGGCCACCGCCATGTGGCGGCGGGCCTCCTCACCCTTGTCCACCGGCGACAGGTCCAGGTAGGCGCCCTGATCCCTGGTCTCAGTGGTTCCCTCGCCATCTGCCCCCCGCTCAAAGAGATAGAATTCGATCTCCGGGCCCACCCGCATGATGAAGTCCATCTCCGCTGCCTCCGCCACTACCCTCTTGAGGATGAGGCGTGGGCACCCCTCAAAGGGCGCATAGTCGGGCCGGTAGACATCGCAGATTAGCCGGGCCGTGGGAATACCCCGGGCCCTGTCGCCACCCCGCCCCGGGGGCGCCAGGATCTCCTGCCAGTCAAAGCAGGTGAAGGTGTTGGGATCAGGCATCAGAAGCATGTCTGACTCCTCAACCCGGACAAAGCCCTGGATACTGGAGCCATCGAATCGGACGCCGTCTTCAAGGGCTCGTTCAAGGCGTTCAACGGGGATGACGACGCTCTTCACGATGCCCAGAATGTCGACAAACTGCAGTCGCGCGAACTCGACGCCCTTCTCCTGGGCCAACTTGGCCAGGCCTTCCGGTGTGTCTTTTGATGCCCTGGCTCCCACCGTCAATCACCTCCGGTGCCAATCATTCCCTCTTGGTTCGCTTGAAGTAGATCCTGGCATCCTGGTAGCGCTCAAGGGCATGGGACGCGCCCAGTCCCCGCCGGTGCTCCGGGCTCTGACTGGCCCTGCTCCCTTCCGGGCTCTCCTTCGCCTTTCTGGCGTCCCGTCTCGCCAGTATGCGCCTGATCTGGATCAGGCTGTAGCCGCTGTCGCGCAGGGATTTGATCTGCATCAGTCGATCCAGGTCGGACAGGGAGTAGCGGCGCTGGTTTCCAGCAGACCTCTCGGGGCTGACAAGGCCTATCTTATCGATGTAGCGTAGCTGTCGCTTGCTCATGCCGGTGGCTTCCCTTACGGCGCCGATGGAGAGGGCGACGGTGGGCTGGGGGACTGTGTCCACGGGGGGCTCCTCCTTCCAGGTCTCATCTCCATCCTATGGGAGCCCCGCGAAAAAAGTGTCAGTTTTCCTGACACAGGTGGCGATTCATCCACCGGGACAAACACCTTTGCTTCCGGCAGCCAATATGATGAAAGCAGGTCTATCTGAGAAGAACCTGAGGAGGTAGTTAATATGGCAAAGAGGGGGAGGATACGCAAGCTCTTCCCTGGCGGCAACACAGCCTATGGATTCCATTCATTCTATGACCACATCGTAAGGCCCGGTGCTAACCGGATCTTCGTCATCAAAGGCGGTCCCGGCGTCGGAAAGTCCACCTTCATGCGGGGCATCGCTGAACCCCTGGTAAATCGGGGCTACGATGTAGAGCTTCACCACTGCTCATCAGACAACGGCTCCATTGACGGGGTATACATACCAGCCCTTGATGTTGCCCTCATTGATGGCACCGCCCCGCACGTCGTCGACCCCAAGAACCCAGGGGCTGTTGACGAGATCGTGCACCTTGGCGACCACTGGGACCTGGAGGGGCTCCGGGGCAACAAAGGGGATATCCTGGCCACCAACCGTGAGGTGGGGCGGTCCTTTCGGCGGGCCTACGACTACCTGGCCGCTGCCAAGGGGTTCAATGACTGTCTTGAATCCTATATGATGGACACCGGCGCCCTTAACATAAACAAGGCCAACGCCGCAACGGAGCGGCTCCTGGCCAAGGTCTTCGGGGCCAGCCGCGGGAAGGGCCCTGTCAGGGTCCGGCGGCTCTTCGCGTCAGGGATTACCCCAGAGGGCCCCCGCAACTACCTTGAGACCCTTGTGGGCCACCTGTCAAAGCGCTTCATCCTCCAGGGGGAGCCTGGCACCGGCAGGAGTACCCTGGTGAGGAGGATTGCAGAGAGGGCAGAGATTAAGGGCTTCGATATTGAGGTCTTCCACTGCAGCCTTGACCCGAAGCGGCTGGATCACCTGATCATTTCCGACCTGTCCATTGCCATCGTTAACGGGTCTGATCCCCACGCCTACAAACCGAAGGACGGCGATACGGTGATAGAGACAGGGAACTGGGTCGATAGGGGTAGGCTCGAAGCCTTTGAGGAGGAAATAGCCGCAGCCCGGGGGATGTACCAGAAGGCCTTTGAGCAGGCCGTCTCTTTTGTGGCCAGGGCCAAGGCTGTGCACGATGAGATGGAGACCCACTACATTCCCAACATGGACTTCGACGCCATCAATGCCCGTCGAGACCGAGTGCTTGACAGCATTCTGGCCCTGGCAGAGGGCGATGAACCGGCGGCGGAGTGAGGCGGTCCATAGTGGCCTATGGAAACCGAAGCACCCAAGCCAAGGAGGCTTGGGTGCTTCGCCATACTTCTCTGGCACAACCCTTAAGGGTACCGCTTAAGCCCAGGGCGACGACGCCAGCTCCTCGCTCAGGTCCCTAAGGGCCTTGTCAACCCAGGACTGGGTCCGAGACCCCGTGGGTTCCATGTAGACGCCCATTACCGCGCAGAGACGCTGCATTATCCCGTACAACCACAGGCGCCGCTCCTCGGGGACCCGGCCGTAGCTTTCCAGGAAGGAATCCCATTCAGCTTCTGACACATGGCCGAAGGGCGGGTGGCGGAGCATGGCCAGGTCGTAGTCGGGGTCCCACCAGACAACGTCTCCAAGAGACATCAGACGGGAGACGCGCCAGAGGTCGTCAATCTGGTTTCCAGTGTCGCCTTGTCTCAGGTGTTCCAGGTAGATGGTCCACCAGAAGGGGCTGCAGTGGATCATGGCGGGCTGATGGGCCTTGAGATAGTCCAGGTTATCAGCCCAGATTTGGACGGCGGCCTCGTAGGTTGACGCCGAGATCAGCCCTTTCTCAAGGGCAGCCTTACCGCTACCCTCAACAATCTCAGCCCTGTACATGTAGTCGCAGGGATGGATAGGGTAGCGGGTCTGGCGGTGGTCGTCGGGGTGCCAGAGGCCGGCCCTGTCATTCTCTACAGAGTGAATGCGCCGGTAAACCCGGCCCAGCTCAGCGAAGATGGCGAGGCGCTGCTTCTGGCTGGCCCCAGGAAGCAGCTCCCCCAGGGGGGTCCCCCCCAGGCGCTCCTGGATGATGAAGGGGAAAGGCACTATTTCCCCGGACACATCCACCGCCAGAACCTTTGGCGCCGGCAGGCCCTGCTCGACGAAGGCCGCGCAGACCTGGGCCTCGTGGACTATATCGCCCCACTCCGAGTGGGTCTGGAATTTGATTACCGCCTCTTGGCCGTCCGCAAAGGTCACGAGAAAGACCCGCTTGATCCAAGTCCCCTTGTCAACAACGCTATTAATCCTGGTCTCTGGCAGGTGGTGGCTGATAGCCCTTGCCACATCGTCTTTGGTTACACTTACCTGATCACGCATTCGGGTATCACCTCGCTGTGTCACATCGCTGCTCATTAAAGATCCTTCCAGCAGCCATGATAGCACCCTAACCCTGACACTGTGTTGTCAGGGTTAGACGGACTCCCTTTCGTAGAGGCCGGCCTGTTGGCGGTACATCTCGGCATAGATGCCGTTAAGCACTAGCAGTTCCTCATGGGTGCCGTCCTTAACGATGGTGCCTGAATCCATCACAAGGATCCGGTCCGCCACCTTCACTGAGCCCAAGCGATGGGAGATGATAAAGGCCGTCTTGTTGCCAGCAAGCCCGAGAAACTCCCTGTACAGTTTTTCTTCGGCGATGGGGTCCAGGGCCGCCGTGGGCTCGTCGATCACCACGATGTCGGCGCGCCGGTTGTAGTAGCAGCGGGCAATGGCAACCTGCTGCGCCTGGCCCCGGGAGAGCTCAGCGCCGTTGAACTCCTTGCCGATGAAGGTGTTGGCGCCGTTATCATACTCCTCAAGGCTGAAGCCCGCCTGGGTGAGGGCCCCACAGATGTCGTCGTCGGTGGGGGTTGCCTCCAGATCGCCGAACCGCACGTTGTCGGCAATGCTCAGCTTATAGAGGCCGAAGTCCTGGAAGACGGCGGACATCCTGCTGTAGAGGGCTGACTTGTCCGCCGCGGCGAGGTCTTGCTGGCCGTAGGAGACTACCCCACTGGTAGGGCGATAGAGGCCCAGGATCAGGTTGACCAGGGTCGTCTTGCCGGCCCCGTTGGCCCCGAGGATGGCCACCCTCTCGCCGGGTCTGAATTGGGCGCTTACACCCTTGACGGCAAAGTCCTCACTACCAGGGTATCTGTAAGAGACCTGCTCTAGCCTGATGGTATCCGCGGTGGAGAGGGATCCGCATGAGCCGTCATCCCTCTCAAGCTCATAGTAGTCTGTGACCTCCCTCAGCTCCTTCCACTGGGCATACAGGCTGCTGATCTGAGTGATGAAGTAGCCGGTACTGGCGTGGAGCCCTGCCAGGATGCTGACCACGGCGCTGAAGGCCCCGATGGTCAGTGTTCCCTGGGACATGTAGACGACCCCCAGGGCAATGACGGCGGCAACAGAGACCGACTTTACCAGGTTGAGGAGGAGGTCGAAGCCCAGCTTACCCCGGTGGAGCTTCATCTCGGCCCCGGCTATCTCTTGCCGGTAGGACTCCCATTGCTGCTGGAAGTATTCCGAGGCCCCGGAGACCCGCGTCTCAAGGGCATACTCCCTGGCCACTATGTGCTTGACGCACTGGTCCTGGCGTCGCCGCTTCTCAACGATGGCCCTGCGGAGTTGAAAGAACCGGTCGGCAAAGACCAGCTGTTCCACGAAGATGGGGATGATGGAGACCATTGATATCAGGGCAAACAAGGGTCCCAGAAGGTAGAGGGCGGAGATCATGGCGGTAAGGGACATGGTCAGGGTGAGGGTGGAGCCGACGGTGTTGACGGCCTCTCGCAGGGCCCCTGAGGTCAGGGCGGTCCTGGCCCTCGCCATCAGGTTGAAGACCGGGGCTGCCTCGTAGTAGTCCAGGAGGATCTCGTTATTCACCCGGTGCTGGGACAGAAGGACATTCCTGGTGATGGCGTACTCGTAGTAGAGGTCTTTGGCGTGGCCGAAGGGGACCAGGAACCCCCCGGTAATGCTCCGGGCCAGGTACAAGACAACCAGTGATATCAGCAGGGCGGCAAGGGTGGCGTTGCCGGCCAGGTAGGCGGCAACATCCTCAAGGTACCCCTTCTGCAGCCACATTGGAATCACGAATAGGGCGTAGACCGAACTGGATAACACCAAGAGCAGGGCAAAGACCTTTGACCGGGAGAAGATGTGGGTGTAAAGGTGACCAAGAGTCTTCATTAATCAGGCTTCCTTTCTTGATGGAGCTCTCAGGCTGGAGCGGCTGCCGGGGTTGACCCCCTGGTCACCAGCGCCGGTGTCGTACCATTCCCTCTGCCGCTCAAAGAGATCGCGATAGGTGCCCCCCAGGGCCATCAGTTGGTGATGGGTGCCGCTTTCGGCAATCCTTCCGTTGGACAGGACAGAGCAGTTGTCGAAGAGGAAGGTGGAACCCAGCCGGTGGGTGATGAAGAGACAGGTGCGCCCCGCCATTATCCGCCTGTAGGCGGCGTAGAACCTGACCTCAGCCTGGGGATCCAGGGCCGCCGTGGGCTCGTCGAGAATGACAAAATCCCGGTCCGAGTAGAAGGCCCGGAAATGGACGCCTTCTGCCATTGGCCGCCAGACAACATGGTGCCGCCAGTGAATTCAGGGGTAAGCAGTGTCCCATAATCCCCCTGGCACCTGTCGAGGATGTCATGGGCCTCGCACTTCAGCAGGGTCTCCTGGAGCCGGATCGGGTCCTGCTGCCCCAACTCGTAAAGGCCTATGTTCACACCCAGGCTCTCCTTGTAGCGGGCGAAGTCCTGCTGGGTCAGGGCGAAGAGGGAGCGGATCTCGCTGTAAGGATAGGAGCCCAGGTCCCTCCCGTTGAGATAGATGGCGCCTTTGGTGGGGAAGTAGAGCCCCAACATGAGCTTGGTGATGGTGGTCTTCCCGGCGCCATTGACCCCAATCAGGGCGTGATTCTCGCCTCGCTTCATCTCCAGAGATACCCCCTTGAGGATGTAGCGATCCGTGCCCGGGTAGGCAAACCAGACGTCATCGAAGACAATGCTATCGAACTCAAGCTTCCTGTGACCCACGGCCGGGATTGGCCCGATGTCGATTTTCTTGACTTTGTCAAGGTGGCGGCGGTCAACAAGGAACTGCTCCATCTCAACCAGGTTTGAGTAATCGCGGATGATGGCTGACACGGCCATGTTCATGTTGCTTGAGACGGCCACCAGGACTGAGGTGTAGAGGCCCATGGTGATTACCCCTGCTGTCAGCGGTCCCAGCAGGGCAAACCCTATCACCAGGATTGTCGACATGGAGAAGCACATTGCCAGGCCCGTCGCCACCGAGGATCCGACAAAGGTCCGCAGCTTATTCTCGTTGTAGGCCTGGAACCTCTCTTGCCAGAGGCGGCTGAGGTATTGATGGAACCCAAAGAAACGACGCTCCTTGGCAGCCTCGCGATTGAGGAGGGTCTCATTCAGGTAATCGGCGTAGCGAATGTCGAAGCTGTCTCTGTTCCAGACCTGGCGCGCCAGCATCGTCCTGCGCTTGTTGAAGTAGAAGGAGGGCAGGGATGTCACCACCGCCAGGGGGAAGGCCCACCACACCCCTGACACCGCCACGAAGAAGAGTATTCCCCCCAGCTCTATCAGGCGCCGAAGGACGCCGGGGAGGAAGTCCACGGCCTTGGAGTGGATCTCCCTCTGTTTGGAAGAGACGCGCATCAGGGTGTCCAGGATTTCGCTGCTCTCGAAGGCCGGGAAGGCCAGGTTCGCCGTGTCGCGCAGGTGCTGACCCATGACCCTCTCCTCTAGCTGGTGCATGATATGGACCTTGATGGTGGCGGCCACCTGTGTTCCGACGGCATTGAGGTAGTAGAAGACAAGGTAGCCCAGGAGAAGAGGCAGGAAAAGGCCCCAGCCGGCATCGGCTGAGCCAGAATAGGCCGCAGCCCGGTCAATGATCCTCCTCTGGAGTTCAATGAAGGCCGGCACCGTGAGACCGAGGGCGACCATTGTTCCCAGGTAGAGCAGGGCCCACCTGGGGCAGCATTGGTAGGCCGATAGCAACAGATCAGTGAGTCTACTACCTTTTTTCAAGAATAACCACTCCACTTCCTTGACATCTCCGTACCGCCTCTGATATAATATTTATGGAAGTGCGTTCCTAAACTGGGATGCAAATACATCCCTAAGTATACCTCGGGCGCCGCCGCATTGTCAAGAGGGGTATGGCCCTGTCAGTGAGACGATGCAGCCAATGAATACGATGGTAGGGCGGTCCTGCCGATGAGATGTAACCTCCCCCAGGGGGAGGTTTTTTGCTTGCTGTGATGGGAAGGGGGCAGAGGAGGGCTCCGCTAATCAATCAGTCCACATGGGGCGAAGGGTAGAGGGCGGCCATGGCCGCCAACCGGCTGGCAAATTCACGGCGGATGGAATCAGGGCCCACCACCTCGGCGCTGTCTCCGAAGCCCAGGAGGATTCTGACCAGGTATTCCCGGGAATAGCCCTCTGCGGGGAAGCTGAGGTGGAACCAGCCATCATCATCGGCGGCATAGATCAGCCGTCGGTATCGGGGGCTCTCTTCAATATGTCGCGCCAGTGGGGTATCCCTGCGTACTCGCACCCGGGTTGCCTCCTCACTGCCCAGAGGAGAGCCAGGCCCGTCAGGGGCCCGTCGAAGACCATCGTTGCAGTCACTACTGCTGGTATCACTGGCACTGAGACTACCGCCCCCTGATTGGCTGCCATTGGGTGGGGAGAAGGGCTCTTCCAGTACCTCCAGGCGGCGGACGCGGCTTAGCCGGAAGTGCCGGGTCGCCCGGCGCAGGCGACAGTGGCCCACCAGGTACCATGCTTCGTTTTCGTACAGTAGATTGTGGGGTTCCACTTGACGTTGGGTGACAGCGCCGTCCCTGATGGCTTCGTACTCCAACTCCACTACCTGCCGCTGGTCCAGGGCCGGCTTCAACAGGCGGAGAAGGCCAATCACCCCGGGTGAGGGCTTGTCTCCCTGTCCTGTAGCCCCCTCGAAGCTAATCTTCTGGCGGACCTCTTCGGCGGCCCGGCGGGAATCCTCCGGAAGAAAGGCACTTAGCTTGCCTATGGCCTGCTGGGCCGCCTCGGCCAGGGGGAACCCCTCCTGGCTGGCAATAAAGCCGGCGCCCAGGTACAGGGCCTCAGCCTGGCCAGCCGTGAGGGCTACCGACTGGAATTCATAGCCGTCCATGAGGCTGTAACCGCCATTGACCCCTGGCTCAGCCACCACTGGGACTCCCAGTTCCGACAGGGACTGGATGTCGCGGTAGATGGTGCGCCGCGACACCTCATAGGTGGCAGCCAGTTTGGCGGCGGTGGACTTTCCGCTGCTTTGAAGGATCATAAGAATGCCAGCTAAACGGTCTATCTTGTGCATACCAACACCTCGTGCTTGGAGCGTATGGGTAGTCCTTCTGTAACTGACCCTCAAGTCCTGCCGTGGCGCGGGTTATCCCTTGAGGGCAGCCTGCCGCCGTTCCTCCTTGCCCTGGTAATTTTCTATAGCAGTGGCGCAGCCTTCATGGAAGATGGGCGCAGCTTCGTCTGGATTATCCTGGTCTCCGCTCTGGTGGGTTGGGTCCGAGTTGCCAGTGCAATCGCTCACAGGGCAGACCGGCTGATGTCCTTACCCTTTATTGAGGCAGCCATCTCCCTGGGTTGTAGCCGCTGGCGCCTTCTGCGTATTCATCTCCTCCCGCACCTCATCCCCGTAATCCTCGTTGGGCTCGTAACTGAGTTGGGCCGCTCCCTATTGCTGCTGGGCCAGTTGTCGGTCTTTGGCGTGATGGTCTACGGTCAGCAGTTGGCCAGGGTGTCCTCAATCGGCACCCCGGTACCGCTTTACTCTCCTGAGTGGGGTACCCTCCTGTTCACCTCAACCAGATACGTCATCTCTAACCCGTGGTACATGATGGTGATCGGCTCTGCCTTCGCCGTAGCGATCCTCGGGTTTCTGCTGACATCACAGGGACTGAGAAGACACTTCGAACTGAAGTGGAGGATGTAGAGGTTCGGCCTCTAGGGGGATGCCTCTCAAGTAGACGCCGCTAAGATCATGGGAAGGGCCTGACCCGCAGGCGATCAAAATGGTGGTCGAAGGTCAGGACCGTGGGCGAACCAGCCTTCCTAGCGTGAGCTGCCAGGTAGGCGTCAAAGAAGTCGACCCCCGCATCCCGGTAGTCAAGGAGAGCCTCGGCCAGGACCTCTGGCTCGTCAGGGGTAACCCCTTCCAGGGCAATTAAATCCAGCAGAATAGGGGTGATAGTGTCCCGGGCCAGCTGGAAAGAGGACTCAAGGATCCAGACCACCTCTGCCAGTGTCAGGCTGGCCAAGCGGAGACGCAGATCACCCTTTGTGGCGGCTTCAAGGGCCTCCTTCACGGTGTTTGCTGGGCCCTCTGGACTGCCGGTCAGGAAGTAGATGACTGCGTTGGCATCAATCCAGACTTCAGCTATCTTCACTGTCACCACCCCCGTTCTCGGTTGTACTATCTGTATCTCTGGACTGCTCAGCCAGATGCTGTTTCCCCAGGTGCTCTTTTGCGGTCCGGCGCATGGTTTCGTAACCCGGGGCAGGTTCCGCGGTCTTGAGGGTTCCATAGAGGTCTGCAGGCTTCTTCCTGCCCACCACCTCAATGGCAGCCCGGCGTTGGTCGACTACATATACGTAGACCTCGTCGCCCTCCTGGATCTGGAGGGCCTCTCGTACCGGTTGCGGAATAGTCATCTGCCCCCGGGTTGTCACTTTGGCTTTATAGGTCATGCTGGTTCCTCCCTTCTGGCACTCCGACAGATCCACCGTTGGATATGTATCGTATCTGCCTTTACTGTAGCAGATACACGGCTATAGGTCAAGAGAGCATAGGCTTACATCTTATCTTCATGGGTAGTATCTTACTTACGTTGCACAGTCTTACTATTCTAGGGCAGAAGCCAGCAGAGGGCTATCGGCCATCCGGCCAAAGTGCTATGATTGATTTACGGATGCAGTTGAGGTAGAACACCCCGAACAGTCTTGTTCGGGAGACCAGTGGGATAGAGGAGAGAGCCCATGGACCTAGGAAGAGTGATTGGCCACGGAGCCAGGGCTGATGTCTATGCCCTGGGAGCCGACAAGGCTGTAAAGCTGTACTGGGCAGGGACGCCGACGGCCACCGCCGATTTGGAGTTTACCAAGGCCCGTGCCGTGTACCAGGCGGGATTGCCGGTACCGGCTGTTTTCGACCGCGTTGACATCGATGGGCGGCCAGGCATCGTCTTTGAGCGGGTCCCGGGAAGGAGCCTGGCGGATGTGCTGGGGCGAGGACCCTGGCGCTACGAGCAGGTCGGGCGAACACTGGCTGAGCTTCATGCCTCAATTCATCAAGAGCAACTACCTGAGATACCCACCATTGATATTCGCGCCAGGCTGGCCCAGCGGATTACTGAATCCAGTGGTCTGCCGTCACGGATTGTCGATGCAGTGCTGGCTGTACTTGACAAAATGCCAGATGACACTGCTCCTCGACTCTGTCACGGGGATTTCCATGGAGAGAATGTCTTGATGTCGCTCCGCGGACCCGCGGTGATAGACTGGCCCGACTCCCTGAATGCGGATCCGGCTGTTGATGTTGCCCGGACGGTGCTGGTCCACCGCCTGGCCCCCTACCAGGCCCGGGGCCTTAAACGGCTCGCCACCCGCGCCCTCATCTGGAAGGTGGAGAGAAGCTACCTAAGGAGATACTCCCAGCTGTGCTCACTGGACTTGGATGCTCTGGAGGCCTGGCAGATTCCGCTGGCCGCCGCTCGTCTCAGCGAGGGCATCAGAGGTGAAGACCAGGTGGTACCCAACCTGATCGAGAGGCTTCTCAGGAAGAGGGGCGTTTCAGGCAGGTTGATCTACTGAAGGGTACTGCCTAAGGCAGCAAGTAGCCCTTCTCAACGGCATCGTCAATCAGCTTCTCGATGAAGCGCCACAGGGTCTCTGAGCCATCCCTCATGGACTGGTTACGCTCTATCACCTGCTCTTTGCGGATTTGGTGCTCCTTCCACGACTTTCCCTGGCAGAAGTAGTTCTGCAGAATTGGCTGCATTCGGTCGACTGCCCCTGCAAACCTGGCCTCGGGGGTCTCTCTTCTCTCGAATTCCTCCCACAGTTCCTGGAACTCCTGGCGCTGATCGGAGGGGAGGAGCCCAAATAACCTGTCGGCAGCGGCCCTCTCCCGAGCTTCTTTGTCACGGTGCCCTTCTGCGTCATAGGCAAAGGTATCACCAGCGTCAATCTCGACAATGTCATGGATCAGGACCATCTTCATGGCGCGGGTGGTGTCGAACTCGGGTTCGTTGCTGTGTTCCGACAACAACAAAATCATCATGGCCAGGTGCCAGGAGTGTTCGACGTCATTCTCGTACCGACTGCCATCAGTTATGAAGCTCTGGCGGAAGACATTCTTTAGCTTATCAATTTCCAGCACGAACCGTATCTGTCTTTCCAGGCGTTCCACTCTGGTCATCCTTTCTAGGTGAGGCCGCCCATGCGCCGGTGCTCTTAACATTCATCCATGACGTCAGACGTCATGCCGCAAAGTCTCCGAAAACCAGCAGGTATATGTGGTTCGACAACTTACAGGGGAATCCTGCCTGTGGTGGTCGTCTGAGAACTGTGGGATCATCTTCGAAGACTCCATCCGACCCTTTGTGAGGCAGGATTAGCCGTCGGTCTGGCGAAGGCTTGCAGTGCCGCAGCAGCTTGCTCATTGGCATATACTATCTTTGAGTAGTGAGGGGAGGAGACTGAAATGCTGACAATTGGGCTGTCAATAATCCTTCTGACAACTGCGCTTGTATTCGCTGAGTTAGCTCTAAGAAAACGCGATGCGCAGCTGATAATTGCAGCATTAGCGACTGCTAGTTTTCCGATCTTAATGACTTGGTGGTTGCTGCAAGGGAGCGAAACAGCATGTCTGAACGCTTTTCTTCCTCACATAGGAGTCTCTGGAGGCATTGTCTCCCCTTTGGGGGTCTTGTGGTTCTGGCGGCGGTATAGAACTATATGATCCACGTCTAACTAGCACGGGGATGGAGCAACAGACTGAGGGACGAGGTGAGGTTCAATGGTTAAGATCGTAGCCCTTTCGGCAGCAAACATCAGACACCAACCGCAAGGCACCTCTTATCGCCTGGCCCGGCAGACCCTGGACCATTTGCTAGAGATGCGGCCTGACGCCGAAACCAGCCTGGTAACCCTGGTCGATAAGAGGATTGAGCCCTGTATTGGTTGCGGCCAGTGCGCCAGGACCCACCAGTGCCAGGCCTTCGGTGACGATTTCGACGCCATCTATAGCGAGATCGTCAAGTCAGACGCCCTGATTATCGTGGCGGCCCACTATGCCCCCATCCCCGCAAAGCTGTGTGCCTTCTTTGAGCGCATAGAGAGCATCTCTTTCTTGGGCCAGCACAACAACCCAGGCTTCAGCTTTCCCTTGGCTGACAAACCATACGCTGTCATCGGTCACGCCGGCGGTACGTCAGATATATGGCACTCTTATCACGATGTGATCTTCGCCCCAATCAAGAACGCCCTGGCCTTCCCGGTATCCATGAAGCCTGTGGACACCGGTACCTGGCCGCATATTGGTGTAATGCTGGGGCCTAGTGAGGTGGCCTCCGATGCTGAGAGTGTTTTCCCCCGCCAGATCTATGATGATGATCTGCTCAGGGCGGAGACCTTGAGAGTCGCGAAGGCGCTGCTGGAGAGGCTTTAAGGTGACAATGGTTCAAGGCCACCTGCGAGCCATCGTTTCGGAACCGACAGGCTCAATCCTTAGGGTTTGCCTTCGCCTTGGCGGTGTGGCTGATGGCATAACTGATACCGCGGCCATCAGGCCCGTCGTAGCGGGGGATTATGTGGATGTGAACATGCATTACCTCCTGGCCGGCGGGCTGGCCAATGTTGACACCGACATTGAACCCGGTAGGGTTAAGCTCCTGCTGTAGATGGCGTCTGTGCCGGACGAGGAGGTCAAAGAGGGCACCATTCTCTTCCGCCGTGATATCAAAGAGGCTCTCGACGTGGCGCTTGGTGATTACCAGGCTGTGCCCCGGTGTCACCGGGCTGCTGTCGCGTATGACGTAGGCCATTCTGTTGCTGGCGACCTGCGACTCCTGGTCCAGGGCAAGTTCGCAGAAGGGACACCTATTCTCGGGCATGACTCTCTCCAAAGTCCTCTCTTGTCGCCAATGGTACGTCTCGATCCAGGAAACTGCATAGATTCCGTTACTCAGTTGCTCCAATCTGTTCCTCCTCAGTGCTTTGCCACCCTTTTACACTATATCATGAGCCCTTGACGCCATCTCATGACCAATAGTATACTGGCAACGAATCTAATAGGAAGTAAAGGGAAGTGATAGTGTGGAGTTTAACTTTATCACCGTGGATCGCGCCGCCGAGATCCTTGGGGTAACCGAGAAGTCTGTCCGGGAGTTCATCGCAAAGGGGGAGCTCAAGGCGGCCAAGATCGGGCAGTGGAAGATCAGAGAGGAGGACCTGCGGGATTTCATAGGGGCTAGGTCCAACCGGGCCATTGAGGCCTTTCTCCATGGTGAGGGTGAAGTAGAGGGCTCTCTCACAATCTGCACCATTATCGACTACTATACTGACAATCCCCAACCCCTGATGGAGGAGCTGATGTCCCAGGTCAACTCCGAGCTCCAGCACACACCCACGATCCGGTGGACCTACGCCTGGCATCAAGAGACAGGAAGGGCTCGCTATACCCTGTGGGGCCCCCCAGACTTCCTCGCTAGGCTGTTGGGTGTCGTCGATCGCCACAGGGAGAAAGAGACAAGGACGAACGGGGAATGAGGGAGGAACGGGGAATGAAGATTGCCCTCAGCGGCACCGAAGAGCTACTAATTGAGGCCTACCGCTGGATTGGCGCCGTGAGCCAGGCGGCCTGGCCAGGGTGGCGCGCCACCGAGACTCCCCTTGCGGTCTACCAACCAAACAAGCGTGTGCTGCTGGTCGACCATCCCGACCCGCCCCAGGGCTTCTCTTCCGCCCAATCAAGGGTTGGGGATCTTGCCGTCTTTGACGGTAACCACCCCCAGATCAGTGGCTGTACCACGGTGGACCTCAACGGTATTCAGACAGCCTGCGTCCTGGTGGACTATCCCCATCCAGAGGACTGCAGGTTTGCGTCACTACTAGGCCTTGTGGTCCACGAGCTCTTTCACAGCCACTCCTACTCCTTTGCGGCGGGGACTGGCCTTGACGAACTTGCGGCCTATAATCTTGAGGATACCGTTAATAATGCTCTCTGCCAGGTGGCCAATGACCTTCTGGCCCGCTGTTCCTGGGGAGGAGCCCTCGTCGCTGATGGCGGTGCGGTGGGGCCCAGGGAAGGACAGCCTAGCCCTGGGGCCTTGGAAGAACTCCTCGCCCAGTACCTGGCGGTCCGCAGGTATCGCCGCTCCAGGTTGACTGAGAACCAGAGGGCGCTTGAGGATACCTTTGAGCGCAGTGAGGGTTCTGCTCAATATACGGCCATCAGCGCCCTGGTCGGCCTTAGAGAGGGGGACTTTGAGCTGACGAAAGGTCTGATCCGCTCCGGAGAGGGGCAGGGACTACTGACAGAGGACAATCTTGCCAGCCAGATTCGTAATTACGTAGACGGCTTCGTAGGGTTTCTGAGACGCTGCAATGTCCAGGGCTTTGGGGGTCCAATGCATCGTGGATATATGGTAGGGGCTATCACCTGCAGCCTTCTGGACTCGCTTGTTCCCGACTGGAAGCCCCACTTCATCCAGGGAGCGGTGCCTAGCGAGCTCCTGGACAGAGTGCTTGATACCGAGGCGGAGGATATCCCATCGATACTGGACCGCTACAACTATGCCGCCCGCGAGGAGACGGAGGTTCAGTATCTGGCGGAGAGGCGTCGGAAGGAAAGGGAACTGGCGGAGCGCTTCTACCCTGTAAAGAACCCTGTCCTGATAGTCGATTACTCTGAACTTCCAACCAAGGGGTGCTACAGCGCTGATCCCATGAACATGGTCAAGCTGCCTGATGGGCGCCGGGTTCACACCCGCATCTACATGTTGCAGCGGCCGGGCCTGAACCTTGAGAGCCACTGTGTTCCCCCGATCCCAGTCATGGAGAACAGGGCCGACAGGGAGCTCTACATACCCCTTCCCGCTGACCTGAAGCTGTCATCGGAGGTGGACTCCATTGACTACGGCAAGAACGGCCTGAAGCTGGAGTGCGCTAGATGCAGCGTGGAACAAGAGGGTGAATCCTTCCGGGTGCGGTGCTATCCGGAACCGGACTGACGGGCTGAATTCACCAGCAAACCCGTCCGTCGGGCCGGTTGACCACGCCGATACCTGCTAATAGTCATCATCCACATCAATATACCGACCACGCTTAAAGTCCTTGTAGTGTACTTTTTGGCGTTTAATTCGCGCCTTGGATATCTTCTTCCCGAGCCTGATCTGTTTTGCCTGGTAGAAGCGCTCCTCGCCCTTTAGTTTCAGATAGCTCTCCCAGCGATACTCATCAAGCTCGCCGCTGTCAAGGGCCTCCTTGACGGCGCACTCCGGCTCGTCGGTGTGGGTGCAGTCAGTGAATTTGCAGCGCGTCGCGATTCCAGCGATATCGGCAAAGGCGGCCTTGACACCGTTGTAGTTGAAGAGGCCTATCTCCCTCATACCTGGGGTATCGATGAAGAGGGCGCCGTTTGGGAGCCGGAACATCTGCCGGTGAGTTGTGGTGTGGCGGCCCCGCTGGTCATCCTGGCGGACATCGGCGGTATCCATCCTCTCCTCCCCAAGGAGGAGGTTCAGGAGGGTGGATTTCCCGACCCCAGAGCTTCCGATGGCCACACTGGTGGTTCCGGGCTCCAGGTAGGATCTGAGGCTGTCAACCCCGTAGCCGGAGACGGAAGACACGGCAACAACATCAAGGCCAGGGGAGTAGTCTCTAACCCTTGCCACCTGTTCCTCAACCTCCTCCTCTGACATGAGGTCGGCCTTGGTCAGGACCAGCAGGGGTGTGATCCCCGCATCCCAGATTACCGCCAGGTATCGGTCAAGCCGCGCCAGGTTGAAGTCGCCAAGCAGGGCCTGGAGGAGCATGCAGCGGTCGATGTTGGCCCCGATGACCTGGGCCTCAACGTTCCCATCAACCCCCTGGCGCTGCAGGCAGGTTTCCCTGGGCAGCACAGACTGTATGGCGCAGGGGCCGTGGGGGTTTGGAATCGCCATCACCCAGTCGCCAATGGAAGGTTTCTTAGCTGCGTAGATCGCGATGTATCGCAGCCTGCCCGTCATGACGGCGTCCTTTCTGCCCGCCTCAGTCATGATTTTGAATTTGTCAGAATACACAGCCGTAACCCTGGCGGCCACAGCATCATCACTGCCAGCGCTAGAGTTTAGAAGCCGCGCCTCCCATTTTTCATTCCAACCGTAGTTGGCAAGGTGCATGGTGTCGATAAAAATACCTCCAAGTGGTGTTTGGGTGAGGATATAGACCGCCTTAGTTCTGTCGTCCCGGACATGTTTCTACCTACTATCTGGATTATAGGTGGGATTGGATGCGAACTGCAAGGTAGAGTCCTTGTCAGAAACAACCTGTCCTGAGCGGATCAGCGGCTAGGCCGATCCACCTTTATCCGTCCCTTCAGTTCCCTCCATCCGGCGGCGCCACCTCAGCACCGCCTCCTTGGGGCCCACCATCAACAGGTGATCTCCCTCCTGGAGTACGGTGTCACCATCGGGTAGCAGTCGTTCCTCGCCTCGGCGGACGGAGAATACAAGCAGGTAATGGGGTAGCTGGAGCTCCCTCAGGGCAACACCGGTGTAATCAGGGCTTCGGACCTCCACATCGTCACACTGAAAGGCCTCCTTCTCAAGGGCCGTCTCACCGGGGTTTCGCAGCAGGTAGTTGGCCAAGCCAACACTGGCAGTGAAGGGGTTAATGGCCCGTATGCCCAGTCTTTCCGCAAGTTGTACGTGCTTGGCATCGTGAACAATGGCGAAGACATCCTTGACACCAAGGTCTTTTCTGAGGGTACGCGCCGCTTCGATGTTGATTCCCAGGATTCCGAAGTCCTTATTATTCTCTTCCTTCTCTGGCGGGTCTGGCGCCAGCTTGTTGAAGGCCACTGGCGAGACGATGCTAGTTACTATCGCCACCAACACCACGGCCGACTGCACCGTTTCACTGATTGCCCCAATGCGCAGCCCGACGGCTGCGGCAGCAATGGTTACGCTCATCTGGGTCGATAGTAGGAGCGAGGCCGCCAGTGTCTCTCGCCAGCCGTAGATGAACCGCAGAGCCAAAACCGGCAGACCCTTCAGGAGATAAGTGGCCACCAGTATCAGCGGCACCAGGGCCAGGCCCTGAGGATTGGTTAGCAGGATGCCGACATCGAAGTTAACGCCAACCATTATGAAGAAGATGGGCACAAGGAAGTCAAATCCGATGGCATCCATCTTCTCATGCAGTTCCGAGCGTTGACCGCTGGCCAGGAGGGATACTAGGACGCCGGCGAGGAAGGTGCCCAGGATGGCTTCGGCGCCCACGGTTTCAGCCATGAAGATGAAGATGAGCATTAGGGCCAGGGCCGCTCGCACGCCTAACTGCGCCGTCCCCCCCAACAGAGTCTCCAGGAACTCCAGTCTCAGTCCTGTGACGGTCTTGCCCATCCGGTAACTCACCGCCACCAGCGCCAACAGAACCAGCAGCATCAGGATATCGCTAGAGAGGCCCCCGACAAAGAGTGAGGCGGCTACTGACAGCAGGATCAGGGTGACGAAATCCGCCACCACGCCCCGGTCAGGAGGGTCTGGCCGTAGTCGGTCTTCAGGAGACCGCTCTCCTTCAGCACCGGCAGGACCACCGTCAGGGAGGTGGTTGAGATGATGACCGCCATCAGGAGGGCGGATCCCACCAGGCCGGCCTGCTGCAGAAAGGCGGAGAAGAGTAGCCCCCCCACAAGGGTTGCGCCCAGGGCCAGGTGCCCGAAGGCCACCGGGTGGGAGATCAAGGTTGTGATGAGAGACTGGTCTTCTCCGCCACCTTAAGGGGTCTCAGCAGTCCATTGAAATCAATCTCCAGGCCGCTGATAAACATCAGGTAGGCGAGGCCGAAGAAGGTCAGGAACTCGATGGCGGGGTCTGCCTGGATCAGGTTTAGGCCGCTTTTGCCCACCGCCATTCCCACGATTATCTCCCCGGCTACAATGGGCAATCGGATGTAGGGTAGGCGCGAGACAACGATTGGAACCGCCAACGCCAGAATCATCAATATTACCAAGCTACTCAGGTCGGCGCTTAAGGGGGCTGCAGCTGCGGTATAGGTCATAGCGATCCTCCCAGGTTCAGCCAGTGTCCCGGGCCAGTGGATTGGTTAAACGGCTCAGCCAGTGGGCTCAGCCGATTGGCCTGTTCTAGTCAGTTTCGTCAAGGCAACAACACTAGCTTAACCAAGGGTGGCTCAGTACTATGAGGTGGTCGTGCCAGTCGGGAATAAAGAGCCGACTGTCGTGGTAGTCGAGGCTGCAGATCAAAGGTAGGGTTAGTTCCAGGGGGTCGGTCGTATGGAAGCTGAAGGGCGCACTCTCCTCCAAGGGGTGCCCGGCAATGGTGGATATCCGGCCAGTGGCGGCGTCCACGGCCCGGATCACATGGTTCTGGGTGTCGCCAATGAAGATATTGCCCTTTTCGTCCAGGGCGATGGACCAGGGACCATTGAAGTGTCTGGCCGTCTTCCAGGCTCCATCGTACACCAGGCCGGTGTTAGCCCCCAGGGTGGCCTCGACAGCAGGCCCACCATCCCCGCTGTATCCACTGCTGCCAGTACCAACAACCGTCGATACCTGCCGTTGGTTGGGATCAATGACCCGGAGGGCGAAGTTCTTGCTGTCGAGGACATAGATGCGCCCGTCAGGGCCCCGGCGCAGGTCGTATACCCAGTTGAACAGGGCCTCCTCAAAGGGTACCGTGCCAGCCTGAAAGCCGGGTTCCCCTGTACCCAGAACCTCAATGGGTTGCCCCCCTCTGTCAAACCGCCAGATCCGGCAGCCGGTTACCTCGTTAACCCAGAGATTGCCGGCATCATCCATCTCACAGTTGCCAATGGTCTCAATGCCGTGTTCTCCACCGTCGATTAGTAACGTTGGAATGCCACCCTCCGGGCTCATCTCGTAGACCCGCTTCTGTCCAGCACTGACCACAAGGAGGGTGTCAGTAGAGGTTCCCGCCAGGTAATGAGGGCCGGAGATATTACAGGGAATGTGCGGGGCGCTGGTGCCTGCCGGCTGACCCTTACCCGCCGTCCAGGCCAGGCTGCCCTCGCCGTCGTTGCTCACAAGGCCAAACCAGTCGCCATCGTAATCAAGGTTGTACTGGCGTCCCTTCCGATCATGAAAGCCCAGCTGGGCGAAGCCGTCAATCGGCAGCCTGCTGTCGCCAAAGTCTATTACTCGCTCTACCGTCCACTTCACGGCGGTCACCACCCCTGTCCTAACACCGATTATTTGCCCGTTACCGAGGCCTTGGCGATGCCCTGAGGTAACTCAGTCAGCGGTTCCCATCTGCTCCTCATCTAGAGATACGGAATTAACGCGCTCAGCGCGGTAGGTAACGTTACCCATGGGGCAACTGAACTCCTTGAAACCGAGGATGTAGTGGTCATTACTGCCCTCCTCCATCTCTAGGGGGACGAAGAAGGGCATCATTGCTGACAGGGAGTAGAAACAGATGCCCTGCTTGAAGGGGGCATGAACCTTATCCCCCTTGATGTAGAAGTAGTCCTCGACGCCCACTCTGGGGCACTTGCCTTCGTTCCTAACAACAGTGATGGCAAACCTCCCTACGTTAGTCGGAACCTGCATCTTCGATTCTGTAACAGGGTAGCACAGAGTTCCTGACACCTTCATGTCAGTAACTTACGAACCGCTGTTCCGCAGGGAGGTCTGAGGTCGGACATTGACTCCAACTGACTCCGGCCAAATCAGGCCAGGACCCCAAGGAACCGGAAGGGAGCACCTGTGGCACCCTGGCCCAGTTGCTCCAGGGCCTTTCTGTCCCCCGCGGCTAACACCACGGTACTAGCAGCTTGTGTGGGTAATCCCCTAGTTTAAAGGGGAAATGACCGCTTAACGTCGAATCTAAGAGTATGAAAAAGTTCCGAGATTACAAGCCCAATCAGATCCTGTTGATGCCTCCGTCCATGAAGCACTGGTTGCCCGCGGACCACCCCGTGTACTTCATCAGTGAGCATTCCTGTAGTGTTTTGATCGACATTGACGGATAGATACGCCTCCTACATAATTGTTGGTGTGAGAAAGAAACAAATCCAACAGATCATGAAGGAGGCGCAAGATGAGAGATCTACAGGGTATTAAGTTGGACTCGATCAAGGACTCGATTATCGTAGGTGTTGACGTTGCCAAGAAAAAGCACTGGGCTCGGATTGTGGACCCAGCTGGGTATGACCTGACGAAGCCTTTCTCATTTCAGAATACCATCGATGGCTTTGGGCGTCTAGTAGATAGGATCCACAAGGCACTGACCGGTAGCGATTTGCAGCGAGTTGTGGTTGGCATGGAAGCAACAGGGCATTACGGCAAGCCACTGACATGGTTCTTGTTGAATGAGGCCCGGCATCTTGATGTGGCTGTGGTCCTTGTCAACCCGATGCATGTTAAGCGGCAGAAGGAACTGATCGACAACAGCCCAACCAAGAACGACCGTAAGGATACCGCGGTCAATCGCTAAGCTGGTGCGTGACGGTCACTACCTTCGCTGCTTGCTGCCGGCAAGAGTATACGCGGATCTGCGGGAGCTGCAGGTTGCTCGCTGGCGGCAAAAACAGCAGCTTAATAGCGTCAAGAACCGGGTTCACGGTTGGTTGGATGTGTTTTTTCCTGAGTTCAGAGCGGTCTTCAAGGACATAACCGGTAAGGCCGCCATGTGGGTGTTGAGTAACTGCCCTGCGCCAACTATGATAAATGCGATGCCTCTGGCCCATCTGGTAAAAGGCCTCAAGGGTGCCTCTTGTGGTCGGGTTGGCGAGAAGCGGGCCCTACGGCTGATTGAGGCAGCACAGCGGTCGATCGGAGTGCCAGAGGGTCTAGCAGGGGCCTGGCTGCGCCTCAAAGGGTATCTGGAGGAACTGGTCCTCTATGAAAGGCTCCAGGCAGATACTGAAGCGGCTATGGCTCAGGCCCTGGAGAAGACAGGATATGCCGAGTACCTTCTCAGTATCCCGGGCGTTGGCGTAGTAACAGCTGCCGGCTTTCTGGGGGAGATCGGTGACCCTGGCAGATATGAGAGCTGGCGTCAGGTTCAAAAGCTGGCAGGATTGAATCTCGTTGAACATAGCTCCGGGCAATACAGGGGGCAACGCAAGATCTCCAAACGGGGCAGGCCAAGGCTTAGAAGCCTCTTGTACTACGCAAGTATAGGACTAGTTGCCAGGAACGCGGAGTTCAGGTATTTGTACGATCATTTTCTTAGCCGTGGGGAAAACCCACTGAAGAGAAAGCAAGCGCTGGTGGCCATTTCGCTCAAGCTGTTGCGAGTAGTGATGGGATTATTGCATAACCACGAGACTTACGACCCTGCCAAGGTGCTTGGGCGGCACAGGCAACAGCAACTGGGTATCGCAGCTTAGAAAACTGAAAACGCCTTTGGGTGGGGAAAGCCGTACACCCACCATTCGGGCATAGACCCTGTAAGTGAGTATGGCATACCCCACCCACCCTTCCATAAGGCAGGACGAAGGAATGTCAGGGCATAGACCCCGCGAGACATGATAGGGTAGCCGGAAGGGTACAGTGGTGGGAGAACACCCAAAGGCCCAAAATAGCGAGAAAGACTGCGATTCTGAGAGCTAATGTGCGGACATCAGTTCAAAACAAGGAGATAGGTGGTGGACCAATTTGATTTGACGGCCATCTATGACGACTACAGCCAGCGGCGGGGGGCTCCCCCCTATGAGCCGTCGATGATGGTCAAGCTTATAGTTTACGGGTATTCCGAGGGCATCCGGTCGTCACGCAAGCTTGAGCGCGCCTGCTATGAGGACATAGGGTTTCGTGTGCTTTCTGCTAACCAGCAGCCCGACCACTGGACCATCTCCAATTTCAGGCGCCGGCATGCCGAAGCTCTGGGAGAGCTTTTCGTTCAAACGGTGCAACTGGCAAGCGAAGCAGGGCTGGTTAAGTTAAGACATGTGGCTACTGACGGTACGCGCATCAAGGCCAATGCCTCACGCAGCAAGGCCATGAGCTATGCCTATATGAAGAGAGAAGAAGAGCGACTGCGCCAGGAGATTGAAGAGTATTTCAGGGAAGCTGACCGCATCGACAATGAAGAAGACGAGAAATACGGTGAAGATCATAACGGCTACAGCCTGCCAGAAGGGCTGCGCACCCAGGAAGAAAGACGCGAGAAGATAGCAGAAGCCATGAAACGCCTCGAGGAGCGGGCCCGGGCCAAACGGGAGGCAGAGATTGCCGAGAAGAAAGCCGAGGCAAAGGCTAAGGGGCGCAGTTACCGTCCTCGCAAGAAGGCCGGCGATGCTAAGCCCAAGGGCAAGGACCAGTACAATTTTACAGACCCCGAGTCACGGATCATGCGAAGCTCAGATAAGGCTTTCATCCAGGGCTACAACGCGCAGGCAACAGTGGACGCCGAAACGCAAGTCGTGGTGGCTGCCGAGTTAACGAACCGGGGCTATGATGCTCCCCATGCCCGGATGATGCTGGACCAGGTGGAGGAAAACCTCGCGCGCCGACCCAAGGAGAGCTCCATGGATGCTGGTTACTACAGCGAGGTTACCCTCGAGTTGCATCGAGAGCGGGGGATTGAGCCCTTTATCCCGCCGGACAAGATCAGGCACAACGAATGGCGAAAGCAGAAACCGCCGCGGGGCCGAATACCCAAGTCTGCTACGGCAATGGATCTGATGCGAAGAAAGCTCCGTACCAAACGTGGTCGTGAATGCTACAAGCTAAGGCAGACCTCGGTCGAACCAGTCTTTGGCCAGATCAAAGCGAATATGGGATTTCGCCAGGTAAACCTGAGAGGACAGCAAAAAGCTCGATCTATGTGGCGGCTGGTCTGCGCCGTTCACAATCTGATGAAGATCTATCGATCAGGCGTCAGGCTAGAACCCATAGGAGCACCAATCTAGCCACCACAGCTGCCGAGTGCCGTGCTTGTCTGCTGACAGCTACCATTATTAGTTTTCAAGGATCGGATTGGGCAAAACTCTTGACTACAACCGCAACTAGCTTGAGTTACTCACACAAGCTGCTAGGTTACACGGAGGAAGATGCCCAGGCAGCCGCTGATTGGGATCCCATGTTCAGTGACGTCTACGCAGGGATGAAACAGCATGAATGGGCCATAGGCTGGATTAACCTGGTGGCCAAGGATGGTGTCATAAAGGGGGTTCCAGGGGGAGAATACAAGCCAGGAGATGAACTTAAATGGTGCAGTGGGTTGCGATACTGACCCGAATCCTGGGCCACGAAGAAGAGGGCATGGGATGGCCGGACGATTACAACCAGATGGGCAAGGAATTGGGGCTGACTGCCAACCTGGCCTACTCAGGAAGTGCCACTGTTAACCGGGCGGAGATGGCTCGTATGACTACCACTGCCATATTTGACGTGACAAGACCCGATGGTAGCAAGGTAATCGACACAGTGGGGTTTAAGACAGCTGCAGAAGAATCGGGCGGACGAACAAGGTAATGAAGATGGTGGCCCTGAAGTAGCAGCCGATGAAAACGTCCGCCTGTCGGTATCAGTCAGTGAGAAACTGCTTCCTGCCGGTGGAGGCCAGACCACCGAAATCAGCGCTTACGTCACCCAGGGTGGAAAGGCGCCTGTGGAAGGGGCTTCCGTAGGGTTTTTTGCACACGTAGACAATAGCGATAGGAGAGGGCAGCTGTCGGCGACGGAGGCTACCACCGATGCCAACGGCATGGTCACAGTCACCTATACTACCCTGGCAGCGGATGATAACAAACACATATTCATTATGGCCAACACACCGGAGGACGATGATTGGATTGAACGAGGCACTTATATCCTGGCATCCAATGAGGCCTCACTGCTAACGGGCCGTGCTATAAACCCCTTTACCGGAGAACCATGCTCAGGGCGTAGACCCTGAGAGTCGCCAAGGCGCTGCTGGGGAGTGTCTAAACCGTCAGTGGCTCAATCCTTGGGTGTTATGTTTACCCGAGCCGTGCGGCTGATGGCGTAACTGATACCGCGGCCATCAGGCCCGTCGTAGCGGGGGATGATGTGGATGTGAAGGTGCATTATCTCCTGGCCGGCGGGCTTACCGACGTTAACGCCAACGTTGAGGCCGGTCGGGTCAAACTCCTGCTTGAGACGGTGCTTGTGCTGGACGAGGAGGTCAAAGAGGGCACTGTTCTCTTCCGCCGTGACATCGAAGAGGCTCTGGACGTGACGCCTGGTGATGACCAGGCTGTGCCCTGGTGTCACCGGGTTGCTATCGTATATGACGTAGGCCAGTCTGTTGCTGGCGACCTGCAACTCCTGATTCAGGGCAAGTTCGCAAAAGGGACACTTATTCTCGGGCATTACTCTCTCCTTCTAACAGCCAGAAGCTCCCCCAATCTGTTCCTCCTCACCATTCTACCACCTCCTTACACTATAGCATGAACGGACCCCCCTTGACGCCTTCTTGCTCTATCTGTATACTCTTAACATACGTAATTGTAAGTAAAGGGAAGTGAGCAGATGGAATTTAACTTCATCACCGTCGACCGCGCCGCCGAGATCCTTGGGGTAACTGAGAAGTCTGTCCGAGAGTTCATTGCCAAGGGTGAGCTCAAGGCGGCCAAGATCGGGCAGTGGAAGATCAGGGAGGAGGACCTGCGGGACTTCATAGAGGCCAGGTCCAACCGGGCCATTGAGGCCTTTCTCCACGGAGAGGGTGAGGGCGAAGTAGAGGGCTCTCTCACCATCTGTACCATCATCGACTACTATACTGACAATCCCCAGTCCCTGACGGAGGAGCTGATGTCCCACGTCAACTCCGAGCTCAAGTACACAACCTCCATCCGGTGGACCTACGCCTGGCATCAAGAGACAGGGAGGGCTCGCTACACGGTGTGGGGCCCGCCGGGTTTCCTGGCCAGGTTGCTTGGTGTTCTGGAAAGCTACACCGCGAGGGAGAAAGGGGAGGAGGGCAAATGAAGGATACCCCGAGACCAGATAAAACCGTTATCCGCGGCGAGGTTGAGGCCCCTTCTGGCGGGGAGGAGATCGCCCTCAGTGCTATCGAGGAGCTGCTCATCGAGGCCTATCGCTGGGTAGGCACCATTAGCGAAGGGATCTGGCCGGGGTGGCGCGCCGCCGAGACACCCCTTGCCGTCTACCAGCCCAACAAGCGGGTACTGTTGGTAGATCACCCAGACCCACCTGATGGTGTTCCCCGGTAACCACCGGCAGATCAGCGGCAGTACCACCGTGGACCTCAACGGCCTCCAGACAGCCTGCGTCTTGGTAGATTACCCCCACGAGGATCACTGCTGGCTTGTCTCGGTGTTGGGCCTGGTTGTCCATGAGCTCTTCCACAGCCACGCATACCCCTTTGCATCAGGGGCTGGCCTTGACGAACTGGCGGCCTATGATACAGAGGATCCCGTCAATAACGCCCTCTGTCAGGTTGAGAATGAGTTGGTAGCCCATTGTCCCTGGCTGGCGGACCTTGGGAGCAACAGAGACGGTGGCTCGGGAGATGATGGCGTCGGCGGGGTTACCCGCGGTGAACTGGGGGACCGCCTTGCCCAGTACCTGGCGGTCCGACGTTTCCGTCGGTCCAGGCTTACCGGAGAAGCGAGGTCACTGGAGGACACCTTTGAGCGCAGTGAGGGTTCAGCTCAATACGCCGCCATCAGGTCCTTGGTGGGCCTGGTGGCGGGAGAGTTTGACCTCACCACCGGCCTGTCGCGGGTGGTGGAGGAACAGGGACTACTGGCAGAGAACGACCTGGTCCGTCAGCTTGAGAACTACATCAATAACTACACAGGTTTTCTCAAGCGCTGTAACATCCAGGGGTTTGGTGGCCCGATGCACCGCGGATACATGGTGGGCGCCATCAACTGCAGTCTGCTGGACTCAATGGGTCACGACTGGAAGTCCCGGTTCACAGAAGGGACGGCGCCCAGCGAGCTCCTGGCTGAAGTGGTAGACGCCGGGACTGAGGCTGATGTTCCCGATATACTGCAGATATACCGCTACCACCGGCGTAGAGAGGCTGAGACTGAATACCTGGAGGAGAAGCGCCGGAAAGAAAGGGAGTTGGCGGAAGGCTTCGACCATGCGAAAAACCCGGTCCTGATAATTGACTACTCTGAACTCCCAGCCAAGGGACGTTACAGCGCCGACCCGATGAACATGGTGAATCTGCCCGATGGGCGCCGGGTGCACACCCGCGTCTACACGTTCCAGCGCCCGGGCCTTAACCTTGAGAGCCACTGTGTTCCCCCGGTGCCGGTGATGGAGAATGGCGCCGCCAGGGAACTCTCTCTACCCCTTCCCGCTGACATGGAACTGTCAGAGGAGGTAGATTCCATTGACTACGACAAGAACGGCCTGAAACTGAAGTGCGCCCAGTGCCGGGTTGAACCAGAGGGGATATCCTTCCGGGTCCGCTGCCAAGACTCTTAATAGTCATCATCCACATCAACATACCGGCCGCGCTTAAAGTCCTTGTAATGCACCTTCTGGCGCTTAATCCGGGCCTTGGAGATCTTCTTCCCAAGCTTAATCTCCTTGGCCTGGTGGAAGCACTCCTCGCCCTTGAGCTTCAGGAAGCTCTCCCAGCGCTCTTCATCGAGCTCGCCGCTGTCAAGGGCCTCCCGAACGGCGCACTCGGGTTCGTCTGTGTGAGTGCAGTCAGTGAACTTGCAGCGCGCAGCAATCCCGGCTATATCGGCAAAGGCGGCCTTGACCCCGTCGTAGTTAAAGAGGCCGATCTCTCTCATGCCTGGGGTGTCGATAAAGAGGGCGCCGCCCGGCAGCCGGAACATCTGCCGGTGGGTGGTAGTGTGGCGACCACGCTGGTCGTCCTGGCGGACATCTGCAGTATCCATTATCTCCTCCCCGAGCAGGAGATTAAGGAGGGTGGATTTCCCCACACCGGAGCTTCCCAGGGCGACACTGGTTGTGCCAGGCTTCAGGTATGATCTGAGGCGGTCAATGCCGTAGCCGGAGACGGAGGACACAGCGACAACTTCAAGGCCAGGGGAGTAGTCCTCAACCCGGGCCAGATGCTCAATAACCTCCTCTTCTGACAGGAGGTCGGCTTTTGTCAGGATCAGCAGGGGCGTAATCTCCGCATCCCAGATTACTGACAGGTAGCGGTCAAGCCGCGCCAGGTTGAAGTCGCCGACAAGGGCCTGGAGGAGCATGCAGCGATCGATATTTGCCCCGATGACCTGCGCCTCAACGTTCCCGTCAACCCCTTGGCGCTGCAGACAGGTTTCCCTGGGCAGTACCGACCGGATGGCGTAGGGGCCGTGGGGGTTGGGAATCGCTATTACCCAGTCGCCAATCGCCGGCTTCCTGGCGGCGTAGGTGGCGTTGTAGCGGAGCCTGCCTGTCATGACGGCTTCCTTGCTGCCCACCGCAGTTGCGATCTCAAATCTATCAGAGTAGACAGCGGTGACCCTGGCGGGAACAACATCATCGCCGCCGCCAGCGTTTAGGAACCGTGTCTCCCATTTTTCATTCCACCCATAGTCATCAATTCTCATTGTACTTGGATTATAGATGGGGTCAAGGTCACCTGGCAAGGTAGAGTCCTTTTCAGAAAAGACCTGTCCGCAACTGTCAGCAGCATGACTTAAGGGCCGCGGCCTTTCCACAGCGGTTGACAGGACAAGCGTCCAATGAGCGCGTAATAGTGTTCACGTTGAGGGAGCCCGCCTCTTTGAGTAATGGCAGCCAGTCTTAAGAAATGGCAGTCAGTCTCAGTGGAAGCCGAAGCCCGGCCTGCGGGGTCAACCTGGCTCGCGTCTTCCCATCCTGCCCCGCCACTCCTTAACCGCCTCTTTGGGGCCCACTACTAAGACATGGTCCCCTTCCTGGAGCACCGTGTCACCATCAGGCAGCAGTCGTTCCTCGCCTCGGCGGACGGAGAATACAAGCAGGTAATGGGGTAGCTGGAGCTCCCTCAGGGCAACACCGGTGTAATCAGGGCTTCGGACCTCCACATCGTCACACTGAAAGGCCTCCTTCTCAAGGGCCGTCTCACCGGGGTTTCGCAGCAGGTAGTTGGCCAAGCCAACACTGGCAGTGAAGGGGTTAATGGCCCGTATGCCCAGTCTTTCCGCAAGTTGTACGTGCTTGGCATCGTGAACAATGGCAAAGACATCCTCGGTGCCAAGGCCCTCTGAAAAGACGCGAGCAGCTTCGATGTTGATCTGATCGTTTCCGGTGACAGCGATGAAGCCGTCAAAGCGGAATTCTTGGCCATCTTGAGCAAGGGTCTCCGGGCGACGGATGTCGGCCCAAGTGGCGTTGAACCCTTCCCGCTGCGCCGCCTCAACCTTGCGGCGGTTGCTGTCTAAGAGGGTAACCCGGTAACCCTGGGCCGTCAGGTTTGTGGCCAGCAGCCGGGCGTGCTTGTTGGTTCCCAGGATGCCAAACTCCTTCTTTCGGTTTTCCTCTTCAGGCGGAGACGGCGCCAGCTTGTTGAAGGCCACAGGGGAAACAATGCTAGTTACGATTGCCACCAATACGATGGCGGATTGAACCGTCTCGCTGATTGCTCCGATTCGGAGCCCGACGGCTGCGGCAGCAATGGTTACGCTCATCTGAGTCGATAGTAGGAGCGAGGCTGCCAGTGTCTCACGCCAGCCATAGATGAGGCGGAGGGCCAGCACGGGCAGGCCCTTTAAGAGATAGGTCGCCACCAGTATCAGCGGCACCAGGGCCAGGCCTTGCGGATTGGTTAGCAGGATGCCGACATCGAAGTTAACGCCAACCATGATGAAGAAGATGGGCACCAGGAAGCCGAAGCCAATGGCATCCATCTTCTCGTGCAGTTCCGAGCGCTGCCTGCTGGCCAGGAGCGATACCAGGACGCCGGCAAGGAAGGTGCCCAGGATGGCCTCGGCGCCCACGGTTTCGGCTATGAAGATGAAGATGAGCATCAGTGCCAGGGCCGCTCGCACGCCCAACTGCGCCGTTCCCCCCAACAGAGTCTCCAGGAACTCCAGTTTCAGTCCTGTGACGGTCTTGCCCATTCGGTAACTCACCGCCACCAGCGCCAGCAGAACCAGCAGCATCAGGATGTCGCTGGAGAGGCCCCCGACAAAGAGTGAGGCGGCTACTGATAGCAGGATTAGGGTGACGAAATCCGCCACCACCGCCCCCGTCAGGAGGGTCTGGCCGTAGTCGGTTTTCAGGAGACCGCTCTCCTTCAGCACTGGCAGGACCACCGTCAGGGAGGTGGTTGAGATGATGACCGCCATCAGGAGCGCGGATCCCACCAGGCCAGCCTGCTGCAGAAAGGTGGAGAAGAGTAGCCCTCCCACAAGGGTTGCCCCCAGGGCCAGGTGCCCGAAGGCCACCGGGTGGGAGATCAAGGTTGAGATGAAAGATTGGCCTTCCGCCACCTTGAGGGGCCTCAGTAGTACGTTGAAGTCAATCTCTAGCCCGCTGATGAACATCAGGTAGGCGAGGCCAAAGAAGGTCAGGAACTCGATGGCGGGATCTGGCTGAATCAGGTTCAGGCCGCTCCTGCCCACCGCCATTCCCACGATGATCTCCCCTGCCACAATTGGCAATCGGATGTAGGGTAGGCGCGAGACAACGATTGGAACCGCCAACGCCAGAATCATCAATATTACCAAGCTACTCAGGTCGGCGCTTAAGGGGGCTGCAGCCGCGGTATAGGTCATAGCGATCCTCCCAGGTTCAGCCAGTGTCCCGGGCCAGTGGATTGGTTAAACGGCTCAGCCAGTGGGCTCAGCCGATTGGCCTGTTCTAGCCAGTCTCGTCAAGGCAACAACACTAGCTTAAACAAGGGTGGCTCAGTACTATGAGGTGGTCGTCTCGGTCTTCCGAACGAAGATCCATTCCGCCATGTGAAATTCATTCAAGACTGCAAACTTCTTAGCGAATACTTAACATCTTCCGCATTAGTTAAATATACCTAAGCTATTGTAGAAGGAGTTACATCTGAATGGCAAGAACTCATAGGAAACCATCCTTATTAAAGCCACCCTTGTGCAACCCTGCTCTGGGCTCCTCCCCTTGAACACGAGTATACTTATACCATACAAAACGACTATTTCTTTATGAATATTATAAAATCTTGCAGGATTCGCGGAATTCAGCTGGAATCCAAGTAGTGAAGCGAAATCAGTGAATAGGCCCTAGTCTTTCCATCGAAGTTTGGTAAAGGAGTTGAATGCTAAACCATGAGACGCTCAGGTCTTCCCGTATTGCTGCTAGTTTTCGTGATGATATTTGTTGTCGCTTGCAGCGGCACACCGGAAACCCCTGGTGATAATGGTGAGGAGCCCACAGAAGGTGGGACCGTCATCCTGGTAGCCGACCACGATGCCGACAGTCTGGATCCCCACGAATCCATGGCTCTCACATCCAGGGAGATCTACAACTGCATGTATGACCGCTTGGTCTACATCGCTGCTGATGGCAGCCCGCAGCCCTGGTTGGCTGAGGAATGGACTATCAGTGAGAATGGACAGGAGATTGTCTTCAAGCTGGTAGAGGATAGGACTTTCCACGATGATACCCCCGTCAACGCTGAGGCAGTGAAGTATACGTTTGACAGAATGCTGGATCCTGATAGGGGTTCTTCTGCAGCGACCCAGTTCGGCGCCATCGAGGATATAGTTGTTGAAGACGAGTTCTCTGTCAAGTTTGTTCTCAGCGAACCCTACGCTCCCATCTTTAACAGTTTGGCAAGCGCGTACGGCGCTATCATCTCACCAACTGCTGCAGAGGAGCTTGGTGATGACTTTGGAAGGAACCCAGTGGGTAGCGGTCCCTTCATGTTTGAGAGTTGGGTGCCGGGAACAGAGATAGTATTCGTTAAGAATCCAGATTACACGACCCTGCGGAAGGACGTTGAGAACAAGGGCGCTCCCCACGTTGACAGTATCGTCTTCACCGTTGTGTCAGAGGAGAGCACTCAGACCAATGCCCTCAAGACAGGCGATGTTCACATTGCCCCTATCGCTGTAACCCAGGCCAATTCCATTGCAGGCAACTCTGACATCAACCTAGTTGTGATGGAGAACGCCTTCAATATCAACTACATCGAGTTCAATCAGTATAAGGCCCCCTTCGACGACATCCTTGTCCGGAAGGCGGTTGGGTTTGCAGTTGACCCTCAAGAGATCATTGATGTTGTTTACTTTGGTCACGGAAACGTCAACGGCAGTATGTTACCGACTGGGGTAGCAGGGCACAATGAGGCAATCGCTGAGGAATACGGTTTCACCTACGATCTCGATGAGGCTCGTGCCCTCCTTGCTGAGGCAGGCTGGGTTGACACTGACAACGATGGCGTCAGAGAGAAGGACGGCGAGGAACTCGAGGTAGAGATCCTCAGCTGGACTTCGACAACTGTTGATCGGATTACCCAGCTCCTTCAGAGTCAGTTGGCCGAGGTCGGGATCAAGGTTGAGATCAACCTGATGGATGCCGGTACCTTCCTGGCGAAGGGGAAAGAGCTCAACCAGCACTTTGACTTCATGCGGACAACATGGGCAGAACCCATAATCCTGTCTCGGGCTCTGGGCCAAGGTGGCCTCTTCAAGAACTTCAACTGGCCTGAGTTTGATGAGTTTCTCAATGAGGCAGCAACAACAGTGGTCTGGGAAGACCGCAAACAGGTGCTGGATGAGGCCCAGATCTACATCCTTGAGAACGCTCTCGCCGTACCACTCTTCACTGACCACATCATTAAGGGAGTTCGGGCCGAGGTTACAGGCTACAAGTGGGACGCCCTTGGTTGGGAAATCCTCAATGACATGAAGATTGACGGTAGCAAGTAGGCAGTAAGCTGCAGGCCTCAGGTGGGGGCGGAAGGTTCCGCCCCCATCATTTCTGCCAGTCTTCTAGATGTACTAGATATTGCAGTAGGCACTAGATACTACAGCCCTGTGAGGAGTGTCTCATCTATGGCAACTATGGCAACCAAGCCAGCCACGCCAGCCACGCCAGCCCAACAGATCCACCACGAAGCCATTGTGATTGACGCCACCTGCCCAATACTCAGGCGCCGAGAATACCTTGATGCGTACATCGAAGGTGGGCTGACAGCCGTAGCCCCAACCGTCGACGCCGCGGGTGACTCCAAAGTTGCGCTCAAGCTTGTGGCATCCTGGCTCACAACAGTAAAGAACGACCCCCGGCTACTCCTGGTCAAAACCGCTGACGATATCTTGACGGCGAAAGAAACAGGTAGACTGGGGATTATCCTGCACTTTCAGGGCACCTCACCCCTCGACAATGACCTTGATCTCGTTCACGTCTTTAAGGAGTTGGGTGTAGGCATCATCCAACTGGCCTACAACACGAAGAATCGAGTTGGTGATGGCTGCGAAGAGCGAACTGACTGCGGATTGAGCCGTTTTGGGGTTAAGCTCATTAAGGAACTCAACGAAGCCCGTGTGATTGTTGACTGCTCTCATACCGGCCATCGCACAAGCATGGAAGCGGTAGAGTTATCTGAATACCCAGTGGTCTGCTCCCACTCGAATCCTGCTGGCGTCACTCAGTCCTCAAGAAACATCTCGGATGAATTGATTACGGCCGTAGCTGGTACCGGCGGGTTAGTCGGGATCAACGGGTTCCCGGCCTTTGTCAGTTCGTCTCCAGAACCTACTCTTGACGAGTTCATCGCTCACATCGATTATGTTCACAACCTTGTTGGCCCGGACCACATTGGACTGGGGATAGACTACTTCACCGGGCAGGCGGGAGTGGCTTCCTTGGAAGTGGCCACCGTAATGTATGACAGCTTTATTAAGCAGGGGATCTGGCAGCCGGAGGATTACCCAGCCCCCCCTTTCAACTACCCGAAGGGGATTGAGATCCCGCAAAACCTGCCGAATCTCACCGTCGCCCTTGTTGCCAGGGGATACCACGAGGAGGACATCAAAAAGATCCTTGGAGGTAACTGGGTCCGTGTTTACAGGTCTGTCTGGGATGCGTAATCTGGTTGCAGAGACGGTGAGAGAGACGCCGAGAGGATGAAGAGAATGAAGAGGACGAAGACGAAGGGGAGGAGGATTACATGACTTCATACATTATCCGCCGTATACTAGTGGCAATTCCCGTCTTCCTTGCGGTGACCGTCTTGGTCTTTGCCCTTCGGGCCCTTGTCCCTGGGGATCCGGTCGAGATTATGTTTTTCGGTGAGTCCCCTCCGCCCGAGGTTGTTGAGATGATTCACAAGAGTTGGGGCTTGGACAAGCCCATTTATGAGCAGTATTACATCTATATGAGTCGGATTGTCAAGGGTGATTTTGGGACCTCGTTTCGGTCCAGACAGCCGGTGATGAAAGATATTGCTGCTCGGTACCCCAATACCCTGAGGTTGGCTTTTACCGGCCTTACCCTGGCCGTACTGCTGGGAGTAATCACAGGGGTAATATCGGCGGTAAAGCAGAACACGCTGTTTGATTTCGGCAGCATGATAGTTGCCCTTGTGGGTGTTTCTATGCCTGCCTTCTGGATGGCGCTACTGATGATGTATTACTTCTCAGTTAAATGGTCTCTGCTTCCAGCCATGGGAACAGGCACTTGGAAACACCTGGTCATGCCCAGCCTGACTCTGGGCCTTTTGAGCGCTTCAGTGACGGCGCGGATGGTGCGGTCGTCAATGCTGGAGGTCCTCAGGCAGGATTTTGTTCGAACCGCGCGCTCCAAGGGTTTGAGCGAGAGGGTTGTTGTTTACAAACACGCCCTGAAGAACGCCCTGATCCCGGTGGTAACCCTGATTGGCCTGCAGTTCGGTTCACTGCTTGGGGGCGCCTTTATTACCGAGACAGTCTTCGCCTATCATGGTTTGGGTGAGTTGGGTGTCATGGCCATCAATAACAGGGATTTTCCGGTTGTTCAAGGCGTGATCCTCGTCATCTCTTCCATATACGTTCTGGTTAATTTGATTGTTGATGTGATGTACGGCTTTATAGACCCGAGAATTCGCTACTCCTAGATGAGAGGTGATAGTGTTGTCAGCGCCAAAGCACAAGAGTTTGGCCTATAGAAATATGTGGCGCCTTCTTCGCTCATCCCAGTTCCTTGTCGGGGGAGCTGTTGTGGCCGTCATCATCATTATGGCGATATTTGCTCCCTGGATAGCTCCCTATGAGCCCTTTGAGCGTGACCGCGATTCCCGCCTTGAGAAGCCGAGTTTGGAACACCTCTTTGGTACAGATTGGCTTGGCCGCGATCTCTTTAGTCAGATTGTCTATGGATCACGGCTAACCCTTTACATTGGTTTTGTAAGCGTGGGGATCGCCCTTACCGTTGGCGTTGCCCTGGGTATCACCGCGGGCTATTTTGGCGGTTGGTGGAACACGCTGGTTACCGCTGTTGTCGATGTCATGCTGGCATTTCCCAGTTTTGTGCTGGCCTTGTCCATTGTGGCTGTATTGGGACCGAGCCTGACTAACGCTATGATTGCGGTAGGGGTCAGAGGGATTCCGGTGTTTGCGCGCCTGGCCAGAGGAGAGGCCCTCAGGCTGCGCGAGACAGAGTACATAGAGGCCGCCAAGGCCCTTGGCGCCACCAACGCTCGCGTTATCTGGAGTTCACTTCTCCCTAACGCCTTCAGCCCCCTGCTGGTTATGGCTACTCTCCAGTTTCCCTTTGCCATCTTAATGACAGCGGGTCTCAGCTTCCTGGGACTTGGCGCCCAACCTCCAACAGCGGAATGGGGCCGCCTCATCGTTGGTGCTCGAGACCTCCTGATGGAAGCGCCCTGGCTGGTAAACATCCCGGGTATGGCCATTATGGCCACCGTGATTGGATTCAACCTTCTCGGAAACGCCTTGCGGGATGTCCTTGACCCTCGCCTTCAAGACTGACCTGATTTTTGTACATGCGCCGCAACCTGAAGGAGGTCGTAAAATTGGATGAAAAGAGAGTGCTTGCGCTAATCGATGATGACGCGATGATTAAGCTGACCCAGAGACTTGTGCAGATTCCCAGTGAGAACCCGCCCGGCGAAGAGAAGGCCGTGTCTGACTTTATCCAGGCATGGCTGGAGGATAGAGGTCTCGATGTAGAGGTTATCGAGGCTGTGCCTGGTCGCCCTAACCTGATTGCCTCCTATGGTTCAGAGGATGGCCCAGTCTTCATGCTAAATGGCCACACCGATGTAGTGCCACCCGGTGAAGGTTGGACAGTTGACCCCTACTGCGGTGAACTGCGCGATGGAAAGATATATGGTCGCGGCAGTACCGACATGAAGGGTGGCATAGCCGCGCTTCTGCATGCCTTCGATGCCATTCGACGGAGTGGAGTCAAACTCAAGGGGAAGCTCTTGCTGGTGATCAATGCCGATGAGGAGGCAGGCGGAGCGGCGGGAGCGGGCTATCTCATTGAAAATGGCCACGTTGCCGCGGACTCATGTCTTGTCTGCGAGCCATCGAGCCTGATGTTGTCGACAGCCGAAGGCGGGCTTCTGTGGCTGGAGCTCACGGTGCGTGGGCGTTCCGTCCATTCAACCCTTGCCCCCATTGGCATAAACGCTGTCGAGAAGATGCTGGGCATCTTGAATGCTCTGTCACCCATAAAAACTAAGCTTGAAGCCATGGTAGGGCTGAGAGGGAAACCAACAGTCTTCACAATGAACATCATGAAGGGTGGAACGAAAGTTAACCAGGTTCCAGCAGAGTGCCGTGCCAGTATCGATGTGAGGATTCCACCTGGTGTGGAGGTTTCCCCCTACGATGTCATAGATGATGTCAAAGGGGTTCTAGACAGGATGCGGAAGGCCGATAAGGACCTTAGGGTTGACCTGTCCTACAATGATCCTCCGATACTTCCCTTTGAGATACCGCCCGAATCACCCGTGATTGCCACAGTTGAACAGGCGGTAGAGGCTGTGACAGGGGCCCCGGCTGAGTACTGGAAGCCAAAGCAGATCCTGCCCACTGATGACAGTGACCTCTATCACTGGTGGACTAAGGGCAATATCCCGGGCGTATACATCGGCCCCGGGGCTATTGAGCTTGCTCACATCTCTGATGAGTATGTTGAGGTCGACGAGATCAAAAAGGCCGCTCGAATCTATGCACTGGTAGCCCTGGGAGAACTGGGCTGGGAGGCCTAGCCAGGAGGCCCAGCCAGCAGGTGGGAGGCTAATATGGGCTATTATAGACGCATCAATACAGTAGATACTCATACCGCTGGCGAACCAACACGGGTGGTGACGTCGGGCTTCCCCATGATCAGGGTTCAGAGTATGGTTGAGGCGAAACTGCGACTCCAGGAAGACTTCGACCACCTGCGCACAGCCCTCCTTCACGAACCTCGGGGCCACCAGGATATGTTTGGCGCCATCGTTTTTCCACCGACTGTCCCCAAGGCCAACTTCGGTGTTGTGTTCATGGACGGTGGTGGCTATCTGAACATGTGCGGCCATGGTTCCATGGGTGTTGTCAGGGCCCTTGCCGAGATAGGTATGCTCAATGACACCCAGGATGAGGTGCTGCTGGATACTCCAGCCGGGGTGATCCAGGCATCTATCAGTGATGACGATGAGGGCGCCCTAATATCCATTAAGAATATACCGTCCTATGTGCATGGCCCAAGTATTCGATTTCCGGCAGAAAGGTTGGCCCAGGTTGGGTTGGAGACAGCGGATGGCGGTCCCTTAATCGTTGATGTGTCTTTTGGGGGTAATTTCTTTGCCCTTGTTGACAGTCAACAGTTTGATGAAGATCTGCAACGGCCACCGCTGGATGACCTGGTTGAGCTGGCCTTGATCCTGCGGGATTACATCAACGTAGAGGCTAGGCCCCAGCATCCTGAATCCCCTGACATCGGCGGAGTTGACCTTGTAGAGTTCTACTACAAGACAGGCGTAACGCGGGACAATGCCTCGAACCGCCGGACTCTGACCGGCAGAAACCTAGTTGTTTTTGGAGAGGGGCAGATTGATCGGTCGCCCTGTGGGACTGGCACCTCAGCCGAGATGGCCCTCCTCCTCAAGAAGGGGCTCATGTCTGTCGATGATGACCTGGTTCAATCTGGGGTTCTTGACACCAAGTTTCGCGGCCACATCATCGCAGAGACCGTGGTTGCTGGAAATCCAGGGATCATACCGGAGATCGCCGGGCGGGCCTATGTTACGGGATTCAATCAGTTTGTTCTGGATGACAGAGACCCGCTTAGCAATGGGTTTTCACTGCGGTCATTGGGAGGTTGAGAGGATTGGTAAGGGACAGCGGCGGGACAGAGACGGTTAATCACCAGGAGCTGCACGATGACGCAATCATTATTGATGCAACGTGTCCGTTGATGGAGAGTAGGGATCACATTCGCTGGTACTTGGAAGGCGGCATGACGGCAGCGGCTCCCACGGTTGAGGGTAGGGCAGACGCTGATAGCGCCCTCAAGGCCATTGCCGCCTGGCTCCAGTACATCAGTGAGAGGCGCGATGACCTGGTGCTTGTCAAGGGGACAGGCGACATCGCTTCAGCAAAGGCCACGGGAAAGTTGGGCATTATCCTCCACTTCCAGGGGGCTGACCCCTTGGAGGGCGACCTCAACCTGGTCAACGCCTTCAAGCAGCTAGGGGTCGGCATGATCCAGTTGACCTACAATGTCAAGAACCGGCTTGGTGATGGCTGCGAGGAGCGGACCGACTGCGGGCTTAGCCGTTTTGGCCTCCAAGTTATCGAGCGTCTTAATGAGATTGGGATAGTTGTTGACTGTGCCCACACCGGGTATCGCACGAGCTTGGACGCTATTGCGGCATCGACGAAACCCGTCGTTTGTTCCCATGGCAATGCCAGGGCAGTGTGGGAGTCCGACCGGAACCTGCCCGATGACCTGATTACATCTATCGCCGGTACCGGTGGGCTGGTGGGGGTAAATGGATTTCCTGCCTTTGTCGGCGGGGCGACACGGCCCACCCTTGACGATTTTATTGACCACATTGACTATATTGTCAATCTAGTCGGTGTTGAGCACGTGGGTATCGCCATGGACTACTTTCCGGGTCAAGCTGGCGTGGCGGCGCCTGCTGCGGCTCGACGGCGTTACGATGAACGAGTTTCCGCAGGAACATGGGACGTGGGCAACTACCCGCCGCCGCCCTACCACTATCCTCAAGGCATTGAAACACCGCAAGGCTTTAGCAATCTGACTGTGGCCCTGCTAAAGAGGGGATATGACGAGACTGAGGTTCGGGCCATCCTTGGCTTGAATTGGATGAGAGTCTTCAAGGCCGTGTGGGACAGCCAGTGATCGGACCGCTCGTATTGGTAACAACAGGGACTGCTGAATTAATGATGGAGTGATGCAGTATGGATATGCAAACTATTAGCCGGAAGATCGTACTGACTGTTGCTGGCAATAGGTTGGTTACCGGCTTTGTCCAGCGCTTTGGGATGTCATTGGGCGCGGCCAGGTTCGTTGCTGGTGAGAGCCTTGAGGATGCCATTGAGGCGGCCAGGACCCTGAATGAGGCGGGGATCCGGGTGACCCTTGACCACTTGGGGGAGAGCGTAAGCCACGCTACTCAGGCCACTGAGGCGGTTGACGAGTATCTGAAGCTCCTCGAAGCCATTGATGCCAGTGGGGTTGATGCCAATGTATCGCTGAAGCTGACCCAGATGGGCCTTGATATCGATGCCGACCTGTGCCTGGCAAACCTTGAGAAGATTGTGGCCAAGGCAAAGGAACTGGATAACTTTGTTCGGGTTGACATGGAGGATTCGCCGGTAACCCAGGTCACAATCGATATCTTCAGGCGTGTTCACCAGCAGTATGGTGGTGCCCACATTGGTTTGGTTGTTCAGGCCTATTTATACCGGACTAACGACGACATTGCTAAACTCAATGAGATTGATGCCAATCTTCGCATCTGCAAGGGCGCCTATTCTGAGCCCCCAGAAGTTGCCTTCCCCAAGAAGGCTGACGTGGATAAGAACTTTGTGACACTGATCGAGGATCACATGGGCCGGGGGAACTACACGGCGATAGCGACCCACGACACAAGCATTATTGACGCAACCAAGGATCTTGCCGCGCGAGAGGGCATCTCATCTGACAGCTACGAATTTCAGATGTTATATGGGATTCGTCCGTGGCTGCAGAAGAGCTTGGCCGATGAAGGATACAAGGTCAGGGCCTATGTGCCCTACGGTAGGGATTGGTACCCCTACTTTAGTCGCCGTTTAGCAGAGAGGCCAGCTAATATATGGTTCTTTATAGGGTCCCTATTCAGGCGTTAGGCTGACTGAATTCCCTTTATCCCTCCCAACTCCATGGTGGCGCGACTGACCGACATGTGTCAACCCCCTTACAGTCAAGTCTGCTTGCTTGGTCAGTCTCGCCCATGGATGGAGGCGATAGGTAGATGGTAGAACCTGACACTGTCTGCTATAATGATGAAGGGGCAGCAAGCCATGAGCAAGCAAGGAGAAAGCTACGAGCAAGTAAGGAAGAAGCCAGGAGACGGAAAAAGACATGCGGAAGGCTCATATTTGGGAGGGTAACGGTGCTCGGTGACAAGATTAAGCAGATTCGAAAGGCAAAGGGCCTAACCCTAAGAGAAGTTGCGCAAGAGTGTGGTTTGAGCGCTGGGTTTCTGAGTCAGGTTGAGCGAGATGGAGCCGTTCCTTCCCTCGCTTCCTTGCGCAAACTCGCCCTCGCTCTTGAGACATCACTCTATACCTTGTTGGCAGCTGATGATCCTACAAGTCCTATCATTAGCAAATCAGATCGGAAGACAATCAGATGGTCGGATAGGAATGTCGAGTGGGAGGTCCTGTCTATTCAGGGTCCTGGGACAACACTGGAAGCAGTAATGACCCGGCTTGAGCCGGGCGAGGAGATCTCCAATGGTCCCACGACCCACGGTGGAGGAGAGGGAGAGGAGTTTTCCCTCATTCTTTCCGGTGAGGTCGAGCTGTACATAGAACCGGACACCTATCAACTGAGTGCTGGTGATAGCGCCCATTTCCACTCAGGGATTCCCCACAACTACAGGAACATCGGGGATGGAATAGCCGAGATACTATATGTCATATCGCCCCCACTCTAGACCTATCAGAGACACCCCGCAAGTCTCCGGCGCCTTGTCTTGGACAGGGTTGCCCACAGAGTAGCATTGATGCCTGAGAGCTAGCTCAGGCTAAGACCCCAAGGAACTGGAAGGGTACACCCTGGGCTATCCCGCCCATCTGCTCCAGGACCTCCCTGTCGCCGACGGCCAGCACCACCGTGCTGGGGCCCGCCGATTTCTCCAGGTCCAGGCTTCGATCAGGGTCGGGCACTGGCCACCACCGGACCTGGAGATTGTAACCCTCGGCAATGGCTTCGGCTTCGGCCCTGATCCCCCGGGATCCCACCGGTACCACCTCACGAACAGAGGGGTTAGCCGTAAGGGCCATCACTGTGCCTGGGTGGCAGATTGTGGGGTCATTGAGGGCGACCTCCTGGCCTACCTTGGGCTGGCCGAAGCAAGCGATGGCGTCTCCTCGCCGCGCCCTCCCGATTAACAAGCCTCCCGAATCCCCAAGGCCAAGGACGGTGATTCCCACCCCCGTCTGGATGGTGGGGACATTCTTCTCGCTGCTGCCGTTGACAATAAGGCCGGGGTCAAGTCCGGCGCTGCTGAGTTCAGCGGCGATGCCTCGCTGGATGTCACGGCCCGTTGGCTCAAGCTCCACACTGAGGGTATCGACCAGGGCCACGGGAGCGGCCCTGACGCTCAAGACCTCCATCAGGGGCACTCGGGCGCCAAACCGGCCTACAACGTAGCCGGGCACCTTGACGGTATCGGCCTCCTTGGGGCCGATGCCTCCCAGGGAATCGCAGGCTATCACCAGGCTTTGGGTTGAATTAAGCGCTATTAGGCTGAGATCGCGCCACCGCTCTGCCCTGAATTCTGTCATACTGAAGCCCTCCTCTGGTCTGGTCATTGAGGCCCCAGGCCCCATGAGGCCTACGACTCCGTTACCGAGACTACTAGAGCTTGAGGTCCAGGGACCTGTCAAGGATCACATAGAGGCCTGTGGCCAGGGCCACGTTGAGAACAGACGCGATTAGCAGTGGTACGAGCATGGCCGCAAAGAAGGCCGTACCAAAGCCGGGGACAAGGATAAACGCGGCGGGGAAGACGGCCCCGTTGAGAAGGACACCCACCACAAGGCCCAGCCACAGGTTTCGCCGCACGGCCCAGCCGTAAGCCGCGGCGCATCCCGCCATACCCAAGGCGATCAGGAGGTGAATGGGTAGGCTCAAGGGGAAACCGGCTGTCAAGGCTGTTGCCAGGTGCCCCAGGCTGATTACCAGGGCTCCCCCCTTGGCCCCGAAGAGCGCTGCCGCCAGGTAGCCGGGTATGGAGTCGAGAGCCGGTGTCCCCGTGATGCTGGGGATCTTCAGGGTTGCCCCCACCACGCTCAAGCCCACCATCAGGGCAAGATAGGTCAGGCGCCGGGTTGTGAAGTACTTGGTCGGGGTCCTCCGGGCGTTGTCTGTAGTCTCTGGTTGCGGGTTCATGTTGCTCATTTTGTCACCTCTCCTGATTATTCTTTCTGTGAATATAAAAAGTCCCACGCCGCAAGCGGCCTGGGACTTTGCCATCATCCTCAGGTTTACCGTCCCTTCAACCGAAGGACGGAAAACAACCAACAGGCAGGTCTCCTGGCTCACAGATCAACGCTCACTACGCCTTCCCGGGGGGGGATCCCCCAGTGGCATCTGTAGGTCGCTCCCTGCTTACAGTGGCGGGACCGCGCCGGAATCGCCGGCTTCCCTATTCTTCCCCGTTAGGGGACACCTGCTGGAATATGTGGTTTTGCTGCCTGAACAAGCCAGGCAGTACTAACAGTGCAATTATACTCAAGCCCGGAAGGGGCTGTCAAGGTTACATTAGGGGTTTACAACCAGCAGGCCAGGGACGAGAGTAAAGTGACGGGTGTTCAGAGTCAGGAGCGGCACCGAATGGTCCATAGCCGCCTGAGCAATGAAATAGTCGGCAGTATCGATGGTTACTCCAGCTGCCCTGAGATTTGCCGACAACCGCCCAGCCCGAATTGATAGATCCCTGTCTACCGGGATTGACTGGAATCGAGAGAGGAGATCAAGGGAGGCTTCGACAGCCCGCTGGGTCCTTGCTCCCTGGAGTAGTTCGAAATAGGTAAGGGTGACAATGGCAATTGGTCCAGTAAGGGAAAGCCGTTCTAGCACGGTATCTACTTGATCTCTACCCCGGAGGAGAGCAATCAGTAGCGACGAATCCACAATGGCACTAATCCCTGGATTGAGAGGCATCAGTCCTGCCCCTCGATCCTGTCGGGGCCCTTTCTCAGTTTCTCAAGCCATGCCAGGATGTCCTCGGCGCTATTCAGGTCCGGGTAATCCTGGTCAGTCCAGGCCCCTTTTGCCCGTCTGACAGCCCTAATAAACCTCTGGCGAGAGAGATACTCCTGGGCTGCCTGAGAGATAAAGGCACTGACGTTGTCGGTGCTTTCCCGGATTTCCGTGGCCAGGTCTTCTGGGATTGTAATGGATAGTTTGGCGTACTTGACGTCTTTATTCTCTTTGCTCATGTTGACAACTCCCCCCCCTAAGATTTAGACAGTCTCGTCTTTTCAGTGCTACTCTCGGGACGCCTTGAAATCGCTGTCTATACCTGATATTACCATACGGTAGGATTGAAGTCAACAGCTGGTAGTATCAGGTGCCAGAATATAACTCTAGACATGATCCCTTCCCTGTAGTATAGTTTGAAACTAAATACACCTAGCTGAATAGAAATTACTCGAAAGTAGAGTGGGAGTGTACCTAGGGTTCCGCTGCTGGCGTCAGCAGGGCATTCCGTAACTACGGGATATGCCGGTTCTTCTAAGGCGCAGGCAGGGCTGGTTCAAGCGGTACAGGTTCCGGAAACGGAATACACCGGGGGTATAAAAGACCCGCACGGCAGGTTCCACCGACTAATTGTCGCTGGCTGTCGAGCGGGTTTTTATTTTTCCCAGACTGAGAGGGGGTGGTGGCCCAATGGGCCGGATCATGATTAGCCGAATTAACCGCATCGGGAGCTGTGACAGGGACAGATGTAGTCACAGTTTCCAACCCAAGGGCCGTTGTCTTACCTGGTTAGTCCAGGGACAGGCAACAAGGATCTACCACTACCCCAAGGAGGGAATATCATGCGCAAGGCTAAACCAGCATCCCATAACCCGACCAATTCGGCTTCCGGCCGACGAAGGCGAGACAGACGGCATCGCCCCAGGGGGCTGCCGACCGTCATCCTCACCCTGCTGCTAACCCTGACCATTGTCCTCACTCTGGCAGGCTGCGGGTCCCCGGCCGCCCAGGAGGACACCGAGACCGTTGTCACCGTCCTGCAGGGCGTTGACGCCACCACCCTTGATCCCAACATGCACGCTGAAACCCCCACCGGGAACGTCTGCATCAACCTCTTTGACTCTCTCATCTGGCGCGACCACGACATGAAGCTCCACCCGGGGCTTGCCGTCAGTTGGCAGGCGCTAGACGAGACCACCTGGGAGTTCAATCTCCGCGACGACGTCACCTTCCACAACGGCGACAGGTTCACCTCAGCCGATGTTAAGTTCACAATTGAGCGGATCCTGGACGAGGAGAAGAACTCGCCCCGGCGCGCCAACCTCGGCGGCATTGAGACCGTGGAAACCCCCGACGACACCACAGTAATCATCCGGACCGAGGGGCCATTTCCGCTTCTTCTGGCTCGCCTTGCCGATGAACAGATCGTTCCCGCCGCCTATACCCAGGAGCACGGGGCGCAGTACCTGGCCGCCAACCCCGTTGGCACCGGACCCTTTGTCTTTGACAGTTGGACCAAGGATGACAGGATTGTCCTCACTGCCAACCCTGATTACTGGCGCGGCGCCCCCGAGGTGGACACAGTGATCTTCAGGCCTGTCCCTGAGGCGTCGACCCGGGTGGCGGAACTGAGGACTAGCAACGCCGACATCATTGTCAACCTGCCCCCCCACGAGGTGGCCTCGCTGAAGGGCGCCACCAAAACCGGCGTCTCCAGTGCCCCCAGTTCACGGGTGATCTTCATCGGCCTCGTGACCACCAATGAGGGCCCCCTGGCTGATCCCCGGGTTCGCCAGGCCCTGAACCACGCCGTTAATGTAGATCAGATTATCAACAGCATCCTCCAGGGCAACGGCAACAGGCTGTCAACCCCCCTACCCGACAACTTCTTTGGCGCCGACCCCTCCCTGGAGCCCTATGAGTATGACCCAGACCGGGCCCGCGCCCTGCTGGCGGAGGCCGGCTATCCCGACGGATTTGAGATTACCTTCGACTCTCCCAACGGCCGCTACATGATGGACAAAGAGGTAGCCCAGGCCGTCCAGGGTCACCTGGCGGAGGTTGGCGTCACCGCCCACCTCAATGTCCTTGAGTGGGGCGTTTACGTCAACAAGATCATGGCCAGGGAACTGGAGGGCATGTACCTGCTGGGTTGGGGGAACGCCACCTTTGACGCCGATGGCACCCTCTACTCCCTGATCAGGACCGGGGCCCGCTTCTCCTACTACTCCAACGAGGATGTCGATGGCCTCCTGGACCGGGCTAGGTCCACCATTGATGCCGCCCAGCGCGAAGCCGATTACCAGGAGGCCCTGGCCATAATCCGCGAAGAGGCGCCCTGGATATTCCTGCACCAACAGCAGGACCTCTACGGTGTCAGCACCAGGGTTGATTGGGAGGCTCGTTCCGACGAGCGGATCTGGCTTGGCGATGTCAAGGTCGACGAGAGCCGCTAGAAGGGCAGGTGACCCTGGATGTCAACATATATACCACGACGGGCCTGGCAGGCGCTGCTGGTAATCATCGGGGTCTCCGCTGTATCCTTCTTCCTGATCCAGATGACCGGCGACCCCGCCGCCCTGATGCTGCCCATGGATGCATCGGCAGCCGATGTAGCCCAGTTCAGGGAGTCAATGGGGTTCAACGACCCCCTCTATATCCAGTATGGACGGTTCCTGGGCCAGGTGCTGCAGGGAAACTTTGGGGACTCGATCCGCCATAACCAACCCGCTCTGGAGATGGTCTTTGAGCGCCTGCCCGCCACAGCGGAGTTGACCGCCGTCGCCCTGCTCCTGTCGGTCCTGGTCGCCGTCCCCCTGGGCGTGATTACCGCTACAAGGCAGCACACCCTGGCCGATGGCCTCGGGTCTGTGGCGGGCCTCCTGGGGCAGTCAATGCCAACCTTCTGGCTGGGGATTATGCTGATAATGGTCTTCTCAGTGCAGCTTGAGGCCCTTCCCCCTTCGGGCCGCGGCGGGCTGGAGCATCTGCTCCTGCCCGCCATCACCCTTGGAACCTATTCAATGGCCACCACCATGCGGCTGCTGCGCTCCAAGATGCTTGAGGTGCTGGGCCAGGACTACATCCGCACCGCCCAGGCCAAGGGGCTTCCTGAAAGGGTTGTCATCTACAGGCACGCCCTCAGGAACGCCATGTTGCCGGTGATCACAGTCATTGGACTGCAGGTTGGCGCCATGCTGGGGGGAGCCGTGGTGACAGAGACAATCTTCGCCTGGCCTGGTATCGGCCGCTTGGCTATCCAGGCCATCAATAATAGGGACATCCCCCTGGTTCAGGCGGTGGTCTTCGTTGCCGCCGCCACCATCGTCACAGTGAACCTGGCCACAGACCTCCTCTACGGCTACTATGATCCGCAGATCCGGTTCACCGAATAGGCCGTCGCAGAGTGGGCCGGGAACAGCGTCAGAACAGGCGTCCAGAACAATGAAAGGATGTGAATTACCAGTGGAACCAGCACCTACCCGTAAGACCGCCTGGCGCAAGGGCCTGAGAAACCTGGGCCGCCACCGGACCGCCCTTGTCGGAGTGGGCATCCTGATGGCGGTGATCCTGATGGCCCTGGCGGCGCCCTGGCTGGCCCCCCATGACCCGCGCCAGCAGGACCTGTCCCTGCGCCTGCACCCGCCCGGGTGGGCTGAGGGAGGGGACCCGAGCTATCCCCTTGGTACCGACCAGATGGGCCGCGACATCCTCAGCCGCATCATCTACGGCGCCCGCGTCTCCCTGGCGGTGGGCTTCATAGCGGTGGCGATCTCCGGCACCCTTGGGGTTTCCCTGGGGCTGCTGTCTGGCTACTTCGGGGGTCGGCTAGACGATATCATCATGCGTGTCGCCGACATCCAGCTGGCCTTCCCCTTCATCCTGCTGGCCCTGGCGGTCATGACGGTGCTGGGTTCTGGGCTGCGGAACATCATCATTGTCCTGGGGATTACGGGCTGGGTTCAATATGGGCGCATCATCCGTAGCGAGGTGCTGCGCCTCCGGAGCACGGAGTTCATTGAGGCCGCCCACTCCATCGGCAATAGCGACCTGGCGGTGATCTGGCGCCACCTCCTGCCCAATGTCATCAGTTCCGCGATTGTAATCGCCTCCCTCCAGGTGGCACGGGTGGTTGTGTCGGAGTCGGCCCTGACCTTCCTCGGCCTCGGCATAGAGCCCACCATCCCTAGCTGGGGAGGAATGCTCAGCGATGGGCGCGACTACATCAATACCCAGTGGTGGGTCAGTACCTTCCCGGGTTTGGCCTTAATGCTGACGGTGCTGGGCTGGAACCTTGTGGGCGATTGGCTTCGAGACAGTCTTGACCCCAGGGCAAGGTGATGGCGGGGGCGTTAACGAATACCTGTTTCATCAGATGACAGGAGGAGGATCCTGATATGCCAGACCTGAAAGCCCTCAAGACCTGGACCAAGGAGGAAATCAACAAACTCAGAGACCTGCTGATTGAGATCTCCCACGAGATCCATGCCCACCCGGAACTGGGACACCAGGAACACCACGCCGCCAGTTACCTGGCGGAGATCCTGGAGAAGGAAGGCTTTGCCGTTGAGCGGGCCTCAGCCGGCCTGCCCACAGCCTTTATCGCCGAATTCAGCGCTGGAACAGGGGCAGACATCGGTTTCTTGGCGGAATACGACGCCTTGCCTGGCCTGGGCCACGCCTGCGGTCATAACCTTATCGCCGCCTCAACCCTTGGGGCGGGGATCGCCATCAAGCGGTTGCTGGAGGCGGGCGAACTCCAGGGAACAGTGAAGGTATATGGCACCCCGGCCGAAGAGGGGGGAGGGGGTAAGGTGACCATGGTGGAGGCCGGCCTCTTCGACGGGTTGGCCGCCGCCATTTCCATGCACGCCGGGTCCGGCACTAACTCTGTGGGTGGTTCAAGCAACGCCGTTCTCCCGTTGACCTTCAAGTTTAAGGGCCAGCCTGCCCATGCCGCCGCCTCTCCCCACAAGGGAGTCAACGCCCTGGACGCCGTTATCGCCACATTCAATGGGATCAACGCCCTGCGCCAGCACGTTACTCCTGATGTCCGCATCCACGGGATCATCACCAAGGGCGGAGCGGCTGCCAACATTGTGCCTGACGACTGTGAGGCCAGTTTCCTGGTGCGGGCCGTAAGCAAGGACGGCCTGGCAGAGGTGGTAGAGAAGGTCAAGAACTGCGCCCACGCCGGCGCCCTGGCCACCGGTAGCAGGTTGGAGATTGTTGAAGCCCTCCAGTACGATGATATCCTGGTCTGCGCCCCCCTGGTGGACATGATGAAGGCCAACATGGAGGATGTGGGCCTTGCGGTGGAGGATCAGACCGGCTCCAGCATGCCGGCATCAACAGACCTGGGGAACGTCAGCTATGCCGTTCCCACCATTGCGGGGAGCTTTGCCATTGCCCCCGAGGGGATGGCCCTTCACACCACAGAGTTCTGTGACGCCTCGGCCTCGGCAGAAGCAGACAGGGCCACCCTTGATGCCGCCAAGGCCATGGCCATGACGGGACTTGATGTGATGATTTCAGATGAGGCTGCCGCCGATGTCCGCCAGGCCTTTAAGAGAGTGAAGCCAGCCTAACTCTGAAGAGGCGCCACCGCCGAGGCAAGCCAGCTCAGCCAAGAGATATACGCATTGTTTAACTTCTCATCGCCTAACTTCATATAGTTGCTGACCACGCGGGCCACCAGTTAACTGGTGGCCTATCGCTATTCAGAATAAATATTCATGAATGGGAAGGAATCAGACAGGAGACCGAGAAATAGTGCAATAATCAATTTGTGAACACCGTTCCAGATAACGGAACGGCGGCAGAGTGCAGTAGGTTGCAGATCAGGTCCATCCTCCGAAACCACGGCTCATTGGAGGATGGCCTTGTAGTCTCTGTAACAACGTTCCACCTAGCGGAACAGCCACCGAGAATAGATTGAGGGAGTGATTGTCCTGAAGGCGTCGGCCGCAGACTACGGCAAGGCAAAAGAGATCCAAGACACCGCCTCCTCAGGCACGGGGGTCCAAACGGTTGAAAGAGCCCTGGCCCTGTTGACGATACTGTCATCGGGCCGCACTGAGGCCGAGTTTGGAGTTACCGAGCTTAGCAAGATGTTGGGCGTTGGCAAGAGCAGTGTTCACCGCCTGCTGACCAGCCTGCAGAAGTATGACTTCGTGGAGAAGAACCCTCGCACCGAGAAGTATCATCTCGGCTGGGGGGTATTCGCCATGGCTTCGCAGGTACCAAAGGTGCGGGTGCTTCAGCGAGCCGCCCGGGACGTCCTTGAGGAGCTGTGCCTGGCATCCAAGGAAACAGTCAACCTGGCCATTTTGGAGCACACAGATGTTGTTACCATCGACAAGGTCGAGCCTAACAGCATCCTGAAGATGGACATCCCCATCGGGCTCCGGGAGCCAGCCTACGCCACCGCCCTTGGCAAGGCCATTCTATCGGATCTTGACCCGGAAGCCGTCAGGCGTAGGTTCCAGGACGCAACACTCCAGAAGCTGACACCGCAGACAGTAACCGATGTAGATGAGCTCATCTCGCTCCTGCGTCGGGTAGGGAAGCGAGGGTATGCCATTGACAACCAGGAATACAGCGTTGATATTCGCTGTGTCGGGGCGCCAATTCGCGGTAGTTCCGGGCGTGCCATCGCCGCTGTAAGCGTCACCGGCCCTGCCCAGAGGTTCTCCTTGGGGCAGATGGAGGAGATAACGCCACTGGTGGTCGAGACGGCGGCAACTATATCGGAGCGACTTGGTTACAGAGGCGAGAGAACTGGATGAGCATCAGCTCATCGCCACTTAAGGGGAGAGGTGTATGTCTAAGAAGACGGTTCTAGACTTTGCTGACATGAAGGAATCAGGTCAGAAGGTAGTTTTCCTGACCGCCTATGACGCCCAGATGGCCCGCCTGGAAGAGCAGGCCGGAGTAGACATGATTCTGGTGGGAGATTCTGTGGGCAATACCCTTCTCGGATATGAGTCAACTATACCCGTTACAATGGACAACATGGTGCTATTCACAGGCGCCGTTCGGCGAGGGGCGCCCAACACCTTCATTGTTGGCGACATGCCTTTCATGTCCTATCAGGCCTCGGTTGACGATGCCGTCAGGAATGCCGGCCGCCTCGTTAAAGAGGCAGAGGCAGATGCCATAAAACTGGAAGGCGGCCTCCAAGTGGTTCCTGCGGTAAAGGCAATCACAGATGCTGGCATGCTGGTCATGGGGCACATCGGGCTAACCCCCCAATCGGCTGGGCAGTTTGGCGGGTGGCGAGCCCAGGGCCGCAGCGCGGAACAGGCCGTGAATCTCGTTAGGGACGCCCTTGCCCTGGAGGAGGCTGGTGCCTTCGCTATCCTCCTTGAAGGCATTCCCGGTGTGGTCTCCAAGGCGATTACAGAGAGGTGCAGCATTCCCATTCTTGGCATCGGCGGTGGACTTCAGTGCGACGGCCAGCTGCTGATTGTCTACGATATGCTGGGGATTTTTGAGGCCTTCAAGCCCAAGTTCGTCAAGCGCTACGGCGAATTGGCTGGTGTTATCACCGAGATGTTCCAGGAGTACGGAAGAGAGGTTCGCGCCGGCGAGTTTCCCACCACGGCCCACGACTATGGGATGCCCAGGGCCGAGCAAGAGGAGTTTTCCAGGGCCCTGGCTGAATTGGACTCAGCCGGTTAAGGGCGGACAAACACAGCAAACAATCTAACCCGGAGGTGGCAGTTGGTGAAAGACAGCAACGCGGGATCAATGATGGAGAAAGGGCTCACAGCGCTAGGCCTGTCGACAAGGGATGCCTTTGATCTGCCTTCATCTGACCTGAGGTTTCCTGATGGAGGACACTACAGGATTGAGATTGCCGGCATTGAGCGGGCCTCAACCCTTGTAGCCATGGTTAAGGAGGCAGAGAAGCGAGGGGTTCCCTTGCACCGGGCAATAGGCACCGTCGGTGGGGCGACCTATCTGGACGAGGCGGAACTCAAGGATTATGCCCAGTTGGCGGTTGAGAACAGGATTGAGGTTATCATGACGGCTGGGCCCCGGAGATTTTGGGATGAGGGTAGGCAGTTGGTCACCTCTGAGGGCCTGGTTTCAGGCATGCGCATCAGGGGTGTGGACAACCTCCGCTACCTGCTCCTCGACATTGAGCGCTGCATAGACGCTGGTATCCGGGGGTTTCTGGTTGCGGACGAAGGGGTCCTGTGGATTTTGAACCAGCTTCGCGAAGAGGGGTACATTCCTAAGAACACTGTATTCAAGGTTTCTGTTTTTGCTGGGCACGGTCACCCAGCGGCGGGCAAGCTCCTGAAGAGCTTGGGGGCCAACAGTGTCAACCCCCTTGCAGATCTTACCCTGCCAATGCTGGCTTCCTTGCGACAGGGCTTTGACCTGCCGCTAGACGTCTACATCATTCTCGTAGGCGCCATGGGCGGGTTTAACCGCTTCTATGAGGCTGCGGAGATCGCCCGGGTGACCAGCCCCTGCTATTTCAAGTTCGAGCCAGGGCCGTCGGAAGACGAGATCTACGCCCCCTGGAATGAAGAAAGTTATCATGAGCACCTGGTTAGAGAAAAGGTGCGTTACGCGTCGATTGTAATGGAACTCATTGATAAGATCGCCCCAGCGATACTGCCGTCACCGGCGGGCACTGACGACCTTGCTGTTCCTGAAGCGCCCGCTCCAGACGCCGCAGAGCGCGGGGCCTAACGCCAGTACCAAAACCACAGGGATTTGGGGAGGGATGACGGAGCATCAGAAAGGGGTAGTGGGTTATTGCACTGTTGCCTGAACAACACGGACGACCCCGGGACACAGCTCAAACGGAAGGGATCTTTCAAGAATAAGGAGGGATTTAGCGTTGCGTAGGCTTAAAAGGCAAGTACTAGTAGTGTCTCTGGCAATGCTTATGGTTGTTTCACTTCTGGCTACCGGCTGCGGGAGTGGAACGGAGACGACCACCTTGAGCCAAGATGACCTTGTCGAACCGATAACCATCTACGCGGCAACCGCTGACTACGATCCGATCCGGAACGAGTTCGCGTATCTCATCGCTGATGAGTGGAAGAAACTTGGGTTTGATGTGAAGGTCGAGGCCCTTGAGTGGAACAGGCTCAACGAGCTTGTCACCAACCAGCAGGACTTTGATGTGGCCACCATTCGTTGGGCAGGCCGGGCCGAGCGCATTGACCCGGACCACTTCGTCTTCATCACGCTGCACTCGTCTCAGACGGATCCTGGTCAGTACAACGAGACGGGCTACTCGAGCCCTGAGTATGACGCCGTAGCTGAACTGCAGAGGACAACCCTTGACCCTGAGCTCAGGCGGGAGCACGTCTTTGAGGCCCAGGAGATTGCCACCTATGAGCAGCCCTACAGTCCAGTTGTGCACAGGCGTAACCTTGAGGCCTATAACTCGGCTGACTGGGGTAACGTGACCACAATGATGGGAGAGGGCATCAACAGCTTCTGGAACTTCATGAGCATGGAGCCCAAGACCGAACGGACCACCTACCATTGGGGCTATTACAGTGAGGTTGCTACCCTCAACCCAATGGCGGCCAATGCATCCCATGACCTCATCACCCTGAGGCTCATCTATGACCGCCTGGTCCGCATCGGCCCTGACGGCAAGCCCCAGCTCTGGGCGGCCGAAGAGCTTAACATCATTGATAACACAACCATTGATGTCAAGATCAGAGAGGGCATGAAGTTCCATGACGGTGAGCCAGTAACCGCTGACGACGTCAAGTTCAGCTTCGATTACATGGTAGAGGCTCAGGCCCGTTACTTCATGGGCTTGCTGAAACCAGTAGAGTCCGTAACGGTCTTGGACCAATTAACAGTTCGCTTTAAACTCAAAGAACCCTTCGCAGCATTCATTGCAAATACCCTTGGCCAAGTCTTCATTCTCCCAGAGCACATCTGGTCTGAGGTAGATCCAGCAACCGCCGTGGAGTTCCAGAACAACGAACCCGTCGGTTCAGGGCCTTTCGCCTTTGAGTACTGGCGCCGTGATGAAGAGATGAAACTGACGGCCAACAAAGACCACTTCAACCCGGCAAACATGGATGCCATCATCAAGCTGCCCTTTGCCAGCCTCCAGGGCCTGGTAATGGCCTTCGAGTCTGGTACCGTTGACAACGCCCTGAACCTTGAGCCACTGACCGCAGACAGGCTAGCTGGCAAGGACGGGGTAACGGTAGTTAACATCGAAGACCATGGGTTCTACTATCTACCCTACAACGTCCGGAAGCTGCCCTTCAGTGACATGAACGTGAGAAGGGCGCTGGCCTACGCCATTCCCAAGCAGACCATCATTGATGCTCTGCTAGAAGGCAACGGTACCCCGGCCTACTCAGTGATCGGGCCCATGAACGAGTACTGGCACAACCCCGATGTCGAGCAGATCCTCTACGACCTTGACAAGGCTCGTGAGATCCTTGAGGATGCTGGCTACCGCTGGGACGATAACGGGCGGATCTACTACCCTGAGACCCAGTAGCACTGCAGGTAGCAGTGAAGGTTATTTAGTCGTGGTCTGAAAAGGGGAGGATCACAAGGAGCGAAACGGGTGGGGTGCTGTGCACTCCCGTCATGCCCGGGGGCGCAGCGCCTCCCACCCTCCTCCTAATACCGGACGGCGCAAGCGAAAGCGCGAAATGTGTAACGGCCCAATCGGGGGTGAAACAGTGTCTGGAATGCGCGGATATGTTATAAGACGAATTGCCTATATGATGCTGATGTTCTTCGCATTAGTGACTCTGCTATTTTTTATGTTTAGATTACTGCCCGGCGACCCTTTCGCAACCTTTGTTGACGCGGCTCTTCCACCGGAGGCCAGGCAGGCGGCTATGGAGCAGTTTGGCCTGGATAAGCCACTCCATATTCAGTATGTCCGGTACGTAAAGAACCTCTTTAGAGGTGAGTTCGGCACCTCTTTCTATTATGTAAGGCCTGTCCTTGATGTCCTGGGCGAGAAATTGATGAACACCCTTATCCTCGCCATGGCATCCATCACTATCAGTTTTACTGTAGGGGTATTGGGCGGCGCTGTCCTGGCCTGGAGGCGCGGAACCCGCTTTGAGGCAATCAGCATTTCCATTGTCATGTTTTTCCGGTCGGCTCCCACTTTTTGGACGGGAATGATGGTTCTAATGCTCTTTGCCAGTATCCTTGGGTGGTTTCCTCCCGGTGGTGTCCTTACACCAGGGACCCAGGTTGACGGCCTGGCCGATAAGTATTTCTCATTGGACTTTCTCTGGCACCTGACCCTTCCCGTGTTGGTGGCGGTGATGTATGATATCGCAACTCCCTTGCTGGTGATGCGCAGTTCAATGCTGGAGATAATGAAGGAAGACTTCATCGAGATGGCCTATGCCAAGGGCCTGCCTGAGAGAATTGTTCTCTTACGCCACGCGGCCCGCAACGCCTTGCTGCCAATTGTGACGCTGCTGGCGGTGAACGCCGGGTTCATGCTGGGCGGAATGGTGTTGATCGAGACGGTCTTCAACTGGCCTGGCATAGGACGCGAGATTGTCCTGGCCATATCACGGCGCGACTTTCCTATCGCCCAAGCCGCCTTCTTCTTCATGGGCGCCATGGTGATCATAATGAACTTCATAGCCGACCTGTCTTACGGATATCTGGATCCGAGGGTGGTTTACGATGACAAAACCTGATCTCAGACCCGACACTACAAGACAAGACCCGCCTACCATAAGGGATATCCTGGAGCGCGCCCTTCCGGCCAGGCTGCGGCGAGGAACGGGAGGCGACACCCCCGGCAATAGACGCCGGGTTGAGGCGGGACACCTGAGTTGGACCCGGATGTTTGAGGTCCTACGCAGGGATAGGCTTGGCCAGATTGGGGTTACCATCTTCCTGGTCTTCCTCATTGTAGCCGTGTTCGCCCCGTTTCTGGCTCCTTCAGAGCCCATGGAGATGCATCGCCGCGCCGATGGCACCTTCGCCCGCATGGACCAACCCAGCGCTGAACACCTGTTGGGGACAACCCGCATGGGCCGCGACATTCTGAGCCAATTAATAATCGGTACCAGGACGGCGATGATTGTTGGGGTAATATCGGCGGTGATTACCAGTCTGGTGGGGATGAACATTGGCCTCATTGCCGGCTACTTTGGAGGTAGAGTCGATAACATCCTGATGCGAATTACCGACCTGGTCTACGGGATCCCTTTCCTACCCTTGCAGATTATTCTCGTTGTTATCTTGGGGCCTAACCTCCTCAACATCATCCTGGCGATTGTGCTTGTGGCCTGGCGAACCACGGCCCGGGTTATCAGGGCCCAGGTCCTTTCCCTGAAGAACCGGACCTTTATTGAGGTGGCCAAGGTTAGCGGCGCCAGTGACTGGTGGATCATCTACCGCCACCTGGCCCCCAACGTACTGCCCTTGACCTTTGTCTACACCGCCCTGGCCATGGGCTGGGCCATCCTCACAGAGGCCAGTGTCAGCTTTCTGGGCTACGGCGACCCGCGGCTGATCAGTTGGGGGAAGATGCTTTTCAACGCCCACACAGCCCAGGCCACAATGGTTGCCTGGTGGTGGACGGTTCCTCCGGGGCTCTGCATTACCCTGCTGGTCATGTCGGGCTTCTTCATTGGCCGGGCCTATGAAGAGGTTGAAAACCCACGGCTGAAGGAGCGGTAATAATGAATGAACTATTACAACTGGAGAACTTCAGCGTTGAATTCAAGATCAAACGTGGCATAGGCCGGGCTGTTGACAATGTCAGCATCGATGTCCGCAAGGACGAGAACTTCGGCCTTGTCGGCGAGTCGGGCTGTGGAAAGACAACCCTCTGCAAAGCCATTATTCAGCTGTTGCCTGGGAACGGCAGGATTGCCTCGGGCTCAGCCATGTTCCAGGGGAGAGATCTGGTTTCTCTGAGCAAGGCGGAGATATCCAAGGTTCGCTGGAAGAGTATCTCGATGATTGCCCAGAGCGCCATGAACGCTCTTGACCCTGTGTACAGGGTTGAGGACCAGATTATTGAAGCTATCCTGCACCACACCAACGCCACCAGGGCCAAGGCCCTGGAACGAACCAGGGAACTGTTTAACCTGGTGGGGCTGCCCCAGTCCGCAATCGGACGCTACCCCCACCAGTTTAGCGGAGGAATGCGGCAGAGAGCCATCATTGCCATGGCCCTGGCATTGGATCCTCAGTTGATTATCGCCGATGAACCCACCACCGCCCTGGATGTTATTGTTCAGGCCCAGATACTGCGGAGGATTAACGAGCTTCGCAGCAGGATAAAGGGCTCAATGATAATGATCACCCACGACATCTCCGTTGTGGCCGAAACCTGCGATCGGGTGGCGGTGATGTACGGTGGAAACATCGTGGAGCAGGGCGGCGTGCACCAGGTCCTTTTGGAGCCCTTCCACCCCTATACCCTGGGCCTCCGGAACGCCTTTCCCAGTATCACCGGGGCCCGGACTGAGCTTGTGTCGATTCCCGGGTCCCCCCCTGACATCTTTGACCCCCCGCCGGGTTGCAAATTTGAGGATCGCTGCCCCTTCAGGGTTGACAGGTGCGCCCAAGAGCAGCCCCTTCCAGAGCAGGTGGGGCCGGACCATTATACCGCCTGCCACCGCCTTGAGGACCACGAGTTGATGAAGCGGGCTGCTGTAGAGAGAAAGACATGGCAAGGAACAAAGGCGGCCAAGAGGTTGGAGATCCAGGGCGGATACAGCGGCAGACCAACCCAGCAGAAGGAAACGCAGGGAGGTGAGCCAGCATGACAGCAGCGGTCCCAGTTATAGATGTGAGGGATCTCAAGAAGCACTTTCCCATCGGCAATGATCCCATAGCCCAGATCCTCGGAAGGAAACAGAAATCCGTCAGGGCAGTGGACGGGGTGTCCTTGAAGGTGGTCCACGGGCAAACTTTAGGCCTGGTGGGAGAGAGCGGTTCAGGTAAGACCACCCTGGGCAAGACAATTGTGCGCCTCTACAAGCCCACTGCAGGCAATATTCTCTTCCGGGGGACCGACATCGCGTCCCTGGAGGGCAAGGAGTTAAAGGGCTTCCGCAGTGAGGCCCAGATGGTGTTTCAGGATCCATATGAGTCAATGAACCCTCGATTTACCGCCGGAGAGACCCTGGTAGAACCGCTCCTTATCCACAGGGTGGGGACACCAGACCAGCGTTGGGAGATGGCCATTCAAATGCTGGAGCGGGTTGGCCTGAAGCCGGCGGAGGAGTTTATGGACAGGTTTCCCCATGAGATGAGCGGTGGGCAGCGTCAGCGTGTCTGCATTGCCCGGGCCCTGATTGTGAAACCGAAGGTGCTTGTTGCCGACGAACCCGTCTCAATGCTGGATGTGTCCATACGGGCCGACATCTTAAACCTGCTGCGCGGCTTGATTGATGAAATGGGCCTTGCCAGCCTCTACATCTCTCACGATCTATCACTGATCAGGTATGTCTGCGACACCGTGGCCATTCTGTATCTGGGGCGGGTGGTTGAGATGGGGCCCACAGAAGATATCATCCAGAATCCCCTCCACCCCTACTCCCAGGCGCTACTGGCAGCGGTCCCTGTGCCGGACCCTCGTTTCAGGCATGACGAAGACCCCCTGGAGGGTGAACCACCAAACCCCGTTGACCTGCCGCCGGGATGCCGGTTCAGGCCTCGGTGCCAACAGGCAACCCCTCGCTGCCTGGAACAGGAACCAGAACCGTCCTTTGATGGAGAGCGCTACGTGGAGTGCCACCTCCACAGCTGAAGGAGCGATAGATATCGATGAAGGAAAAGATGAAGGAAAATCAGAAGAAGACAGTTTTGTCCCAGGAGATAGAGGGCCAATTAAGCAAGGCCTTTGCTGACGTAGATACGAACTTTGAGAAGTACGTTGATGGCGTCTGCCGACTAATCCGGCATCCATCCATAAGCTCTCTTGGCCAGGGCCTGCCGGAATGCGCCCAGGCGTTAGCTGAGATGATGCAGGCGTCAGGCATTGAGGATGTCAAGGTGGTTGAGACCAAGGGAGCCCCCCTCGTTTTGGGTAGCATTGACGCCCAGGGGCCCGGGGCAGCTGAAGCCCCAACCCTCCTGGTGTACGGTCACTACGATGTTCAGCCGCCAGAGCCCCTTGAGGCCTGGGATTCTCCCCCCTTTGAGCCAGATATCCGCGATGGACGGATCTATGGGCGGGGGACAGGGGATAACAAGGGCCAGTTACTGGCCCACGTCTTTGCCGTTGAGAGCCTCAAGCGAACCTGCGGCCATGTGCCGGTAAACATCAAGTTCCTGTTTGAGGGAGAAGAGGAGTCGGGTAGCGGGGCCCTGTTAGATTTCATCTCGGAGAACAAAGAGGCCCTTGCCGCCGATCTGGCTTTCTACTCAGACGGGCCCATGATGGAGAACGGGCAGGCCGCGGTGGTCTTTGGAGCCAGAGGGGTCCTGGGAATGGAGATTGTTCTCAGGGGCGCGAACCGCGATGTCCACTCAGGCAACATGGGTGGGCCTGTGCCGAACCCAGGCTGGGACCTGGTGCAGCTGTTGACATCAATGAAGGGGCCTGACGGCTGGGTCAAGGTTGAGGGGTTCTATGATAATATTCTTTCCCCCAGCGGACTGGAGCTCGCAGCGCTGGAGGGCATCGCCTTTGATGCCGATGAATTCAAGCGTACCTATGGGATTAAGAAGTTTGCTCCAGGGCCGGGAGAGAGCTTCCATGAGAAGCTCATGTTCTGGCCCACAATGAACATTCAGGGCATGGTAGGGGGATATACAGGCAAGGGGATGAAGACCGTCACACCGGCAGAGATGCGGGTGAAGATGGACATGCGTCTCGTGGCCAACCAGGACCCTGAGGATATCCTGGAAAAGGTCACAGGCCACATCATGTCCATCAATCCCAATGCTGAGATCATCGTCAGGCATGGGACCCCACCCTCAAAGACACCGCTGGATCACCCAATGGCGCCGGCAATGATTGAGGCCACCAGGATCGGTTTTGAGGAAGAGCCCGTAGTTGTGCCCTGTTCCGGCGGGACGGCGCCAGACTACATGTTCACAAGCCTGCTTGAGATACCCCTGATCATTGTGCCCTACGCAAACCCGGATGAGGATAATCACGCGCCAAACGAAAACCTGCGGCTGGACTGCCTCCGGGCTGGAATCAGGACATCGATTGCCGCTTTCTTGATGCTTGGCAGCGGCGCCAACCGGGAGTAGCTCTTTAAACTAGGGGAGGGAGAGTACTTGACACATACCTTGCATCGCTTCAGAATTGCAGTCAAACCAAGCAGTGAATGTAAAGGTTCTGAGGCATCGTCTAGTGAACCTGCGGTACCCAACGACTTCATCACAATGGTCATGGCCTGCCAGGGTTTCAATCAGCAGAATGCAGAGGTAGAGCTCAGGCAGATACTGAAGTTGTTGGAAAAACACGAACCCGTCAACCTGGCGGATGACAACTGGGGCGGGATCTATACCGGCGAGACCGTTGATGGGATTATGGAGAAGATGATAGATACCGCCTACATTGCCGCCGTCTTTGAGGACCCCAGGGCCCTGGTAGCGGCCCTAAGGGACCTGAAGGACGCCGATCTGGGGATGTCGGTGGTTGTCACCGGCGACCCTGGCCAGATCTGGCCGCTGATAAGGGAAGCGGGACTGGCGGTTCACACCATTAATGTCTCCCTGGGGGTCTTTGGCAACCCAGCTGAGATGCTGCCAGAGCCGGTGCTGGCCCTGACAACAATGTGCGGACACGGTCTGATCAGCCCCGCCTTTGCCCGGGATGTGGCCCGACGGGTTGCGGCGGGGCGCCTTGACCCCAGGGATGGAGCCCTGGAGCTTGCCAGTCTCTGTACCTGTGGGATGTTTAACGTGGCCTCTGCCGAGAAGATCCTTGCTGCCGGGGCTCTATCCACTGACGAAGCAGAGAACCAGGGGGGTATGGTCTCATGATACTCGATCCACAGCTTTGTACCGGATGCGGCCTCTGCCTGAAGATTTGCCCCGGGCAGGCCATCAGCCTGGTGGATCGGAACTCCCTCCCGCTGCCGCCGGGGGATGCGGGGGGCAATGGAAGCGATGCCCCTGCCCCTGACGGGGTCAAGTTGAGCAAGCGAGTGGCCCTAATTGATGAAGGTCTCTGCTTTGAGTGTGGCGCCTGCCTGAGGTCGGCGGTCTGCCACTTTGATGCCTTCCGCGAAGAGGATTCCCTGCCCTGGCCCCGGTCAATGAGGAAGATCCTCAGCGACCCCTTGACGATGTTTGAGGACACCCGGATAACGGGCCGCGGCACCGAAGAGATGAAGACAAATGACGTTGCTGGCCGCTTTGTAGAAGGGGAGTTGGGGGTTGCTATCGACGTTGGGCGCCCCAATGTTGGGACCTACATGAGGGATGTTGATACAATTGCCAGCGCCCTGGCCAAGTTAGGGGTCAGGTTCGCTAAGGAGAATCCCGTTACAGCCCTGATGGACATCGACACCGGCCACCTCTCCGAGGAGGTCCTCAATGAAAGGGTCATCTCGGCGATCATAGAGTTCTTCATCAAACCTCAGCAACTACCAGAGGTTATTGAGGTGCTGAGGGAGGTCGGGAAGAAGATTGACACCGTCTTCTCCGTGGGAGTCATTAGCAAGGTGAACACTGAGGAGGGGGGAGCCCAGTTCCTTCAGGAGGTGAGGGGGCTTGGGGTCGAACCATTGGCAAATGTGAAGACAAACATCGGTCTGGGGCGCGCCAAGTAGGAGTGGTGACCATGAGCGGCAGTAACGGAGATGATAGGTTCTTGGGCAAGGCACCCTCAACAACGTCTTTTTTCGGGATTGCTACCTTCGCCAGGGTTCCCGGAGTGGAAATTTCCGGTGACTGGGAGGCTGACGCCGCCATCATCGGCGTTCCCTATGACGGCAGCGCTGGATACAGGCCTGGGGCTCGCTTTGGCCCCCAGGCCATCCGCTCCGCCTCTGGCCGGTTTAACCTGTTCAGGACAGGCGAGGGCTACTGGGACATTGCCAGCGGTGAGCGAAACCTGAAGGGTTTCACCGTTGTGGACTGTGGTGACGTGGAGGTCCTTGAGATCGATTACGAGGGTACCTTCCAGAGGCTTCAGTCGGCGGTGGCGGCGGTTATGGACCGGGGGGCTATACCGGTAATCCTGGGGGGTGACCACTCCATCACCGCTCCAGCCTTCAGCGCGGTGGGAGGAGCAGCCCTGGACAGGGGCAGTGGCAGGGGGCTTAGCCTCGTGCACTTTGACGCCCACCTTGACTACCGCCATTCCAAAAATGGCAAGCTCCACGGTCATGGAAGTCCGATCCGCCGCTGCGCTGAAGAGCCCTTTGCTGAACAGATAGTGTCCCTGGGAATGCGAGGCCTGCGGGCATCTGAGAGCGATTACCATGAGGCCGTAGAACGCGGCAACGTGATTGTTCCCTGTGAAAGGATCCACGAAGAGGGGACGGCAGCGGTCCTGGAGGGCCTGCCCGCCCTGGGGCCAACCTATCTCACAATCGATATCGATGTCCTTGACCCAGCGGTGGCCCCTGGGACGGGTACCCCTGAGGTGGATGGCCTGAGCCACCGGCAGTTGGCGCGGCTCATTAAGGGAATCGCCACCAGGAGCGAGATCATCGCCATTGACCTGGTAGAGGTAAACCCCTTCTTTGACCCGGCGGGGATAACAGCCCTGACGGCCGCCCAGACCATCATCGAGGTTCTTTCGGGTATTAATGCTCCTTAGGCATTAGTCGATTCCCAGTTACTTAGTCCTGGAAGGCCGCGTTACCGGTGAGGAGGGTCTGCATCCCGGCAACAAAGTAGGCGATGCGCAGGGCCTGGGCAATCTCCTCGTCGCTGGCGCCAACTTTGCGGGCCTGGTCGGCCAGGCTTGCCACGCCCTGGGCGGCCCCGGCAAAGGCGTCCAGGGCCATGGTAATCAGAAGCCTTGTCTTGGTATCAAGAGGGCCTTCACTTGAGGCCTGATGGAGCTGACCAACAACCTCCGCCAGTTTGGGGTCTCGTTCTTCAAGTCCCTTCAAGAATGGTGGTAGTGCCATGGGGGTACCTCCTTACTAACGATTCACGATTCCTCTCATCCACAACCCTCAACTACAGCGTATCGCCGCGTCCCAGGTGATGCAGCCTCCCAGAATGTTCATCAACTTCGTGAAGGAACTCCCGGATCGCCAAGTAGAAGAGGAAGCCCGGGATTCCTAAGAAGAAAAGGGCCACTCCCAGAGCCAATGGAGATCCCCTCCCCGTGCGGCCCAGGTCTGAAGCCGCCCAGAAGGCCAGAAGCAGGTTTAGTATGAACAATAGAACAACCAACACTGGACTCGTCCTCCTTCGTTTGTCGTTTATGTACGTTTAATCACTTCTTCATTTTAGTGAAGACTCCTGTGAGTAGTGACTCTTGTATGTGTCCCTGCCGCGCCTAGCAGGTGTCGAAACCATTAGGGGGCAGAGGCCTGAAGGACTAAGGGCAGGTAAGCAGGGGGGGGCACCTGTCTATTTCCCGTGAAATATGTCGAGATTACCCCTGGAGCGGCGACTGAAGGTTCTCTGGTCTGCGCCGACGCCTTTGGCGGCGGGATGTCAAGGCCGCCAGGGCGGTGGTCCCCAGGAGGATAGCGCCGCCAAACATGAAGGTTGCCGGCATGCCCACAAGCCGGACCAGTACCCCGGAGAGGAGAGGCCCCACAAAGAGGGCAACGCGATTAGCTGTTAGCCGCAGGCCCATGGCGAGGCCGCGCTCCTCATCAGAGGTGCTGTCGGCCACCATGACCATTGTAATGGGCTGGCTCAGGCCTGTTCCCATTCCTGCCGTTGCCGCCAGGATCATCAACCCCCAGAACCCAGGAACAAGGGGGACAAGGCCAATACCCAATCCGGCGCAGGTCAGGGCAAAGCCTAGCACCAGGCGTCTGCCCCATCTGGCGATGATCCGGTCCAGGAAGGGCTGGATCACCATGCCGAAGAGGGCTGCTGTGGACAGGAGCACACCGATGCGGCTGGTTGACAGCCCCATGGCGCTCTCCATGAAGATGGGGTAAAAGGAGCTTCTCAGCTGCATCACAATGAGGACGATGAGGCTGATGGCCATGGCCCCCACGATGTCGGGCTGCTTCATCAGTTTGAAGGCGTTCCGGTAGAAGTTGGGCAGGTTGTTCTGGTCCTTTGTCCCGGTGTTCTGAGGTGGGGCTTCCAATGGGGCTTCCAATGGGGTTTCTGAGGGCTCTACCCGCTTGACTCCGTTGGCTCTGGGGACTATCGCCAGGGCGGTAGCCGCCGGAACGATGCCAACCACTGTGGCCAGCATGAAAGCTGTCTGAAACCCCCACAGTTCCGTGACAACCCCTGCTGCCAACGGCCCCAGGAGCCTGCCCAGGGCGCCAGAAAAGGAGTAGAGGCCAAAGTTCTTCTCCCGCTGACGGCCGTCGGCCAGCAGGGAGAGATGGGACTGCAGCGAAAGCACCGTCAAGAGGTGGGCCATTCCGCCCATGACCTGGGCGCCGATGAGGAAGGTCATCCCACCAGCGTAGGAGTAGACAAGGAGGACGGTGAAGGCCAGTCCAAAAGCGCCTGCCACCACCAGAACCCGACGGGGACCAAACCTATCCACCCAGCCGCCGCTGGGGATGGCAAGAAAGAGGGGCAAAAAGGCAAAGAGGGAGACGATGAGGCCGACCATCAGGGCCGATGCGCCGTATCTATCTGCCACCAGGGGAACAAGGGGAACCACAATAGACAGCCGCATGGAGTGGGCTGCGATGATAGTCATGACGATGACCATGGGATTTAGACCTGAGCCGGCGCGCGCCTCCATGCTGCTACCTCCGGGGTGCTGACCTGTGCTTTGCACTCTGGCTTGTTGCTGTACTGGGCGGCTGCTGTGCTGCCGCTGCAATGGTGTCATCAATAATATTCTAAGCCAGTCGGACTTTTCCCTGTGCCGAATATTCAACACGCGGAAGTTAAGGCATGAGAGTAGCTAGTAACGGGCTACTTGGGCACTGAAAAGGCTGGCGGTACCCCGGGCCAACCCTTAGCCTTACCATACTTCAGGTAGCTGTCATAGGCGCCGGTCTCGGCGATTAGCATTTCCTTGAAGGTCTTGCGAAGGCCGTCGTCACGCATTGACTCCACCGTTGCCCTCAAATGGAGTCCATGACCTCCTGGATCCCTCTCAGTATGGTCCGGTACAAGAAGTCATCCCGCAGTGTCTCTGGGTCAATTGGAAAGTCAACGGAGTGGGGAGGGCGCTCCGGCAGCGGCACCTCAAACTTGAGGGCCTCGGCTTCCAGCTGTTTGGCCTGCCGGTTCATGAGTTGGGAACCGGTGTTCAGGAGGCTCTGGAACTCGGTATCATGGGCAAAGCCTAAGAAGAGTTCTGTCAACTGAATTTGGTCGTAGCGCTGACCGAGGTGATCCCAGATGTGATAGGCCTCAGCAACTGAGATGGGTTCCGTCCCCTGGGCCTTCGCTGTCTTGTAGGATGGGACTGGGCTCTGCCAGGCCTTGATCCGTCCAAACTTGAGAAGCTGCTCGTAGTTGTCGACCTGGGCCTGGAGCCATTTGGCGAAGTCGCCACGGATCCGGTCATTGGTGGTTGATGTCCGGACAGAGCGGCTTAGGAGGAAGAGATCATCCCTGAGGTCCGAGAAAACAGTTCTATAAATGTGCTGGTCGCTTAATTCCTGCACCTGGGTTGATGTCTTGGCGCCCTTTGGCGGTTTCGGTGGCAGGTTGATCTTGAAGGCCTTGCCCTCATTCTCAAGGACCTTTAGCTGGCTCTTTGCTGTACTCATCACCTTGCTCATCAGTCTGGATAGATCGCGATCGTGGACAAAGTTCTGCAGGATCTGTATGGTCTGAATGTCCCGGTATCTTGAGTCCAGCAGGTTCCAGATATTGAAGACCTCTTCAATATCAACGACTTCTTTGCCCTGGGGTGATCGCTTGAATATGGACGGTTTGTTGACCACTGAAACCACTCCTCGAGAATAGCCCACTCCGCTCCGGGCCTGGCAAGACTATTATGCCTTCCGCCTGCGGGGTTTATGGGTTCCCAACATCCAACGCTAAAGGCTCTCTACCAGCGACTCGATACTAGTAGTAGTACTGTTTCGTTTCTACTTAACCTACAGGTTGACTGCGGCCACCAAAGAAGTCAGCAGTGGGTACCAAAAAACGCTCTGCCTTGCGAAGGGATTAGTAACCGAAGTAGAGGGAGCCGGGATGCCAGCATCAAGCTCAGGGTTAATGGATAAGGTTACAGCTGCCCAGAGGGGGGAACAGGGGGCTCGCAGTGAGCTGTTGCGTGACTACCGTTCCTTCATCCTCCATGCCGCGGCCCAGTCTGCTCGTCGGAAGATTGACCCTAGAAACGACGATGAATTCAGTGTTGCTCTTGAGGCCTTCAATGAGGCCATCGACGGCTTTAATACTCGGTCGGGAGCGGCATTCTTATCCTATGCCAGGATGGTAATTCGGCGGCGCCTGATAGACCACTTTCGAAGGGAGAACCGGCACAGGCATCTGTCGCTTGACGCCGCCGCTGGGCCTGGTGGAAACGAGGGCGACTGGGAGGACGACGGGGATACGGCCTCGGCCTGGGAGACCAGGGCGGCAACTGTCAAGCACGACATCGAAACCGAGGCGCGGGAGCGGGCCAGGGAGATTGTGGACTTTAAGGCCGAGATTAAGAGCTACGGTGTGACCCTGGATGATTTGATAGAGGGGGCGCCAACCCATGAGGCCCGTTACAACCGTCTCTACTGCGTGGCAGAGATCCTGGTGGGTAGCGAGGATCTATGGGCCGCCCTGGTTACGACCAGGCGGCTGCCGGTCTCGGATCTAGCGAAGGCAGCGGACCTGCACCGCAAATCGATTGGAAGAGGGCGCCAGTTCATCATCGCCCTTGCGATACTGTTAAAGAACCCCGAGTACGAGCTGCTGCGGACCTTCATCAAGACAAGGCCCTGGCACCAGGAGGTTGACCATGAGGCGTAGAGCCCAGAAGACCTATTCAATCGAGAAGCTTGCGCCTGAAACTGAACTTGTAGTCTTTGACCTCAGGGATGACAGCATTGTGGTGATGGATCCCAGCGGCCGCTTCGCCAGGGCTACCTACCCAACCCGGACTGTATCGATAGGAGACAGTGTCTACCGCTATGAGGTGGAGCCTGTCCCGAACCTGGTTAGGAAAAATGTTTCTCGAGCCTGGGGGATTGGCCCTATCGGCACCCTGGGAGCCGTTGCTGCTGCGGTGGTCTTAGCCCTCTTCATGTCTCTGGCCCTGTGGTCACAGCAGGGGGCAGCCGTAGCCGTCATCTCCTTAGACATAAACCCCAGCCTTGAGCTGGCGGTAGACTCTGAGGGGAAGGTTAACGGCGTTGAGGCTCTAAATGAGGACGCTAGCCAACTCCTGGATGGGTTAGACCTGCGGCGGCAGCCCTGGAGCGAGGCCGTCAGGGGATTGATCGCCAGGGCCGCGGTACTTGGATACTTCAATGGGGAACAGGACGACTTGGTTTTGGCCAGCGTCGTATACCTGGACCCAGAGGCGGAAGGCCAAGTAGAGGAAGGGGAGAGGATACTTCCGACCCCGGAGTCTCTCTCTGAGACGCTGGCTGGCGAGATTGAAGGCCTGGAAGTGGCAAGCTGGGTCGTGACAATGGTGGCGGATAAGGCGCGTTGGCGGGAGGCCAAAGAGGCAGGGATCTCCGTCAGCAAGTACGCCGCCGCAGAGGGAATCGAGAAGGCCCTTCAAGGGAGGGGTAAGGGGGCTGCCATAGGGGATATCCGCTCAGCCCTGGCCCGCTCCTCAGTAAAGGATGTCGTCGGCGGTCTTGACATTCCTCTAAGAGAACTCTTGGAAAAAGGGCTGCCGGCAGGGACAGGTCCAGACGGCAGCAGGCCTCTGCCCATAGTTATTACCCCAGGGGGAAGAGATGGAAAAGACAACGACCCAGGTTGGCGCCCCGGCCATGGTGAGCAGGGCAAGGATCGCGAGGAAGGCGACGAAGAAGCTGAGTCTCCTGGCGGAGGGATAGACATAGAACTCCCGCCAGCGGCCAATGAGGGCCGCGGCAAGGGTGGCCCCCCCGCAACCGCGCCAGGACAGTTGAAGGGCCTCATACCAGGCGTGCCGCCCATTGAGTCAGATGATGATGACGATGATACTTCGCCTGAGGCGCCAGTGGAACCGCGAGAAGAGGGCAGTGACCAGCAAACCTCAAAGCGGGGGCCTGAGGTCGTGGTGGACTCAGGCGAGGCAGACAAGACCTCTCTGGACGAGGGGTTTGATGACGGCTCAGATGGTGTTTCAAGTGATGGTAGCGAGACGGAGGAATCATCTGACAGTACTTCAGAGCGGTCATCAGAGGGCGACACTGAAACAGAAGGCGACACCTCGACTGATAGTTCAACAGGCAACTCTCCCGCCTCAAGCGTTGAAACCTCGAGTCCAAAGGGAACACCGTAAGGCTTTTCTGCTTTTTTCCTCGAGAGGTACAAAAAACCCCCACCAACTTCGAAGGACATACCGACAAGCTTAGACTCAAAAGGGGGTATTGTTCTTATGAAGAGGATGCTTCTACTAACACTGGTTATCATGGTTGCAGTATCAAGTATTGGAATGGTGGCCTTCGCCGCCGAGGAAGAGGAAGGTGGCGGGGTAATGCCCGACAGCTCCTTCTACTTCCTACAGCAGGTCTCTGAGAAGGTTCAGCTGGGTCTGAAGCACGCGCCAGAGGAGCGAGCGGCTTTCGTCGCCCAACTGCTTGAGCGCCGGACCCAGGAGGTCCAGGCCATGGTGGCAGCGGGCAAAGATGATTTGGTAGAGACCCTTTCGGGAAGAATGGCTGACCTCAGCGAGCAGGCGCGCGCAGAGGTGGAGAAGGCAAGGGCCCGGGCAGAGGAAGAAGGCGTCGAACCTGACGAAGGTGAAGGCGACGCCGACATGGATCTCGCTGCAGTCGCTGAGAAGGTGGCAAACGCTACCCTTACTGCCGACGAGGTCCTGGCAGGTCTTTTGGAAACCGTTCCAGAGCAGGCTCGTCCCGCCATTGAAATGGCCCGTGAAGCCGCCCAAACTGGCCGCGATGTTGCCGTGGGCGTCTTGGGCAAGATTGCTAACGGCGAACTGCCTGGCAATAAGGACATGGCAAGTCATGTGCTGGGCAAGGTCAAATCAATCTTTGATCGGCTTGGCCTGGAGCTGCCCTTCGGGAACATCGGCCCTGGCGCCGGTGATGGTACAGATGGTGACGACCAGCGGCCAGAGGGCGCCGATAAGGGACATTAGGCTTGCTAGTCTCCTGTAGAATCAGGTAACCCACAATAGCAATTGGGGCCTGGAGGCGGCTTTTGCCGCCTCGCAGGTCTCTTCAAGGGGGGACCACCTATGACACGATTCATTAAGGCCTTGCTTTCGATCACGTTAGTCCTGATGCTGGCTGCCGCTGTCATCCAGCCGGCGGGAGCCGTCGGCTATGCTCCAGGTTTTACCGACACCCAGGGGCACTGGGCCCAGGCGCAGATTCAGGACCTGGCTGGCCTGGGGATTATTAATGGTGTTGGGAATAACAGGTTTGACCCGAATAACAGGTTGACCCGGGCCCAGTTGGTCAAGATGCTGGTGGAGGCCCTAGCCCTTGACCTGCCCGAGAGCTATGCTACCCCTACTTTCGGAGACACTGGGGGGCACTGGGCCCGGGCACATATTGAAGCCGCAGTTAAGGCTGGCATTATTGTCCCTGGTGAGCATGGGGCCAGCTTTGAGCCTAACCGGGACATCACCCGGCTGGAGATAGCTAAAATGATCATCAGGGCGATGGGCATGGCCGATGCCGCCCAGGCGGCGCTGTCGTCAGGGCAGTTGCCGGACTTCGGCGACATTGCATCCATCCCTTTCTTTGACCGCGGTTACGTGGCCGTCGCCAATCAGGCGGGGATTATAACGGGTTATCCCGGCAGCGCTGGTGGAAAGAACACCTTCAAGCCGGACAACCCGGCCTCCAGGGCTGAAGCAACAGTGATGATGGTGCGAATGCTGCGTGGAACCGGGGTCTCAGGTAGTGTCACTGCTGTTCAGGCCCTGACAACGGCGCAGGGGTCTGTGGTGGAACTGGCTGACTACTGGACCCTGAACCTATCTGAAGGTCACTTCCTGATGTTGGCCAAGGAGACCCAGGGCGAGCAGGCTGATGTCATTATCGGATTGAATGGGGCTCAAGTCCAGCTTGCCGTGACTGAAGAAGACCAGGCGGCGGGACGGGTCAACCACATCCAGCAGTCGGACCTGAGCGGTTCGGCAGCGGGTCAGTATCCGCAGGGACTGTACACCGTGGCCCTTAACCTCGGTGATCGGCCAACAGGTTACATTAAGACCTTTGCTGGAGTTAGCGCCGGCACCCTGGGCCCGGCCTTGCACAGTTTGGCAACGGCCTATCCAGAACACCTGGTGGAGGAGGCCGATTACTGGGCGCTGAGCCTGGGCAAGCATGCCATCATGTGGGCCAAGGCGAAGGATACCGTTCCTCAGTTCATGGTGGTGCTTGATGCCGGCGAGTTCGAGATTACCAACGCGGCCACCGATGGTTCCGTTATCCTCGGTAACGCGTCCTTCTTTGCCGCCGATGAGATTGATGTGGCCGGGTCAGGCTCCCACCCCCAAGGGGTCTACGTTATAGGGGTTAATACGCGCTAATTCACAGTCGTAGGATGATTGATAGATTAGTAGGACGATTGGTAGATAGGGAGTAAAGTGATCACTACCATGAAAGGCTAGTACTTCCCCATAGAAGACAGGGCCGCCCTTTAATCGGCGGCCCTGTCTTCTTGCCTGCACTCTTAGGAGTCTGTCAGCCCATTTCTTGCATCAGCTGGAAGAAAGTCTCCGGTTGCGGGGAAACTAACCTCCATTCCATGATCATTATGTCCGTCAGCAAGCAATGGGAGGGGCTTCTTCAGTGAGACTGTCTATCCGGCACCTGCGCCGGTTCCGCCAAGTTGCAGATATCCTCATGCGCCAGGGTTTTGGCTTCGTCCTCGAGCACCTCGGCGCCAGCGACCTTCTGCCCGCCCTGCGCAGGCTGCGGCTCAGGCGGGAGGCAGCGGAAGAACCCACTAAGGGCAATCCGGTCAGGGTGAGGTTGATCCTTGAGAGTTTGGGCCCGACCTTTGTCAAGCTCGGTCAATTCATCAGTACCAGGCCGGGCCTTGTTCCCGCCGATTACATCGAGGAGTTGGCCAAGCTGCAGGACGCTGTGCCTCCCGTTGATGCTGAGGCTGTCCGCCGTGTTATCTTTGACGAGATGGGAGAGACGCCAGAGGATATCTTTGCCTCCTTTGATGACCAGGCGGTGGCCTCTGCCTCTATCGCCCAGGTCCATCGCGCCACCCTTCACAGCGGGGAGGCTGTGGTTGTCAAGCTTCAACGCCCCGATATCAGGCGAATCATTGAGGTCGACCTGGAGCTCATGGCTGAACTGGCCAACATTGCTCAGCGGCGTTCACCCTGGGCGCAGCTCTACGACTTTCCCCGGATTGTTGACAGTTTCGCAGAGACCCTTCGAGGTGAGCTGAATTTTGCGGTGGAGGGGCAGAATGCCGAGGGCTTCGCCCGAAACTTCTCTTCTCGTGGCGCTGGCGGCGCGGGGTTGCCCGGAGGCATTGAGGGGGATGAAGCCGCCTTTATGAGGCAGGTTCGTTTCCCCAGGGTCTACTGGGATTACTCCACAAAACGCATGCTGACATTGGAGAGGATTGACGGAATCAAGGTCAATGACCTCGAGGGCCTGGAGCAGCTGGGGGTAGATAAAGGCCACCTCGCCAGAACCCTGGTCCACGCCATCTCCAAGATGATCTTCATCGACGGTTTCTTCCATGCCGATCCACATCCAGGAAACCTGATGGTCGACAGGAAGGGCAGGTTGGTTTTCCTGGACCACGGAATGGTGGGGCACCTGCCAGAACGCGCCCGGCGCCACATGGTAAACCTCATCGTGGGGGTGGCTAATCGCGATTCTGGGGCGATAGTGCGGGCGATGCAGACGATGGGCGTCACCGCGGACCAGACCGACCAATCTGAGCTGCAGCGGGAGATTGATGGGATCATGCGTCGGTTCTACCACCTACCGCTGGCAGAGTTCAATGTCTCTGAGGCCCTTCAGATCTCCATGGACCTGGCCTTCAAGCACCGAATCCGCATCCCTACCGACTACGTCAAGATGTCTAAGGCCTTGGTGACGGTGGAGGGCGTGGTCCGTGAACTGGATCCAACCCTGAGTGTTGTTGATGTCGCGGAGCCCTTTGCCAGGGTATTGGTAAAGGGCTTCAATCTGCGTGAACTGAGTAAATCATTGAGCTCAAACCTGCTCCAGTTGGGGGAGTTAGCCCGTAACCTGCCTCGCCGCCTGGATGGCCTCCTGGACCGCCTGGAACGGGGAGATTTCAGGGCCCGCTATTTCATGGAAGACCTCGATGAAACCACGGACCAGCTGACGCGAGCCATCAACCGCCTCGCCCTGAGCGTCCTTTCGGCCAGTATTATATTGGGAACGGCGCTTCTGGTCTCGGTGAGCGACTTCAGTTGGGTGAGCCGGTTGCCTTTGGCGGGGATTGGGATTGCTGTCTCAGCAACCCTCTCCAGCTGGGTTCTGTGGGCAACGGTCCGTTCTAGAGGAGGCCATCGCGGTTAGCCTCGCTATTCAGTCAGCGCGGCCCTTCTTCAGGATGAGCCCGCCGACAACGGCGGTAATCGGGATGGCGATAATCAGCCCGATGCTGCCAGCGATGGCTCGCACCACTTCGGTTGCGATGACGTCCAGGTTGAGGATCTTGACCATCGGGGTATCGTAGGCCATAAACAACAGCATCAGGGGGATCGCCGCCCCGGTGTAGGCCAGGATCAGGGTGTTGGCCATTGTCCCCATGATATCGCGCCCCACGTTAAGGCCGGCCCGCATCAGTTCCTTCTGATCAATCGCAGGGTTTACCCTCCTGACCTCTTCCATGGCAGAGGCGATAGACATGCCGACATCCATTACCGCCCCCAGGGCGCCGATGATGATACCCGAGAAGAGCAGGCCCTGGTAGTCAAAGCGGATCCCCTGGGGGATATACATCAGCATTGCGGCCTCTTCCTGCCCGAAGCCGGTGAGGTGAGCGGACTTACCAACGGCCAGGGCCAGAACGCCGGCAACAAGGACCCCGGCGGTGGTTCCAATGATAGCGGCGGCGGTCTTCCGGGTCAGGCCGCCTATGACGATGAAGGTAATTGAGGCCACGGCGGCGGCAATCAGCACTGTTATGAGGATTGGGCTGTGCCCCTTAAGCAGCAGTGGCAACAGAACAAAGCCAACGGCGAGGCCTGTGACCGTCAGGGAGACAAGGGACTTGACGCCCTTAATGCCGCCCAAGAGGACCAGCAGCAGGACAAAACCAATCGCCAGTTTAACCAGATAGGTCTCGCGGAGATAGTCGGTGATGTAGGTCTCCAGAATGACGCCGTCAACGCTCTCAACCAGGAGGAGGACCACATCCCCCTTTTCCGCGTTTATATCATAGACTGGTTGCCCTGTGCGAACGTGACTAAAGGTGCGGAGCTCGCCTTCAAAGGGGCCGTTGAGAATGCGGACCATCACCAGGTCCTCATAGTGGTCGAAGCCCTGCGAGGTGTTGACCACGACATCCTTCATGACATCCAGGACCTTTGCCTTGTAGACTCCGGCATCTGGCTCCACGAAGTCTTGGCCGGGCTCGCCGTCGGACTGGGCCCCTATTGGGGCTGGCGTCAGGCTAAAGACTGTGATTGTTGTTAGGGCGATAATTGTCAGGAGCGCGATATATTTCTTCATAGGGTAGTCATTCTGTACCTGGCCCTCAAGTCCTGCCACTGGCAGGGGTCCAGGATTTGTCAAGGGATAGAGACATCAGGCCCATCAGGGCCAGAACCGCGAACAGGAGCCTGACGAAGCCTTGCTGCACCGAAGCCTTGAGCCGTTCCTGCTCCGCGACAATGCTGGTCAGTTGCTCCCGGAGAGCCCTTCCATCCTCATGGTGCTCATTGAGGGCAGTCTGCAGTCCAATCATGGTGGTCTCGGACTTCAGGTAGGCGTCAACCCCCTCAGCCCGCTTCTGGTGAAGGTTGAAGACAGACCCTACCAGACTGCGCTCAGCCTCTTCAGCGCCGTCAAGATCAAGGGGACCGTCTGCCGTCATCAACATGACGATCATGAAGGGGTTTCCCTCCAGGTAGACAAAACCGGCGTCGTTAACAGCGGTAATGCCGGCGCTGTTGTTGAAGGAGAAGGTGGTACCAGTCTTGTGGGCGACAAGGGCCCGGCCCGCTACGGCCCTTGGGATGCGGCTGACATAGACATTGGCCACCATGGCATCCACCAGGAGGTCAGTGTGATCCTCAAAGTAGCCATTGCAGATTCTATCCAGGATAATGGCGGCATCGCGGGGGGTTGACTTGATTGGTCCGTCGTAGAGGGGTGGCACCTCCTCCGCCGGCGCCATGCTGGTCAGCACCACCGTTTGCTCTATCCCCATCTCCCTCAGTTCGGCGTGGAGGCCCTCCGGTGTCAGGTGATGGTAGAGGAGATTGAAGTAGTTGTTGTTGGAGTGAGAGAGCATGTAGGAGATCAGGCGGCGGACTGAGATGGGTCCATATGGCGTCGACAGGAGTGAATCCAGACTGAGACGACCCTCAAGGTCCAGCTTGCAGTAGGCGGCGGCGATAAACAGCTTACAGACGCTGGCCGGGTGAAAGCTGCCGAGGCCATCACTGCCTGCAAGGGTATCGTTGTAGGCAAACTCCAAGCCTGATCTGAGTTCCCTGACGACAAGACCAAAGATGGCATTCAGGTCCTGGTTGGCATCGATGAAGGGCATTACCGCCTCAGCCAGGATAGAATCGTTGGCCCTGCGGTAGTGGTCTTCAAAGCTGGTCCTGGCGAGATCGATTTCGCCAAGTTCCGACTCAAGGTGGGCGATCTTCTGGTCGGTTGCGGCAAGCTCCTCCTGAAAGTACTGGGCTTCAAGGCCAAGAACCATCTCATGCCTGGCAAGGTCTAACAGATTGGTAACTGAGCCCAGGAGGAAGGCGAGAACTAGTAGGGAGATGAGTATGCGACTCATGGATTCCACTCCCAAACACAAAGAGATATTGGTTTAGAGTACTATCTCCCCACACTTTAGGGCTATTTACCCTACTTCTTTGGGGGTATGCTCTATCTCCAAGCCCGGGAGTTCAAAGCGCTGCCTGAGGAGATCCTTCAGGACCCCAATTAGAAGGAGGTTCTTGAACATTCCCCGGACATTGCCTGCAAGATTGCCCTGGTCAACCCGGCCCACATAGGCGGAACCCTCTTTGATCTCAAAACCCCACTTATCCAGGACGCTGAGGGCCAGCTCCTTGAGTTTCTCGTTGTCCTGGTTCTGAGTATTGAAGTAGATGGGAACCCAGTAGGTCAGTTTGCCGTCTTCCTGAACACCATCATGGAGACCCATCTGAACCCCTGTACCTGGTTCCACCAGGCAGCTTACATACCGGCTCTTGCCGTCGGGGTATTGGTCTGTAGCGCGGTCATCTATGTTGCCGCAGAAGAGGCGACAGGTCTGGGAGACATTGTTAGCGCCGATGGTGAACTGAATATCAAAGTAGCGGTTCTTTCCCGGCCAGGGCCTGGGTTCATCAACAATCTCGTTTCTATCGGTTACCACTATATTCATCTCTTTACCTGGGCTCTGGGGACCGCGGTTACTAAGCACAAGTGAGGGCACCCTGAGACGCTTGCGCCAGGTTATCAACGGTATGTTCAACATGGCGTCCAGCAGGTCGTCAGCCAGTTTTGGATCAAACATGATGTAAACACCTCCAGGGGTGTCGGTGGGTTGTCAGGGCCCTACTAACTAGATTTCTGGAAACTGCAACCATTCCCCTGCAATCCGCGGGGCATTACCCCCACCACAGGCGGTGAACCAGAGCGGGTCACACCAGCGAGTCCCAGCCGCTTCTGGAATACAATGCCACCTGTGGGTAGTGTACCCAATTCACCGGGGTTTTATTACATTCTACAACCCCTCATTGACTAGCATAAGCTATTACACTACAATAGCCATAGGAGGTTCTGGGGGTGATTGAGAGTGATCTATGATAAAGAAAGTCAACTGCTGTCAGTACCCGAGGCGGCCGCGAGACTCGGGGTCTCGGAATCTACACTTTGGCGCTGGTTGAAAGAAGGAAAGCTCCGTGGGGTAAAGGTTGGCAGTCTTCGGCGGATTCGGGTTGAGGACCTTTCAGAGATTATCCGGGAAGACCCAACTTCTTACGGTGTTTCAACTGCGCCCAGGGATCGCTTACTGGAGGAGCTGCAAACCCATATTGACCGGATAAGAAGCCGAAATGGAGGCAATTTGGTCTCCGAATCGGCAAGGGTAGTGCGTGAAATAAGGGAGGGCCAGAGTTAATGGGGGCCCAGATATGTGTTGATGCAAGTTTCATATTGAAAGCACTGGTCCCGGAAGCAGGAACCGATGAGGTGCTTTCCCTGCTTTCCACGTGGCGGTCGGATGGCGCCACCCTACTCGCTCCCACCCTTATTGAGTATGAAGTTGCATCAGCGCTGTGGAAATACGTCTTCAGAGGGCTCCTCACACCTGAAGAAGGCGATCGCGCTCGCATCCTCTTCACTTCGCTGTTGCTTAACCTCCAGTCGCCTGGGGTCCTGTTTTCACGTGCCTGGGAACTGGCAGAACACCTGGGCCAGCCAACCCTCTATGATACTTGTTATCTAGCCCTTTCCGAAAGGCTTGTCTGCCCCTTCTGGACTGCAGATATGAAGTTCATCAATTCGGTTTTGGCCGCTTCCATCGGCTACAAGGTTACCTCGAACCCCTCCGGCGTCATCTGTTCCTTGGCGCGATGCTAGGGATCCCTATCTATTCTACCCTAACCCTCAACGCGTCGATGCTGTCCGCGCCCGCTTGCGAACCGGGGTCAAGTTCATCCACCAGGGCATCGAAGGTCGTCTGCAGGTCGTCCGCTGGCGATGGCATCTGCCGTATCCTCGTTTGCGCCCGTCAGCAGCATCGCCAGCGATGTTTCACCAGTGTCGCTCATCTACGCATCCCGCTCCTCAATGGTTTCTCGACATTCTCCTCCCACATTTCATTTTGAGGGACTGGCAACAGGGTTATACTAGCACCGACCTATCAATCAACAACCAACCTATCAAGCGATCACCGACCATCAACCAACGGCTCACATCGGGTTTGGTGATGTGGTCTATGGGATCCATGGGTGTTACTCACGGATTGAAACCGTTCAGATGGTCTGTTGAGCCCGAGCCAATTCAGTGATCGCCGTATACTCAACCTGCTTCATGGCTCTGGCTAATCACCCCGTGGGGGAGCACTGCGTGGACGCCGCGGACGACGTTAACCACCTGGGTTATCCGGAAATCCACAACCAGGCTGGCAAGGTTCAGGGCCTCCACCTGTGAGAGGCCGTAGACACTACCCATCAGGTCCAGCATCCCTTCAAGGGCAATGACAAAGGCCTCGTTCAGGTCCTCGTGGAGGCCAAAGGCGATCCAGCCAGCTGGAGTCTTGGCCCTTGGCATCTTCAGCTCCATGTTAGGGCGCAGGTCAAGGGTAATGTCGACAAGGTCCATGGGGCACTCAATGGCGACTCCACTGACCTCGCCGTCGCCCTGGGCGGCGTGCCCGTCACCAATGGAGAAGAGGGCGCCCTCAACCGGTATTGGCAGGTAGAGGATGCTTCCAGGCACAAGCTCCTTGCAGTCAAGGTTTCCACCGCAAAAGCGTGGGGGGCGGCTGGAGTGGATGCCCGGCTCACCTGGGGGCATGCCCAGCAGTCCCATGAAGGGCCGCAGCGGCACTGTCTCTCCCCGTTGATTGCGTCCCACCATGGCATCGGCGTCAAGGCGCCAATTGGCCTTGACCTCCTGGGCCTCGCTGATCCCCAGCCGGTCGTTGACCCAGAGGGGCCAGCCGCCGGCAGAGCTCCATCCCCAGCTGCCGGGCTGCAGGGCGTTGATCTGCACCGCCAGGGTCATTCCCGGCTTGGCGCCGCGGATAGCGATGGGCCCGCACATGGCGTGACCTGAATCTCTCTCCGGGTCGCGGGGCTCAAAGTGCTTTCCGGGGTGCCCCTCTCCCTTGGGGGGCTCGAGTCCCCAACCAGCGTCAAGGGTCTTGTAGCGGACGGTATCCCCAGGATCGATGGTCAGTATCGGCTCGTAATCCCGGGAAAAGCTCCCGTGCAGGGTCCGGCGCTCAGGGCTAATGAAGTGTACTGTCATTGTCAATCCCTCCCTGGGGGTTCTTCGGCGCCCCCGCTGGCTACTCCTTTTCTCTGCCTTTTCCCACTACTGTATGTAGTAGAGATCTGCAGTAAGAGGGGTCAGCCCTATCTTGTCAAACCAGTGCCCTGGATACGGACGGTGACCCTTGTGACCAGATCAGCCTTGGAGAACTCCTTGTCCCAATCAAGAGTCCTCCACAAATCGGGGGTTCTGCGTCTTACAAGCCTCTCGTAGCCGACAATATCTGATCCCAATTCCTGTAGGGCTCGCAGCATCTCCATCAGTTTCCTCTCCAGCAAGGACTCGGAGAGCTCTTCAATGGTCTTGATGTCGTCTGATGTGTGGGCCCTAATTCTGCTTGCCTCCTGAATGTTAGCCCTAATATCCAGATAGGCGGTGAGGCGTGGCTTGCCTGAGTGGTATTCCACATTGAACTTACCCCTTGCTGAGGTCACTCTAATATGTATAGTGCCATCCTTTGGTTCGTGGCCTGGTATCATGAATTCCCCCTGGTCCATCTCACCGGTAAGCCACAGGAGTATCCGCGTTTGCTCCGGACTGAGGAACCCCACTAGCCTTCCCCCTCTGAAGACCGCTGTCTCGCCCATCTGAAGCTGGTCTGGACTAATCAGTCTAATTGACGGAAGAAAGAGCTCCCTGGCGGGATCCATGATCCTGGCTTGAGCCTCCCACAGCCGGACGCTGGGAAAGGGCGCTAGCTTGTTGCTCGCCTTAGAGAGAAGGGTTGATAGGAAGATGGCTGGAATGCTTTCCACTTCCGGCGTCGCCCTGATGACGGCTTCAGCCGATCCCCTGCTTACCACAAGCCATAATGAAGGGTCGATCTTCTCTGTTCGGAACAAGGCGTCTAGTACTCTTTCAAGGTGAGTCTTTGCGGCTTCTTCCCCAACAACAACCACACTCATATGGCCGATCTCAAAGAGCCTGCTATTTCTAAAATTCTGTTCTCGAAGCGCCGCCACAAGGGTTGGCGCTACCGAGGTGTCAACACGAACAGGGCTGTTACTGTCGCTGCTGCCCGTGGAATTCCCGCCACCAGCAAAGGGGAGATTCCTGGCAATCACCGCTTGGGTTGAGACCAGCAGGTCTTCGCTGGGAGTACTGTCAATGCCTAAAGCCAGAATAAAGGTACGCTGATCAATGTCGAGAACATCCCAACAGCCCAACAGTGTGATGGCCATCAGGAGAGCCAGTATGGTCCAGACTACTACGGCCACCCGGGATGTCCATGTCGATGGCCTCTTCATGGGCGCGACCTCACTTCCATCCAGCGGATAGCCCACAGGAGAGCCACGGTGATGGCTACAGCTGTTCCCCCTAGAGAGCTCCACGTGGCGAAGGCTTCACGAACGGCCACCATGTTTCTGAATGACTGGGCCAGGACCCAAATAATCGGGGCCAGAGCAAGGACCACAGCGGGTCTGGATTTTATGTCTGATATTCTGTCTAGCAACCTTGAAAGAGCATTGGCTGATGCACTGTACTGGATAGCCCCCGAGGCAAGGATTAAGCCGTGCCAGAGCATGATGACTACAAATACCATTCGTTCCACTGGGCCTCCTGGGAAACGGAGGGTGCTGGCAACATCTAACAGTGGGAAGCTCGATAGGGACATCATCTCTGGGCCAAAGATTACAATGGGGAGTATCACCGTTGGTAACACCAGGGTCGCCGCGTAGATGACGGCCTTGTACCCTGCCTTAACAGCGTTGACCTGACGGCCAACAGCGGGCGCCAAGAGGAGTAGCACCTCAACGCCGCGGTACCCACAAAAGGAGCAGAGTAGGGCGATACGGGTGTGTTCACTTCGAAGTTGCTCACCGATGGGAAGCAGGTTGGCGAAATCGGTAGATATCCCTCTAGCTATAATGATAAGCGCAAATATGGGTATGGTGGCCAGGAACATGACCTCGCTTACCCTCCCCACGGCCTTGGACCCTAGAAGAACAATATATAGGATGCTTATGGTCATGACCCCAATGGTGGCCCAGCGCGGGGTGCGCAGCAGTTGGGTCAGCAGGAGAACATCGGCAAAGACCCGGATCATTATGACCAGGCCGCTGATGGCAATGGTGGACACCAGGATCACAGCCCAGCCTGCCACCAGTCGGCCGATGCGGGACGTATACAACTCAACGATGTCCTTTTCACGGGCATTGTTAATCAATGAACCGATGGCTATTGCCAGGAGCACCACCATCACGGTATTGCCCAAGGCCATCAGCCAAGCATCCCGCCCTAAGACCTTCACAAGCAGCAGGGGGTAGAGGTAGGGCCCAATCCCGATGCTCACAAGGGTGAGGGCTGTTGTCAGTTGATGCCCTGTGAGGGTGTCGGTTTCCGTTCTACGGATCATTGAGTTCATCCCGCCAGGCCGGATTGGTTTCCGAAAGCCCGGCCCACCACGGTTGTCTTAAGATGCTGTCCCTCCACAGGCTTTTCAAATTGAGGGGTGCGATGGGGGATAGATATGATACACCAAAGGATTCTAGAGAGGCCAGGTATCCCAGGAGAATAAAGGCTGACGTAAGGAGCCCAAAGAGTCCCAGAAAAGCTGAAACGGCTAACACCGCGTATTTCCAGAGTCTCCAGGCATAGGAGAGTGAGTAGCTGACTGAGGTAAAGGTGCCGATTGCTGTCAGGGCTACGACAATGATCATGATCTCACTGACCAGGTTCGCCCGGACGGCGGCATCACCGATAATCAGTCCCCCAACAATGGTGACAGTTGTAGCAATAGGCCTGGGTAGCCTGAGGGCCGCTTCTATGAGGAGCTCAAGTAAGACCAGGAGGAACAGAGCCTCTATATAGGCCGGGTACGGTATCCCTTCGCGGGTTCCCGCAATGGCCAGCGCTAGAGAGGTAGGGATTACCTCTACGTTCACTGACACCAGGGCTACATAGAGGCCTGGGCCGAATACAGCTACAATCACACCGATTAACCGCAGTACTCGTAAGAAGACTGCCACCGCGGCACTGTGGTAGTAGTCCTCAGCTCCTTGTTCAAGTGAGAGGATGGTTGCAGGTGCGAGGACAACATGGGGTGCACCATCGACTACAATGGCTACCCGGCCCTCCAGGAGTGACGCCGCGGTTTTGTCTGGGCGGTCTGTTCGCTGGGCCAGGGGGAAAGGGGAGACTCGTCGTCCCTCAAGCTGCTCGATAATGTACTGACCCTCCAGAACGGCATCAGCATCAAGCTGACTTAGCGCTTCCTGGATCCGCCGGACAAGGTTCTTAGGGGCCTTGTCCTCCAGATATACAATGGACACCTGGGAGCTTGTCTGACGTCCCACAGGTCTGGTCACAACCTTCAGGGAGCGACTGACAATGCGGCGCCGGATTAGGGAGAGATTCACCAGAAGGGTCTCGGTAAAGCTATCCTGGGCTCCGAGGATGGATAACTCCGTGTTAGGTTGCTCAACGGAGCGGTCTTTCCAACCTTTAGTATCGACGAGAAGTGTACCAGAGGCGCAACTGATCAGGACGGCGCTCTGTCCTCTCAGTACTTCGGTAACAACGGTTTCAAGGTCGTCGGCAACGGTGGTTTGCGCTGCTGGGAGAATATCCTCAAGCCGAGCAATGGGACTGCCAAGCAATGGCTTTCGAAGCTCGGATCTCAGCAATGGCCCTATGATGCTCTCCTCAATTATCTCTTTGTCTACCAGGCCATCGACAAAGATGACAACAGCCCTGAGAGCCTGGTTGTAACCAAAGCGAAAGGTTCGAAAGACAATGTCGCTACTGTCAAGGAGTTCCTTGATCTTTTGAATGCGGGCATTAAATGATCTTAGCACACCACCAGCCACCTCCCCAACCGCCTCCCCTGCCATTTCTCCCTCGCCATTATTGTCCACCAGGGGAAATGCTTGTATACGCATCATGATTTGAGTCACTCAGTACGGGGTATGGATGTTGTGGGCATAAGCAGGAGCATACTATGTTCGATACTGCCTTAACCGAAGACGGCTGGATTCTCAGCAGGTTCAAAGGTAGAACGGCAGCATTACAGTAGCTTTGGAGGTGGTAGACCATGAACCTAGTTACGGTATTGGCCAAGTGGCTGCATGACATTGCCACTGTAGTCTGGTTGGGGAGTCTCTTCGTGACGGCATTCGCTGTGATCCCGGCATCACACCGAGTGCTGGGTGATGACAAACGCAGGAAGGCTCTGAACAAGGAGGTACAACGGCGCCTGAATGGGCCGATCCTGGCCAGCCTCCTTACGCTTCTGCTCACAGGCCTGATAATCGCCAGGCAAGTCCCAGAATTCCAGGGACTGTTTAATACTGCCAACATCTATTCCATGGTATTAGCTGCTAAACACCTACTTGTCTTGATAGCGCTGGCATTAGTTGTCTCTCGTAAGCTGCTTAAGCCAAACGCGATCCTGGTGTATCTGAACCTTGTGGTGGGGGCTCTGATACTGCTTCTAAGCGCCATGAACTCAGCACTCTAGACGGTCAGGACTGAAATTCTTCGGCACTGCGGCACCCATTGTCTAAGTGTGGTATAATATGGTTACTGAATGAGTGGAGGTGGGTCTAGTGTCTGGAAGGCTTGTTCTGGTCGGCTTGTTGGCTCTAGCCCTGGCGCTGGCGCTGCTTTTGGCCGGCTGCTATCAGGGGAAACTTCTCGACAATGCGCCTTTAGAGTTGGGCGCGGAAGACATGGAACAACTCAAGGAATACGCTCCCTTTAATCTGACAGAGAGCTCCTCATTGACCGTGGAATACGCCGTGGAAACGGACGGCGGCTACATCGTCTGGTTGTCCTATCTTGTCAACGGCGAGCCTCGCCATCAGTTGGTAGGGTATGACTCGAAGGATTTCAAGTCAGCCTCGGTAAACACCAGGCCCCTAACTTTCAAGGTTCCCAACAACGATTATCTTGAGGTCGCTGGCTATGGATCTCTGGGGTCAACCCTGCCCAAAGCAGGAGTAGTGGCAGGTTACGCCAAGGACTCCAGCATAGACAGGGTTCAGTTTGTCAGTGATTCCGGCACCTGGCTGGTGCAGGTCTACGACGGTCGGTTCCTGGGAGTCAACAAGGGAGCGTACCTGCGGAACGTGACCAGTGTCAGCGGTCTCAACTCACAGGGTGAAACGGTCTACCGGTTTGAGGTCTCTGAAGCCTCAGCAGCCGGGCGGAGCGGGATCCTTGGTTTTGCTGATACCAACAACTTTGGACTTAATCTTGCCCGGGCCCTGGCCATCTTCGTGGCTCTTGGTCTGGCCTTCGCCGCCTACAGAGGGATGAGGGGTCAGATGCCCCAACAGTGCAAGACCTGCAAGTTCAGGGAGCCAGATGTGCTGGGCTGGAAGTGCCTGAAGCTTCAGGACCCAGACGGCGCCGTTCCCAAGGGCTCCTACGGATTTCAGAGAGTCCCTAAGGCGCGGACTGAGTTCTGCGAGTTCTATGTGTCCACGTTGTAACCGTCTGTAATGCCGTAGACCTCCATAGAACAGGCGACAACCTCTGCAACACTCTCGCCTTCATCAGGTAGATCCTCCTGATGATCCCCTAGAGAGTGTTGCTGTTTTTTGCTTTCCACTCTAGCCGTGGGGCTGTTCGTGGCGCGCAGGGCTTTATTTTTTTCCGACGGTGAAGAAGGAGAATGGCAGTCCTACATTGTATACAAGGTGTAGACACTAATTATACTTTGTGCCGACGGTTTGTTGACAGAAAAGGGGGCAAGGATGCCGCTTCGGGAGAGAGCCTATCAAATTTTGCAGAGAAGGATCGTTACACGAGAACTACCAGGTGGCGCCGTCTTAACGGAGCAACGGATTGCTCAGGATCTCGGCATGAGTAGGACCCCAGTGCGCGAGGCCCTGACAAGGCTCCACAACGAAGGCCTACTCACCTACGTGCCACAGCGTGGGTTCTCAGTGAAGGAGATGTCAGTGAGGGATTTTGTAGAGATTGCTTCACTGTCACGAGCCCTGCAGCAGTTTGCCGTAAGCGAGCTAATACACCACGATGTGGAGTACGATCTCTCGGAGATAAAGAGCCTTCATAGAAAGCAGAGAGAACTAGTGGATGACCCGTGGCATTCATTTGAACTCAACATAGAGATGCACACCAAGATCGTGGGATTGCTCGGAAACCGGCTTCTCTCTGAGACTGCTAGAAACATCGCTGGGCAGATAATGCTGGCGGGCTATGTATCTTCCAGTTCCAACTTCAAGTCCGCCCTTAGTCAGGTATTGGACGAGCATGCCGCAATCATCTCCGCCCTGGAGCAGCGAGACCTTCCGGAGTTCATTGAAGCGCTGCGTAACCACGATGAAAACGGTTTCAGAAGAATGTCGGGCTACGGTGCCCTGAAGATAGGATGAGGCGCCCTTCAGACAGGTGGGCCAGCCGAAAGCCCACCAATTTCGAAAGGGGTAACACCATTGACACGCACAGTGGTCCTTGCAGGCAAGTTCATTGATGGTATGGAGGGTGAGGCCAGGGAGAACGTTGCCATGGTCGTGGAGGGCTCTCAGGTAACCATGGTGCTCCAGGCTGAGCAGTTTGAGATACTGCCCGATGACAGGGTTGTCGATGCCAGCGAAAAGACGGTCATGCCAGGCCTGATTGATGCCCACGTCCACGCCATGGCCAGTTCCTGGAACATCGAAGAGATGCTGATGACACGGCCAACGGTTGCCGTCTTCAGGGCGGCCCGGAACTTGAGACGAACCCTTGCATCTGGTTTCACAACCCTCCGGTGCTGTGGCGGGTCGGACCCTGGCTTACGTGAGGTCCTGGAGAGCGGCCTCTTGACGGGTCCAAGGCTCAAAACAAGCGGCCTCCTCACCCAGACCGGCGGCCATTCTGAAACCTACTTCCCCCTAGGGGTGGCCGTTGACATAGAGCCAGGTAACCGTGACGCCACCTATGACGGTATTGACGGTGTCAGGATTGGGGCGCGGCGCCGCCTCCGGGAAGGACATGACTTCCTGAAGATCACGACTACCGGCGGGTTTAACTCCCCGCAGACGGTGCCGACGATACCTCAGTATCACCCCGATGAGATCAGGGCGATCGTGTACGAGGCTGATGTGCAGGGCAAGTGGGTAATAAGTCATGCCCATGGTGGCGATGGTGTAAAGAATGCCCTTCGATGTGGTGTCCGCAGTATTGAACACGGCACCTTTCTCGATGAAGAGGATATCGAGCTGTTCTTGAAGCACAATGCATTTCTGGTGCCCACCCTCACCGTTGGAGAGAGCATGCGTGAAAAGGCCGACGAGATGGGTCTTGCCCCCTATGCTCGCGAGAAGAGTATTCGCGCTGGTCACGCCCAACGCGAGAGCATGCGGCTGGCCATTGAGGGCGGGGTAAAGATCGCCCTTGGTACTGATGCCGCTAGCGCCGATATGCACGGGAATAGCGCGCAGGAACTGGTCTACATGGTGGACTTTGGCCTCACTCCAATGCAGGCAATTATCGCTGGTACCAGGACGGCGGCTGAGGCATCCCAACTAGGCGATGTAACCGGAAGCCTGACGCCGGGCAAGATGGCTGATTTTCTGGTAGTGGAGGGTGACCCCCTCGTTGACATCTCAGTGCTTACCGATAAGTCGAAGATTGAAGCCGTCTACCTGGAGGGAGAGCTTAAGGCTCAGTGGGGGCAGTTGGTTCGCGACAGCGCTACAGAGTTGAACATTAACTGGGCTGAATAGACAGGAGGGTCGAGCAGTTGAGGCTTGACAGTGGTTTCTACAGGAATAACATTGTCCGCATTCAGGAGCGACTGAAGGCGGACGGGCTCGACGGGATACTGCTCTTGAAGCCGCACAATGTCTACTACGGGGTTGGGTTTTTCCACCAACCAACGGAGCGTCCCGTTGGCGCCTATATCCCAGTCGACGATGACCCAGTTCTGCTCATTCCTGAGTTGGAGATTGAGGAAGTGGAGCCCCACTGGGTCGAGGATGTGCGCACCTACTTCGAGTATCCCGGCGTAATCCACCCACTGGTGTGGATGCTCAATGAGGTGGGATCTGAGAATCTGGCCGTCGATGATGTTTCAAAGACAGCCTTTGATCTTATGAGTAGCGCTCAACCGGGGCTCGGCGTCTCGGGCATAGTGGACGAGATGCGGATGACCAAGACCAGCCAGGAGATAGCTGTCCTGAGGGTGGCGGCGGACTACGGTGATCAGGCCGTGGATGTCTCGAGGCGGTGCGCCGCGGAAGGGCTATCTGAGATAGATGTTCACCGACGAACAGTCGCCACCATAACCCAGCGGATGCAGACGGATCTGCCTGAGATTGTCAATGCGAATGTAGGCCTTCTCAATGGGAGCGTTGTCTATGGCGAGCGCGCCGCGCTCCCACATGGGCAGCTGACCCATGGTCTGCCCAAGGGTGGCGACACCGTAATCTTCGGTTGGGGTGTCTGGGTTGGGGGTTACTCGATCGAGAGTGAAAGGACCCTTATCGTTGGAGAGCCAACGGCAGAACAGAGAGAGTTCTTCGCGGTCATGCGCGAGGCCCAGCGGGCCGCCCTGGACGCCATCAAACCAGGGGTTACCTGCAGTCATGTAGATGATAGGGCGCTCTCAGTTATCCGCAAGGCAGGTCTATCCAAGTACATCAGGCACCGAACTGGTCACGGTCGCGGGCTTGAGGGTCACGAGCCGCCCTGGTTAGACGCGGGTGACAAGACAGTGCTGGAGCCAGGGATGGTAATCACCGTTGAACCTGGGATTTATGTCGCCGGTAAGGGTGGTTACAGGCACAGCGACACCGTGGTTGTGACAGAAAAGGGTGTGGAATCCCTTACCGCCTACCCGCGGGAGATCGAGAACTGCATCATTCAACTGGACCAGAAGCTTTTGTAGACAATTTGCCAAGAGATTGACAGATCAAACCTGACAGAAACGGGATCGACAGTCGAGTTGAGGAGAAGACGGAGGAACGATTGTGGAGGACTTACACGGCTAGAGTGGGTTTCGCCCACTTGAAATCAAACCAGAAGGAGGAAAAAGTAGTGAAGAGCTTGCGACGATTGCACTGGTCATTAATGCTCGCGTTGATGGTTACGCTTTCAGTATCGGTTCTTGCTGGTTGCGGCACCACCGACAGCAACACCGGAGATGACCCAGAGGACAGGACACTAATCGTTCTGCAGGGCGTTGGCACCACCAGTCTTGACCCGCACTTCACAGGGTCAATACCCTCAAGAAACATTGAGGTGACAATCTTTGACACCCTGCTGACGACCAACCGCAATAATGAGCTGGTTGGGAACTTGGCAGAAGACTGGTACATGGTGGACGACTACACCTGGGAGTTTAAGATCCGCGAGGGCATCACCTTCAGTAACGGTGAGGTTCTCAACGCCGAGGCAGTGAAGTACAGCTTCGATCGAGCAAGCGACCCTGAGGTTGGTTCAACAGGCAACACGCAGTGGATGCTCTCCAACCTGAATCTCGACACCGTTGTGGTTGTGGATGAGTATACGGTTCAGTTGAAGACAACACAGCCCAACGCGGTTCTGCCGAACTTCCTCGGAGACTGGTTTGTTCTGCCGCCCGAGTACTACCAGAACACCTCTCTTGAAGAGCTGGCGCGGAACCCTGTCGGCAGCGGCCCGTATGTTGTCGAAGAGTGGCAAAAGGGCAACTACATCCTGCTGACAGCTCGTGAGGACTACTGGAAGGGTGCCCCCGATGTTTAAGCAGGTCAAGTTCCGTGTGGTGCCTGAGGCATCAAGCAGGATTGATGAGCTGACTACGGGCAATGCTGATATCACTGTAAATGTGCCGCCGGACATGGCTGGTCGGTTGGAAGGATCTGAGAATGCTCGTCTTGCCACCGTTCAGGGCGCACGGCGAATCTTCATTGGTTTCACGGTGTACAACCACCCCAGCCTGGTGGAGACAGAAGTGCGCCAGGCGCTCAACTACGCCATTGACTTTGACAACACAGTAGCCAGCCTGCTGTCAGGCAACGGTGAGCGGACTGGCACATTCGTGAACCCACCCTGGAACAACCCTGATGTAAACCCCTACCCATACGATCCTGAGTTGGCCCTTGAGCTAATGGCTGAGGCCGGATATACGGATCAGGATGGCGACGGCTTTGTTGACAATCCTGATGGTTCCCGTTTGGAATACGTCATCAGCAGCCCCAACGGCCGTTACATCAAGGATCTTGACATTGCCCAGGCAGTAGCTGCTGACCTCAAGGAAACAGGTATCTATACAGAGGTCAAGCCGATGGAATGGTCCACATACGTTGACCAGATTGTCAACCGCAAGGTCGAGGGTGACATGTTCCTGATCGGCTCTGGTAGCGGATTTGAGGGCCAGGGCGACCTTGCCGACTTCATGCATGACTCTGCTGGTAACTATGGTGATTGGCAAGATCTCGAGTATGAAGAGGTATGGAGCGAGCTAGCCCAGACCTTTGACCTGGAGACTCGCCGCGAGCTAATCTACCAGCTCCAGGAGCGGATGTGGCAGAACCCGCCCCTGATTTACCTCTACTTCCAGGTTGACTACTACGGCGTTGGAAGTCGCGTTGACTGGAGTCCACGCAGCGACGAATTGATTGACGTCTATGAGGTCAAGTGGGCTGACTAACAAGAGCTAGCACCTGTTTGCCCCCTGAAATTGAAGGCTGAGGGCAGAACAGGATTAATGATGGATAACGGGACTGGACGGGGTGGGGCAGCTTAAAGGCTCCACCCCATCCAACCCCTGGAATGATGGAGGGAGGGTAGAGCGAATTGACAGCCTATATTGCACGAAGGGTCTTCCAAGCGGTATTTGTAATCATCGGCGTGACTCTACTGGCGTTCTTCATCATGTTCCTGACCGGCGACCCGACCTATCTGCTTTTGGGTGATGTGCGCGGTATGACCCAGGTCGAGATAGAAGCCTTCCGCCATGAGATGGGATTTGATCGTCCTGTTGCTATTCAGTACTGGGACTACATGAAGAATGCCATCAGGGGTGACCTGGGCAAGTCTTACTATCACAGGGTTCCCAATATGGAACTTATCCTGGAGAGAATGCCGGCAACCCTGCAACTCGCCCTCACAGGGCAGGCACTGGCTATCTTAATCGCCGTTCCGTTAGGGGTGTACGCGGCGGTTCATAGAAATACAATTGCTGACCACCTTACGATGGTTGGGGCGCTCCTGGGCCAATCGGTTCCCGTGTTTTGGCTTGGGCTACTGATGATACTCCTCTTCTCAGTGGAGTTGAGGTGGTTTCCGGTATCTGGCTATGGAACCCTGCGCCACCTGGTACTGCCCGCAATCACACTGGGCGCCTTCTCGATGGCCCGAATTGCCCGTTTGACTCGTTCTACGCTACTGGAGGTGCTGAGTGAGGATTATATCAATACCGCCAGGGCCAAGGGCTTGTCAGAACGCGTTGTTATCTACAAACACGCCCTGAGAAACGCAATGATCCCTGTTGTTACGATTATCGGACTTTCGATGGGTATGTTGCTGGGCGGCGCTGTAATCACCGAGAGTATTTTTGCCTGGCCGGGCGTTGGCAGAATGATTCTGACGGCAATCCAGACCAAGGACCTGCCTCTAGTGCAGTCGTCTGTCATCGTCCTTTCCAGTGGCTTTGTTGGGATTAACCTTCTTGTTGACATTATGTACGGGTTCTTGGATCCCAGGATCCGATATGACTGAGGGGGTGGTTAAATGAACGTGCGGGCAGAAAACACTGAACAGGGAAGAGGGGCCGCTTTGCCAGACCACGACCAACGCGTCGAAAGACCTGGATACGTTGTCTTCTTCGACCGGCTTTTCAGGGCGAAGCTGCCAGCCATCGGGCTCGGGATAATTCTGCTAATCGTGCTCATGGCCATCTTTGCTCCGTATTTGGCGCCCCATGACCCAACCAAGATTACGGTGGAGGACAGACTCAAGCCCCCGGTCTGGAGCGAAGACGGGGATGCGCGCTACCTTCTAGGCACAGATTCCCTGGGAAGGGATGTGCTGAGTAGGTTGATTTACGGAGCAAGGGTCTCGCTCATAGTAGGGTTCTCGGCTGTGGTCATTTCGGGAACCATCGGGGTCCTGCTGGGTTTGATCGCGGGTTATGCCGGGGGCCGGGTCGAAGACTTCATAATGCGGCTGGCCGACATCCAGCTTGCCTTCCCGTACATTCTCCTGGCCATCGCGGTCCTGGCGGTCTTGGGACCAGGCCTCGTTAATATCATCTTCACCCTGAGTATAGCGGGGTGGCCGCAGTATGGCAGGGTTGTAAGGGGACAGGTCGTCTCCTACCGGGAGCGGGAGTTTGTGGAGGCGGCAGAAGCCCTGGGAGCATCAGGTTCTCGTGTCGTCTTTCAGCACATTCTCCCCAACATCGCGGCGCCAGTCATTGTAATCGCTAGCTTCGCTGTTGCTGGCACCATCATTTCAGAGGCGTCCTTGAGCTTCTTGGGCCTTGGCGTTCAGCCCGATGTGGCTACCTGGGGAGCGATGCTCTCCATCGGCCGCGAGTACGTACGCGAGGCCTGGTGGTTATCGGTGCTGCCGGGACTGGCCATCGTCGCTACGGTTCTGGGTGTCAATGTCTTTGGTGATTGGCTGCGAGACTATCTCGATCCGAAGCTCGACGCATTTTAACCTTGGTTTTCCAGAATTGCTGGTCGGAGGTGCAACAATGAACTATCAGGTTGATAGATACTACACCTACAAAGAGATGACCGATCTCCTGCAGGCATTCGCTGATGAGTACCCCCAGTTGATAACCCTGGAGAGCGCTGGTCAGAGCCTGGAGAAGAGAGAGATATGGGCTGTGACCGTCACTGATAAGAAGACGGGTCCGCATCATGACAAACCCGCGATCTATATCGATGCCAACATCCACGGTGGCGAGGTTTCAGGATCAAACGTCTGTATCCACACGATTCACAAGCTTGTGCGCGGCTACGGTAGCGACCCTGAGGTTACCCGGCTTCTAGAACGCAGGACATTCTATATCCTGCCTAGAACAAATCCTGATGGGGCTGAAGCCTTCCTGACAAGCCCTGATCAGCGCTGGGGCAGCGCCCGGCCCTATCCGCTGTTAGATGACGCCGAGGGCCTCGTTAGGGCGGATATGAACGACGATGGCGCGATCCTGCTGATGAGGCTCGCCGATGAGAATGGTGAGTGGAAGATCTCCAAGAGCGACGCCAGGCTGATGGTACCCAGGGCCCCTCACGAGTACGGAGGCGAGTACTACCGGCTCTTACCGGAGGGGTATCTCTCTGAGGGTGCCGATCCCGAAGACTACAAGGTACTACCGCGCATGTTCCAGTTGAACCTCAACCGTAACTTCCCTGCGGGCTGGGAGCCTGAGGCCCTACAGTCCGGCGGCGGCGCCTATCCACTGTCTGAACCAGAGTGCAAGGCGGTTGTTGACTTTATCATGGAACGGCCCAACATTGGCGCCCTTCAGGCCTACCATACCTATGGTGGCGTCATCCTGCGGCCGTTTTCGCATCTGGCGGACACGGAATTCCCTGGCGACGACCTCATTGCCTATGAGATCCTGGGTGAGCTGGGCGAGGAACTGACGGGGTACGAGATGGTCTCAATCTACCATGCCTTCACAGATGATAAGTCCAAACCGCGACGAGGTGTTCTGGGGGATTGGGCCTACAACCATTGTGGGATTATGTCCTGTGGGGCAGAGCTCTGGAACATGGCCGCTGAGGCCGGTGTCCGCAGGGCTGACCCAGGCAACTACTATCCCTTCCAGAACCAGCCCGAAGAAGACGAACTGCGAATGCTGAAGTTCAACGATGAGGCCCTTGAGGGGGAGGGCTTTATGGATTGGGTCGGCTTTGACCATCCCCAGCTCGGCAAGGTCGAGATCGGCGGCTGGCGCTGGAAGTTCACTCGCAAAAACCCACCGGTCAAGTTCCTTGAGAAGGAGTGTGAGCGCAACATACCCTTCTCTCTCGTGCAGGCGGCGATGTTGCCAGAGTTGACGATTAAGAGTACCTCTGTCAAGCCGTTTGGCGACGGGGCCTATGAGGTAACAGCCGTCGTGGAGAACACCGGATACCTCCCCACTAATGTCATGACGATGGCTGTGGAGATGGATGCCGCCGAGTCTGTCAAAGCAGTGCTCACGGTTCCAGAGGGCTGGGAAGTGGCAGGTGGGAGTGACGAGGTAAACCTGGGCCATATACCGGGCAGGCTGCGAGCCAGTGGCGGTTTCTACTTCGGAGAACCCGATATGGGCGTATCCCGCAAGACGCGCACTGCTCGGTGGTATGTCAAGTCGAGGGCGGGAGCGGAAACTGACGCTACCATGACGATTGGAGTCAGATGCCCCCGCGCCGGCAAGGTGGAGGCCGAAATAGACTTCAACCAGTAATCGGCTCCTGGAAGCGCTTTGAGAACAACACTATGAGGAGAGGAGTCACACTATGCCGTACAGACAGAGAGTTCCCTTTACCCTTGCCACCAAGGCCATTCCACCACTGTGCCTCCGGCCAGACAATACAGCGTTGCTGATCCAGGACATGCAGCGGATCCTGGTGGACCCTGAATATGGACTGGGCAAGGTGGCCAACGAGCGCGGCATCCTTATAGAATTTGATCCCTACTACCAGCAGGTCGAAAAGGTAACTGAGAACATCACCAGGTTGAAGGAGCGGGTGACAACGGTGGGGATGCCGGTCATCTACACCCGTTTGGCCTACGATCGGAGTCAGGGCTCAATGCCCTCCACATTCCAGAGGGCAATTGGCCTGGCAGTCCCGATCGACGCTGAGGGAAGCGAGATCATACCTGCCCTGGCGCCGACTGAAGAAGACTTCATCATCCTGAAGAAGGGCTTCGGCGGCTTTAGCGGGGAGACAGGCCTCAATAAGCTTCTGAAAGGGATGGGTGTTGACAACATTATTGTAACCGGCGCTATTACCGAATTTGGGGTTCGCGGCACCGCCGCCGGCGCCCAGGACCTGGGGTACCATCCCCTGGTCATTTCCGACGGCACCGCTTCAATGACCCACGCCACACAGTCGCGTACCCTTGGTGAGATCTGCTACGGTCTGACCAAGGTGAGGAGTACAGGTGAAGTCCTGACCTACCTCGACGAGATGGTTGAGACCGACGGCAAGTTCGTCTAGAAGGGAGGCGGGCCGCAGTGGGAGTCATTCAGACGGTTCTGGGTCCAATAGCCCCTGATGAGCTTGGGCCTACGCAGACTCATGAGCATGTTATCTGTGACCAGAGAGAAGCCCCGAGGTCACGCCTTGACATGAATACCGTGGAAGTTGATAAGACCTACATGATATTAGACGATTACCAGCGCCAGGTTAAAGAGGTTCGGGATTACTACGCCCAGGGAGGGCGGGGCCTGGTGGAGGTCACCACCTCCGGTTGGGGTAGGGATGTTGAGCAGTTGGCCAGGGTGTCACAGGACACTGGTGTTCACATTGTCGCCTGTGGTGGGTTCTATATCGAGCCCTGCCTGCCGACTGAGGTTGATGAGTGGAGCATTGAAGAGATCACGAAATGGCTTGTCAGGGAGATCACCGAGGGTGTTGGGGACACCGGCATCAGGGTGGGCCTACTCAAATCAGGTATTTATCGAAGTCGCATAGAGGGCCCCGAGCTGAAGGGCCTGCGGGCCGTGGCGCGCGCTTCAGTGAAGACAGGGGCTGCTATTACCACTCATACCACCGGAAGCCGCCGCTATGAGATCCCTGGCGGCAACATGGGCCGGCAGCACCTGAGGATCCTCAAAGAGGAGGGTGTCTCTCCCGACAGGCTGATTGTTGGTCACATTGATGAGCGACCGGATGTCAACTTTCTCTCAGACCTTGCCGCAGAAGGCTGCTACATTCAGTTCGATACAATTGGTAAACCGCGCTGGATGAGGGATGAGACCCGGGTTGCGTTGATGAGAGAACTGATCAGGCGCGGGCATCTGGACCGGATCTTGATGAGCACTGACAGATGCCGCAAGGCTGAGCTGTACAAGGAGATGGGGGGACTGGGCTACACCCACATCTTCGAGAGTTTCGTGGGCACCATGAGGCGCGGTGGGATGGCCCAAGGGGAGATCGACACAATCCTTACAGACAATCCAGCTCGGGCCCTGACAATGCGTTAGGCTCCACTCGCGGTATAGTTAGGAGGACACAATGAAGGTTTTGGTTACAGGCGCCACCGGTTTTATTGGTATAAACCTTGTGAAAGCCCTGGTTCAACAGGGCAGGCCTGTTGTCGGTCTCTACCGGACCCTGTATGAGGACTACACAAGGTGGTACTTAGGTGAGCATTATCACTCTCCCCTGGTAACTTGGGTTGAGGGGGATATTACCTCCGATGAGACCATGGAAGAGCTGACAGGGCTTACCCTGGGTGGGATCATTCACAGCGCGGTTATAACACCGTCCCCAGCGGTGGAGAGTTCGATACCCGAGACAATCTGTGACGTAAACTACATGGGCACGGTGAAGCTACTTGGCCTCGCGCGCAGGAGCGGCATAGAGAGGTTTCTATATGTGAGTTCATCGGGGGTCTTTGGCAGTACCGGTGATGACAGAATTCCTGTGCCTGAGGAACGAGCAGCTGATCTCTATAACCTCTACACGATATCCAAGTTCTCCAGTGAACGGACAGTGGCGCGTTACAGTGAGCTATTTGGGCTAAAGACGGCCTCAGCGCGGATTGGGGCTCCCTTTGGCCCTGGTGAGCGTCGGACCCGGTCCCGGGAGATCATGGGGCCTATCTACGAGATGGTGACGGGCGCAGCGGCAGGTAGGACCGTCAAGCTGGCTAATCCCTCTATCGGCCGGGACTGGACTCATGTCAATGATACCTGTGACGCTCTCATTGCCCTGTATGACGCGATGCCGCTGCCTCACCAACTCTACAATGTGTCGCTGGGCAAGTCTTACAGTCTCTGGGACGTTGCCAGGGAGGTAGAGAAGCACTTCAGCGATGCCAGCTTTGAAGAAGTGGCCGATGCTAGCCAGGCACAGGCAGCCATGAGCCTGAACAACATGCGGGGACCGCTAGATATCAACAGGTTGAGGCAGGACACCGGTTTTAAGCCTTCCTATGATCTGCCAAAAGCGATAGCAGACTATACTGACTGGTTATTAAAGTACAAGGAATGGAACAGTGGGAGGGATCGGGAGTGCGGGAATTAGTTGTTAAGAACGGTAGAGTTGTTACCCCCCAGGGGATCCTTGAGGCAACCCTACTGGTGACGGATGGAAAGATTGAGGCGCTGCTGGACGCATCAATGGCAACAGACTGCATTGAAGCCGAGGCCGTCATTGACGCTGCGGGTAAGCATGTGGTGCCCGGCATGGTGGATGCCCATGTTCACATCGGCGAGCCGGGCAAGAGCGAGAAGGAAGAGATTAGTACAGGCACGCGGTCGGCGGCGGTTGGCGGGATTACTACCCTGATGATAATGCCCAATTCAATCCCTCCCGTCAACTCAGCCGAGTCACTGCGGGAGCGGGTAGATCTCTTCATGGGCAAGGCCCATGTCGATTTTGCCATGCTGGGCGGGGCTGGAGCCGAGCTGCCCGAGAACATAGTGCCCCAGGCTGAGGCGGGCGTTGTCGGCTACAAGAGCTATATTCGGGACTATAACCCGAACCGCAAGGGGCTTATCTGTAAGGATGCTGGCGATGTATACATAACCCTGAAAGAAGCAGCCAAAGCAGAACGCCGGGTCGGGTATCATGCCGAGGACGCGTCACTGATCCGCGTCCTGACCGAGGAATTGAGGGATGCTGGTAGGACGTCCTTTGCTGACTTCCACCCCAGCAGGCCTGAGAGTACAGAGATTATTTCAACACTCATACTTCTGGAGGTTGCCCTGTTAACCGGGGCGCCACTACACCTTGTCCACATGAGCAGTCCCAGGGCAATTGAGTTGGCGCGCCAATGGAGGGATTGGGGGGCTGATGTCTCAGTGGAGACTTGCCCTCACTATCTGCTCTTTAGCGATGAAGACACCGCCAAATGGGGTCCCTACGCACAGGTAGCCCCCCCGCTGCGGTCTCCAGAGGCTGTAGAAATGATGTGGGAGCTGGTCAACGACGGTCTTATTGATATTATTGCTACCGACCATGCGCCCGGCCTTTCATCAGAGAAAGAGGACGGCAAGAATGACATCTTCAAGTCAGGTGGAGGTCTCCCAGCCTTGGAGACAACCCTGCCAACTCTCTTTGACAAAGTGCGGGTAGGCAGGATAACCATGGAACGATTGGTAGAGATGACAGCAGAGATGCCGGCGCGCCTCTTCCACCTCTATCCACGCAAGGGAGCGCTTGTACCTGGGGCAGATGCTGATTTCAACATTGTGAATCTTGATGAAACCGTCACCTTTGACATCAGAAAGATGTACACTAAGGGCTGGGACGCGGCCAGGATATTTGACGGCCTGACGGTGCACGGCAAGATTGAGCAAACCTTCCTCCGGGGACAGCTAGAAGCGTTGTGAAAAAGTCATCCAGCAAGCAATGGTTTTGCCCCCTCGATGTCGAAGTCTCCAGGTAGCGAGATGACATCCCAAAGGAGGCACCCTATGCTCGGTAAACACGACAAACAAGGTGCATT